>Ga0209960_1001303_pt1 | contig 35036 bp, 36 predicted proteins | sample ThiBiot_500_plan_2_FD_183947 | JGI IMG/M metagenome (GOLD analysis project Ga0209960, IMG submission 183947) | Wastewater bioreactor microbial communities from Cape Town, South Africa - Thiocy_expt_500_plan (SPAdes) | ecosystem: Engineered > Bioreactor > Thiocyanate-remediating >... | reverse complement strand
TTTTTTGAAATTTCAAAAAAAAAAAAAAAGGTAAAAAAATTGAAAGTAAAAATTACTGTAAAACTGCTCTTGTAATAAAATATTCTTTCTCAATTTTATAAGAAGCATCTGAACTAGCCTCAATTAACATTTCTCCAAGTTTTTTTGGACTTTCTTCTGTTCCATGGAGAAATTGTTCTTGTGCACTTGCATAATTTTTATCTTTTTTATTTTATTTTTGTTTCAAAAAAAAGAAAAAAAAAAAAATTGAAATGATAATATCAAAAATAAAACCTTTCCAATATGACATACCAAAAGTATGTCTTAAAATGGGATCTCCATATCTTACTTCTCCACATTTATTTGACCAGCTAATAAGGGATTGAATTAAATTGGTTAAATAAAAGAAAGGAAAAGAAAATTCATACGAGATTGAAGCTTTCATAAATTTAACTTTTGTTGGATCATTTGGGAAAATTTCAATAATTTTGATAATTCGATCTAAATAGAAAGAAATAGTTGAAGAAAAAAAAAATTAGAAATTAAAAAAAAAAATGAAATTATTATTTTTTTATCATTTTTACCTCTTGTTTCATCACTAACTGGAAGTTTAGCTTCATTATAAGCATCTATCATTAATAATCCCAAATCTGCTGCTGATGCACTTTGTTTGTATTTTAAGAGAAGTAAAGCTCCTGTATAAACAACTTGGATTGCTTCTTCATATTGTTGTTGTTTTATATGTCTAAAAATAAAATAAAAAAGTTAATCTTCATGAAAAATTAATTTTAACTCATCCAATTAACTAACATTAAAGAAATCAAAAAAAAAAAGAGAAATCAAATGAAATCGCTTGTCTTCATTTCATAATTATTCAAAAATGCATTCGAAAACTATAATTCTATTTTCCTACAAAGTGATTTTTTCTATTCTTATTCCAATTTTTTCCAATAGTTATTTTTTGAAACTAATCTTCACTTGCAAAAAAACCTTTCTCCTCAAAGTTAAATTCTTGAACTCAAAAGAATCAAGAGAATCAGAAAAAAAAAAAAAAAATACAATCAGCTAAAAATACTTGAAAATTTTGAAACGAATTCAAAATATATTTTTAAAATTAAAAGAGAAATAGAAAAAATGAAAGAAATCAAACCTTGAATATATTGTTCTATATATTTGATGTGCTTCATAATACTCTCCCTCCTCAATTCTCTTAGCTAACTGATCGAGTGTCTTCTGTGTCTTCTGGTCCATTCTCTTTTGCATAAACCTTTTTTTTTTTTTTTTTTTTTTTTTTTCCGCCATTTTTTTTTTTTCTTTCAAAAATCAGTAATCAGTGACCCATTGCGATCGAAGTTGAACCAATCCTTTCGACATCAACTCCAACAATAACTCGACTGGAACCCTCTTATTCACCAATTCTATTCTCTAGGACACTTCTTCAATATCCTCTTCATGAATCTCTCTTGCAGGTTTTTTTTTCTTTTGATTCAATAATTCAATATTCAAAGAATAAAAAAAACGAATGAAAAATAAATAAAAAAAACAAAATCAACCAACAATCTCGAAAATATTAGATATAGTGGATAGTTAGGATGAATGCAGCTGGGACGATTATTATTAAGTTGATTGAATATGGATTTGATGTTAATGAATTAGAAAAAGAGTTATGTGTTGCTTGTAATAATGGGATGACTGAAAAAGTTCAACAGTTACTCAAGGAACCATTTATTAACATCAATTGTGGTGCGGAGTATAATAATGGTGGAACTCCTCTTTATTTTGCTTGCCAAAATGGACACATTGAAGTTGTGAAGTTATTATTGAAGGATGAGAGAATTTATCTGAATAAAGTGATTCAATTTGATTATACACCTTTTTGGATTGCTTGTGCCAATGGACATATCGAGGTTGTAGAATTACTGCTAAATGATGAAAGAGTCAATGTAATGAAAGCAAATGTTGAAGGCTGGACACCTTTTTATGTTGCTTGTTATTATGAACATATTGAAATCGTCAAACTATTATTAAATGATAAAAGAATTGATATCAATAAGACAGAGAAAAAGAATGAAACAACACCTTTTTATATTGCTTGTGAAAATGGACATATTGAAATTGTAGAATTATTATTAAATGATCCTAGAGTTGATATCAATCAAGCAAATTTGAAGAAAGAAACACCTTTTTTTATTGCTTGTTATTATGGGCATATTGAAATTGTAAAGCTGCTATTAAATGATACTAGGGTTGATATCAATAAGGCAAGAAGCAATAGTCGGACACCTTTTTATGTTGCTTGTGAAAATGGACAAATTGAAGTTGTGAAATATATACTAGCAAGTGGAAGAGAAGAGAATTTAATTGAAAAAGATAAATATTCAAGGACAGCACTTGAAATTGCAAAAGCTAGGAGAAATTCAATATTTCAGAAGGAATCTGAAGAGGAACGGGATGTAAGAAGGAAAAATTGTTTAAAGATAGCTGAATTATTGGAATCATTCGAACGTAATCCAGATGAAACAAGAATGAAAATACTTCTATATGGTAAAAAAAAAAAATTTTTTTTTTTTTTTTGAATTATTTTTCTTTTTTGACTAAGAATTTCTTTTCATCTTTTCTTTTTTTTTTTTTTTCCAAATGTAATTAATTAGAGGGATATGATCTCTTTCGAAATTCTATTGATTTTGGAAAGAGTGAAGAAAATATTTCAATTCTCAAAACAGCAGAATCATTTATCGGAATCGAACCAACTTATTTCCTTCCATTAACTGTAACATCTCAAAGTGAAATTACCCATTTATTCTTCAGAAACTTGAATCTTAATTCAATTCAAATATCTTTTGAGGATTTCCAAAATTTAATTCATTTAGATCTATCAAAAAATAATTTGGTTCAATTTCCAAAAACAATAGGTGTTTTTCTTCTTCTTTTTTTTTCCTTATTATTTTACTCAACTTCAATTTAATTCATTTTTTCAATTTAGAAACATTAATTCAATTGGAAGGACTCAACTTATCAAATAATCAAATCCAAGAAATTCCTTCATCACTTTCAAAATTTTTGAAACTTCAAAGTTTAGATTTATCAAATAATAAAATTGGGGATGAAAATATCCAAGTTATTACAGATTTAGTTAGATTGAAAATGCTCAACCTCTCAAACAATCAAATTAATGAAATTTTCTCCTCACTTTCGATGATAGGTTTTTATTTTGTTTTTTAATTTTGTTTTTCTATTGAATGTACTAATCAATTGCATTTTTTTTTCTTTTTCTTTTTCTTTTTTTTTGTTTGAAAGAAACATTAACTCGATTGGAAGTACTCAACCTCTCAAATAATTATATTGAAGAAATTCCTTCTTCACTTTCAAAACTATTTCAACTCCAAAAATTGAATTTATCAAATAATAAAATTAATGAAAAAAGTATTCAAATCATCTCGGAATTAATTCAAAAAAGTAAAAAAATTGTCTTCGTCGATTTAAGAAGTAAGACTTTTCAATTTTATTTATATTTTTTCATTTCAATTTCACATTTTTTTAAAAAAAAATAAAAAGACAATCAAATAAGTGAAAAAGGAGCAAATATCATTGAGAAATCATTAAAATTTAATTCATCCCTTTTTTATTTATTTCTTGATGGAAATAATGTTTCAGAATTAAAGTGCAATGAAATCAATGAAATATTGAAACGAAAAAGGAATGCGATGGATCTCAATACAGTTTCAGTTTATTTATTAGGATATGGACATGTTGGAAAAACGACTTTGAGACAAACTATCAAAAATATGGATTCAATTTTAGCATCAAAATTTGGATTCAATCAACAAGCTGAAACAATTAAAAGTAATATTCAAACAGAATGTGTTGAAGTTGATAGAAGAGTTAATATTGGAAAAACAAATATTCAAATTATTGATTTTGGAGGACAAAAAGAATATCATCATGGAACTCATTTATTTACAAGGATTTCAAGATCCATTTTTTTAATCTTAGCAAATCCTTTTGATTTTGGATTTGAAGAACAAGTTTGGTATTGGTTGAGATTATTAAATATAAAATCATCAAAAAATCAAAATCAAAATCAAAATCAAAAGGCAGAAGTGATAATTATATTTAGTCATAGAGATAAAGAAGATGATAACAATAAAATTCAAGTAATAGGAACTAAATTAGAAAAATTGATGAATGAATTAAGAATTGAATTTGAAGAAACAATAAATATTAATAATTTATGGATGTGGATGGATTGTACAAAAACAAAAACAAATGAAATGAAAGAATTATTGAGTGAATTAGAAAGGACAGTGAATAAAGTGATGGATGAATTTAGAATGAATATTCCAAATATTTCTATTCCACAAAAGATTATTAATAATTTGAATCATATATTTTATGAAAGAAATGAATTGGAAATTGAAATTGGAAAAATATTAAAATCAGATGAAATTATTGCATCTAATTGGATTAATATTTTACTTCAAAGTCATGATTTTTTCTTAATCAAAATTAATAATGAAAATGAAAATCAAAAAGGAAAAGAATATATTTGTGTTGATTTGGAGAAATTTGGAAAGGACATTTTAAGTCAAATTATCAAACCAAATGCTTCAAAATATATTTATTCCACAAATGATATTATTCGTAATGTTTTATTAATTTTAGTTTTGATTTTGGATTTTATTTTTTATTCCATTCATTCTTTAAATTGTTTCTAATAAATAAATAAATAAATAAATAAATAAATAAATAAATAAATAAATAAATAAATTGATAAATAGATGAGATTCTTTCAAAAGAAAATGGAAAATGGAAATCAATATTTTGTGAGATATTGGAATCATTGGAGCTATGTTTTCAAAAAGGAACCAATGAATATTTATTTCCATCCATGTTACCAATTCATTCAATTAACAGAACTCAAAGGATTTGGGAAGGAGAAGAAGAAGAAGAAGAAGAAGAAGAAGAAGAGACTGAAAAAGAAGACGGAAAAGAAGACAGAAAAGAAACTGAAAAAGAAGACGGACAAGAAAATGGAGAAGAAGATATAGAATCAAAATTTAAAGAAATAAAATATTTAGGAAGAAGAATAAGGATTGAAGATAAAAGATTAATGTTTCATCCATCATTTTTACCTCAATTAATTTGTCATATTTTAAATAGAATTGATGTTAGTGAAGAACCTTATATTTGGAATGAAGGATTAATTTTCAAACATTCAAAAGAATACTTGATTGGATTATTTATGCATGGAGTAATGGAATCAAATTTACAAGATAATGAATCAATCCAATCAACTCAATCAAGTGAATCAATTCAAAGTGTTTTGAATAGTCGAAAACATGGAGAACCAAATCGTTTGAAAATGATGGATGTTTTAATTAAAGGACCAAATATTGAAGAATGTCAAAGATTGATGAATCGATGTCTTGAATCAATTGAATATATTAATATTCATTTTTATGGAAATTTGAAATGGAATCAAGAAGTTTTATTTCCTTTAACAATTCAAAAATTTTATTCAATTATTGATAAAAGAAATATATTTTCAATTCCATTGAATGAGAATGAAAATAATGGAGACAATCAATTCCAAGATCTTATCAAAGGAGACATTGTAGAAGACAACTTATTCACTCTTTATAACTCAGGAGATAAGAATGAAAATATCAACAAACATTTAATTCACATTGCATTTCATGAAGGATATTTTGAAGCGATTAAGAAAGTAATTGAACAAGAGAAACAAAATCAAGACAAGAATAACATCAATGAAATAAATGAAGAAATAATGTTTGGAATATATTTAAGTTGTCAAAATGGACATTCAAATATTCTTGAATATGTAATTGGAAGTGGAATTCAAATTGATTTTAGAAAAACAATTTGGAATAAAAATTGTTTGGAAATTGCCAGTGAAGAACAAAATACTGAAATTGTCAATATTATTTGTCAATTTCAACAAGACCCTTTAAAAATCAAGACTGATTTTGGGAAGAAATATGGATTTCCAAGTAATTTTTCCTTTTTTTTTCTTTCTTTCTTTTGTTTCATATCAATTTCAATTTTAAGGTAAATGTAACTTATTTCTTTTTTTTTTTGATGAAATTAGGCGAAGAAGAAATTGAGATATTTGTGATATTTGATGAAAAAAATGAGAAAATGAAAGTGACACCTCCATTTTCATTATATGAGTTAAGTTTATCAATTAAATCAGTATTGCAAATCCTTGATGATATCCATATTCAAATCTGGAATTCAGAGGCAGATCTTTTCTTTGACTTAAAAAATATCAAAGAAGTGAAAATGAAATCAAGATTGAAGATTACAACCAGTTCATTTTGGGGAATGCAAGTTGATGATCGATGGAGTAAAGAAGGAGGCGCAATTAAATTTGAGAAGCTATGTATTTTTGAGAGCAACAAGATCATTGATGAACCACTTTATAACAAATTTTATGATATATTGATGAAACTTGGCTTGCAAGAAACTCAAAAACTCAAAGTAGCATTTGCAATTCATAATATAACTTTAAAAAGAGGATTCGAAGAACATCGAAATGTTTTATTTAGTCGACAACTAGGATCTCCAGAAGAGTTTAAATCTCAATCTTGGAAAATTAAATCAGGTTTTGAGTTAAGATCTTTCTTTTTGGATAATTTAAATGATTATATTAATGAATTTAATTGGAATGACGGCAACAAAGTAATTTTTTTTCATTTTTTATCTCAGCATTTAAACTCTCAATGATTTATTTTATTTATTATCAGCCAGCAGTGATTCCAATGATTCATGGAACATGTGAAAAGTATATTTGGAAAATTTGTCAACAAGGATTAACAACACTGGCTAAATTGGATTCAGGTTATTATGGTCAAGGTTGATTTACTTTTGATTGATTTTATTCAATTTTTTTCTGATCAAAATATTAAAATATCAGGAGTGTATTTCACAAGAGATTTATCTTATGCACATTCATTTTCAAAAATGGCCGCATTTAAGAACAAAAGTAATGAATACTTTGTAATTTGTTGTGTTATTCCAGGTTTTTTTTTTTTTTTTCCTCTCTCTCTTTCTTATTTCTAGTTTCAAAATCATAATTAAACAAATAGGAAATGTTTATCCTGCCACAGAACATCCCGAATTATCAAACTCATTGAAAGGAAAACCAATTATTCCTGGTTATCAGTCCCATTGCACTATTGGTTTGATTTCTTTTTTCATTCCTTTAAATTTTCTGACCTTTCTTCTTTTTTTTTTCATTTTTTAATTCCTGAATTAAATAGTTGATAAACGAGATATCAAGAATGCATATCCAATCACAACAAAGAAATTCATTCCTGAATATCATGCAGATGAACTTGTTGTTTTTCAAGATCCTCAAATTCTTCCAATTTTTGCTTTCTCCTTGGTTTGATAACTTTTGATTTTTGTTCTGATTTCTTAAATATTGTATTTGTAGAATTATTTATATGTAAAAACTATTCTTAAATGTTAATGTAAATATTTTTTCAAAAAAAGAAAATTGATTAAGATCTTTCTTTTTTTTAATGAGGAACTATGAACAAGATAAAATTACAAAGGTATTAAAGAAACAAGAATATGTATCATGTGTTGAACTCGATTATAATGTTTCATCTTCAAAAACGAGAATTGTTTGATAGAATTGAATCACAAGTTGAGGGAAAGCTGATTTAGCATACTCTGCTAAGACCCAATATTGTTTTTGTTCTGAGCTCTCAACTAGAAAATATCCTTTCTTTAGATCTCCATCAGCCTTTCTATCTTCATGTCCTGATTCTAAAGAGTTCCTCCATCCAAGAACTCTACTCACTGTTTCAGGTTTACTCTCTGTCATTATAGACTATTTTTCTCCACAGTGTTTTCCTTTTTTTCTAATCTACAAAGACAAGGAATCAATCTCGTACCTATCTATTTTATAATTAATTATCAGTTTCGAATTTGTTGACAATAAATAAACAAATAAAATCTTTTTTTCTTTCCAATTTCATTCCAATTTCTTTATAATAAAGAAGATTTTCCAAAAGATTTCATTTGATTCTTTCTTTAACTTAAAGAAATATTCTCAACTTTTCAAGTAATATGAGTTACAATCAAGCTATTCTTCTCACAATCAACACATTAATTACAAACAAGAAATGAAAAATTTCTATGACAGATCCTTTATCCAAATTCCCTTCTTCTTCTCCACTTATTTCCAATTTTTTGATCTTTCAAAACCAAAAAACATAAAATCTATCCTTCTTTTCATCAATTCATACTTGAAATCATTGTAATTATTGTAATTATTGAAGTTAATTGAAGTTAATTGAAGAGTTATTGAGTGAATGAATTGGTTGGTTACTGAATAGGTCAATTATAAAAAATTTTTGGCGGGAAAATTATTATTTTTTTCTTATTCAAAACGCCACGTGCTAATCGATTCCAGTCCAACCCAAGGTATTACTATATCTCTTAACTTTCACTTCCAATAACTTCTTATCCTATCCTCACTTCTTTTAATAACTCTCTTAATAGATTGAGATACTTTGTAACAAATTGTATTCGGAAGGAAAAGTTGATAAGTTGAATTGTTGGAGAGAAAATGGGGTTGCAAGTATTCCAACCAAATGATGTGAAGGTGTATAATGTGACGGCTTCGAAGAAAGTCCCAGAATGGATTGAGAAGAAGAATAAACGAGTGTTGAAGAGAGATCATGGTTTGTTTTAAATCCTTACACTATATCAATTTTTTCTTCAATTTGTAAAATATAATGTAAAAATTTGATTTTTTTTTTTTTAATTATTATAGATTACCAAACTCGAATTCAGTTTATTCAAGACCTTGAATTTCCTGAAGCTTCATCAAAAGTTAATATTACTCCAGATGGAAAGAATTTATTTATGACTGGAGTTTATAAACCTCAAGTTCGTTGTTTTGAATTATCAGAACTTTCAATGAAATTTGAAAGACATATGGATTGTGAAGTTGCTGCAATGGAGGTTGGATTTCTATAATCAAAATTTTTACAATTTCAAAATTTATTATAATGGAATTTTTGATGAATATTAATTGTTTAGATTCTTACCGAAGATTGGAGTAAAATTGCTTTCTTACAAATGGATAGAAATTTAGAATTTCATACTCAACAAGGAACATATTATAAAACTAGAATTCCAAAGGTAATAACATCTTTCAAGAATAAATTTTAATATGGTATGAAATGTGAAATTATATGAATATCATTAAATAGTTTGGACGTGATTTATGTTATCATTCTTCTGGAAGTGAATTACTTGCAGTTGGTGATGGTTCAGAAGTTTGGAGATTAAGTTTAGATTTAGGAAGATTTCTTACTCCATTTGAAACAGATTCACGTGCTCTTAATGTATTTTTTAAAAAAAATAATATGAACTATAAAACTTATTTTATTTAATTTTTGGTTTTTGATTTAGGTTTGTAAAGTTAACCCTGTTCATGAATTAATGGCTTTTGGAACTGAAGATGGAAAAATCGAATTTTGGGATCCAAGATCAAAAAATAAAGTTGGTAAATTAGATGTTGGATCTTATGTTGTAAGAAACTTTCAAACGTAACAATTTTTTTCTTTTCTTTTCTTTTCTTCTTTCTTTTCTTCTTTATTTTCTTCTTTGAAAAAAAAAAATTCAAACTTCACTTTTACACCAAATTTAGTGTAAGTGATATTCCAGAAATTTCTTGTTTTCAATACTCTAATGATGGATTAACTTTTGCAACTGGAACTTCATCTGGTCATGTTTTACTTTATGATTTAAGAAAAGACACGTTTCATTTTTTATTTTATTTATTTTATTTATTTCTATCATTTTCTCAAAATACAAATAAAATAGTCCAATTTTAACGAAAGATCATCAATATGGATATCCAATTAAATCCCTTAGTTTTCATCCTTCAAAAAATGTTATTTCTGCAGATACAAAGATTATTAAAATTTGGGATGAAAATTCTGTAACTTTTCTTCTTTATTTAAAATACATAATAAATAAATAAATAAATAAATAAATAAATAAATAAATAATATTCTTTATAGGGTGACAATTTTACATCAGTTGAACCTCCATATGATATAAATGATGTTTGTGTTGTTCCAAAATCTGGATTAATGATTGTTGCAAATGAAAATCCTCAAGTTCAAGCTTTTTATATTCCACAATTAGGAAATGCCCCAAGATGGTGTTCTTTCCTTGATAACTTAACTGAAGAATTAGAAGAAAACACTCAACCATCACTCTATGATGATTATAAATTCGTTACAAGAAAAGAACTTGAATCGTATTGTTCATTTATCTATTTCTTTTCTTTTCTTTTTTTTCTTTTTTGAAAAATTTCAATTTTTTATTATTTATTTATTTAGACTTGGACTTGAAAATTTACTTGGAACGAACTTACTTCGTGCATTTATGCATGGATTCTTTATTGATTTAAGATTGTATGAAAAGGTAACAAGAAATAATCATATTGGATTGAATTGACAAGAATGAATTAATATTTAATAATTTTTTCTTTCTATTTAATTTATAGGCAAAAGCTATTGCAAATCCATTTGCTTATGAAGAATATCATAAGAAATTAAGACAAGATAAAATTGATAAACAAAGAGGATCAAGAATTTCTATTCAAAAGAGAAGACTTCCTAAAGTCAATCCTGAAATGGCAGAGAGACTTATTCAAGATAAACAAGCTTCAGATATGGATAATCCAATTGGAGATCAACGTTTTGCTGAACTCTTTAAGAATCCTGAATTCCAAATTGATGAAAATAGTAGAGAATATGCACTTGCTTATCCAAAGAGAGTTCCATTTCTTCTTCTTTTCTTTTCTTTCTTTTTTCTTTTTTAAAAAAACCAAATTAATTCAATAGAGAGCAAAATTACTTGAAGAAAATTTCGAAAAAGTTAATGATAGTGACGGGGATGAAGAAAAAGAAGGAAAAGAGTCAGATGCTTCAACTGATGATGATTCTGATGATGGTTTTATTTCATTTTCAACATTTTTTTTTTTAAAAAAAAAAACTTAACAATTCTTTCTTTTTAGATCTTCGAAATCAAGTAGAAAAAACCAAAAAACAAGATAAGACTAAACAACAAGATAAACCTAAAGAAAAAGGACCCAAGTTTTATGAAATTCGGGTTCAATTTTTATTTGCTATCAATTTTGGTTTTCATTGATTCAATATTTTCATTTAAAAAAAAAATAATTTATAGCAAGGTCATTCTGTAAATAACTTTAATAAATTTGATGCTGAACAAGAAAGAAAGAAGAAGAAATCTTTTGCTGAAAGACTTGATAGTCATACTTCACATATTGCTTCAAATACAAGTGCGCCTCTTGGAAATATGGAAATTAAATTCATTCCCAAACAAGAAGTAATTTTTATTCTTTCAACAAACAAGAAAAAAATCAAAAATGAGTGGATTAATTAAAATAAATTTTATCATAATTAGGAAAAAACTACTAAACGACCAAAACCATATCAAGTACGAGATAGAAGAGGTGTTCATTCATTAAAACTTGATAAACTTCCTGGAAGAGGAAGAGGTAGTTATAGAGGTGGAAGAAAATAATTTTTTTGGATCAGTTTTGTATACATTGAAAGAAGAAAAAGAAATGTAATAAATATTATAACTTCAAAACTTTTTATTGGAGTGTAGAACTAGATTGTTCTTGTGCTCTTTCAGCTCTTAAATCTATTTTAATTTTTAGCTTTAAATTTATTTCAAAAGAAAAGTGATTAAAAAAAACTCACCTCTTAATTTTCTTGAGTTATTTAGTTGTTCTTGAGCTGTTAATGAGTAGAAAAATAGAAAGCAAAAAGAAATTAATGTAAAGCCACCTAAATTGAAGAAATAGAGAGAATTTGTCACAAAGTTTTTTGAAAAAAAAAATTATTGAAAAATGAAAAAAAAAAAAAACCTGGAATAATTCCAATTAATAACCTAAGGATATGATCGATTGATTCAGGTTGTTCTTCATCACCTTTAATTATTTCATTTATAAAAAATTAAATTAAGGGTGGTTTTGAAGTTTAAAAGAAAATAATAAACCTGGTTTGTATCCACCAAAATGAAGTACAATTCCTGATAATGCCAATGACATTCCAAGTGACATTTTATTAAAAAACACAAATACAGCTTTTTAATTATATTATTGATTGATTGAGTGAAAAGGAAAAAAAGAAAAAGAAAAAAAAGAAACCACAAAATAAGCCTTCTCTCCTTTCTCCATTTCGAATCTCATCAATATCAATTACATCAGGAAGCATTGACTATATTATTTAAAGTTGTTAAGTGAAAAATCAATAAAATAAAATAAATAATTTGAAAAAGTAAATCAATACCCAAGGAAGAAGGTGAATAGCAGATAATCCAATAGGTGCAAGTAAAGAGCAAAATATTAGGTAAATAAGATTTTCTTTTGGGGCAAAAATTAAAGCAATATACAAAAGGATGAGAGAAAATAAAGCTATATAGAATGAATACTTCTTTCCAATTTTGTTCATAATAATTGTCCAGAGAGGTATTAATAATATTGTTCCTACAAGAACAACCATGATAGCAATTGCAAAGTATTCTTTTAAATTAAGGGAGTATTCACAATAAAAAATTAAATTGTTCTGAACAATGGCTGTGCTAACCCATCCAAATACAGATGAGCCAACTAAGAACATATAATTAGTATTCTTTTTAATAAGACCAAGTCCTCTCCAAAATCTTATTTCTTGTTTCTCTTTTGAGACATTTTCATAATCTATTTCCTTCACTCCTAAAAAGCAAATAGTAGTTGAAAGAATCACAAGTAATGAGATAATTGTTGATCCAATTTCATAAGCTAATTTCTCTTCCAAAAATGATAAAGTACAACCCATAACTCCTACACCAACAATCATTCCTATAAACATAAAAGACATCCTATATTGTGTAAGTCTTACACGCTGTACATCATCTAATAATTAATCAATAATTGTTTTTTGAATTAAAGTGAGTTAATTTTACAAAAAAAAAACCAGTTGTTACTTCCATTGTTAATGCAGAGTAAGGAATAAAAATACAAGTTAAACTTAAACATAAAAATATGTAAGCAAATAGATAATAAACTATTTCCCATGAATAACTTTCAATAGACCAAAATTGCCACATCAAGATATTTGCGATTGCAGCAATTGGGCCTGTGATTAAGATCCATGGTCTTCTACGACCAAACCTTGTTCGAGTTTTATCAGTTAATGAACCTACATTAAGGAGTACAAAGAAAAGAAAAGAAAAGAACAAAATGGTTTTAAAATATAAAACCAAAAATCGAAAATCAAATTAAGATTAGTTCTGACCTACAAATGGATCACTTACAGCATCAAATATTTTTCCAAAAAACATTAACAATCCAGCAGCTAAAGGTTTCAATCCAACTAATGATATTAAAAATGGATTTAAAAAAAATGCAGGAACTTCATTTAATAACGATGCAGCAAGTGCTCCAACTCCAAAACTAAATAAAACACATCTTGGTAAGATCTCACCTCCATTATTTACATTTAATAAATGGGATGTTTCACTCATAGATTTTTATATTTTGAAGAGATTTCTGGTCACTTTTTACTTTTGATTTGATAATAGCAATTGTTTAAATTTTGTTGAAGATTCAAATTTAAAGAAATAATAAAGAATTACATTGCAATCAGGAGCTTGATTGATATTGAAATTGATATTGAAATTACAATTCCTTTTAGAGTCACGGTCCTCTTCTATTCTCTTCTCTCAAAGTTGTTTTATTTGAATTTTAATTAATTAGATTTCTTCGTCCCTTAAATGAGACTCAATTAACTATTAGATTCCTAAATTTCAAATTAGTATTAGTTCTTGAAACATTATTTAAAAGTTCATTTAAAAAAATCACAAAATTCAAATTTTTGTAATTGAATTTTTCAAATTTTTCATTTTTTTTTTCAAAAATGAGTTATTTAATACAATATGATAAAACCTCTTTCTAGACATCATTTTAAACATCTTGAATATGTTAAATATGTTAAATAAGTTCAAGTTTGAGGTATTCAATGCTTTAAAACTAAGAATCAAAGCAATCAATCAATAAGTAAAATTGAATTATTTTTCATAAAAATGAAACAAAATGACGAAAAAATTCGAAAAATTGATTCAAAATCGATTTGGGTTTCAGAAAAATGAAAAAAATTGCATTTTTTCCACAAAAAATCGATGGAAAAAAAAAAAAATGTCGACGATCTCAAACAAACCGAAACCAGTTTTTTGAAAGCAAAACGATGAAACAAATAATAAATTGACTCAAAAGAAATGAAATTAACAAAAATGAATGAAGATTTACTATTATTTGAAATTAGAAAAATTGAATGAGATATTTCTCAAATAATGAGAATAAAAATGAAAAGAATGAAGAAGATTTTTTTGTTGTAAAGGTAAAAAATTGAATGGTCAAAAAAGTTATGAAGGGAATAAAAAAAGAAAATGAATAACAAAATATTGAAAACTGAAAAAGAAAACAAGAAAGAAAGAAAAAAAAACAAAATAATTTATTTGTTTTTATCTTCTTTTGTAAAGGTGAACGAGAGAAAAACCCACAAAGGGAAAAGATGAACAAAGTCTTTTTTGTGTTGGGGAATAGAAAAAAAAAAAAGGTGTAATCGAAAACTGTTTTTTTTTTTTTTTTTGTTTGAAATTTTTCCCCAACACAAAAAAGACTTTGGGTTTTATTTATTCCTTCCCTATATCTTTCCTTTCTTTTATTCTTCTTTTTGTTTTTTGTGGATATTCCATTATCTTTTATCAAAGAAACAAACAAACAAAAAAGGTCCGAATCCGATGAATTTTTTGCTCCATAAAAAACTTGTCACAAAACCTTGATAAAAATCACTCAAAAGATCAATCAAGGTTAAAAAAGAATAAATTCTAACATTGTTACTCAAAAGTTATTGAATTTGTTCTTATGATTGAATTATTTGAGGAAGATCTGCAAAAGCAACTTGTTACTTTAAAATAAAGAAATTCTACCAATCATTTTTAGATTTCAAACATTTTTCGAACCCTGATTGGTTTAAATTTTGTTTATTTTTGTGACTAATCAATTCTCGGTAATCATATAAAAAAAAATTCATCGATCAATAACTAATAATTTATCAATAAATCACCATCAAGTCAGTGAGGAATGGAGTTGTTCCCTCTATTAGCAAACAATGAACTGGAGCAGTTCAAGAACATTGTCCTTAACACTCCAAACCTTGATATCAACATTCAAAATGAAAAGAAAGAAACACTCTTTTATCGTGCATGTATTGAAGGACAAACAGACATTGTTCAATTTTTATTAAATGTGAAAGGAATTAATGTGAATGAGCCTGACTTTGAGCTGTGTTCACCTTTTTATGTCGCTTGTAAATTTGATCAAGTTGAAGTTGTAAAAATATTATTAGAGGAACCGAGAGTGGATGTGAATCAAATACGTGATCTAGGACATACTCCATTTTGTGTTTCATGTTCTCATGGTAGGTTAGGAGTGATTAAGTTGCTTTTAGAAACAAAAAGAGATATTGATATGAATACTCCAATGGGTGAAGGAGGAACTCCACTTTATATGGCATGTCAAGAAGGTCATACAGAGATAGTTAAACTTCTTTTAAAAGATAAAAGGATTGAGTTTAGGAACGAAACTCCAACTCCATTTTTTATTGCTTGCCAACAAGAACATCTTGAAATTGTTCATTTATTTCTTCAAGATGATAGAACTGATGTAAATCAAGGAGATTCTGAAGATGCAACACCCTTTTTCATTGCATGTCAAAATGGTGTTATTGAACTTGTGAAAATTCTTCTTCAATCTGATAGAAATATTGATATTTACAAATCTTGGAAAGGAATCCGTTCACCATTACAGCAAGCAGAATTGATGCAAACACTTCAAAAACAATATTGGGAAACAGAAGAAGAAGTAGAAAAGAGAGTTAAAAATTGTGCAGAGATAGTAAAAATTTTTCGAAACTATGAAGCAAATCCACAAGTAGCAAAGTTTAAGTTTCGGAAGGAATTAGGAATTTTAAATTCTTTGGCATCTCAAATATTTTCTTTAGCTGTGTTAATTACTGACGATTATTTTAGGTTTCAATAATATCAAGGCTCAAGAGATTTAATTATTTCTTTTGTTTTCTCTTGAGGCATATTTAATAACATCAAACATACACTAAAACACACAATTGTTTCCATCAGAAATTTATGCCTTCTCTTGATCCAAAAAAAAAATAAGTCCTGCTCCCATCTTATTTCTAAAATTACCATGATAACTAATAATGTTTTTGACTAAAAGGATATTATTTTGTTCAATCTCTTGAGTAAGAAACCACAGTTGTATTCTGTCACTTGCTTTAAATCAGAGGAATCAACATTTTTTGATGATATTAATTCTATTTGGTTTTTTTTTTTTTTTCTTTTTTTTTTTCTGAAATAAATGATTTCAATTTTTCAATTTCAAATTTTCAAATAAAATTAGGGAAGATCTTCGAACTCCTCAATCAACTGATGTAATATTTGAAGTAGAAGGAGAAAAAATTTATTGTCATAAAGTTATTCTTGGAGCTAGAAACAAGACATTGTATTCATTATTTACAAATCCTAAAAATTCAAAAATGAAATCAATTACTTTTGTTGGAAATCATGAGAATCATTCAGTTTACCAAGTTCAGAAATGGTCCAAATCTTCCTTTTTATGGTATCTCATTTTTGCTTCATTTTTTTTTTTTTTTTTTTTTTTTGAAAAATAATAACCATTGGAATAAATACATAAACATTTTTAATTAAAAGTATATTGAGGAAGTTATATTCAGAACCTTATATGCATAATGACTTTGAAGGACAAAATCTTTCAGAGATTTCTCAAATAGCTTCAGAATTGAAATTTCAAGGAACAAGAGCATTTTACCAACTAGACCCACTTTCAAAATCATTTTCTTCTCTAATTGAATTTTACTCTGATGTCCCACTTTTTGATTCCTTTACAAATGTTATTATTAACCTTCAAAATGGTGTTCAATTTCTTGCACATAGAGTTTTCTTAATTTCTCGTTGTAATTATTTTAATGCTATGATTGGAATTCATTCCTTTTGGCTTGAAACAACACAAGGTAATTTTTTTTTTTTTCTTCTTCTTCTCTTTTTCCAATGAATTAATATTCATTAAAATGTAATAATAATTTTAGCCACTCCAACAGTAACTTTAGATCATATTTCTTGGATCAACTTTAGAGTTTTAATTCGATATCTATATTATGATGAACTTAATGTTCTTTATGATTTTGGTAAGTTAAATTTTAAATCTATTTTTTCACTGGAAAAAAATTTTTTTTTTCCTAAACTCTTCAATTTTTTAGATCTTGAAAATCCAACTGAAAACATGAGCTTTAAGAAACTTAATTTTTTGATTGAAATTTTATCAATGTCAAATGAATTTCTAATTGATAATTTAAAGAATTCTTGTGAAAAAGAAATTTCAAAATTTCGTTTGTTTTTATTAATACTCTTTTTTTATTTTTCCTTGAAAATTTATTTCTAATTTCCCAAAAAAAAAAAAAAATAGTTGATATCAAAAATGTGTTTGAAATTTATGAAGTTGCTGATACCTTTGAAGCTAGTTCTTTAAAGAGTGCATGTATTGAACTCATCTTTTTAAATTTAGAAGTTCTTCTCATTTCAAAGTTTGTTTTCTTTTTCTTCCTTCATTCAAATTTCCATTTTTTAATTAATTTTTTTCTTCAAATAAAAATAGAGGCATAAGTTCCCTAGGAAGAAAGTTAATTTTAGAACTCGAGGAAAGAATGAAGGCAATGACTCGTGGATCTCATGTTTCAAATTTCCCTTTCTATTGTAATTCAGACGATGGAACTGAAAGTGATTCTGGTTTGAGTGAAGATTTGAATGAAGTCCAAGAATTTAATGAATTTCTAAATGATGAAGAAATTGCTATGCGTCTTCAATTCCAATTTTATAATGAGAACAACAACAGGAATTCACGAGCAAATAACTCAAATAGATCTAGACAAAATGATAATCCTCCAAGAAATTCTCCACGAAATAATTCAGCTAAACAAAAAGGAAAAACAAAGGCAAAAAACAATCCCAAAGGCAAAACACCAGAAAAAAATTCTAAAGTCCAAAAAGTAGAAAATTTAGAACCCATTGAAGATCAAATTGATGGAGAAAACATGGCATCATCTTCTGAGAATCATCAGAATCCTGTTGTTAATGGAGGAGGAAAAAGTCCCAACAAAAAGTAAGTTTTTTTTTTAAAAAAAAACAACAGAATAATAACAATAATAAACTAATAAAACAATCATGAAGGAATAAAAAAATGAATTTGGAGCAAGTATCTAATCCAACTGATGACTTGGAATCAACAAATATTGAAAGTATTGAAAATCCTGTTGTTTGTGAAGTAATGGAATCAAAATCTAAAATTTGGGCAACATCAACCTCGTATCATTTTCTCCTTTCATTTCCTTTCTTTTTAAAAAATAAATAAATAATAAATCATAAAATGTAGGCAAAGCAAAAATCAACCAATTTCCTTTAGAGAAATTTTAGAAACTGAAATGGATAAAAAGAAAAATGTTTGATTTTTATTTTTTATTTTTTATTTTTTTATTAAATTTAATTACATGAAAAAAATTTCTTGATTTCAGACACCAAAACCTCCAAAACCAATTATTTCAACTCCCGTCAAATCTTTACCTCAAGAAAATAAACAAAATACTTCAAAAAATGAAGGACCTTGGAAGAAAATTAATCCTGGTACTGAACCTGTCCAATTGACATTTTTAGATGAGTTAGAAGCACAAGAAAAATTAAAAAATGAAGCAATGAAACAACAAAGACTGAAAGAGTTACAAATAGCCAGCTCAGCTAAAGTAAAAAGCTCGTAAGTTTCTTTTTTATTATTATTTCATTTATTTCAAATTTTGATCAAAACTTATTTTGATAGAAATACTTCATCTCCTTGGGCGATTACTTCTCCTCCAAAAACTGGTAAAATTTTTGAGGAAAAAAAAAAAAAAAGAATTAAACTAATTAATATTTTTTCAATTAGTTGAAGTCACAAAATCTCCTTCTTTCAGTCAAATTCAACAACAACAACATAAAGATAAAGTTCAAAAAGAGAAAACTCTTAAAAAATCATTTGCTAGGATTCAAGCAGAAGAAGCTGGTTTGTTTTTCTTTTTCTTTTTTTCTTTTATTTTTCTTTAATTTCACCAAAAAATAAATAAAATAAAATAAAATAAAATAGCACTTAGAGAATTAGAAAAATATTATGAAAAGTTAGCTAAAGAGAAAGGAGAAAGTTTTCAAATCACACAAACTCTAAACGATTAAAATATAGATAATAGATGTTATCAAACACATTGTTGAATAAAAAAAAAAATTGAAATTTGTGACTCTAACAATCTTTTTTTTTGTGAAAAATACAACTTTAAAAAAAAATAATAGGTTGATCTCATGTATTCTAGTTCCGCATTCAGATTAGTTGAGTCTTTATCCAAGTTCAATCTGGGTGAGCGCCAGATTTTAACATCATTAACTTCACATACGTTTAACGAGGAACATTTCTTTTCATCAATAAAGGTTTTTACAGATGTCAGTTTACTCATTAAACTCTGCAAAGAGAGTCCGTATTTCAATGCCCTGTGTAAACAAGAAAAGTACAGAGAATTATGGAATAGATTATATTCAACTTCTGGATCCTATATTACCTCAAAGCATTCGAAAAAGACGAACTTTTACATCTATGAAAATGAAGCAGTTGATGTATTTGATCTTTTGAGAGGTGCGTATCTGTATTATGTATCTAAAGAATTTAGTGATGATTTGAAAGAAGACTTTAGCACTACTGAAATAAATCTTTTACGATCAGCAATGGAGTTTAATTCTATTCATGCCACTCAACGCTATCATCAATACATCTACCAGAAAATAGAAAAAGGCGAGCTCTCGCAAGAAGAAAATGCAACCTTACTTCTAAGGACAGCAGTTAATAATTGTAAAAAATATCTCAATCAAGATGGAAGTTATGCTTATATGATGCTGGCAGAAGCCTATTTTCATTATGCGAAACTGCTTGGACAAAATCATGACTCACAAGCCAGATCTGCTACCAATGCCGCAATAAAAGCTTGCGAGCAAGCAGAAAAGCACTTGGAGAAGAGCAAGTATTCAATTCATAACGCCAGTTTGGGTGATGGATTGGCACGCAGTAATTCATTCGGAATTCATTTACCATCAGAAGCTAAAGATTTTTTGCAACAATGGGCTCGTGATACGTTATCAGCAATGATTATATAAGAAAGGAACATCAGTTCATATGGGAAGTCATTTAAACTGTAAACAGTCAGGGAGAAAATCTTTAGCTCCAGAAACTAACTCTAGTAAATGAATTGCACATCAGTTTTTCCTTAATTTTATTTTGAGATTCAGTGTAATTCTAATTCTAAGCTTTCTTATGGTGAAGTTTATTATAACAATGATGATTTTTTCAGAATCAAGAAATCACATCTTTTTGTTTGAAGTTCATATAAATTCTTTTTGGACAGAAATTTTATTTTACAAAAAAAAAATTGATTGATTTAATAATTCTTGTAGTTTTGATATCCAATGATAGTAATAAGTTCGTCAAGAAATCATTAAGACTTAGATTTTTCGAAATTAATATGAACCTGATAAGTCTGTTTCTTCTTGGGTAATTGGTCGTCCAGTTTGAATAATTTCTTGTAATTTTGATATCCATTGATTTAAAACTATTTCATTAGGGAATTGAAGATAATAACATTTTTTGGATGTTTTCAATTCCAAGATGTGTTCTTTTAAAAATTTTGATTTTGGAACCAGTTTAATTGATTCAATTTCTTGAGTTGAAATTGAATTTACATAATCTCCCTATTAATTTTAATGTTAATGTTAATTTTTGTTTTTTTTAAAAAGGAATTGAAAATAATACATTTTGATATTTTTTCCAAGCGAGTGATTGTAATCTTAAGTCAAATACTCTTGATTGCCATTGTTTTAACATTCCCTTTCCTAATTTCAAGAATTCTCCAGTTAAAATAATTTCATCCTTTTGAACATCTTGCATTGATTTGGAAACATTCTCTCGTATTTCTTCCTTTTCCTTTTCCTTTTCTTTTTCTTTCTCTTCTTGTTCAATATTGTGTTGAACAGTGTTTTGATTATCTGATTTGTCGATTACAATTTGTTCTTTTACTTTTCGTTCTTTTTTACTTTTCTTTTCTTCTTCTTCTTCTTCTTGTGATTGTTCTTCTTTGTCCTCATTTTCAATTTTTTTTTGATCATTGAATTGGTGGCCATCTAACTCTGGCACTTCAATTTCTTCTTCTTTCTCTTGTTCATCTTTGTCCTCATTTTCAATTTTGATCTGATCATGTTTTGGAACTTCAATTTGTTCTTTGTCTTCTTTCTTTTCATTCTTTTCATTCTCTTCAAGTAATTCCTCAGAAGTTTCTTTTTGAATATATTGTTCCAATAATTCAAGAATTGAAGGTCCATTTTCACTAATTTTTTGCAATATTTCATCTGTTTCCCATGAAAATTTGATTTTTTCAGCACTAATTTGATATTTAACTTGTTCAATAACTGTTTTGTGATTTGCTTGATTATTTGAAACATCAACTTCCCATTTTGATGTCAAATTTAATTTTTTCCCAGAATTTAATAAGTATTCCACAATAGATAAATTTCCATTTGATGCAGAAATCCAAAGTGCATCTGTTCCATCTTTACTTTCTTTATTAACATCGACTCTTTCATCATTTAATAATAATTTCACAATTTCAATATGTCCTTTTCCACAAGCAATATAAAGAGGTGTTTGACCATACTTATCTGTTTTATTGATATCAACTCTATTATCATGTAATAATAATTTCACAATATCAATATGTCCTTGTTGACAAGCAAAATAAAAAGGTGTTGCACCACTGTTGCTTGTTTGATTAGTATCAATTCTTTGATCATTTAATAATAATTTCACTATTTCAATATGTCCTTTTTCACAAGCAATCCAAAAAGGTGTATAACCACCATTCCTTGCTTGATTGGCATCAATTCTATCATCATTTAATAATAACTTCACAATTTCAATACATCCAGAATAACAAGCAATATAAAAAGGTGTTGCATCATTCTTATTTCCCTTGTTAATGTCAACTCTATTTTCATTTAATAATAACTCCACGATTTTAGTATGTCCTTCTTGACAAGCAACCAAGAAAGGTGTTTTTCCATCATTATTTGCTTTATTGATCTCAACTCTTTCATCATTTAATAACAATTTCATAATTTCAATATGTCCATTTTCACAAGTCATATATAAAGGTGTTTCACCATTCTCATTTGCTTTATTGATATCAATTTCATTATCATTTAATAATAATTTCACAACTTCAATATGTCCATTTTGGCAAGCAACATAAAATGGTGTCCAACCATAATTGTTATCTGTTTTATTGATATCAACTCTATTATCATTTAATAATAATTTCACAATATCAATATGTCCACTTAAACAAGCAGCATAAAATGGTGTTACACCACCATCATTATTTGATTTATTAATATCAACTCTATTATCATTTAATAATAATTCCATTACTTCAAGATATCCATTCATGCAAGCTATCCAAAATGGTGTCCAACCCTTCTTATTTGCTTGATTGATATCAATACTATCATCATTTAACAATAATTTCACAATTTCAATGTGTCCATTTACGCAAGCGACATGGAAAGGTGTCGCACCATTATTCAATGTTTTATTGATATCAACTCTTTCATCACTTAATAATAATGTCACAATTTCGATATGTCCTTTTTGACAAGCGATATAAAATGGTGTCCAATCATCATTATTTGTTTTATTGACATCAACTCTCTCATCATTTAATAATAGTTTCACAATATCAATATGTCCAAGTTGACAAGCAATATAAAAAGGTGTAAAACCACCATTCCTTGCTTGATTGGCATCAATTCTATCATCATTTAATAATAATTTCACAATTTCAATATGTCCAAGTTGACAAGCAATATAAAAAGGTGTTGTGCCATCATTATTTGCTTTATTGATATCAACTCTTTGATCATTTAATAATAACTTCACAATTTCAATATGTCCTATTTCACAAGCAATATATAAAGGTGTTACTCCATTTGTTGATTTATTGATATCAACTCTTTCATCACTTAATAATAATGTCACAATATCAACATGTCCTTTGAAACAAGCAATATAAAAAGGTGTCCAATCATTATTCTTTGCTTTATTGATATCAATTCTAGTATCATTTAATAATAATTTCACTATTTCAATATGTCCCTTTTCACAGGCAATACAAAAAGGTGTCGCACCAGTATTGAATGCTTTATTAATATCAACTCTTTCATCATTTAATAATATTTTTATAATATCAATACATCCATTTTGGCAAGCAATAAAAAAAGGTGTTGAACCATCATTTCTTGCTTTATGGATATCAATTCTATTATCATTTAATAATAATTTCACAATTTCAATATGTCCTTCTTGACAAGCAGCATAAACAGGTGTTACACCATGATTATTTGCTTTATTGATACTAGTCCTCTTATCATTTAATAATAGTTTCACAATTTCAATATGTCCTTGTTGACAAGCAAAATAAAAAGGTGTTGCACCACTGTTACTTGTTTGATTGGTATCAATTCTTTTATCATTTAATAATAATCTCACTATTTCAATATGTCCTTTTTCACAAGCAATCCAAAAAGGTGTAAAACCACCATTCCTTGTTTTATTGATATCAACTCTTTTATCATTTAATAGCAACTTCACAATTTCAATATGTCCATAATAGCAAGCAATAAAAAAAGGTGTCCAACCATAATTATCTGTTTTATTGAAATCAACTCTTTTATCATTTAATAATAATCTCACAGTTTCAATATGTCCTTTTTCACAAGCAATTTTAAAAGGTGTTGCCCCATTCTTATTTGCTTTATTAATATCAATTCTATTATCATTTAATAATATTTTCACAATTTCAATATGTCCCTTATCACAAGAAATATAAAACGGTGTTTCATTTCCAAAATTTAAATTGATACTATCTTTAAAAGGTCCATCTAAATACCATGAAAAATTATTAAGTGATCCATTTTTACATTTCGAACTTAAAACATTTCCAAGTATTTTTGAAATCAAAAATTCTTTCGATCTTCCTCTTTCAATTATTTGATCCTTTAATATAGCGTTTGGAGAAAGTTTTAACTTTTCAATAACTTGACAACATTCTTGAGTGATTTCAGTTTCTTTCCAATTTTGTGATTTAATCCACACTGAAAAATCAATTTCATTCCATGTTTCTAATGGAATCAATATCTCCAATTTCTTTAAAAACTGTTGAGAAAAAAATAAAAATAAAGGGACAATTATCGACTTTGGAATAAAAAAGAAAGAGAAAGAACCTTTTGATAATCTTCATGATTTTGAAAAAGATTTTGATGTTCAAAATAAAGATTAAATAAAGATGCTCCATTAATTTCATGTTTTTTGAATATATCTTGATATTGGTAAAATTGGATTGTTATTAACCAAGAACAAACTTCATCAATTGACCAATCTCTAACTCGACTTGTGTCTAATTTCTTTTTATATCTAATAACTGTTTCTTCATCATAAACTTTCATCAAATTATCCCAAACAAGATTTTTATCACTTTCATAAAATGCAATAAATTTTTGAATAAATTGATCTTTTGAAGGTTTGTCATCATTCTCATCATGAAAAGAACTCATCAATTCAGAAAGAAATGATAATGATTCTTCTGAACTTTGGAATTTGTTTGGATAAAATTGAATTTGTTGACCAGTAAAAACAGCTGCTGACCATTCATAAAAACACCAACATCTATGAAAATAATCATCCGTTAGTAAAACTAAAAATGAATCTGAAAATGTCACTATCTGATTCAATTTGTGAATTGTTAATATTCTAATTATCATTTATTATTTTTTTTTAATTTTTTGAATCAATATTCGTAAAACAAAATTTTGTTGAAAGATAAATAAAAAACCTTTTTTGTTTTGAATCTTCATCAAAATGTTGTGGCATTGAAAAATAATCATACCAAATTAGAATTCGATGTTGAATTGGGTCCTATATCAATTTTTTTTAAAAAAAAAGTAAATTTCATTGCCATCAAAGAAAATAAAGAATAAAAAATATAAAATCCAAACAGATTTAAAAGAATCTTTGATTGCAATAAGTTGAAGAGAATTAGGATCAGGATGATCTTGAGATAACCAACGATGAGAAATAAAAACAAGTTTATCAGTTGTTTCTTTCATTTGTTCAAATGTCAAACTAATTAGTTTATCTTTACAATCTTCATGTTTTGGAATTTTTTCAAGTTCTAAAAGGTTTTGAAATGGAAGGAAATAAATTTGAAATGTTGAAAAATCTTCTGATTCTTTTGTAATATCTTTAATTTTTGGTGTACTAATCAATCTCTGGTTTCTTTGGGTTTTATTTGCTTTTTTATTCATTTTATTTTTTTTTTTTAATTAAATCTGTTAAAAAACTCAAAAAGAAGAAAAAGAAAAGAAGAAAAAAAATGAAAATAAAACTAACATTCAAAGATTATTTGTGCCTTTGTAAGTGTAGATTGCTCACTTTCGTTCAATTTGATATTTTTGTTCGCTTTTATTATTTTTATTTTAGTCAAATCTATTGGGCTATATATATAGATATATATATATATATAACCTCGGGAAGTTTCCAAGAATAAAAGTACAATTTCAATATGTCCTTTTTCACAAGCAATATAAAAAGGTGTCCAATCATTATTTGTTGCTTTATTAATATCAACTCTTTTATCATTTAATAATAATTTCACAATTTCAATATGTCCTTGTTGACAAGCAATCCAAAAAGGTGTTGCGCCACTGTTGCCTGCTTGATTAGTATCAATTCTTTCATCATTTAGTAATAATTTCACAACTTCAACATGTCCATTTTGGCAAGCAACATAAAATGATGTCCATCCATTCACTGCTTTATTGATATCAACTCTTTGATCATTTAATAATAATTTCACAATTTCAATATGTCCAAATTGACAAGAAATAAAAAAAGGTGTTGCAGCCTCATTTGTTACTTTATTAATATCAATTCTTTGATCATTTAATAATAATTTCACAACTTCAATATGTCCTTTTCCACAAGCAATAAAAAAAGGTGTTGCGCCAACACGAGTTTCTACTTTATTGACATCAACTCTTTGAACATTTAATAATAATTTCACAATTTCAATATGTTCATTTTCACAAGCAATATAAAACGGTGTTTGGTCATCCTTCTCTCTATCTTGGCAATTAAGGTCAATATTTGGAATATTTAGCAATTGTTGAACTTCTTCAACTCTTCCAGCTCGACAAGCATCAAGAAGTCGTTGTTGTGTTAAGTTAGTAATTAGTACCTCCATTTGCACGAAAAAAACTAGAAAAAAACGTTAAAAAGCGACTTGTTCCCTTCTTCTTAATTATTATATATGAAAAAGGGAACAAGTCGCTTTTTAAAAAAGAAAAAAATCACTTTACGTCCAACATTCGTGAGCTTTAGGATCTCTAATACCTAAAGCAACTTTATAAGAGGAGATTGGCAATAGAATAGCTTCAAGGTTTATTTCATTTCAATTTTTATTATTCTTATTTCATTTTTATAAAATTTCATTGCTTTTTTTTAAAAACAAAACTTGAAAATTTGAAAAAATAAAAAAAATAGCTTAGGAAAGGTGCTTGGAAGTTGCATTGCATAAAACTTTGATCTTGTATTAAAAGATCTCCAACAAAGTTTAGATTAAGCTTATTCTTATCAATCTCATTATTGTTTTTTTTGCTCAAATAATACCAATCAATCAAAAAAGTAACTTGAAAGTTAAAAAAATATGGACTACTTTGAATCAGACCCCAAGAACACTCGTTCTGCACCAACTTCTCCAATGTCACCTTCTTTTTTTCAAAATGCTTCAATGTCTCCTTTAAAAATTAGTTCATTATTTCCTGATCCTTCTCCTACAACCAAATATATGAGACAACCTTTTAATCAATCCTTGAATCAATCTTTTAATCAGTCTTTTGGTTTACCTTTTAATCAATCTATGAATCAACCTTTTAATGATACTATGGACCAACCTTTAAATTACTCTACATTAAGTCATAATAATACTTTTTATACTTCAGCTCAAGGATCACCCTATATCCCTCAACAACAACCATTTACTCCTGGAGGTCCTTTAACAACTTCACAATTACAACCCTCACATGTTACTCCCGTTTCTCAAAAAATATCAAGTCGAAAACTTTCTTCAACATCAACCATGCAAACTCCTTCTTCAATTTCTCCAAATCAAAAGAAACAACAATCAAATACTCAAAATAAAAAATCAACTATGATGGCACCAGATCTCACTCAGGTTAACTTTTTTTATTTAATTTTTAAATTTATAAATAGAATTAAAAAAAAGGTTACAAAATCTCCAACTTCTCTTTCTGGATGGCAACATCCTGCAGTTGAAATAATTTCTACTCGTTACAAAACTGCAAAACAGTTTGTTTATCAACAAATCGTTTTAAATGTCGTTGTATTTGTGTGTATTGCTATTCTTTTAACATCAGGACCACCAGAATCCTTTTCTCCAATTATAAATAGATCATCAACAAATTTTCTTTATTATCTTCGACTTTCTGGTATCAATTATTCATTTTTTCTCTCCTTTAATTGATCCATTTTTAACAAAAAAAAAAAAAAAAAAAATTAAAGGATATCTTTCATTGATTTTGATTGCATTAAATATTGCAAACTCTTTTAGAAATTATTTTGCTCCAGATGATCAATTTGGAGATTTTGCTCTTAGTCCAAAACAAAGGAAACTTCTTGGTCTTGATCCAAATGGTAAATAACATTTGATAAAATACAAAACAAGAATTTTTCTTTTTTCGATTTAAAAAATTGTCAATTTTAAAATTTTAGCATCAACATGGAAACCAGGATCAAAAAGAGGTCTTCAAGTTACTTCATCTCCCCTTCCTCCATCTTCAATGAAATCACTTCGTCCAATTGTAATTTTAAACTTTCATTTTTCAAATTCTGTTCATTGAAAAAAAAAAAAAAAGTCTCCAGTTGCTTCAAGACATCAACCCCAACAAGATGGAAATAGGTAAGTTTAACTATAATTAAATTCTTTTCCTTTCTCATTTTTTTTTTTTTTTTTTTTTTTTTTTTTTTGCCAAGTAGAAGTCCTCCAGTCACTTCTCCAACAAGAGCTTTTCATCCAGCTTATTCTGTTTCATCACATGGTATTCTCACTTTTTTTTTCTAAATTAATAAAAGAAAAACTCCTGAATGAACTTCATTTATTTTATTCAAGGTGAAGAATTGGCAACATTAATTAGTGATCAAGATAATCTCAAAAAATTTATTGATAAAGAACAAGAAAATTACATTAAATTTAGAAAACAAGGTACAAATCATTTGATATACCTCAAAACTCAAAATCAATTTTTTCAATAATGGATTTCTTTTTTCAGCAAATAGACCACTTTTCCCTTTTGGAGCACCTTTAGGAAGATATCAAAATGCTATTGGGTTTGTTTTTATTTTCATTTTTTTTCTTCATCATTTTAATTTTTTTTCTTCTTCTTCATAGTGCACCACAACCTGAAGTCCCAACAACTATCAAAGGAATTAATCCCTTAGAAACTCAATTAGCAAGAGAAGTATTTCATTTTTAATGTTTCAAATTTTTTTGTTAAGATAAAATATTTAATGAAATCTTAATTTAGCTTTTAACTTCTCTTGATATTCAAGATTTTATTGATCAATGGACTGAAAACCTTCGAAAAGTAATTTCTTTTTTTTTTTTCCTAAGTTAATTTGTATTTAAATACAAATTAATATATTATTAGTGGTTAGCCACCAGAGTTATTCAGCCATTGAACAAAAGAATTGAAAGAGTTGAAAGGGAATTTGAAAATAATGGACTCTTTCATTTAAAACTCTCTGCCCCTCCAAATTCTCAACCTTATGGTATTTTTTCCTTCTTCTTTTCTTTTCCTTTTTTTTTTATTCAAGAGGATAAAATTGTAATATTTCACAAATAGGAACTCAAAATTTAGCGGAACTTATTAAAAATCATGGAAATGTTCTTTTTTCCTTTTTTTCTTTCTTCTTCAAAGTTGTCATTTTTTTTTTTTTTTGTAGAATCCATTAGTTCAAGAAAGAGTAAAATTAGAGAAATATTTCAATATTCCCAATACCTCATCTAGACGATATATTATTGAAAGAATTAAAGGTAATTTCCTTCTCTGATTTTTGGAAGTATTGTTTTATAAACTATGATTTTGTAGTTCTTTCTGGAGATGATTTATTAGCGAAATATCTTTGGAATTCCAGTGGTTCATCATCGTAACTTTTCTTTTTTCTTTCTTTTCTTTTTTGAGTAATTAATTTATCTATCCATAGAAATAAAAATTCGAACAATGAGCATCCAACAGATGCTTTATTAATGATGTATTTATTTATTCATTTTATGGATGAGATGCTTGTTGCTGAAGACCCTGTTCCCAACAAAGGATATCCTTTTTCTTCAATTTATTTTCAAAAGACATCACAACAAATAGGTTTTTTTCTTACACAACCAAATATTTTTTTTCATAATGGCAACAACAACAACAATAATAATAATAATAAAGAATTCCAAACATTTCAACCTGATATCCTTATTCGTGAAATTTCAGTTTCCCCATCTCATTTCAATTTAATGGTGAACAAAAAAAGTTGGGCAGTTGCACCAGTAACTTTTCTTTTCTTTTCTTTCTTTTCTTTCTTTTTTTTTTTATTTTCAAATTTTCAAATTAATTATTAGGGAAGAAGCAATGTTTTCCATACGCTGATCTTATTCCTTTACTTCATTAAAGTTGAAAAATCATCTTATCTAGGGTAATTTTTTTTTTTCGGAACCCTTCTTTTTTTTTTCTGACCCATAAATCAAATAAAAGAACTCTCAATTTGGGTGGAAGGTATCTTGATCTCATTCCACAAGTTTTTGACTATTAGTAAAAAAATCAAACAAAGAAGACTGTTTAAATAAACCTCGTAAATCTCTCCTTTTTTTTTACAATAAAATTTGCTTTGCGATTGACATTGATTCATTTTCATTCATCTTTCAATTCATACCAAAAGAAACTTCAAATTTGAACAAGGACAAAATCAAAAAAAAAGTAAAAATATAATCAAGGAACAAGAAAAATAAAGTCTATCATCCTATCTTTGATGAAATCAAAAAAAGTAAAATAATAATCAAATCAAGAAATAATCAAATCTATTAGAAATTACAAATTAGAATTATTACAATTGAAAGTTTCAACAAACTGAAGTGAGATTGAGATTGGAGTTTTGTTGTGGATTAATTGTGTTCAAGTTGAGTTTGACCACGTGTGTTTTGACTTTTTTTTTTTACAACTTTTCTTCTTTTTCAGATTCTTAATTGTGCCTCTCTTCCTCTTCATCGACCTATTATACTCCTCTTAGTTCCTTTTGTTATCCACTCTTCTACATGCCAAAGAACAGCTTTCTAAGAGATTTCACTCAGGTACACTTATCCTTTTCTCTTTTATTTTTTTCCATATTTTTATATTTTGCATTGTTTGTGTATTTCAATCAATCAAGACCTTCCCACGAACCTTTGGCAATGTTAGGATTTGAATTGGAGTTTATTAGATTTGGATTTTATTCAAAACAAAGCAAGTTATTGAAATGATTTAATAGTTCTTCAATATTATTTCTCAAGTTTTTCAAATTTTCAAGTTTTCAAGCTTCATGTTTTTTTTGAAAGATTCCAGTTCCTAAATATAATGAGATCTCTAATTGAAGATTATTAGTCCCTGATTGATTGATTGATTGATTGATCAATTAATTAAATCAAAACTCTGTTAATTAGGAATGCTAATTGTAACAATTTATAATAGGGTGGAATTGCAACTTGTGGAGCTGTAACATTTACAAATCCACTTGAAGTAGTAAAAACTCGTTTACAGTTACAAGGAGAGTTGGTTAGAAAAGGAAATTATGTAAAACAATATAATGGTGTATTCCATGCAACTAAAGTTATATTTCAACGAGAAGGTTTGAAACATTTTATTAATTAATTGATCTTCATTTTATAAAATAAAATCAATCAATTATAAATAATAAATTAGGTCTTTTGGCATTACAAAAGGGTCTTTTATCAGCATATTGTTATCAATTAGCTATGAATGGAACTAGACTTGGATTATTTGATCATTTAAAAAGATTTACATTAAAAACACCTTTAGTAGATTATCCAGGATTAGCTAATATATTATGTGGAGCTACTGCTGGAATTGTGGGAGCATTTGTTGGATCTCCTTTCTTTTTAGTAAAAACTAGGTTACAAGCAGCTGGAGGATTAGTTGGACATCAACATGTTTATAAAGGTAGATTTGAATTGAATGAATATCATAAAAAATATATAGATTTGTGGATTTTGAAAAAAAAATAAATAAAAAAAATAAAAAAGGAATGATTCAAGGTTTAACAACGATATTTAAAGCAGAAGGAGTTCGTGGATTATGGAATGGAGCTAATGGTGCAATGTTAAGAACAATGATAGGTAAATATCAACCATTCTTATAATTATTGTTTTCATTTAGAGTCAAATTTCTTTTTTTTTTTTCTCTTTGTGAAGGTTCTGCTTGTCAACTTACAACATATGATTATTTCAAAGTTAAAATTCAAGAAACAGGTTTTTTTTTTTTCTTCCATCCTCAAAAATCAAAAAAATTCAAATAATGACATTGATATCATGTAAATTAGAAATTTTTGATCGTTCAATCTATGTTCATGGAGTTGCTAGTATGATATCAGGTTTTATTGTTGCCGGAGCAATGAATCCTTTTGATGTAGTTGTAACTCGATTATATAATCAAGATCCAAAAGCTAGACTTTACAAAGGACCACTTGATTGTTTAGCAAAAATTTTGAAAGCAGAAGGTGTAGGAGGACTTTTTAAAGGATTTAATGCTCATTATTTTAGAATGGGACCTCATACTGTTCTTACTTTAACATTTTGGGAACAAATTAAAATTTTGACTTCAAAATATTTGGATGAATGAAAAAAAAAAAGAAAAATTTTTGAATTGATTGTTAATAAATTTAAATATTTAAGGATTATATTTGGTTCAAGTTTTCTATTTTCTAGCATTTATTGTTGATTTTATTTATACGGATTTTGAATTTTTTTTATTTTTATTTTTTATTCCCATTCAATAGTGGCAGGGGGTTTTGAACTAACATCATAAACAACTCTATTAACACCTTTGACTTCATTAATAATTCTTGAAGAGATTTTTTTCAATACATCATATGGCATTGGGTACCAATCTGCTGTCATGAAATCAGTAGTTTCAACAGCTCTAAGTGCAATTACCTTTTTTAATATTAAATTTAAAATTAAAATTAAAATAAAATAAAATAAAAAATAAAAAAGATAGTACTTGTTCATAAGTTCTTTTATCTCCCATAACACCAACAGATTTAACTGGAAGAAGAGCAGCAAAAGCTTGTGAAATCTTTCTATAAAGACCAGCTTTTCTAATTTCTTCAATATAAATATGGTCAGCTTGTCTAACAATATCACATTGTTCCTTAGTTACTAAAATTGAAAGAAAATAAAAAAATAAGTTAGAAATTTTAGTATCTAAAAAAATTGAAGAATGAAACCTTCTCCAAGAATTCTAATAGCCAATCCTGGACCTGGGAAAGGTTGTCTCCAAACGAGATCATCTTCTAAACCTAAAAGTTTTCCAAGTTCTCGAACCTCATCTTTAAATAATTCTCTTAATGGTTCAATTAATTTTAATTTCATATTTTCTAATAGTCCACCAACATTCTAAATTTAATTTTTTTTTTTTTTCATTAAGTAAGGTTTTTTGAAGAGGGGAAAGTCAAAAACAAAGAAAGAAATTCTTACATGATGAGTTTTAATTGTTGCAGAAGGACCTTTAAATGAGATAGATTCAATGACATCTGGGTAAAGAGTTCCTTGAAGAAGGAAATCAGCATTTTCAATTTTAGCAGCTTCTTCTTCAAAAATATGAATAAATGTATTTCCAATAATTTTTCTTTTTTTCTCAGGATCAGTAACCTTTGTTAAAGTGAATTAATTTATGGTTATTAATTTAGGAAAACCAATAAATAAAACTTACTCCTTTAATATTTGACAAAAATTTTTCAGAAGCATCAACTACTTTGAGATTAACTTTCAATTTTTCTGAAAGACGTTGATAAACTTCAGCTGCTTCATTTAATCTAAGAACTCCATTATCGACAAGAATTGCATGGAATCTTTTTATTTATTTTTTATTTTTATTTTTATTTATTTATTTGTTATGGAAAAAAAAAAAAAAATACCTATCTCCAATAGCTCTTGACATTAAAACAGCGGCAACAGTGCTATCAACTCCTCCTGAAACAGCTCCGATGACATTTCCTTTATCTCCACAAATTGAACGAATTCTTTCAATTTCTTTGTCAACAAAAGATTCCTTTATTTAATTTAATTAGGGTTATTGAATTTTGAAATCAAAAGAAAAAATCGAACCATTGACCAAGATGGATTACAACTGCAAATTGATAAAACAAAATTGGAAAGAAGAATAGTTCCTTCAGGGGTATGTGTGACTTCAGGGTGAAATTGAATACCTTTTGAAAGAAAGAAAAAGAATGAATAATGACCTTTTTGTTTCAAAAATGAAAAAAGAAAATAAAAATCAACCATAGATATTTTTTTCAGTACATGAAATAGCTGTATGTGGGGAAGTAGTAGTAATAGCAGATGTTTTGAAATCTTTTGGAAGTTTACTTAATTGATCTCCATGACTCATCCAAACCTTTAAAAAAGTTGAAATTAAAAAAAAAATAATAAGATTATAAAAAGGAATTGATTTCAAAAAAAAAAAAAAAAAAAAAAAAAAAATAAAAAAAAGAAATAAATTAAAAAAAAAAAAAAAAAAAAAAAAAACTGACTTTAAAATTTCCGGTGAATCCTTTAAAAAGTGGATCACTTCCATCACATAATTGAACAAATGCTTCTCCGTATTCACGTTTATCAGAAGCAAGGACTTCTCCTCCAAGAGCCCAAGCAATTTCCTGATTTTTTTTTTAAAAAAAAATGAAATAAATAAAATTGAATATTTCTTTGAATTAAAAAGAAAGAAAGTGAAAAGTACTTGAAGTCCATAACAAATACCAAGAATTGGAACATTAAGGTTCCATACTTCTTTATCAACATGAGGAGCATCAGTATCATAAACTGAGTATGGTCCACCAGATAAGATGATTCCTAAATTGAAAAAGAAGAAGATGGTGATCAGAAATTCAAAGAAATAACAAAAACAAAAGTGAAAAAAAAAACCTTTTGGAGAGAAATTGATAGATTTCAAGGCAACATTACATGGGTGAAGTTCACAATAAACTCCTAATTCTCTGACTCTACGAGCAATTAAGTGTGAATATTGAGATCCAAAATCGAGAATAAGAATTGAATCATAAATTGTTCCAAGTTGGTCGATTTGTTGCATTTTTTGCTATTAGTTTTTATTTTATTGATTAGAATTGAATTGATTGGGTTAAAATGTTAGATTCATTGCAATCAGGAGATTTTATTTCAATTTCAATCAGGGACATTTTTAATTTCAATCTCAATGTCCAATTCAATGGTAATGTTAATTCAATTTAAATTAAAATGAAAATAAATTCAATTTAATGAAAATTAAAATGAAAAATGAATTCAATTTCAATTTCAAATTCAAATTCAAATTATAAAATTAAAATAAAAATTAAACAACTTTGTCAATTTCAATTTCACTTCTCACTTCTTATTCAACCA
>Ga0209960_1001285_pt1 | contig 35477 bp, 34 predicted proteins | sample ThiBiot_500_plan_2_FD_183947 | JGI IMG/M metagenome (GOLD analysis project Ga0209960, IMG submission 183947) | Wastewater bioreactor microbial communities from Cape Town, South Africa - Thiocy_expt_500_plan (SPAdes) | ecosystem: Engineered > Bioreactor > Thiocyanate-remediating >... | reverse complement strand
TCCTTCTTTCCCTGGCAAACTATCTTTTATTTTGTTCCATTGATCGTCTCTTAAGTCATAAAGCATATAGTCTATCCCCCTTGATGGGCTTACTATATCTCCTTTATGCTTAAATGTCGACAGATCCAATAATAGGCTAAAGAAGTTCTTCGGTCGGTATGCCGATTCAGTAATAAATGATCAAGAACAAAGCAAGCTTAAATCTTTTGAAAGGCGCTTCATAATTAAGAAATTTAAAGTTTTTCTTGATTATATTTGTCAATTTGGTTAAGTTACGGCTAAATTCATATTATTTAGGAGTTATCATTCGTCAATCATTGCTTACCCTTTTACTGTCAACTACAGTTCTTTTCGCCAGCGAAACCCTTCTTCTTGCCTCTGAACCCCAGGAAGATGACAAAAAACTGTTCTTGAAAGAGAGTTCATCAACGACAAACAGCTCTTCTAAAGAAAAAGTTGAAGATGATATCCAACAAGAAGGTAAGGAAGATGCCTTCACTGTAAAGGTTGAGTCATCAACAGATTCATCTGAAATTGTTAGCTTTCGCAGTCATCTTTCTTCCTAGCAACAAGAAGACAGTCAAACACATTCTTCATCGTCTTCAAGTAACGATGAAACAGACTTTTTTGCTGCCCTCCCAGATGAGGTAAAGCCTTTCGTGGCTCAGCATCTCTCGCTTGAGGACATTAACTCTTTACTCAAGGTATCACATGGCGGAAACAGTTTTGATTTTCCTTGGGTTTGGCGTGAGGTTGCTAAGAGATTCCTTACAGATTGTCCTAAAGAGTCGCCTCCATCAGAAGATGTTATTCGTCAAAATGTCATTCGTCAGTACTGCCGCGTGCAATTACATGCAAACTTTCTCTATGATAAAGAAAGGTTTAAACAATTAACTCTTAAATATGAAACGTATGATTTAAATCGAGACGCTCCTTTTCAAACATGGTGGAGATATGTAGACAGATATTTACATTATTATTTGCGAGGGAAGAGCCAAAGCAATTTTGTTCACTGGTATGTTCAACGCGTTAAAGAATATGGGTGTTTTGAAGAATTTCTTGGGATGAAACTTAAAGATTTACCAGATGACGAGAAGTGCTATGAAGATTGGGAGTTTGAGCGTGTTCGTTTAAAAAAAGAGAATGGCGAAACATTATTATGGGATCGTTCTTTTTATAAAGAACCTACCCCTGAGCAAGCAAAAGAAATGTTCAGGTTAAATGAAAAGCTAGCTGCTGAAAATGATTTTGACGCCATTGTAAGACAATATCAGGGATTGTGGAAAGAAGATTATGGTTACGAAAAAGATTCAACTAAAGCAGACAAAATCACTCAATCATTAATGAGTAAAGATACAGAGTTAAGTGATGAGTTGCGAATGAAAATGTTGATGACGTCAGGTGACTATTATTATAGTGATTATCAAAGTATCATACGTGTAGATGGAATTATTAGAGATATCATTACAAAAGCTAAGAGCCAAGGTGTACCATGGGCATTTTACCTTAAAGCTCACGGCCTTAAAAAGGGTTTATTTGGTTATACAAATGATCAAGAAAAAGCTCATCGATATATTCTTAAACATAATATTCCTTATTAAATAAAAAAAGCTAACATTCTGAGCCTGGAGTTGAGGATGTTAGCTTCTTCATTACTTTTTAAGCTGCATCACTGTTTTTTAGCAAAGCCTTTAATTCATACAAAAGCTCAAGTCCTTGGCGCGGTGTTATTTCATCTAAGGATAAGGCCTGTAATTTCTGCTCAATCGGTGAATAAGAGGGAGTTGGTGGTTTTTGAGAAACATTAGACATTGTAAAAAGCGGAAGTTCAGAAATCTTAACCTTTCCTGATTTAGTACTTTTGTTCTCAAGCTCTTTCAAAAGAATTTCGGCCCGCTTTACAACAGAAGACGGCATCCCAGCCAACTTTGCAACATGGAGACCATAGGAACGATCGGCCGTACCTTCAATAATTTCATGTAGGAATATAACATCGCCTTCCCACTCTTTGACTTTCATCGTATAACACTTCAAATTCTTTAACTTCTCTTCCAGCTCTGTCAATTCATGATAGTGGGTTGCAAACAAGGCGCGACTTTGATTGATCTCATGCAGATGTTCTAACGTTGACCACGCAATCGAAAGACCATCATAAGTCGACGTCCCTCGCCCAACTTCATCAAGTATAACGAGCGAGCGTTGTGTCGCTTGATTTAAAATAGCCGCTGTCTCAACCATCTCAACCATAAAAGTGGAATGGCCGCGCGCTAAATCATCAGAGGCTCCAACACGTGAGAAAAGTCGATCAACAAGGCCAATATGTGCTTTGGTTGCAGGAACAAAGGAGCCAATTTGTGCGAGCAGAACGATGAGAGCATTCTGTCTTAAAAATGTGCTTTTCCCAGCCATATTTGGCCCCGTTAAAAGCCAAATGGTTGACTGTGGATTCATCACACAATTATTCGTCACGAACTTGCTGGCGTTTGCTTGTTTAAGAGAGGTTTCTACAACAGGATGACGTCCTTCAATAATTTCAAAAGCCGTGGACTCATCAATCTCTGGGCAGCAATAATTTTCCGTAGTCGCCAGGTGGGCTAAAGATGAAGAAACATCCAGACTTGCAATCGCTTGAGCAGCTTCTTGGATTTCTGCTGCTCTGCCCAATACTTCTGTCACAAGATCCTCAAACAGTTTCAATTCAATGGCCAAAGCATGTTCAGAAGCAGAAGTGAGCTTTTGTTCAAACTCATTTAACTCAACTGTCGTAAAACGCATAGCATTCGCCATCGTTTGGCGGTGAATGAATGTTGGACCCATTTTAGAAGCCTGAGCAGCAGTCACTTCAATATGATAACCAATAATATTGTTATGCTTAATTTTTAACGATGAAATGCCAAGATCCTGAGCATACTTGGTTTGCAAATTAACAATAAGTTTACGACCTTCATCTTTTAAAAGACGCGCTTCATCAAGACCTTCATGATACCCTTTTTGGATAAAGCCACCATCTCTTGCAAAATAAGGAAGATCTTCTGCCAGCGCTCTTGTAAGGCGATCAATCAAAACGGAATGCTCGCCTAAAAGCTGTTGAATTTTCAAAAAACCTTGCGGTAAATCTTTTGAAACTTGAAGTTGGGATTGAAGACGTGTTGCAATTGTTAAGCCTTCCCTCAACGACGCCAAATCTCGTGGTCCTCCTCGTCCCAAGCTTAGTCGAGACAAAGATCTTTCGAAATCAGGTGTTGTTTTTAAAGTGTCTCTAAGCTTTGTTCGTAAAGAAGTATTCTCTTTAAGGGAACCAACCATCTCGAGGCGCATTTTAAGGCGCATCATATTTGTTAAAGGATGGGAAAGATGAAGGGCTAAAAGCCGTCCGCCTTGCGCGGTCAACGTCCTATCAATCACACTCAGAAGGCTTCCTTTATAGGTACCTTGTTGCGTCATTGTAAGCTCAAGGTTACGTCTGGTCGCGGTATCAATTTCCATAAACTCAGAAGCCTTAAGACGCCGTAATGGACATAATTTCGGCATGCCGCCTTTTTGTGTGAGGTAAACATACTCTAACAAAGCACCTGCTGCTGTTATTTCATGCGGCAAAAATGCCCCAAAGCCTTCCAACGTTTTAATGCCGTAATTTTCTTGAAGACGTTTTTGCGCATTATGGTGATCAAAGCGGCTCTCAGCTTGAGGATAAAGAATATTTTTCCAGGCTAAAAAGAGGTCGTATAATTGTTGTTTTTGACATAATTTTTCCGGCACAACAAGCTCTGAAGGCGAAATACGGAAAAGTGTTTCAGCCAATTTCTTTTCAGCGCAACTTTCGACGAAAAAAGCACCTGTTGAAATGTCCATAAAACTTAGCGCAAATTTATTCTCTTTTTGAGTAGGATCTTCTAAAAGAACGCACAAAAAATTATGGCGACGTGCTTCTAACAAATTATCTTCTGTTAAAGTTCCTGGCGTGACCAAACGGATGACATCACGCTGTACGACAGCTTTTGGACCTCTCTTTTTCGCCTCTTCTGGGTTTTCAACTTGCTCGCAAATAGCCACACGGAAACCTTGTCGTACAAGTCTTGCAAGATACCCCTCAACGGCATGCGCCGGCACGCCACACATGGGAATATCTTCGCCTTCATTTTTGCCGCGTTTAGTTAAAGCAATATCTAAAGCTTGAGCAGCTTTAACGGCATCCTCAAAAAAGAGTTCATAAAAATCACCCATCCGATAAAATAAAAGATCATCGGGATGTTCAGCTTTAATGCGATGGTATTGAGCCATCATCGGCGTCATTGATTATTCCTTTTTTCTCTACTGTGACTGAATCTTCAATAATATACTAAAAAGCTATAATTTACGATAATGAATCATGTCATGGAATACAGCTTTTGAGTCTGATATGTTCCGGTATCCATGAGGTATATCGCCATTAAAACGCAACCCTTCATTCTGCTGAATAACATGCCATGCACCATTTATGAATACTTCTATTTCACCACTTGAGACAATAATATGTTCAATTACTCCCTTCTGATGAGGCGGGGATAGATGTTCACATCCAGGTAACAATTCAATTATAAAGGCTTCAAATCGTAAGGATTCATCATATGCAAAAATTGGCATGACCCTGATTTTATCATCTTGGGGATGCAGATGTTTAAATGAGTGACTGTGATGCGTAAAATCGGTCTTAATTGGCTTTAAATCTTCTATAAAAGAGGAAAAAGATGCATCAAATCCGCTCGCAATTTTCCAAAGTGTTGCTATTGTGGGACTTGACTCGCCCCTTTCAATTTGCCCAAGCATAGCTTTACTTACGCCAGTTTTTTGGCTAGCAACATCTAAACTCCAGCCTCTCTCTACGCGAAGTAACTTTAATGTACTTGATATTTTTTCGGTCGGATTGTCCACATCTTACCTATCTATAAAAACACTTGTGCGCTATAACGCACAATGTTAGATTACCCTAATGTGCGTTATAGCGTACAAAATGTAAACCCTTAACTTGAAGCACAGAGGAAAAATGAACCAGCAACTTGCAAAAAGCGCACAAAGTATCCAAGAGGCTTTAAACATAGCTGGCTTGACATGCAAAGTCTTAGAACTTCCAAACAGTACAAGAACAGCGAATGACGCAGCCATAAGCATTGGATGCTCTATTTCTCAAATTGAGAAATCGCTTATTTTCAAAACAAAAGATACCGCTAAACCTACTTTGGTGTTGGTGTCAGGTTCAAATAAAGTGGATGAGAAAAAAATAGAATCTTACGCAAAAGAAGGCATTATTAAAGCTGATGCTGATTTTACAAGAAAGATCACAGGATTTGCTATAGGTGGCATTCCCCCTATTGGCCATAAGACCCCAATAGATCTGATTTTTATTGATCAAGACCTTCTAGCACTCGATGAAGTGTGGGCTGCCGCTGGCACACCAAATGCAGTATTTTGCATAAAAAGCAAAGACCTATTGAAAATAACAAATGGTCAAGTCGTTTCAATACCAAACTCAAAGCAATAAATTGTGACAAAAAAAATCTTTTGGCAAAACCCTTATTTGACGGAACTGGAAACAACTGTACAGACAGTTTTCAGTGATCAAATTACTTTAGCTGAAACTATTTTTTATGCTTTTTCTGGAGGACAAGAAAGTGATTCTGGAACTATCGGTGGTTATCAAGTTTTAAAAGCGCACAAAGCTGATAAAGAGATCTACTATACTATTACACATAAACACAAATTAAACGTAGGCGATAAAGTAAAAATAATTATTGATTGGGAACGTCGATATAAATTGATGCGTCTTCATTTTGCAGCTGAAGTTGTTTTAGAATTAGTCTGTCAGAAATTTCCTGACATTTTAAAAGTAGGTGCCCATATCTCACAAGATAAAGCTCGTATTGATTTTAAATGGGATCATAATCTGTCTTATTCCCTCCAAGCCTTAGAGCAAGACGTGCAAAAAATTATCGATTCAAACCAAGTCGTCATTAGTGCCTTTAGTGACGAAAAAACAGAAAAAAGATATTGGAAGATCAATGAATTTTCACAAGTGCCTTGTGGTGGGACCCATATCAAAAATACAAGGGAAATAGGTATGATCAAACTAAAGAGAGCCAACCCAGGTAAAGGCAGAGAAAGAATCGAGATTTTCGTGCATGAAAGGCCGTACTAATTTGGAATAAATCGAAAATATTACTAAAAAGAACCAAGATGAACATGTCTATTATGTTGTTGGGGTGTTTGGGAAATGGGAGATTGTATCTCAAATAACTAAAAAATTTTCGCTGTATAAATGAAATAGAAATAATAGTATTTAATTTTTTTTAAATCGTCTATTCTCTATCATATGATGAAGTCTTCTTTAGATGTAAATGCACTTATTATTGGTGCTGGTCCTGTTGGCGCAACGCTCGCCTTAGCTCTCGCGCAAGCAGGTCTCAAAAGCGTGATTGTTGATCCTTGTGAACCCGCTCATGTCCTAGATAAAGGTTTTGATGGACGAACACTCGCCATCTCGCATGGTTCTCATCTTCTCTTTAAAGCTTTAGGTATATGGGAAGAAATGCTGCCCTTTGCCGAACCTATTAAAAAAATTCATATTTCGCAAGCCAATCATCTCGGTTATGTTCATTACGATGAGAAAGATTCAAACAATCTCGCGATGGGTTATATCATTGAGAATCGTTATCTGCGTCAAATTCTTTTTAAGTCTATTTTTAATAATCATCTCATCGACTGTCATATTCCCGGACAAGTCCAAAGTTTAAAGTGCCATTCTTTCTTTCAAGAAGCCATTCTTGATAAACAAACATCCTTAAAAACGCCTCTTGTTGTCGCTGCGGATGGACGTAATTCAACGACACGCCAACAAGTTGGCTTAAAGGCGCATGATTGGTCTTATCATCAATTGGCGTTGGTGGGTGTTCTGAAAACGGAATATCTGCACGAAAATATTGCTTTTGAACACTTTCTTCCAACTGGCCCCCTTGCTTTACTCCCTATGCAAAATGATCTCTGTTCATTTGTATGGAGCGTTAAGAAAGATTATGGTGAGCACCTTTTAACTTTATCAGAGCAAGAATTCTCTCAGCAACTTCAAACAGCTTTTGGAGATTATTTAGGAAAAATTGAATTGATTAGCCAACGGTGGTCTTATCCTTTAAGCGGCGTCTTTGTCCCTCAGCTGATTGCAGAAAGACTTGCTCTCATCGGAGACGCTGCCCATGTTATTCATCCTGTTGCAGGACAAGGCTTAAATCTTGGATTTCGAGATGCCGTGACCCTGGCAGAAGTTGTTGTTGATGCGGCACGCGTAGGTATTGATATAGGAAGTGCCCAAATTCTTGAGAGATACCAAAGGTGGCGTCGTTCTGATATCGTCACCTTAACAGGTGTTACTGATCTTTTAATTAGGTCTTTCTCAAATGATTCAAAAGCTCTAGGAAACTTACGAATGATAGGATTACGCCTCGCGAATAGACTTCCTGGTGTGAAACGCTTTATGACACACCATGCTATGGGACTTTTAGGAGAACGGCCTCGCCTTTTACAAGGCTTTCCTCTTTAATATTAAGAAATAAGCTCTTGAGACATCATTATTTGAACAATTGCATTACGTGCCAAAACATCAGCCCGCTCATTTTCAGGATGACCTGCATGACCCTTAACCCAATGCCACTCAATCTCATATTGAGAAGCTAAAGCATCCAGCCTTTGCCAAAGATCAATATTTTTTACATCATCCCGACCAGATGTTTTCCAGCCATTGCTTTTCCACTTGTTAAGCCAAAGCTTCATCCCGTTCTGAAGATATTGGCTATCCGTGTAGAGTTTTACAAGCACTGGCTTTTTAATTGCCTCCAGCCCCTTAATAGCCGCGCTAAGTTCCATCCGATTATTGGTTGTATTAATTTCGCCGCCAGAAAATTCTTTTTCTTCTCCATTTTCAGCCCGTAAAATGACACCCCAACCACCTGGTCCCGGATTTCCGCTGCAAGCACCATCCGTAAAAATCTCAACAGTATTTTTTTGAGTCAATGTCTGTCCCATATTTATCATCTTGTGTTAAAAGTTATGCTTCAGTAAGCTATGTTCATTTCTTAATGGAGTTAAATTATGACCGTTCTCCACATGGTGCAAGCTAATCTCTATAAAGTAGAGGTTGTGAAAGGAAAAGCCTTCTTTTGATGTACTTGCGGATAAAACACAAATCAACTCTTTTATGTTAACCTTCTTCAATAATTTTAAGAAAAGAAAAATACCATGCTATACTTTTTACCACTTATATTCTTTGCTCTACTTTTATTAGGAGGTTGCCAAAACTCTCAACCGATAGAATATCGTTCTTGCCTGTCACCTGCAACAAGCATTATTCATGAGCTTGCCCAACAAAGCTTTCGTGATGAGACTTTAAAACATGAAGTTGCTCGTCTCGAGATCGAATCTTTCACGGAATTTCCGCAAAAAAGTGATAAAGAAGCCGAGCTTAATTTCCGCATCGTCTTTAGTGCTCTAAGAAAGACAACTCAATCTAAACTCAATGGAAACTTTTTTATTGCAATTACGGATCAAAAAGAAAATCCTCTTTTAAAGAAAATCTTCCCCCTAGAAATTATATTTGAAGGTAAAAAGAAATTTCAACGTAAGATAACAGAGGTAACAATCCCTGTTCCACTCAAACTCATGGATCAATGTGAAAAATATAAAGTTTTTATAGGCTTTGATCTTAGAGGTGAAGAGCTTGAACGTAATTTACGTCGCTTAGGACAGAAGACTCCTTAAGCCGCAACCGTTTCTTTATGAGGAACGCCTTGCGTCGTTGAGTGTTCAAAGTGCCAAACTTCACCAGGATGAACTAAGGATCTTGCAGTATGAGCTGCTTGCGCTGCTTCTGCAAAGCCAGTCAGGATAAGCTTTAATTTATGTGAATAAGTCGCAATATCACCAATCGCTAAAATGCCTGGTTGATTTGTCTTACATGTTCCAGGATCCACTTGAATATGATGTTTTTCAAGGTTGAGCCCCCAATGATTAATAGGTCCTAAGTTCATTGAAAGTCCAAAAAATGGTAATAAATAGTCTGCTTCCAGCTTACGGCTTTCACCTTCTAATGTTTTAACAATGACAGCATTAAGCTGACCATTATGGCCTTCAATTCCATCAAGTTGATAAGGTACAATAAGCTCTATTTTTCCTTGTCCTACTAAACGGTGCAATTGTTCTTCAGACTCAGGAGCTGCCCTAAACTTTGCACGTCTATGGACGACCATAACTTTTTTCGCAATTTCTGAAAGGGATAGAGCCCAATCCACTGCTGAATCACCCCCACCAGCAATCACAACCCTTTTATTTTTAAATTGTTCACGCTTCTGGATATAATAGAGGATACTAGTCCCTTCATAAGTTTCAATACCTTCTAAGGGAGGGCGATTAGGTCCAAAAGCACCTACACCTGCAGCTATAATAATGACTTTAGTATCGAATTGTGTTCCTGCAGAAGTTTTAACTAACCAACGTTCATCTGCAAGGGGCTCAAGAACCTCTACTTGTTGATTAAGATGATAAACAGGACTAAAAGGAGCTGCTTGCTTCTTTAAATTATTAATAAGCTCTAGTGCAGCGATATTGGGAAATCCTGGAATATCATAAATCGGCTTTTCAGGATAAAGTGCCGCACATTGACCTCCTACCATTTCCAAAGCATCAATAACATGACACTTTAATCGCATCATCCCACACTCAAAAATGGCAAACAAACCAACAGGACCTGCACCAACAATAACAACATCTGTCTTTATAATTGTACTCATAAACTTGGGCTCTTTAAATTAAGTTTTTAATTTTTGGGAAGAAGAAATGAAGGGAAGTAAAATCGTAGCAAAACCAGCAACGCATGCACTTAACCAAAATGCAAATGAGGGTTTATGATGCGCAAAAATCCATCCTGTTATCGTATTTGATAGAAAAATAGTTACGCCAATAATAAGATAATAAATACCAAAACCAGTCCCCCGAATTTCAGTAAAAGTCGTATCAGCAACTTTTGTTAAAAGTAAGCTTTGCGTCATCCCCATTTGTAATCCCCATAAAGATGCGCCAATTAAAACAAACATGGGGCCATGTGCTAAAGCAAAAAAGACATTCGAGATAATGGTAATAATAAATCCAATTCCAATTAAAATGCGACGATCAAAACGATCAGAGAGACGTCCCATAGGATAGGCCGAAGCAAATGCGAAAAGATTTTGCAAAACCATTAAAATAGGAACCTGGCTAGGAGATAAACCTTGGTGTGTTCCTTGAAGAATCATATATGCCCCACTATAATTTGAGAACATAAAAATTCCAGCCACGAAAACCACACGCCAGTACTGTTTTGTAAGATGACGCGTATGTTTAAGATGAGCCCAAAAAGAAATTTTTGCATGGTGTCTGGAAGCAATAGGAGAGTCTTGGACAAAAAATACAAGCGCCAAAACAGCAAGAATTGGTGGCACTGCAGCAGCCCAAAAGATGATCTCATAATTCCCTTTTGTCTGATACATCAAGAACATAACAACGCCTGCGCCTGCAAAAGAACCAATCATCGATAAAGTTTGACGCAATCCGAAACAAGTCCCTTTTAAGTTTTTAGGCGCCAAATCTCCAACAAGAGCTTCTCTCGGAGTTGCTTGTAACCCATTACTCACACGATCAATTAAGCGAGCTCCAGCAATCCATCCAAGCGAGGGCGCAATTGCAAAGATAGGCCTAGACAAAGCTGAAAGCGTATAAGCAAAAACAAGGATAGGCTTACGTCGATAAAGATAGTCACTCAAAATTCCAGCAAAAATTCTTGTAAACCAAGAAGTTGCCTCCACAAAACCTTCGAGAATACCAAGATCAAAGGTTGAAACTCCCAAAACTGTTGTCAGATAAATTGGAGACAAGCTAAAGATTATCACTGAAGATAAATTAACCAATAAAGTGACAAATCCTATCCCCCAAATACTTTTTGGAAGAGAAAAAATTGAATATTTTTCAATAGATTGTTCCATTAAAACCACGTATTAAGCAAAATAATTATGAAGCGTGATGGTCATTCTTAAAAGTCGAGAAGGCCAGCTAAAATATACTTGCTGCTCATACTATCAAAGCGCTTGTCATTCTGCTAGAAAAAAATAGGCTCGAAAGAAATTTTTTACTAAGTTATGTTGCATATATTTAAAAATTAAAAAGAGGAACAGTTTTATGAATCTACCCGACCTTCTTCAAATAAATCTAAAAAATAAGAAAGTTATTGTGCGCGTAGATCTTAATGTTCCCATGAAAGATGGAGAAGCTCTGGATACATCACGAATTACAAGCCTTATCCCAACCATTGATTATCTTTGTGAACAAGGTGCCCGCATTATTTTAATTTCTCATTTTGGTCGTCCGGAAGGAAAAATAAATCCTGAAATGTCTCTTAAACAGCTTTTACCATCGTTAGAAAAGTGCTGGGGAAGAGACGTTTCTTTCGGTGATGATTGTATTGGCCCTCAAGCTCAAAAAATTATCCAAAACCTTAAAAGCGGCGATGTTATTTTATTAGAAAACCTTCGTTTTCATCCTGAAGAAGAAAAAAATGATTCCCAGTTTGCTCAAGCACTTGCGACCCTAGGAGATCTTTACGTAAACGATGGGTTTTCTGTCTCTCACAGGGCGCACGCTTCTGTAGATGCTATTACACAATACCTGCCTTCTTACCCTGGACTTTTGATGACGAAAGAAATTAAAGCTCTGTCGCAAGCTTTAAATGCCCCACAAAAGCCCCTTGCAGCGATCGTCGCCGGCTCTAAAATATCAACAAAACTAGATCTTTTGAAAAACCTTCTTGAAAAAGTAGATCTCCTTATATTGAGCGGCGGAATTGCAAATACATTTTTAAAATCTCGTAATATTGCTATTGGTACTTCTCTTTATGAACCGGCGATGCTTGAAACGGCAAAAGAAATTGAAAAAATCGCCCACGATAAGCAAGTTGAAATTATTCTTCCTATCGATGCAACAGGTTCGCACGAAACTCAAAATTTTGTCACCATGCCTCTTTCAAATCTCCCGGATAGTTTTAAAATATTAGATATTGGGCCTGAAACCGTCTCCCTTTTTAAAACAAAACTAAGCCAAGCACGCACTGTAGTTTGGAATGGCCCTCTGGGCGTTTTTGAAGTGCCTCCTTTTGATCAAGGAACCACTGCAATTGCACAAACGGTCGCTGAGTTAACGCACGATGGAAAGCTTTTTAGTATTGCCGGCGGAGGCGAAACACTTGCAGCCCTGACAAATGCAAAATGCAGTAAAAAGTTTAGTTATTTATCAACAGCTGGGGGCGCTTTTCTTGAGTGGCTTGAAGGGAAAAAGCTTCCTGGGATTATGGCTTTGATAAAAAACAAGCCACAAACTTGTTAATAATACAATCCCCATAGCTTGATGTGTAGCAGCTAGGAATATTGGGACCTTCAGTAAAAGTGTTGAAATCCCTAAGCTTCCTTGAAGCAAAGCAAGGCCAAAAATAACATTGTAAAACCCCTGTCTGCTTAAAGCAAGAAATCCTAGAAATGTTAGGGAGATAATCGCTAAAAGTCGATGAACAAATTGGATACTAACGGGATTATGGATAAGATCTTTCCACCAAGGCGTTTCAAAAAATAATTCTTCAGGAATCCAAGACTGTCCCATAAGGGGGAAAGTATTATAAACAAGGCCAGCTTTATGACCTGCAACAAACCCTCCAAATAAAATAGTGAGCAAAACAAGGCATATAGCAAAAAGAGCTTGATAATCCCATCGTTGCGTGCGCTTACACCATAAATGTAATCCTAAATTTAGAGCCCAACTGTAAGTCACAATAGCAAGCATTAAATGCACAGAAAGACGATATGGACTTACATGAGGATCATTTATAAGCCCACTTTTAACCATATACCAACCTACTATTCCTTGAAGCGCTCCTAAGCCCCATAATCCTAAAAGAGACCACAAATGAGAATGTAATTTGTTATTTTTAATCACAAAAATAATAACAAAAAAGAAATATAGACCTATGAGCCGGCCCCACAATCGGTGGATAAATTCAAGCCAGAAAATCTTCTTAAACCCTAACAAATCCATACCAAAATTAACCTTTTTATACTCAGGCGAATTCTGATATTGAGAGAAAAGAATATCCCATTCTTGTTGCGTTAATGGGGGAAAGATGCCGCTAAAGGGTTGCCACTCAACGATGGAAAGGCCTGATCCCGTTAAGCGTGTAACACCCCCTAAAACAATCATACAGAAAATAAGTCCGCTACCGATGAAGAGAAGGAGTGCAAAAAAACGATCTATATCATGTGGTTTCATAAACTTAAATCCCACAAGAAAAGGGCATCTCTACATTTCCTTAACATGAAATGTAAAAAATTATGCTGCTTGCAAAATTTCTTCTACTCTTGCAATCACTTGGTTTTCATCAATAGCTTCAATAGCAGCAAGTTCAGAAGCTAAACGTTGAAGCGCTGATTGATAAATTTGGCGTTCACTATAGGATTGATCAGGTTGATCTCCGCTACGATACAGTTCTCGAATAACTTCAGCAATGGAAGTTAGCTCACCGGAAGAAATTTTCATTTCATATTCTTGAGCGCGACGTGACCAAATTGCCTTTTTAGATTTTATTCTCTTCTTTAGCGTTCCTAAAGCTTCTTGGACTTCATTTTCCGTACTCAAAGCACGCAAACCAGCATCCTGCGCTTTCTTCATAGGCAAACGCAAAGTCATCCTATTTTTTGAAAATGAGATCACAAAAACTTGAAGTTGATGACCGGCAACTTCTTGCATCTCAATCGACATTACTTTTCCAACGCCGTGTGCTGGATATACAACAAGATCACCACTCGAAAAAGAACGGTTTTGAATCATTTTAAATCCCCAAGATTGTTTAGGTAATGCGTGCACAATATAACTAAAAGAACCCACTTTGTCAAACAAAGATTGAAAAAGATAATAGAAAGTAATTAAAAAGCGATAAAATCTTCGTAAATGGAAATTTGTAAAAATAACAAATAATCTTAAAAATTATGAAAATTATTGATTAGAAGTATTATGAATTCTTCCACCAATTACTTATTTTTTAACATTCCAGATTTTAATAATTGTATATTTATTTTCATCATATCAATGTAGGTGGCTGCAGGTTGATCTTTTTCAGAAAGCGCATCAGAATAAAGCATCCCTCCAATCGTTGCACCTGTTTCTTCTGCGATATGACGAATCAAACGTTCATTCGAAATATTTTCAACAAATAAAACTTTTACATTATATTCTTTAATTTTGTTAACTAATGAAACAACTTCTTGTACAGAAGGTTCGCTTTCTGTCGTAAGTCCTTGCGGCGCTAAAAATTTTATCTTATAAGCATCGCTTAGATAACCAAAGGCATCATGAGCTGTAATGATTATTCTTTTTTGAGATGGAATATCTTTAAGTTCTTTATATATCCAAGCTTCTAGATCTCTGAGTTTTTGACGGTAATTAGAAGCGTTCCTTCGAATAATTTCAGAAGCTTCCGGTAATAATTCTAAAAGTGCTTTTTCAATATTATCAACATAAGTTATGGTATTCTTAACATCATGCCAAGCATGAGGATCAAAACTTAGACTTGAATTTATTTCAAAAGTACGAGGTTTAATGTGCTGACTAACAATGACAACTTGTGCCTTTGTCTTTGTTGATTCCACTAAACGAGGCATCCACCCTTCAAAACCAAGACCATTCATAAAGATGAGATTAGCTTCTGAAAGAAGCTGAGCACTTTCTGCACTTGGTTCAAAAGTATGAGCATCACTATTAGGACCTACTAACGATGTAACAGTAACAAATTCAGCGCCGACATTTTCAACAAGATCTTTAAGGATACTAAAACTTACGACTACCTTTAAATTTGGATGCGCAGAACTTGAGGAACCACAACTCAACAAGATTAATAATATAAAATTCCATAATTTCATGTATGACGACACCTTAAGCTACCGTAAGGTCCAACAATAACAGTTATAAGATATAAAACACCAGCAACTAAGATAATGGCAGGACCAGAAGGCCAGCTATAATGATATGAGAATATTAGCCCTAGAAAGCCAGACAAAATAGCAAAGAGAATAGCAATCAGATACAGTGACCAAACTTCTCGTGCCCAAAAACGTGCTGTAATGGCTGGAAGCATCATCATTCCCAAAGCCATAAGAGTACCTAAAGCTTGGAAAGCAGAGACCATGTTTAGAACAACAAGCCCCATAAAAATAAGATGATATAGACTGCCGCGTCCACTTATCGATGTCATAAAAATTGGATCAAAACACTCTAAAACTAAAGGTCTAAAAATTAAAGCCATAACAAGTACACTGACACTTGTAATACTTGCAATCAAAATCAAAGAAGCTTTATCAACCGCTAAAATTGAACCAAACAAGATATGCATAAGATCAATATTCTTCCCTTTAGTTGAGACAAGAATAGCCCCTAATGCTAATGCAATTAAATAAAAACCAACAAAGCTAGCGTCTTCTTTAAGAACCGTTTGTCGCGATATAAAACTTGCTAAAAGCGCCACTAAAAGACCTGATAACATCCCTCCAATCCCCATTGCAGGAAGTGAAAGCCCCATCAACAAATAACCAAGGGCAACTCCAGGCAAAACAGAATGTGAAAGAGCATCACCCATTAAACTCATCCGCCTTAATACCAGTAAGACACCTACCGGTGCGCATCCCAAGGAAAGTGCGATACATGCTACTAAAGCACGTCTTAGAAAAGCATAATGATTAAAAGGTTCGATAAAAAAATCATACATCATTTTTTAAAAACTGCATTGTCTTATCATCCTGAAAATTTGACTCTTCCCATTCATAAGAGACTTGTCGAGCTTGGCGTAAATTTTTAAGCGTTATAACTTTTTCTGTTGGTCCATAAGCTATCACACGTCGCGCCAGCAAAATAGATTGAGGAAAATAAGTCTGCACAAATTCCAAATCATGAGAAACAACAATTATTGTCCGTCCTTCAGTTGCCCATTCTTTGATAATTTTGATAAGATCTTCTATTGTAAAGCGATCAACAGCAGCAAACGGCTCATCAAGAAGAATAATTTGGGCATCTTGTAACATTGTACGCGCAAAAAGCACGCGTTGAAATTGACCTCCCGAAAGTGTATGCAGAGATCGACTACCAGCTTCTTTTAACCCAACTTTTTCAAGCGCTTTTTGAATAGAAACATTTGTTTCTTGATTGATTTCTTTAAAAAACCCTTTCGCTTGACATGCTCCAAATGCAATCACATCATTTACCGTCAATGGGAATGTGCGATCTATTTCTGTCTGTTGAGGAAGATAAGCTATATCTTTATATTTTGAAGAAAATTTTTTAATTTCTCCACTTTCTAAGGGAACTAATCCTAAAATAGATTTTAAGAGGGTGCTTTTCCCCCCTCCATTAGGACCTAAAATCGCAGTAAGAGATCCTTTAAAAAAGTCTAGGGAAATATTCTCGAGCGCCAGACTATTTTTATAAGCAATTGTGACATTTTTAAAACTTAGTGTAGGCTTAAGATCTTGACTCATAAAGCCCACCACACACCCGACCAAAGAAGTATCAAGGCAAACAACACCATTTTTATTCTCTTCTGAGCACTCCAAAGAAGGGGAGAAAACATAGGCCAACTTTCCTAAGTCTAGATTATTCTCTTACTATGTAAACTTGTGAATACCTTGTCAACGATAGTTACGTACTTTTTTGAACTTTCTCCTTGAGATTTCGCTAACTTTCATCAACTATAGTGAAGTTACTAAAGGGAGATAAAGTGCAAAATAGTATTATAAAATTTGAGAGAGTCAGCTTACAATATCAGCAAGGCCCCTACATTATTGAAGATGTTTCTTTCAATCTTTATCCAGGTACCTTCCATTACTTAATAGGTGCAAGTGGTGCTGGAAAATCTTCACTTCTTAAACTTATGTATAGTGGTACAAAAGACTATCGAGGAACGATTAAAATCTTTGATCGTGACTTAAGATACTTGAAACCTCAAGAACTTGCTCATTTTAGACAACAAATCGGCTTTATTTTTCAAGACTTTCTTCTTTTAGACCATTTAACAACCTTAAATAACATTGCCCTTCCTTTACGACTTAGAGGAGAAAAATGGTCAGAATGTCGGAAGAAAGCTCAACAAATGATGAAATGGATAGGACTTGAAGGGTTTGAGGAAGCTATGCCAACAACGCTTTCAGGAGGTCAAAAACAACGTGCAGTTATCGCTCGTTCTATTATGAATAAACCGAAACTTCTTCTCGCAGATGAACCAACTGGTAATCTTGATGATGAGAATGCAGCTAAGTTGCTTTATCTCTTTGAAGAACTCAATCGTGCCGGCATTACAATCATTATGGCGACTCACAATAAAGATCTTACCGCAGAGTTTCCGCATCCGATTATAAGCTTGGCAGAAGGCAAAATCTCGATCCAATCTCCTCGTGGATATGAAAAGGTCGCTAACAATGCTTAACAGAAAAACAACTTGTACGGAAATTCCTTTTAATCAAATAAAAGGCGCCAAAATGGTTTTGGGGACGCTTGGTTTAATGGTTTTCTTAATTACCATTTGTTTAAGTGCCTCAGTTCTTCTTGAGCGTTCCCTTCAAACATGGCGTCATGAAGCAATGACCGGTTTTACTGTCACTCTTCCCACGATTTCAGATCCACAACAACACTTTAATCATCAACTGGAACTTATGCAATTTCTTAGACAAATTCCTGGTGTTCTCAATTTAGAAGTCATTACTCAATCAAAACGTACCTCTATTTTTGATCCTTGGAATTATTCTTCACTCTCTTCTTCATCTGTTCCTTCCTCTTATTCTATTGAAGCGACATTGGATGACCGTGTTAAAATCGATTTGCCACACATTACTTCAGAGCTTGAGATGTATTTTCCTTCTACCCACTTTGAGAAAGGACGAAAATCAAAAGCAGCTTTTTTAGAAATTACTCATGCTGTTCAAGTTGCCACAATGATTATAGCTTGTTTGATCGGAATTGCTGCAATATTCACTATTGTCTTCACGACGCATACAGGCCTTGTTATTCATGAGCGTGTTATTGAGATCTTACGTTTAATTGGTGCAGAAGATCGTTTCATCGCAAAGCAATTTCAAAAACATGCTTTAAATCTCTCCTTAAAAGGAGGTGCTTTAGGCATTATTTTATCAACCATTTTTTATTTCTTACTTACCATGAATTTGGATCTATCTTTGCTTCCCTTAACTTCTAAATCTTTTCCTTCTGTTGAAATTTGGAGTATTATTTTATTTTCCCCTCTCCTTGTTTCTCTTGTTGTTATGGCCTCGGCGCGAACAACCGTGATGTTTTCACTATCTCAGGAAAAATAGGTGATAGACTTAGTTATGCTTGATCGAGATGGGGTGATTAATGTTGATCGTCCTACTTCTGTAAGAAATTGGGAAGAATTTAAGTTTCTTCCTTTCGTAGCCGACGCAATTTATTCTTTAAACCAAGCTAATATTCCCGTTGCTATCATAACGAACCAAGCAGTCGTCGGACGTCAGGAAATAAGCCTCGAGAAATTAAATTTTATTCATCTTCACATGCAAAAAAGTCTTGCAGAAAAGGGAGCCCATATTGATCGCATTTTCTTCTGCACAGACACAACGATTGAACCCCATTACCGTCGCAAACCAGCTCCTGGGATGTTGCTTGAAGCTTTAGCTCACTTTAATGCGCGACCCACCTATTCGTATATGATCGGCGATGCTTTAAGAGATCTTGAAGCTGCTTATTCTGCAAATTGCCCGCGCATCTTGGTTCGAACCGGCAAAGGGCTTATAACGGAAAAAGAGGGAATCCCAGAATTTTTAAAACCTGTACTAGTTTATGATGACTTATTGATGGCTGTAAAAGATCTTTTAGAAAAGCTAGACGATTCTGCTAAGACCTCTTATACTGGCAAACACCATTAAAGGATATCCTTTCTATGATACGTTGGCTCTTTGCCTTTATGCTTACAATTTTTGTTGGCTGGGGTATTGGTTTATTATGGTTCGCTAACAGCATTCCAAACGAAGCTCACTCACCTGAGCAACCGACTGATGCTATTATTGTGCTCACAGGTGGCGCTGAACGCGTTACGACAGGTTTATTTCTTTTGTCTCATGGATTAGCTCACCGACTTTTTATCTCTGGGGTGCATGAACACGTAAAAATAAAAGATGTTTTGTCACAAATTCCTTTGCAAGTAAGAATAAAGATTGATCCAACCAGTATTGATTTAGGGTATACCGCTGGAAATACCATACAAAACGCACAAGAAACGGCTAAATGGGTTCGAAAAAACCACATTCATACATTACGTTTAGTGACTGCGAATTATCACATGCGCCGCAGTTTATTAGAATTTTCTCAACGCTTACCCAATGTTCACATTATTCCGCATCCTATTTCTCCAAAAAACTTTCATGGTAAAACATGGTGGCAATGGCCAGGAACTTTTCACCTTACCATTCGGGAATATCATAAATTTATAGGCGCTTTAGGACGCTATTATTTAAGAACACTTATACTTAAAGGAATTGAGACTATATCATGATGCTTTTTATACGATCTGTTTTTTTTAATATCCTCTTTTATATTTGGACTTTTTTTATTGTCTTAAGCGCTTTACCTGCTTTTATATTTGGACGTCATTGGGTTCATTATGCCGCTCGACATTGGGGACAAGGTGTGACACAGTTACTTCGGCTTGTCCAGATTCAGGTAGAAATTCGTGGACAACATCATCTTCCGCAAGAATCCGTCATTGTTGCCTCTAAACATCAATCTGTTTGGGAAACCACTATGATTGAATTTTTAGTTCCTGACGCAGTCATTATTTTAAAGCGAGAACTTACAATGATTCCTTTATTCGGTCATCTTCTTGTAAAAGCTGGGATGATCAGCATTGATCGTTCTAAAGGCAGGAATGTTATTCCACAAATGGTGGAAGGTGCCATACATGCAAGAGATCAAGGACGGTCTATATTTATCTTCCCTGAAGGAACAAGAACCACTGCAGGTGAACGAGGGACTTATCGTCATGGGGCTTATGCTCTGTATAAGGGAACAGGACTAAAGGTTGTGCCTGCTGCTCATAATGCTGGCTTTTTTTGGCCACGAAGAAAATTCCTCAAAGTTCCGGGGAAAATTATTTTTGAATTTCTTCCTGCTATTGAGCCAGGTTTGTCCGAACAAGACTTTATGAAAAGGTTAGCAGATACTATCGAAGCTGCCTCAGATAAACTTAACCCTATGAAAAATGTTGAAAAACCTAAATGAAACTTTTACATAATCAAAACCGTCGCTCTTTATTTTCTTGGATAAGTTTCCTTCTTATCCTAACGATCTGTATTGCTTACACTTATTTGTGGTTTAGGCAAGCTCACTGGTTGGAAAATAATATTCGCTATAAAATTGTTCAACTCCAACAAACCCAAAATCTAAACCTTGAACATGAGAGTATCAAAATTACAGGTTTTCCTTGGAAGCTTGAAGTTAAAATTAGCAACCCTCGTCTCACTTCAACAAAATGGGGCTCCAGCTTTTTCCAAATTGATGGTCGACTTGAAGTTGAGGCGACCGCCTGGTCACCAAGAACAATTGTTGTGAATACTTTAGGAAAAACGAAATTTATCTATGCACCAAAAGAAGACTTTGCTCCTCTTATGCTTGAATGCGAAGATTTACAAGGAAGTTTTGAAATACGTGATAAAGATTACGTTTTTAAATCTTTACAGCTTTATAACGTTGATGGAAAACTTCATAAAACCAAATTTAAACTTGAAGAAATGATGGTTTCATCTCTTCCTCAAACTTCTTCAATTACTTCTTCTGGAACTTCAATTGCAGAAAAACAAATAAAGAGCTCATCTTTTTCCTTAAGGCTTTATCGCTTACAGCTAACTGAACAACAGATGACAAAAATTCCTTCTCTCGTTGAATTGCTTGAGACAACTTTTCATTTAGAGGAAGAAATTAATTTTTCCGCGCCCAAACCTTTAGAAGAATGGACTAAGAAAGGCGGCTTTTTAGAAATTGAAAAATTATCTTTTGAGTGGGCCTCTCTTAAAGGAGAAGGGAACGGTACTTTTGCTTTAGATCATAACCTTCAACCTTTAGCAGCATTTACCGCTAAGGTTTCTGGCTTAGACGCTTTTTTTGATCAGCTAGCTCAGGATAAGATAATTCGAAAAAATGTCGCTTCTATTGTTAAACTTTCCTTAGGATTATTAAAGGATAAATCTTCTCAACATACAGTAGCTTTGAGCCTGCAAAAAGGTGATCTTTCAGTGGGCCCTATAACAATTGCAAAACTCCCTAAAATTACATGGCCTTCACGATAAAACTATTTTTCACCTAATGGTTATAAGAGAAAGTTAGAAATCCCTCAGCCTATCTTTTCAGCGCATAAAATATAATTGACGCTTAAGTTTTTTGACAACTCCCAAGTCTTGTATAAGGGTCTAAAACGCATTCCCTGAAGATCCTTGATAAGAAACCCAAGCTTGCGCAAGTGAGCATCAACTTCAGAAGGTCTTAGAAATTTATGCCATTGATGAGTCCCTCGTGGAAGAAGTCTTAAAATATATTCAGCTCCGACAATGGCCGTTAGAAAGGAAGGAGGTGTTCGATTTAAAGTACTTAAAAATAAAAGACCCTTTGGCCTTAGAAGAGAAGAACAAGCTTGTAAAAAACTTTGAACATCTGCAACATGTTCTATAATTTCAAGCGCCATAACAGATTGATAAGATTGGTTTTCCTTGGAATAATCTTCAACCGAACTATTGACATAGGTAATATTTAGACCCTGTTCTGCGGCTCGATGACGTGCAATTGTAAGACTTGATTCGGCTAAATCTAACCCAGTTATAGTTGCTCCCAAACGGGCCAAAGGCTCGGTTAATAACCCAGCGCCTGAACCAACATCAATTAAGGATAACCCTTTTAAAGGCGTAATACCTTCAAGCTCTTGTGGAAAATGACCCACCAAATGGTCACGAATAAACTTTAAGCGTAATGGATTCATTTGATGTAAGGGTTGCATAGGTCCTGTTGGATCCCACCATTGATCTGCAAGCCGTTCAAAGTTTTTTATTTCTTCTTGGTCGACAGAAGCTGAATGTGTCATTTTATCAATATCCTTTAGGTTAACCTTTCTTGATGTTTACTATAGCGTTTTGTGCTATAAGAAGAAACTGCGTATCTCAAAGAATTTTTGGAGCCCTTTGCAATGGCACTTATTGTTCAAAAATTTGGAGGAACTTCTGTTGCTGGAATCCCTCAAATCCAAAATGCTGCCCGCCGTATTGCCTATGAGTGCAAACGTGGCCATAAAGTTGTGGCCGTAGTTTCAGCAATGGCTGGAATGACTGATCAACTGTTAAATTATATTCAAGCTACAACGCCAACGCCTAATCCTCAAGAAATTGATGTCGTACTTGCTTCTGGAGAACAAGTAACATGTGGTTTATTAGCACTTGCTTTGCAAAATTTTAATATTTCAGCCCGCTCTTATTTAGCTTGGCAAATTCCCTTAGAAACAGATGATACCTACACAAAAGCGCGTGTTAAAGAAATCCCAACGCATGCTATTGAAAAAACATTAAACTCAAATAGTGTCCCGATCATCGCGGGATTTCAAGGAATTGGCTCTGAAAAAAGACTGACAACTTTCGGACGGGGTGGTTCGGATGTAACCGCTGTTGCCTTAGCAGCTGTCCTTAAGGCTGACCGTTGCGACCTCTATAAAGATGTGTCTGGCATCTATACAGCTGATCCAAGAATTGTTGAACAAGCGCGCAAACTTGATCAAGTCGGTTATAAATCAATGCTTGAATTAGCTTCTCTTGGTTCAAAAGTTATTCAACATCGTGCTGTTGAACTTGCAATGGGTTATAAAATTCCTTTACGAATTTTCTCAAGTTTTGAAGAGAGTATTGGAACACAAATTATGGATGAGGAACAAATGATTGAACGGCCTTTAATTAGTGGAATTGTCGCTAACAAACAAGAAGTAAGAATCTCTTTAGAAATACCCCTCGAGCCTGCGAAAACCATGGCCCTTCTTTTCGATAGTTTGGCAGAAGCACATATCGGTGTTGATATGATCCAACACGCAAAGATTTCAGATGGTCACGCTTTCTCGCTTTCTTTTACAATTAATCAATCTGATTTACAGACATGTGTACAAATCTTAAGAGATAAAAATATTATAACTTACTCAGTTGATGAAAAATTAACAAAGATTTCCGTCGTAGGCGTCGGTTTACGAAGCCATAGCCATTTGACAAGTATTTTGTTTCAAACACTTGCAACGAAAAATATTGAACTTTTTGGAATCTCTACTTCAGAGATTCGAATTAGCGTTTTGATCGATCAAGATTTTACAGAGCTTGCTGTTCGGACGCTTCATCATGCTTATGGCTTAGACCACAATGTGTCCACACCGCATTTATATGCGATTGCTTAACAAACGAACTTTGTACCTTTTATAACACACTCTATTTATTAATAGATAAGTCTATTTGATTTTGCACTTTAACAAAAAATTATCCATTCTATGTTAATGTAAAAGTAATAAGATTTGTTATTTTAGGAGAAAATTAATGAAAAAACTACCAGTTCTTCAGATTACAAGAGATGCTTATACGTTTATCTTTACAAAAACAAAAGAAATTTTTCCTATGTTTTTTCAATATAGCGTAAGCATGATTTTACTTTATGTCTTTTTACATCTCGTTAAAAACCATCTTGTATTTACTGTTGGTCAGCCTCCAAGCCCAACAGGGATGATAATTTTATTAACTTATGGACTTTTAACATTCTTCCTTCAGATGCCGATGACCATCAGTATAGTTCGAGCCATCACTAAACAAGAGGAAATTGAAAAGGATTTTTTTAATTCTCTGTTAAAACGCCGCACACGTAAGGCTTTCTTAACAACGCTTGCAATTATAGGAATTTCCTGTGCCATAATTATACCTTTTGGTGTTATTATAACTCTTACCAGCGCTTTCTTTAGTACACATCTCCAAAATAATATTCTTGTATTCATCTTAGGCCTTATCCTTTTTGTAATTCCGATAATTTATATCTTTATAAGGCTTTTTTTAGCTGTCCCCAGTGCGGCTTTAGATAATCAAAAACCTATCCGGCACTCTTGGAAAATTGCAAAAGGACAAGTAATAAGAATTTTGGGTATATTCTTCCTTGCTAGCTTCCCAAGTCTTATTTGGGGATTTATTGTCAACATCTTCTTTGATATTTCTTTCCAAATAAATCCTCTTGCTTATGGATTTTTGATTTTACCACAGCTTTATTTTAGCTTAATTGGGTATACTGGATTAAGTCTTGCTTATAAACATCTTCAAAACTAATTTTCTTATTTAAAAACATCTAAAGCTTCTCGTTATAAAAGCGAGAAGCTTTATTTATGTAAATAATCTAGCTTTTTATTTCTCATAATTTTCCAATAAAATTTCTTTATATGTATAAATTGCATAGCTCCTTTGCAATTTTTCTACTTTAAACTGACAAAAAGACACTTATATTAGAAACAGTAAGATCCCAACGAAAGATGATGACATGTCTCTCAAATACATACCACAGATTATAATTGTTCTTATCCTATCATTCGTTAAGATAGCTTCTGCTTGCAACCTTGAAGAAACTGCAAATCATGATTTCTCAAGAAATTTAGTCAGTGTACTTCTTGAACGTTATGCGCCTGCAACGCTTCCTATGACTTTTTTTAGAAAATTGAGTGAGGCTGAGGCGTTTACCTATGAAAATGGCGTTATATACAGCATTGAAAATAAAGAAGGATTTTCAGCAAAGCTTCCTTACAATCTCCCTATAAGTGATTATGTCTTCGGCCATCAAGAAACCCTTGAAGTTAAATCAATAATACAAGATTTGCGCTTTATCCCAAAAGAAGAAAGCGGCTATTCAAAGATGATTTTAAATTATGCTTATCCTGGACGATACGGCTCTGGTCAGCAGGTTTTAACTTTTTATGCTCATATTCGTTCTGAAGATGAAGAGCTCGTTACGGGACTAAAGGATCAACAAGATAAAAGTAGCACTTTAAAAGCTTTTGAAATGAATGAAGAAGATGACATAACAATTTTTCATCAAAAGGGAGAAGAATTTATTGGCACCATAAAACTTGATGAAATGGAAGATAAAGATACGATATCCGTGTTAGAAAAGATCAAAGGGATGTCCAAATTTGTAGGTCCTTATGTTTTAAATGATGTTATCCAAGGACAAGCCACTAAGGTAATTCCTGAACCTCTTCTCGCAGCTGTAAATATGGCTTCAGCTCAAGCAGGATATGATACTGTGGTTCATGCAACAGTGGGTTCATCAACAGAAATACCCCAAGAAGATCCGCTTGATTCAAAAAGAGCAGAATTAACCAGACGTTCTGAAGCTATTGGCGCAGCTCTGACCCCCATACCTGGCGCTTCTAGGATAAGAACTGCCCTTAATCTTGCATGTCAGTTCGCAGGATACGATAGCGCAACTCACTGGTGGTATAGCGTTCCTGCAAAAATGAAAGGAGACACCCCAGAAGTAGATTCCTATCAACGCAAAATTAATCTTGCCAAAGGAGCTGCACGATTCGCCATTGTTCTGTTCGTACCAGGTGGAAAATTTGTGGTTATAGGCAGCAAGATTTATGAATTTGTTCAAGGTAAATCTGTTACCGAAACGATAGCAGAAAAGGTAGCTACCTCTTAAATAATCAACGTTGAGCTTGCAACAACCGCTTATCCGTATATCTTAAAGTTGGCTGTAGAGTGTTACAGGAATTTTTTGGAATTGCGACATAAGGAGCCTTATTTTCCTGAGATTCAAATAAATAACGTTCTGCCTTTGCCATTATTTTTGCAGGCGTAAAACCTTCTCGAGGGAAGATAACACCCCCCATTGAAATAGATACGCTTATTAATTGATTTTGCTCATAAATTTTTAAATCATTAATAGCATAAGCAATACGTTGATAAGAACGAATGAGCCCCCAATGATCACAATCTTTTAAAATAACGCCAAAGCCGCATCCATTTGCTCTACCAATAAAGTCATCAAAACGAATTGTTCCACGCAATGCTTCACCAACTCTTTGAATTATGGTTTGGGTTGCTTGTAATCCGAAATGACAAGCTATGTATTCCAGATGATCAATAGTGAGAGCAATATAAGCTCCCCCTTGATGGTTAACAATTGCCTGATCAAGAAAACAAGAAAGCGTCTCTAATATTGTCTCTTTTTCGGGTAACCCTGTTAAAGTGTCATATCCCAAAAGATTATGATCAATTTGTTCTAAAAGGACATCCTCTAAAAATGTAAGCGTCCCTTGAAGTTTGTAAGGTTGACCATCTTCGTTAAAGAATACTTCCCCTTCATCTAAAACAGGACAAGCTCTATAATTTGGAAGCGTCAATATATATGAACATTGGTATTCATTCGTTATAGTTTTTAAATTTGTAAGGGCTTGTACACGCTTATAAAAGTTGTGCGTAGAAAGAAAATTATGATAACTACTTCCAGATTTAAATGGAGCTTCAGGGCTTAAAAGAAGATTGAGCGGACCACGCCAATCAATAAGATCACGCTCAAGATCCCATGTGTAGCCAATCGTTCCTGTCGCTTTAATTAAATCCAAAATTTCAAGCGTTTCTAAACGAACCCTCTCCATTATCTTCTCCCTATTATTATTCTTCTTCTTATCTTTATCTTATAACTATAAACTTACTGACTTATTAATGAGCGAAAGAATTTTTTAGAAAGATAAAAAGAAAACACTTTTTAAGGATAAGTTTTTTCTTTTTATATAATATGCTTTTGAACTATATGAATCCTAAGGCTTTACGTTGTAATGTGATAAGTGTATCTACGCCTAAACGTGCTAACTCCATTAAAGCCTCAAAATCATGTTGTTCAAAAGGTGCTTTTTCAGCGGTTGCTTGAATTTCAATAATCTGCCCTTTGCCTGTAAGAACAAAATTTGCATCCGCTTCTGCTTGTGAGTCTTCATCATAATCTAAATCGAGAACTGGCTTCCCCTTATAAATTCCGCATGAGATCGCAGCAACTTGATCTACTAAAGGATTTTTCTTCAGAACCCCCTCTTTCAATAACTTGTCTATTGCTTGATAGAGCGCAACATAAGACCCCGTAATAGAAGCGGTACGCGTTCCGCCATCTGCTTGAATGACATCACAATCAATCTTAATTTGCCTTTCCCCAAGACTTGTTAAATCTAATATGGATCTAAGAGAGCGACCAATTAAACGTTGAATTTCTTGTGTGCGACCAGTCTGTTTCCCACGCGCCGCTTCTCTCTCAGTACGAACTTGAGTTGCCCGAGGAAGCATACCATATTCTGCTGTAATCCAACCGCTGCCTGTTCCTTTAACAAAATGAGGAACCTTATCTTCAATCGTCGCTGTACAGAGAACATGTGTCTGACCAAAACGTGCTAAACATGACCCTTCTGCATATTTTGCATAATTAGGTTCTAATCGGATATCTCGTAATTGAGATGTCATTCTTCCTGATGGACGCATTCTTTATTCCCATGTAAATATTGACTCTACGTTCTTGGGTTACTACATTTCTATATAGAATGGAAAGTATTATTCACTATGCTTGAAAAATTAAATAGCCGCTCTCGCGAAATTTTTCGTCTTCTTGTCGACTCATACTGTCAAACAGGAGAAACGATGGGCTCACGCACACTTTCTGAGCGGCTTTCTTCTTCCCTCTCTCCAGCAACTATTAGGAATGTACTCGCCCAGCTTGAATCTTTAGGCCTTTTATATTCACCTCACCCGTCTGCAGGACGCTTACCCACAGCTGAAGGTCTAAAGTTATTTGTTGAAGGTTTGTTAGAAGTTGGGACTCTCAATGAATCAGAGCGGGCAAGCCTTGATAGTCAGTGCAAAACAAAGAATTTAAACTTGGCTCAACTTTTAGAGAAAGTCAGCTCTTCTCTTTCAGGTCTTGCACGCTGCGCCAGTGTTGTTATTGCACCCAAACAGGATTCAAAACTAAAACATATTGAATTTGTCCCTTTAAATCCAGGACGTGCTCTTGTTGTTCTTGTGACGGAAGATGGAGAAGTTGAGAATAGACTTGTTCAGGTGCCTCTAGGGTTACCAGCTTCTGTCTTTACGGAAGCCACAAATTATTTGAATGCGAGACTTTGCGGTATAAGCCTGTCTGAAATAAAAACAAATATACTTTCAGAAATTGAAGCTCACGAAGCCGAGCTGAACATTCTTTCTAAACAAGTTGTCGAAGCAGGATTAGGTGTGTGGAGTGGTCCTCCTGCTCTTGGAACACTTATTGTGCGAGGACAAGCTCATCTTTTAGAAGATGTTGAGGGGTTAGAAGATCTAGAACGGCTTCGTCATCTTTTTTTTGAACTTGAAACACGAGAAAACTTTATTAATCTTTTAGATGCGGCTATAAATGCAGAAGGTATTCAAATATTTATTGGCTCGAATAATAGTCTTTTTAAAATGACTGGTTGTTCAATGATTGTTGCCCCTTATCACAATCAACATCAACAAATTGTAGGAGCCATCGGGGTCATAGGCCCCACGCGTTTAAACTATGGACGTATTATACCTATGGTTGATTATACTGCTCAATTAATCAGCCGTTCATTAAGTTAAAGAGGATGAAAATGAACCAAGAACAGAAGAAAATTGATCCAACAAAACTTCCTGATGATGAAATCTCAGTTCCTACAGGAGAAACCCCTGTTTCACAAAGTGGAGAATCTCCTGAAGAAAAAACACCTGAATTTTCCTCACAACCCTCCGCTGACGAAGAATTAAAGCTTCTTAAGGATCAATTATTACGTGTGTTAGCTGAAAGTGAAAACGTCCGTAAAAGAGCGCAACGTGAAAAAGAAGATGCTTCTCGTTTTGCAATTGCCAATTTTGCGCGCGATCTTTTAACTGTTGCAGATAATTTGACCCGTGCTCTTGAAAACATCCCTTCAGATACACGCGAAGAAAATGATCCTCTTAAAGCGATTGTGGAAGGAATCAAAATTACTGAGCGTGAACTCAACAATGTACTTGAGCGTCATGGGGTAAAGAAAATATCTCCCTTAGGAGAACAGTTTGATCATAATTATCATCAAGCGATGTTTGAAGAAGAACACACGGAATATCAACCCGGTCAAGTTACACAGGTTTTACAAACGGGATATGTTTTAAATGATAGACTTTTGCGCCCTGCCCTTGTAGGCGTTGCCAAATCAAAATCAGCTGGCTGAAATCTTGGATTCAGACCAAGGGTAGCTTAAGGACAGAATAGAAGCTTGTCGTGCTTATGATGAGGGGCTTGATTCCCCTCATTCTCTCAAAGAAAGATTAAATATGAATCGCGTGCCCTTGAACGCTTAAAGCGGCCTCTTTAATAGCTTCACTCACCGTTGGATGCGCGTGACATATGCGTGCAATATCCTCTGAAGATGCTTTGTATTCAAGTGCTATCACAGCTTCTGCAATCATTGTACCAGCTTCACTGTGGACAATATGCACACCAAGAACTTCATCTGTGTTTTCATGGGCAAGAATTTTTACAAAGCCTTCGGTATCGTCATTTGTACGCGCTCGGCTGTTCGCCTGAAAAGGAAATTTTCCTATTTTAAAAGGGACTTTCGTCTCTTTTAATTCTTGCTCTGTTTTACCAACGCTTGCAACTTCAGGAGAAGTGTAAATAACGGCAGGAATCGCCTTATAATTCATTTGTGGTTTTTGTCCGTGCATAGACTCAACCGCGGCAATACCTTCTTCTTCAGCTTTATGCGCAAGCATGGCGCCGCCTATGACGTCGCCTATTGCATAGATACCAGGGATATTTGTTTCAAAATAACGATTAACCGAGATAAATCCTCGCTCCGTTGTTTTTACACCTAAACGCTCAAGCCCAAGCCCTTGAATAAAAGGTTTCCTCCCTGCAGCAACCAATAAGACTTCACTCTCCAAAATTTCGTTTTGAGCGTTAGAGCGTGAATTTATATGAACCTCAACGCCATCAGCCCGAGAATTCACAGAGGTAACTTCGGTTTCTAGCTTAAATTTAATTCCCTGTTTTTCTAAAGATTTCTTTAGATGCGCCCCCGCTTCTTGATCCATTGAAGGAACAATTCGATCTAGATACTCGATAACCGTAACAGCACAGCCTAAACGCTGCCAAATAGACCCAATTTCAAGCCCTATATACCCGCCCCCGATAATGATCATAGAGTCTGGTACATTCTTTAAAGATAAAGCTCCTGTTGAGCTTAGAATCTTTTGTTCATCAACAACAACTCCTGGCACCGTGGTTGGAATCGAGCCTGTTGCAATAAGAATCTTCTGAGCTTCCAGTAACATAAGTTCACCTGTCGCTAATGTAACTTGCGCTTCATGTGACGAGTGAAGAGAAACTTCTCCACTAAAAAATTCTATTTTATTCTTGTTAAACAGATGAGCAACGCCTCGGACTAATCCTTGAACAACTTTTTCTTTTTGCTGCATCATAAGAGGAAGATCGGCGCGTAAATGATCAAATAAAATTCCTTGTTGAGGAAAGTTATCTCTTGCTTCTACGAATTGATGTGTCGAATGGAGTAAAGCTTTTGAAGGGATACATCCTATATTTAAACACGTGCCACCCGGCACTCCACGCTTATCAATGCAAGCAACCTTCATGCCTAATTGAGACGCTCGAATAGCCGCGACATAGCCCCCAGGACCTGCGCCAATGACAATAAGATCAAAGTAGTTGTTGTTCACTTTTAAATTCCAATTAAAAGACGCTGTAAATCTTCAATATATTCTTTAATTCGAACTAAGAAAGTAACGGCTTCGCGTCCATCAATAATACGGTGATCATACGTTAAAGCAATATACATCATCGGCCGAATAACAATTTGATCATTTATGACAACGGGTCGCTTTTCAATTTTATGCATCCCTAAAATGCCTGTTTGAGGGGGATTGATAATCGGTGTCGACATAAGCGAGCCAAATACGCCGCCATTTGTTATCGTAAAAGTGCCCCCCGTAAGATCATCAAGGTTAAGTTTACCTGTTTGAGCCCGTTGTCCCATTTCTGCAATCATAAGTTCGATTTCAGAAAAATTAAGCAGATCTGCATTTCTTACAACAGGGACGACTAAACCATGAGGCGTAGAGACTGCAACACCAATATCATAATGATTTTTGTAGACAATTTCGTCTCCTTGAATTTCAGCATTTAAAGCTGGAATTTCTTGCAGTGCTGCGATTGTTGCTTTTGCGAAAAAGGACATCATTCCTAGACGAATACCATAGCGCTTTTCAAACTTTTCACGGTATAAGTCCCGTGCCATCATAACTTGTGTCATATCAACTTCATTGAAAGTTGTTAACATCGCCGCTGTATTTTGAGCTTCCTTAAGTCTTTCTGCAATTCGCAATCGAAGACGGCTCATTTTAACGCGTTTTTCAGGCTCAACTTGAGAGAGTTCACGACGATAAATTGAAGGAGATGTAAAAGATGACGTTTGAGCTTCGTTAGATATAGATGGTTGTGCAGTCTTTTCTGTTTCATGAGCATTAAGATGACTTTGAACGTCTTCTTTTGTAAGCCGGCCTCCTTTACCTGTTCCTTGAATCGTCGATGTTTCTATCGTGTTTTCCGCCACCATTTTTCGAACTGCAGGAGAAAACTGATCTAGTTGCTCATTATTCTTATTTACAATGGTAGAAGACTCTGGAACTTCTTTGTCAGACTCATTGGATTTATTTGATTGCAGCTCTTTAAGCATTTTTTCAGAAACTTCAGAATCCACAAAACCAATGACAGCGCCTACTTTAACTTGCTGACCCTGCGAAAAACGAATTTCGCTTAATACCCCGTTTTGCGGCGAATTAATTTCGATTGTCACTTTATCAGTTTCTAATTCAACCAGAGGTTCGTCTAATTTAATATTATCCCCTAGTTGTTTAAGCCATCGGCTAATTGTTGCCTCTGTTACTGATTCACCTAAAGGAGGAACGATTATTTCTTTAATCATAAGTCTTTCTCACTCATTATTAATTGTTAATGCTTGCTCGATCAGCAAATTCTGTTCATATTCGTGACGTTCATAAAATCCTGTTGCAGGAGAAGCACTTTCGGGACGACCAATAAAATGAGGCCGTAAATAAGCGCCCTTTATTTCTCTTAAAACTTTTTCAATACGGCGATCGATAAAATTCCAAGCGCCCATATTTTCTGGCTCTTCTTGACACCACACAACCTCCGCTTGTGAATAGCGCTTAAGCTCTTGGGCTAAGTCAGCATGAGGAAATGGGTAAAGCTGCTCAATGCGTATTAACGCGATGTCATTTATATTTTTGGATTTCCGAGCCTGATAAAGATCGTAATAAACTTTTCCTGTACATAAAATAACCCGTTTAATATTTAGATCATCTACTAGCTTATCTTGCTCAGAATATATTTGATTGAAAGATGACCCAGATAGAAAGTCTTTCTGAGAAGAAATTGTTAGAGGGTGCCTCAAAAGAGATTTAGGCGTCATAATAATAAGGGGTTTACGTGTCCTCCACTTTAATTGACGCCTTAGAACATGAAAATAATTAGCTGGCGTTGTACAATTTACAACAATCATATTGTTTTCAGCACACAACTGGAGGTAACGCTCAAGTCGCGCAGACGAATGTTCAGGACCCTGTCCTTCAAATCCATGAGGAAGAAGCATAACCAAGCCAGAAAGACGAAGCCATTTTGCCTCTCCCGAAGAGATAAACTGGTCAATAATAACCTGCGCACCATTCGCAAAATCGCCAAATTGTGCCTCCCATAAAACAAGCGAATAGGGATCTGATAGACTATATCCAAGCTCAAATCCAAGAACCGACGCTTCTGCTAATGGGCTATCAACAATTTCTATTTCTTCTTGCTGAGCTCGAATATTGTTCAAAGGAATATAAGGCGCCCCATTTTTCTGGTCATAAAGCACAGCATGGCGTTGAGAAAATGTCCCTCGGCCACTATCTTGCCCACTTAACCGCACAGGCGTTCCTTCACATAGCAAAGACCCTAAAGCAAGCGCTTCAGCCGTGGCCCAATCAAAATTATCACCCGTTTCAAACATCGTCCTTCTTGCAGAAAAAAAGCGTTGTAATCTCGGGTGAAGAGAAAAATTTTCAGGGATTGTTAATAAAGACTGCTTAACTTCATTGAATATTTCTTGGGGAATGCCAGTATCAAGAGAAGCAAAGTTATCTTGAGCCTCCAAGCCACTCCACACCCCTTCAAGCCACTCTCCCTTATCCCCTTCAAAATTTTCAGCCTCAATAAATTCTTGCTGCCAGTGATCTTCCAGCTCTTTTACCAATGCCGCTCTCTCATCATCAGTTATCAAATTTTCTTGGATAAGTTTTTCACCATAAGTAATATGGACCGGGGTACGTTCAGAAATTGCTTGATACATAAGCGGTTGCGTGAAACTAGGTTCATCAATTTCATTATGTCCATGTCGACGATAACAAAATAGGTCAATCACGACATCTTGCTTAAACTTTTCCCGATATTGAGCTGCAAGGGCAGACACAAACATAACGGCATCAGGATCGTCCCCATTAACATGAAAAATAGGCGCTTGAATCATTTTTGCAACATCAGAACAGTAAGGCGAAGAACGGGAAAAAGAAGGTGACGTTGTAAACCCTATTTGGTTATTGATAATAATATGGATTGTCCCGCCTGTCTTATACCCTTTCAGGTCTGACAACATTAATGTCTCGGCCGCAAGACCTTGGCCGGCAAATGCTGCATCGCCATGAATAAGGATTCCAATCACAGCAGACCGAGCCGTGTCTCCGCGTCTTTTTTGTTTTGCGCGTACTTTCCCAACGACAATAGGATTTACGGCTTCAAGATGAGAAGGATTCGCCGTCAAAGAAAGATGAAAATTTTTTCCTTCAAACTCTTTATCTGTCGAGGCACCTAGATGATATTTTACATCTCCAGAGCCATGAACAAGTTCTTGGGATTTTCCTTGAAATTTACTAAAGATCGAGCGTGCTGGTTTTCCTAGAATATTGACGAGTACATTTAAACGTCCTCTATGGGCAATGCCTAAAACAACTTCGCGAGCACCTAAATGGCCTGATTCTCCTAAAATGACTTCTAAAGCAGGGATCAAGCTTTCACTTCCCTCTAGACTAAACCGCTTAGCTCCGGGATGCTTTGTTTGTAAAAATTTCTCAAAGGTGGCTGCCGAAGTCAAAGCATATAAACATTGCTTTTTGCGCGTTATCGGAATAGCCCCTTTAAAGTTTTCTATTTGTTCCTGAATCCATGCTTTTTCCTCAGGAACCTGAATATGCATGAATTCAACCCCTATGGACCCACAATATGTTCGATGTAAAATGTTGACAATTTCACGCAAAGAAGCTTTTTCGCGGCCTAAAATCCCATCAATAAAAATTTCTCGATCAAAATCATTGGGGGTGAATCCGTAAGTCCCGGGATCAAGTTCTGGATGAGCTTGAGGTTTATCAAGCTCTAAAGGGTCAAGCTTTGCCAACAGATGTCCTCGTACTCTGTAAGCTCTAATAAGCATTAAAGCCCGAATAGAATCGATTGTTGCTTGAGGGACCTTCTCAACATTTAAAGGATCTGGCTGCTTCACGACCTCGTTTATGACGTTTAAGTCATTATCTTCAGACGGGCTAAAAGATTTTACGGAAGATGTTTTATCAAGAACTGAAGTTGTTTGCTGAGAAAATTCAGCAAAAACACTTCGCCAACTTGCATCAACAGAAGTCGGGTCTTTAAGATAACTTTGAAAAAGTTCTTCTATAAAAACAGCATTTGAACCTGTTAGAAAAGTGGCTAGAGTCTTTGATGGCTCCATTCGTATCTCTTAACTTAATCTTTTATATGTTGCGCTAGCTTTACAATCATATTGATAATGTATTGATGATTGGTAAAATTTTAAATAGTTTTAAGTCTAGCGTGTTTTCTGAATTTTACAATTCTTTTAAAGGGGATACATGCAATCGGCGAGAGCCCATGAAATCTCAACAACAAGCAAAACGTATAAAGCCATTTTCTGCAAAGATAAAAAGTTAGTGCACTTAAAAATGAGGGTTAAAAAATCTTTTCCCCTGTAATTCAAGGGGTTATTTTATCTCCAAGAATTATCTAGTAAGTTATTGATTTGTATTGATAAAATACTTTGTTTTTGGGATGATTTTTCTTGATATTTGTAGCATGATATGGTAGTGTGGTTGTAGATGGTCAAGGAAGAGTTTCTCTTTCTTATGAAGAAATAAAAGCCCTTCATAATTCTTTCCAAAAGTCTTTCA
>Ga0209960_1001284_pt1 | contig 35512 bp, 34 predicted proteins | sample ThiBiot_500_plan_2_FD_183947 | JGI IMG/M metagenome (GOLD analysis project Ga0209960, IMG submission 183947) | Wastewater bioreactor microbial communities from Cape Town, South Africa - Thiocy_expt_500_plan (SPAdes) | ecosystem: Engineered > Bioreactor > Thiocyanate-remediating >... | reverse complement strand
GCGGGAAACTCTCCTCAAAACTAGTTTTCCCTATGAGAGTCGTGGAAGACCACCACGTTGATAGGCTCGGTGTGGAAGCGCGGTAACGCGTGAAGCTAACGAGTACTAATCGCTCCATTGGCTTGAATATACACAGAAAACAGCAGTCAGTTGTTAGATGCAATGTTTTCTCAAGTTTAACTCCTTAAGAAAATAACTAACTTCTGACATCATACAGATCAAAATTGGTCACAACTATTTACTGTCATGCATAATTTTATCGACAGTATCCCTATAGATTGCCTGGCCGCCATAGCGGAGGTGTCCCACCCGATCCCATCTCGAACTCGGACGTGAAAGCCTCCAGCGCCAATGGTACTCCGTCTTAAGGCGTGGAAGAGTAGGTCGCCGCCAGGCTATCTATGGGGATATGTGTCGTAACTTTTTTTACCAAACTCATTTTATTATCTTTCGTTTTTTTATTTTGCAAAAGCTATCTCTTTTTGGATCATTTGTTTAGCTGCAACATAGTTGAGCTTCTCCTAGCTCAGATAAGTCCAAATGAACAAAAATATTTAAACCTTAATCTTGCGAATTTCAGTTGAACCAAGGTTAAGAATTACAGTATTAAACCTTTGCTATACCTTAACACAGTTAAGTCAGTTATCTTTAAGTGCTGTATGTTTATAACCAACAAATTTACGGCGAGTTTATATTTAATAATTAACTTTTTGAACTTTCTCAACCAGCCGGATACTAATTATCGATTTATTGAAGCCTGCGGCGCTAACTTAATCTGCTTGATGATTGAGAAGTGAAAAGTCTTTAAATCAAGACTATTTAGGAAGTTAAAAATCCTTAAGGTCAGCGTCTTCGTCATATTTATGTTTGTAATCCTCTAAAAGGATTTGATTCTTAAATCCATTGGAAAAGTCCACAATAAGTATTAATTTTTTACTGAGTAATCTGATCAGGATTAAAAACTATAGAATTAAGGATTCTCTCACTTTACCTTACGTTTATTATTCTTTAGTTTAAAGGCAGCAAGATTTATATTGGACACCGCTTTATTTCTTCTTTTAATTCATTATACTGTTAGTGGACAAATAGTCCTCTCAAGCAAGACTTTCATAAAGTCATCGTGGGCTCTCGAGAGCCACTCATGAATTTGCTTTTTTATACTTTATTCTTTTTAACAATTTGAGAGCATATCTCTTGGTATTAGGATCTGTCTCTACGTTATCACAAATCATCTTAACGTTATTAAATAATTGATAAGGATCAATTTTACCCCGGCCCTTTGCTTCATAGTCCATAAATGCTAAAGCATAGCTGATCTTGACCTTATTACACTCTTTAAGGTCACAGCCATGGGCTTGGGTAAAACTTTCGTAAGCTCTTGAGAAGTCGGAAATGCTCGATTCCTTGCGCATAATAATCCATAGACCCTAGCAAGTAGAGGATTTTTCCTTCTTACTCGCGAATTATCTTCGGCATGTTTAAGCAAAGCTTCAAAGTCTTGACGAACTTTTTTAAAAGCTTTTTTATCAGTATTAGATTTTGCCTTACGATAGAATTCAAGCGTCACGTTAAAGCGGCCTTTAAGATTACTTTCCATCATGTCTGAGTTACTTGCAACAGCACAAGTTGTCAGTATGGTACTGAGGACAATCAGCGCAAAAAAAATCTTTTTGAGTTTTCATAATGTTTAAGCTTTCTTAACTTTTTATTGAGAAAGTGTATATGAGATCATCGCAAAAACAAAGCCTTATTGTCACTTTTATGAGGAATTTATTAATTTGTATACAAGTAAAGCATATATGAATAATTCGGATTTAACATCTGCCATTTTAATAATGCCTTTGGCAGGAGAGAATCAGAATTTCTCGCGCACCGGTGACCTTATAAACAAGCCGATCCACTTCATTAATGTGGCGTGAAATATATCCTTTAAAACCTTTATATTTTCCTTTAAGAACTTCTAGTTGCTCAATTCCTTTGATTCCATAAGGTTTTGCTTCAATATACTCAAGCAGTTCCTTTACTTTTATCTAAAGCTTCATAAGTTGCTTTAATGTTTTCATCCATATACGCTCTCGTGACAGGCGGAATGCGCTTTATTTTGATCCTTGTTTCTTATTAAACTCAGGTTTTTCAGGCAATTTTACCTTTATAAAATGAGGGTAAAGCTTTCCTTTACGGCCGAGTTCTTTAACATACCAATCATAAGCTTCCTGAAGGACAATGCGAACTTCTGACATATTGTAAGTTGTTCCCAACTTTTTTGAGGCTGGTTTCCAAAGGCCTTTTTGAATTAGCATATGAGCTAAGTCTCTCAAAAAAGTTTTCATTGTTTCGTATCTTCGCATTTCAGAGAAAAAAAGTTCGATATTTCTTCCTTCCTTAGGGTTTTTTTTACTCTGCAATATAAATGTCACGTTAACTTGTCCCCCTTTTTGAGTATCAGCTTTAATTGACGTAATGTCGCGAAGTTTATAGTCAGAATAATCTCTTAGTGTGTGCCGTGAAAATAACTGTTTATAGAAATCCTTTTCATTATCAGGTAGAGTAAAAAACTGCCAATTTTCTTCATGCCATGTAGTGATTGCTTTAAGAGCAATATCTATTAATGTTGGGTTTTTGAAGCCTTTAAGTATCTCTGGAATGGGCCCTACTGTTTCATGGAGAGCTAAAAATGACATAACTTCTAGCTGTGATTTTTCTTTATCCGTCAATTTGATTGTTGCATCACATAGAATATTGTTCGTCACTTCTGCAAACTTATGCCAGAGCTTTGAATAGTAGCGATACCTCTCAAGATTTTCTGGATCTTGACAAAACTGCGCATAATTCATTCTTAGGTTTGAGTCTATAAACCATTGCTGAGTCACGTGGTGAAGGTCATGAACTAATTTACTGATAGGGGTTGGATAAATTCCGCCATGTACATAATGTCCTTGTCCTGTTCCTGGATTGTAACTTGCAAGATCAAAACCTTGGGCAGCCGTTCTGTGATAATCTTGTAAGCTAAAACCACTGTTTCCAGTATAAACAATTAAAGGGGTACGGAAGAGAGAGTTTATTTGAAGCAATGAAAAATAAGATTGCTTTCCAGCAGCATCTGCTTTTTCTAAATCCTTTAAATCTTTTAGCCAATCTGCTTTAATTAAATCAATTAAAGTATCTACTGCTCTTGAATTTGTAATCATCTTTTCTGGAGGCGTGAGCGCCATTGCAAGCTGTACGGCCAACCATGTAATGCGAACACTATTTAAGCAACAAGCTTCTTTATCAGCTTGATAAAGCTGAATAACCTTAGCATAATTTTCTTTTTGGCTCGTTGGAATAACAGCTGTTGGATGAGCAGCTATAAGTGTATCTCCTATTTTGGCATAGTCTGGATCATAAGCCATCTGGTTTCCCTTATGCCGCGTTAGAATTTCCGACAAAATAGTCGAATCTCTTTTGATTTGATCTGACTGCGTAAATTCTGAACTTGCTTTTATAGGTAGAGTAGTAACTTTAATGTGTTCAATTTCTATTTGTTGCTCAGTTATATCTGAAGCAATTGCGCTAAAGAATGCGACTAAGAGAAAACTAAGATTAAAAAGAAAGCGCATATTATTCCTATTTGGCTATTAATTTTATCAAACCTGTACTATAAAGAAAATTATAGTACAAGTTTTTAAAATTAAAAGTATTAGAAAACCTTTAATTGGAAGCTATGCACCAAATGCACAAGTAAATTGCAAATTAGGCAATTGTAATTTTCAAAAAGGCAACTATATATCTTATAGAAGCAATTTTTTCTATAAGGAAGTATAAGATGCAAAAGGATCACAAGATTTTAATTTACACGACAACAAGAGTACTTACTCTTATCTTTTTAGCCAATGCTTTTGCAGAACCACCTTTAGAAGAAGATACAATGGCGGTGCGAAGTGCGCCGGGCCTCGTACAAAGCCATTTGGACGAAGTTAATCCTTTTCTTGCTAAAAGTGGATTACATAACAATAGCGCTACAAGTGAGTTAGCTGTTGAAGTTATTGATCCGAAAAGAACGACACAAAAAGCAATAAATCTTGAAGTTGTAGCTGAAGAACTTCTGCCAAAAACACCTCAGGCACAAGCACTTGCAACGGCGGAAGTTGTTGAAGAAATTGCTGCTAAAACTCCTGTGGTACGGACGATTGCAGGGTTTACAATGGATGATGTTAAAGAAATGGCCGATCTTTCTTCTTTATCTTACACCGGCACTTTTGATGGTGAAAAAGGAAAAGAGATGGTTGCTAAGCTTAAGTCAGAAGGATGGGAAGTTGTTGAATTTTCAACAGCTGCTGAGCGTTCAGGCATTGTTCTTGTCCGTGGTAATGAAGCAATGATTAGTTACCATGGTAGTGAATCTTTAAGAAATTTTGCAACAGATGCTTATGCAACTATGACTGAAATGGAATGGGGAGCAGGCTATGCTCATACAGGTTTCTTGCTCGGTTTTGAAAAGACTTGGGATCAAGTTTATGGAGCTTTGAATACGCATGCGACCAAGAAGGGCTTTAGCGTCCGCGACATGAAAATAAAAGTGACTGGCCACAGTCTTGGAGCAGCTCTCGCAACGCTTGCAGCTTATCGTTTAGCAACAGTAAGTGAAGTAAAACCTGAAGTTATTAATTTTGCATCACCTCGTGTTTTTGATCGAAATGGTGCAGCAAACTATGAAAAAATATGTTCTAAGACAGTGAGAGTTAAGCACAACGATTCTACGACTGGAACGGATCCAGTAGCACTTGTCGGGCCTGGCTTCCTCGGGTTTAAGCATGTTGGTGAAGAGCTTGTTATTGAAGATGGTGGAACTGTTCCTCATGTGATGGGTGGATATCATGGCGCTCTTGCTAAGTTAGAAGATGAAAAATTTGAAGCTAAAAAAGGTTCAGGAACTGGCTTCTTCACATGGTTTAATCGTTGGTTATATCCAGTTGACAGTGATCGTCATCTTGCTAAAGGAATTGTTCGGATCAGCCATATTGCGCCGGATAAATGGACTGAAGTTCAAGGGATGGAACCTGAAGAACGCAAAGCTTTCGTAAATATGAGACAGGCTTCAATTAACCTTGCACGAGCGATAGCTGCGAATAAAGCGCCTGAAATTCTTAACGATTTGAATCAGCAAATGCTAAATGCTCGTGGTTTTTATGAAATTGTTAAAGATCAACATCTTGATATTACATCTGGGACTCGTAAAGCCCGTCATAATCTTGAATCAAAGCAAAAAGCTCTTAATGAAATTCTTGATAAGGTAGATCGTTATCAGACAGAGCTTCAAGCCGCTGTTGATTACGAAAATGAAAAAGGTTCATCAAAGAAAACTCAAAAAGAAATTGAAGAGATAAGAAATAAAAAAGCTAAGCAAGCAGCAAAGATTGGTAAAGTAGCACAAGAACTTGATGAAGCTAAAATTAAGCTTGCGGAAAAGCGTGCTAAAGCTGCTCATAAAAAATATGAAGCTAAATAGTTTTTAACTAAATAAATGTTTAATTAGATAATCTCCCAATAATTTTTGGGAGATTATTTTTTATTAATTATAAGGGTAAGAGAGTTGCCCTTAAATTATTTGTGGTAATCAAGCACTTCAACTTGTTCTGCTCCCTTTTGAGAGTCCCAGATAAAGCAAACCCGCCATTGGTCATTAATGCGGATGCTATATTTCTCGTTAAGGTCTTTTTGAAATAATTTTTCAAGCCGGTTCCCATATTTATTTAAGTCTTGTATAGAATGAGCTAGAGCTAAATCATCTAACACATCAAGCGTTTGTTGTGGAAAATGGGAAGGAATATCTCTAGTTTCCCAAGTTTTTAATAAAGATTTTTCTTTAAAAGAAATTTTATATTCTCTCGGGGCTTCTTGTGGAAGTTTAACAGGAGAGGTTAGAGGAAGGGCTAATGGTAGGCTTCCGTTTTATCTTTACGTCTTTCTTGTCTTAGTTGGTGTCGTTCTGCCGCAGAAATTTTTTTAAATTCAGCTTGTGCAGATACTTCTGCATGACTTCGTAAAACTTCTGATTTAAAGTTTTGGGGTGTTGAGGAAGAAGATATAGGATATGTCTCGGATGCTGGTTGTGATTTGGAAAGTTCTTCTCTCATCTTCTTTTTAATATTTTCATTTTCTTGATTAAATTTTTCAAGTAATTTTTTACATTCATCAGATTTATAGCGGATGATACTAACTTCTTGATTAGGGTTTTGAATAAGTTCATTTATTGCTTCAATTTTATGCTCTAACTTTTTCTTCTTCATTTTCTGTTGGAACTTGTCTCTTAGAAGTTTTAACGAAAACTTTTTTTTGAACGACAAGTGCTTTAATTGCAGGAATATTTTCTTGTGTCCACTTTAGAATTGAGATGGCATTTGTAATATCTTTTCTAATCAAGAAATCAATGTAACAATCATAAGCCAGAAATTCCAATAAGGGATTGGTTAAAAATATATCAACTTCCTCTTTATTTCTATAGGACGCACAAGCTTCTTTAAACATCATAAGATATGACGAAGATTTTTTATATTGGAGCTCAAAATTATAGGTTGCTGCCAGACAAAAACAAAACTCGGGTTCTTTTAAAACTTCTGTTTGGTTGGGAAGGGCTGATATAATAGAACATACAGAACGAGAATGCTGTGAAACAGCTTTAAAATCCAACTCATTATGAAATTGCTGAGCAACTCTCAAATGAGCAGCTAATAAAACGCTGAGATATTCTTTTTCTTTAGAAAGTAATAACTTGGAATACTCATTATGTTGCCTAAGAGAGGTTACGTATAAAATTACTTTATTCGCATCTTCAAGGTGCCCACCTTTATAGTAATTATCTGAATAATAATCAGTAAGATCTTTAAGATAAATTATGTCTATTTCTGTTTTTTGTAGATCGAAAAGTTCTTCTAAAATGGAGATATACTGTTTACTTTGTGTCCTATTAACTTTTTTTAAAAATAGAGGTGCTACTTGGAGGGGTTCTAAACGACTTGCATCTTTGCAATTCGGATGTTGTAGCCATTTTATCGCAATATCTGCGAGATCTTCAAATTTATTTGAAGCTTTTAAGATATACGTAAGCGTTTGAAAATTACCTCTGGTGGATATAATTTCCCTCGATAGTTTTTGATAAAATACCCATGTGAAAATTAAAAGGCAATTTTTTTCTAAATTTGTGTTTATCTATCCGTTAGACTTTAATAGATTTATAAAAAATCAAAAATGAAAGAAATTAATCAAATGTACTATATGGCACCCATTTCGAATAGAAGCGTTCTTTCAATTACTGGAAACGATGCCAAGAAATTTTTACAAGGGCTTATCACGAATGATATCGAGAAAGTATCTGAAGGGCAGGCAATTTATACGGCTTTGCTAACGCCTCAAGGAAAGTTTCTACATGATTTTTTTATCACTGAAAGATTGGGCACCTTATTCCTTGAAGTTGAAAAAAGCAGACTTGAAGATCTTCAAAAACGTCTAAAGATTTATAAACTTAAAGCAGATGTCGAACTTGATGATGTCTCAGATCTTTATCAAATAGGGGCTTTTTGGGGAGATTATGTCGAAAATAAATTTAGTCTTCCGTTGATACCTGGAAACGCTTGCATTGAAGAGAGAGATATTTTTTATGTCGATCCTCGCTGTTCTAAGGTGGGCGTTCGGGGGCTTTTTTACAATACTAATAAAGAACAAAATGAAAGAGTTAATTTGGAAACACATATGACGGTTTCTCTTCCTAAGCCGTCTTTAGTATCTTCTATTTTACCATTTCAAAAATTTTTAAATCAAGGTTTCCAACAAGTTGAATTTGAAGCTTATGATCAAAAACGATTGCAGCAAGGGTTGCCTGATGGAAGCAGGGATATGATAATTGAACGTGCCATCCCTCTTGAATGTGGTCTTAATGATCTTAATGCGATTTCTTGGACAAAAGGATGTTATATGGGCCAGGAATTAACCGCACGGACAAAACATCGTGGACTGGTACGTAAGCGCTATTTCCCGGTGCAATTTGAAAGTGCAGCTCCTGAATTTGGAGCTAAAGTTACGCAAGGCGAAGAAGACGTTGGTGAAATTTATTCTTCGAATGGGACATTTGCGTTAGCGCGTCTTAAGCTTGAGGCTTTAACGAAAGAGTTACCTTTAAGTGCAAATCATAACTCTTTAACTGTTATAAAGCCTGAATGGATGCCCTATGATGAAATCATGCAAGGCGCATCTTTAGAGTCTTAGAGAAGGGATTATCTTCCAGTTCGAATTCTGGTCATTGTCCGCGTGAGTAATTTCATGAATTTGGGTGAAAACGGCGCCATTTTAAAGAGACGTTTAAAATCTTTCTCTTTAAGGAATACAGCTGTATTCTTGATTAAGTCCTTATCCATTAAAGCGTAAGAAGCCGGTACAGCATTTGCTGAACGGGTAAAATTTGAGATTCGTGCCATAATATGTGGCTGCAAAATAAATTCTAAAAATTTATGAGCATTCTCTGGATGGGGTGCATCCGCAGGAATGACAAAACAATCAATCCAAATAAGAGCTCCTTCTTTTGGAATACTATAAGTTAACTTGGCACTTTTACTTGTGCCTAAGTGATACTGAGATTTTGCAATTGAACTGAGCCAATGTTCAGCGAGACAGGTTTCACCTGAAGCAATGTCATCTTGACTGTGAGAAGCATCAAAACGACGAATATGGGGACGTATTTTTGTGAAAAGATTTTCAACAGTTTTAAGATCCTCAACACTCTCCTTTTTAGGATCAAGTCCAAGATAAAGGTAAGCGGGGATAATGACCTCTGCAGGCTCTTCAAGTAAAGTAACGCCGCAATCTGAGAAGTGTTGAATAACTTGTGGATCAAAGAACATGGCCCAACTATCTGTAGGCGCATGTGGGAGTCTTTTTGAAATCATTTCTTTGTGGTAGGCAAACCCAGTGACACCCCACATGTAAGGGATTGCATGCTCGTTGTTAGGATCTATAGACTGTAATTGTGCCATAATCTCGGGATGGAGATCTTGAAAATTTTTGATCTTATCTTTTTGTATCTTTTGATAAGTTCCTGCAGGGATTTGACGAGCGATAAAAGGCCAAGCACTTGGGCAAACAAGATCATATCCTGAGCTTCCAGAAAGAAGCTTTGTTTCAAGAATTTCATTACTTTCGTAGATATCATAATTTATTTTAATGCCAGTTTCTTTGGTAAAAGTTTCTAGCACTTCTTGAGGCATATACTCATGCCAATTATAAATATTTAAAGCAGCTTCTTCTTGTCCAAGCGTAGGAGAAGTGAAATAAGCAAGTAAAATAGCAAGCAATGAAAAAAAGCGTTTCAATGTAGTTCCTTCCAAGAAATCCTTTTATTTTCATAACGCTTCTGTAGAGAGGTTTCAATTAATATTGTCAATTTTAGTGTTTTTAATGTTAATAAGTTAAGAGTAATTAAAAATTGACAAAATGTCTTAAGGATAGTAACTCTCGGTTAAGCGTTTTAAGTGAGTTACTATCATGATAAAAATCTTTAATTTATTGTCGGTCGTTGTATGTTTTCTTTCCTTTTCTGATAACTCTAAAGCATCCCATAATTTTGTAGAAAACCAAGATGGTAAACCCCAGTCTTTAGTCAAATTTAACCCTACTTTCAGATGGATGATTAAAGCTTTTAATGAATCCTCTCCATTTGGCGATTCCATAGATAAAAATGATTTATTAAGCTATGGTATAGGTGCAGAGGATACTCGAAAAGAAGTAAAAGTCACAACTAGTATTCCCTATAAAGACGTTGGGTTGCTTGACTTTAAAGACCCCCAAGGAGTATCTTATATAGGGACTGGTGCCTTGGTCTCTGAAAAGCATGTACTTACGGCAGCACATAATTGTATTGTTTGTCTAAAAGGCATTCCTGTTCCAATGAGAGAAATGAAATTTTATCGCGGTTTTAGCCGCTCTGCTTTTATAGAGGAAGGGACAGTTAAGCGCTGCATTTACCTAAAGACTATTGCCGCGCGAAGTCTGCAGGAGATGATATTGCTATCCTTGAGTTAAGCCAAGAAACTGAATCTTCTTCAAGTATGGGATTTATTTCAATACCATTAGCAGAACTGCAAGAAAAACGAGTGATTGTTATTGGTTACCCTGGGGATCGCATAGATTCTGAAGAAGGCCCTGTGATGTATGAAGATGACGGTAAAATTATCGGTTTAGGCGAGGGAGAATTTGTGCATAATGCAAATACTGATCAAGGAAATAGTGGAGGAGCTTTTCTCTTTGATGAAATTATTACTATTTCAGGTGAACCTGCAACAGTTGTTAGAAAACCGATTATTGGCGTACACGTACGAGGAACTGACTTTATAAGAAGCAAGGGAAATCATGCAACATTGATTAACCGTCACCACGACATTATATGGGATATACTACGAGGAAAAGACTTAGATACTTGGGATATATTTCCTTGTTTCCAGCCAAAAGGAGATCAACATGGGAAAGTATAATTTAAGACTTATAGCGGGACTATTTTTGTTAAGCTCTATTCAAGGTATCAGCAGTTCTGAAGTTGTAAATGAAGATGAAAGATATCAGCGAATTCTCAAGATTACCCCGCCCCAACAAAGAACAACAGAAAATCAAGTAAAACCTAGCCAACTTAAAACAACAGATCATTTCAAGAAGAAACAATTTTATACTGATGGGGAAAGGGTTGCCTACACGGATATAGCCCCGCAAAATCCTGGTGAAACTAAATCTCATTAAAATGAGAAGTAGCTAAGATCAAGGTCGCAAATAGACTTGGGCATCATCTTTAGCAAAGGGCTTGGTCTTAAGCCAAGACGTCCAGCCAAGATATGTTTTTCCATCCAATCTTGTTTCCATGACATCAGGCGCTTTTATAATAAGATTGAAGCAAAACTCTTGCTCAACACCAATATAGAGCTTCGTCAAATCATACAAAGGGGTATAACCATAACCTGGCTTAATAAAGGCTTTAAAGCTCGCACCATCCAGAGGTCCTATACGAATCATAATTGTCTTCTTTTGATCCCATACTTTTTCGCCTAATGCCGCACCTTGCCCAAGAACGTTAAATTGGCCGGGAACGCCAATTCGCGTAACTTGAGTAGCCTCAAGTTTATTCCATCCTCCCTGAAACTGTTGCACTTCCATAGGAAGATCAAAGTAGTTAGACAGAAAAGTTTGAAGACCCAACATAGAACGAGGTTGCCCCCAAAGAAGACCTGTATAGTAAAGAAGACCTCGGTCAGGGATTCCTAAACGATTATGTGTTCCTTTAGTACCTAATCCTAAAAGGGCATAAAGGTTATTTGCAAAAGGTGTTTTGTCAGGACTTTGTTCGCTTAACCCAACCCAATGTTTCTTTCGAATGCGATGAAGTATTGAAAGTAAGCGATGGTTAAAAATATCTAAAAAGTCTCTCCCTGCTGTATCCTGCTGACGAATGCGTTCATAAAGAATTTCAGTGTAAGGGGTTGGTAAAGGGCCGTTTCCCCCGGCAATTCCAAAAAAGTTTACATGTACGGTAATTCTTTTATCAGATGCTAAATTATCGTTAGAAGTGCTAGGCGTTGTTGAATAAAGATCGCTCGGTGGATAAGAGTAAATAATACGTCCTTTTAGAATAAGTGCTTCTTCTTCTGGCCGTGAACCTTCTCCCAAAGATTTGCAATCAGATGTATGCATTTCAATAAGCTTAACAGCTTGATGAAACTCAAATTGATAAGGCTTTTCAAAAAGCTGCTTTTCTAAACTAACCTTTTGCTTCCGGACAGAGCGGGCCATTCTTTCCATGTTCCTTTACGATTTTTATTAATAATTTTAAGCTCAGTAAATGAGTTTATGGCGGCGAATAATGAGAGGAAATGATTTACAACGGATGCAAAGAGGAACAAATTCCCTCCTTCACCTTCTTTTTTGTCAAAGGTTAATGTAACTCTGGTACCTTGTAAAAATCCTCTCCAAGCATCCATACCCATACGGCGCGTTACGAGTTCAGTTGACATTCCTACGAGAGCTTTAATTTCTTTTGGTGTTGGAAGATGCTCAATATTTGAATAAAGACGCATGATTTCTTTAAAAGCATCTAAAGAAGCTGGATCATTAGAAAGGGTTAGGTGATTGAGCGACAAGTGAGATACTAATCGCCATAAGGCAACGCCTTCTAACGGCGCCATCGTTTGAGCTGTAGGCTTATCTAAACAATAGATATGAGAGGCAGGCGTTTCATTTTCAGGTTGTAAAATACTTCCCGCTGGTAATTGTTGTGCCAGCATGCGATTGGTACATAAAACTTCAGCATAAATAATATGTGATGGAGGACGTTTAGGGTTCATCTTAAAATCAACGAAAGAAAGAAGAATATCGGTCCCTGGAAGTTTCGGATTCATTGCAGGAATACGGCGCGCTGACCAAAAAGCCTTTTGCTCTCGTTGAGTATGATTGTGGTTATATGAAAAATAAGGCGCAAATTCTTGGACTTCTTCTCGTGTTTCAAAGATGGCTTTGACAGTTTCAATTGAATGAATCTCAGTCGTTTTCTCTCGACGAAAATCAGCAACAAGCCGTGTTTCATGGGCACGATAATCGAGCTTTAAAGGTTCGGAAGTTTTTCTAAATATATTCACAACAGGACTCGTATGTAGTTGAAAAGTCATGTCATTAATATCATTTGGCGATAAGGCAACCTCGTCTGCAAGTGTGATTAAAATATCAAAACTTTTAGCGGTACTAGTGAAGTGTAAGTTTTGAATCTCAGCATAAAGAAATTTTTCAGGGAAATGAAAATATTCGTAGATGAGCCGATAGCCTGGATGTGCATGACTAGGATAAGGTATGACCGCTTCTTCTGAGGAAAATCCAACTTGATGAAGAGAATTCTGGGGGAGAAGTTCAAGTTTACCATGTCTTGAGAGTCCACCAGGAATAACAGCAATTTCGGCATTTTGTGCAAAAAGAGCTTCATATAAGTTTGCTTGAAGAATAGAATTGCCCGAGATATAAAAACGTAACCGTTTAAGGTTAATACGATTAACTTCCATCCCAAAAGTTTCAAAACGCAACAGAAGGCAATTTGTAGAGGGAAGAGTTCCTGCTGGAAGATCAAGTGATCGTCGCGTTATAATTTCCGCTTTCTTAAGGGTAATTGGTGCTAGGTCAATATCGTACGCTGTTTCAAACCGACAAGTTTCACCGTCCAGTGTCTGACAGAAAAGAGGCGTTTTTCGTGGAATTTTCGTAACTTCAGTTAATTTTCCTTTGTCAGGGTTAGAGGCAAACTTAGCAATCGTCATTGAAGGTAAAGGACTTGTAAAGTGAGGATATAAGACTTCCAGCATAGCTGCAGCGATTCGAGGGAACTGATCATCAATATCTCTTTGCAGACGAGCTGTTAGGTAAGAAAATGATTCTAACAGCCTCTCAACATGAGGATCAGAAGACTCTACTGCACTGAAATCAAGTCTTTGAGCAATTTTTGGGTATTGTGTTGCAAAACGGGATCCTTGATACCGAAGATAATTAAGTTCTCGTTGATAATAATCAAATAAAGGTCTTAAATTAGCCACATAACCACTCCATTTTTCTTTAGAATGGCATAAAGAAGGTTAAGATTTGATGAAAATTAAGGTCTTATTTATGATAATTTTTAACGATTTAATATCTTACCTGTATAAAATAAAGACCCTCTGGTGGCGCCGTGGGACCTCCTGAGGCACGGCTTTTTGCTTCTAAAGCCTTTTTGAAATCTTCTGGTGTCCACCTGTTCTCACCGACTAACTTAAGACTTCCGACCATATTGCGAACCTGGTGATGAAGGAAGGAAAGCGCACAAACTTTAAAGAAAATTAAATCATTTTCTTGAGTAATTTCAAAGCTATTCAATGTTCGTACAGGCGAGCTTGCTTGACATTCACTTGCGCGAAAAGTCGTAAAATCGTGTTTTCCAATAAGAACGTTAGCAGCTTGCTGCATCATCTCTATATTTAAAGGCTGTTTCACATACCAAACCCTCTTTTTATCAAGGGCAGGAGGCGCAGAGCGACAAAGAATTTTATAACAGTAGAACCTTTCTAATGCTGAAAAACGGGCATGAAACTGTTCATTCGTTTCTTGCACTTCAAGAATTGCTATGGGATAGGGACGAAGATAATAATTTAAAGCTTCTCGAACTTTATAGGCGGGAAACATTTTTTCAAGATCGAAATGAGCCACTTGTCCAAGCGCGTGAACACCTGCATCCGTGCGACCTGCTGCATGAACACGGACTTTTTCCTGAGAAAATGCTTCAATTGCGGTTTCAAGCGCCATTTGAACTGACATACCATTCGCTTGATGTTGCCAGCCAACAAAAGGAGTGCCGTCGTATTCAACCGTTAATTTGTACCGGGTCATGATTTCTTAGGTAATGGTAATTTAGTGCCATAAGGAATTTCATTGCCATTTAAGAAATCTTTCAATGAACAAGCTTTTTTCCCTTGTTTTTGCAAAATTTGAGGCCTTAATGCTTGCTTTCCACAGGCAATAGTAAGTTGATCATCAAGCACTTGTCCAGGCTCTCCTGTTAGAGAAAGAACATCTGCAGCGAGCACCTTATAAGTTTCATTTTGCCAATTAAACCAAGCAGCTGGCCATGGTGTAAAAGCGCGTACTTGGCGTTCTAACCTTTTGGCCTCTTGCGTCCAATCTAGTTGTCCCTCTTGTTTTGTAATCTTAGCGGCATAGGTAATACCCTCATTGGGTTGGGGTTGCGATTGGATTTTGCTGGTCTGAAGAGCTTCAAGTGTTTTTAAAACGAGAGGTGCGCCGAGATGTGCCAATTGATCATGAAGGGTGCTGGCTGTAGTTTCAGCAGTAATAGCAACTGATTCTTTTAGCAGCATTGCGCCTGTATCTAGGCCTTCATCCATTTGCATAATGGTGATGCCAGTTTCCTGGTCACCTTCTAAAATTGCCCTTTGAATAGGTGCAGCACCGCGCCATCGGGGAAGAAGAGAAGCATGAATATTAAGACATCCAAAAGAAGGCGCATCTAAAATCGCTTGAGGCAGAATAATTCCATAAGCTGCGACGATAGCAAAATCAGCGTTAAGCGCTCGAAAATGTGACTGCTCTTCTTCTGATTTTAAAGTTTTAGGCGTAAAAACAGAGATATTGTAATGATCTCCTAGCTGGTGAATAGGACTTTTTTGAAGGTGATACCCTCTTCCTGCAGGGCGAGGAGGTTGTGTATAGATGCCAACTACCGCATAGCCATTATCTAACAAAGCTTGCAAAGCAGGAACTGCAAATTCTGGTGTCCCCATAAAAATGATGCGTGGCTTCATCATTCTTGCTTTTAATCCTCTCTTACCTTGATTGCGCGGCGCAGTAAAAGATTTCGCTTCAAAGAAGAGAGGTGATCAATAAACAGAACCCCATTAAGATGATCTATTTCGTGTTGAATACAGGCACCCAAAATACCGTTAACAGTTAAGTCTTGCTGTTTGTTTTGACGGTCAAGATATTGAAATTTCACAGAGCTTGCTCGCACGATCGAAGGCCATTGATTTGGAACTGAAAGACATCCTTCCGTAAAAGCTTCACGCTGCTCAGAATACCAAACAATTTCTGGATTCGCCATAATAAGAGGTTCAGGAGTACGCTCATCCTCAAAATCAATAACAATAATACGTTTTTGAATACCGACTTGAGTTGCCGCTAAACCACAACCTTTATCGTGATACATCGTCTCGAGCATATCATCCATAATGCGTTGAACTTCTGCATCGACTTTTTCAACGGGATGAGCTCTGAGTTTTAAGCGAGGATCAGGAACCTTCAAGACTTTTAAAAGAGCCAATGTTTTCTCCTAAATTAAACTAAACTTATAAAAGAAATATAGAGTTCTTCATAAATTTTTCAATGTTTTTCAGGAATTTCTCAAAGATTATGCAAGTTTATTTAAAGGAAAAGGTGGTGCCTGGGGAGGGAATCGAACCCCCGACACAAGGATTTTCAGTCCTTTGCTCTACCGACTGAGCTACCCAGGCATCAAGAGAAGTCTTAGTAAATTCTTACACCAATGTCTAGGAGTTTCTTTAAAATAATCTGACTTATTAAAAAAAAAAGGTTAAACGACTTTAAAGAATAGGAAAGGCTTGCCTGTTACCATTTTTATAGTATGCTTATAAACAAATTAAGAATGGGAGTTTTTAATGTCCACTTCAACGGGAAAAAACCAAAGCTTTTCAAAAGAAAATATGTCCGAGTTTCTAAGGTCACTTATCTCAGCAATTCTCGTGATTGGTGTTATTCAAACTGTTGCGTACCAAAACTTCAATATCCCTTCAGGTTCAATGAAACCCAATTTATTAATTGGCGATTTTCTTTTTGTGTCCAAATATACCTATGGATATAGCCACTATTCTATTCCTTTTAGTCCTCCTCTTTTTAAGGGACGTATTTTTGCTCAGGAACCTAAGCGAGGAGAGGTGGTCGTTTTCCGTCCTCAATTTAATCCTAAAATAGATTTTATTAAACGACTTGTTGGATTACCGGGTGATCGAATTCAAATGCGCGAGGGGATTCTTTATATCAATGATCAAGCATGCCCACTAGAAAAAGTTCCAGAAGATTTTTCAGATCACTTGTATGTTAATTATTTCCCAGGAAATGTGGAAGAGCGGGTTTATGATGATGAGGGAATAAAGATTCAACAATTCATCCAAACGCTTCCTAATGGTACAAAACATCTTATTATTAAAGAAAAACCTTTTGGTGCTGGTCGTTTTGATAATACAGATGAATTTGTGGTGCCTGAAGGCCATTATTTTATGATGGGTGACAATCGAGATGGCTCTGATGATAGCCGTAATATCACTCATTTAGGGTTTGTCCCTCAAGAGAATCTTATTGGACGTGCTGAGCTCATTTATTTTTCAACGTCGGCTCAGTGGTGGGAAATCTGGAAATGGGTAAGCCATATTCGCTATGATCGTTTCTTTAAATTTATTCGATAGTTAGGTTACTGTGACGAATCTACAGTTTCTTGAAGAGAATTTAGGCTATATTTTTAAAAATAAAAAACTTCTTGAACGTGCACTTACACATTCAAGCTTAACTGCCGCTCGCGAAAGTAATGAGCGACTGGAATTTTTAGGCGACCGCGTTTTAGGACTGACGATTGCACACCTTTTATTTGAACGATTTCCTGAAGCACAAGAAGGAGATCTATCTCTGCGTCATACACAACTTGTGAATAAAGATACATTGTATCAAATTGCTTTTAATTTAAAGCTTGGCGAGTATTTGCGGATGACAAAGGGCGAACGCGCTTCTGGTGGGCAACTTAAAAAATCTTTGCTCGCTGATGCCTGTGAAGCACTTATTGCAGCAATTTATTTAGATGGAGGATTTTCTGCGGCGCATGCTTTCATTTTAAAGTATTGGGATGCTCTTTTAAGTGAGAAGACGCAGTTTATAAAGGACGCAAAATCCAAATTACAAGAACAGATACAAGCGCAAGGGAAAAGTGCGCCACGTTATGAGATTGTAGAGCGCAGCGGTCCTGACCATGCCCCTCTTTTTAAGGTAGCTATTTTTGTCGAAGGTATGCCTTTACTGGAAGGGACTGGATTATCGCGGCGTGAAGCTGAGCAGCACGCAGCTCAAAACTTGCTTGCCTATCTAGAGAAAAACGAGAAATAAAATGAAGTGTGGTTTTGTGACAATTGTTGGTGTGCCAAATGCCGGAAAATCCACCCTAGTTAATCAACTTGTCGGGTCAAAAGTCAGTATTGTTTCATCCAAAGTCCAAACCACCCGACGGCGTATTTTGGGCGTTGCTATGTATGAGGATAGTCAGATTATTCTGGTTGATACCCCTGGTATTTTTGAACCCAAGAAGCGTCTTGAAAAAGCGATGGTTGCAGCGGCATGGAGTGCCATTGAAGGAACTGATATCCTGCTTGTGATAGCGGATGCAACGGCTTCTTCACAAGAATCGACGCTTGCTTTAATTGATAAGCTAAAGGCGTCGAATATTCCTATATGGTTGGTTATTAATAAAATTGATAAATGTCCACGAGCTGAGCTTTTGCCGCTTATCTCGAGGATGACGCATGAAAAACCTATTCAAAAAACTTATCTTATTTCCGCCTTAACGCGGGATGGGCTTAGTGCGTTGCTTAGCGATCTGAGTCAGGTGATGCCTACGGCGCCGTGGCATTTTCCTGAAGATCAACTTTCAGATCTGCCGCAAAGGCTACTTGCCGCCGAGATTACGCGTGAAAAAATTTTTCAATTCTTGCATCAAGAACTTCCATATTCGGTAACAGTAGAAGGTGAAAAGTGGGAAAACTTTGCAAATGGCGATATAAAAATTTCTCAAGTAATTTATGTAATGAGAGAGAGCCAACGACGGATTTTATTAGGAAAATCTGGACAGCAGATTAAAAAAATTGGTGAAGCAGCTCGACGCGATTTACAGGAGATCTTAGGGGCTCGAGTGCATTTATTTTTACATGTTCAAGTGGCTAAAGACTGGACAGAAAAAAGGCACCATTATGAAGAAATGGGCCTTGAGTTTAAAACTTCTGAATGATGTTTTTTTAAGATTATATCTGCTATCAACTTTTGATATTGATAGCAGATTTTTTTATTATATTTATTGCCTACCGACAGCAACGAGCTCAGTTGAGTATAGTTTTACATATTCGTATGGGAGATACGCATACCCTTGATTCCCCCAATTAGTCCCCCAACTGTTTTTAATCTCAAATAGTTCACGGTTGTAATCGAAGCCTTTAATTACGATGGCATGCGAACCGTCAATTTTTGCACCCCTTTGAGGCATACTTATTTGATACCCATTTCTTGTTGTAAGACCATCCCAACAATTCTCATAGACATCAAGAGCAGCAACAACAGGAGATCCACAACATAATGCTTTTTCAACAGATTCAATGTCTGCTTCTAAGGGTTTCCCGATTGATGCAGAAGTTTGTTTTGAAAGAGTACTTGAAGAAACGCTAAGATTTCCAAGGCGGCGCTCTAGTTCTCTTACACCTATTCTTGACTGTCGATATAATGCTTGAGCTTGTGCTCCTTTCGATGAATGATGAATAACGCGTAAATTGCTTAATCGATAGTCTGTAAAATCTGAAGCTGGATTACCTGTTAAAGTAAGATCAATCCCAAATTCTCGCATAGTTCCATTGTAATCATTTAGATTACAAATTTTTGCGTCATCTTGCTCTCTTAGTTGATCTTGCCATCCTAATCGATTGATATTAATGCCGTTCTTAATAGCAACATTTCTAACGTATTGTGAGTAGCCAAATACATCTTCTTTGACAAAGCCATATTGTCTGGCTACACGTAATGCATTTCCTAAAAATAAACCTCCTTCACATTTATTTCCTAATTTATTAGTTTGAGCTAACACAGTGAATTCTGCTTCAGAGAAACGACTCCCATAATGGTATTCTGCAATTGCACTGCTTGCAAAGCTAACACATGTTCCTAAAGGACCTTGATCTTTTATAGGTGTCATCCGTAAAGAATGTTCATTAGGTAGGTCGTAATTGTATTGAATTGGGCCAGTCGAACACGGGCATTTTCCAGACGTATAAAAATCTGCAGGTGTTTCATCAAGTTCTAATTTATGATTACTTGCTCGAGAATTCCAAGATAAAAATATTAGAATTAACGAGACGAGGAAGATTAAACACCAAGTGTTTTGGCTCCTCTTTTTATAGCAAGTTCTGTTCATTTTTCCCTCTCCTAAATAATTGTTGTCCCTGCATCATCCAATAAATGGTGATCCATTGGTATGAAGCTAATAAAACAAATCCTATGTATCTATGCGTAAAGTTTTCCTAGGCAAGTCGTTTGAGTAGAAATTACCTAGGTCCTTTCTCTCCAATGAATGCTTATTTTCTTTTCTCGATCTCTGTTTTTCGTCTTAGAGAAGTCTTTGGCGTAGCTTGGGGCATAAGGATGACAAAGAAAAGTATCAAACAATAAATCTTATCACTGATAGATTATTTATTGCCACCAGATGCATTTGTTTCATGTCATGTATGCAAAAAAAACACCTCATAATCCTTGAAAAATAAATTATGTTCCCCATATGGAAATATAGGTAAACATAAATTGAAAGGAACCTCCCCATGCTTAATAAAACAACAACCTTAGTTCTTTTGGCTTCTTTAACAGCAGCACAAGGAATATTTGCAAGTGATGTAACAAAAGATTTGACCTCAGATGCTCTCTCTAGCCCGCGTCCTAGCTCAAGTACGATGCTTGTTGAAGGTGATGAAGTTTTAACCTCGGTCGGCGTTTTTGCTAATTTAGATGATATTCAACTCGATGAGCTCGTGCAAGTACCAGATAGTTTTGAAATTCTTAAAAATTGCGATCAAAACGTAAATAAAAATGCTGGGAAAAGAGTCAAGGAATTTTTTGAGGAAAAAGTTCCTGGCGGTAAAATGTTAGCTCGGTTTGCAGGATTCATTGGACAAAAAGCTTTTGGAACTGAAACATTTACTGAAGGGGCTCTTGATAGCATCCGTAAACCTTTGAAAATTGATCCAAAAGACTATCCAACAACTTCAGAAGCTCTGATTGGTAAAAAGATACAGCTTCTTATAAACCTTATTCCAGGTGGCGAAAAGATAACTGCTGTGACTGGAAAAGCGGGTCAAGTTTTCTTTAAAACAGATACCTTAACAGAAGGGCTTCTTAAAGCATTGATAAAATATTTTTCCAAGAAATCACAAGAATCTGAAGCTAAAATTGAGCCATCTACGGAAAAAGCTGTAGAGGCAGATAAATCTGGATCTAATTAATTAAATTTCTTTTTTAAATTCGTTTAGGCTTAACAGGTAACACTGTTAGGCCTTAATTTTTAGACTTAAAAAAGTTTTTTAAGAAGATCTTTCACAACCTTTTCTGGTTTTTGAGAAGGCTGCTCTTGCCCGGATGGTGGAGGATTCGTTGCTTGATCTTGACCAATAATACCGCCTAAGATATCGCCAACTTTTACTTTTCCTTTTGATAATTGATCCACAACTCCTTTAAAGACGTTATGAATCAAATAATTTTGCAAAGCTTGTGTCTCAAGGTCTCGTCGAGGGTTATCTAAGGGGCCAGTAATATACATTTTGAAAGGCGGTAATTTTGGATGATCTGTTAAACGAAATTCGGAGGTAATATTGAGAAGATAATTAGGAAGATTAATAGAGCCAGTTGCTTGGCCAGTTCCTCCATCTGCAATCAGTTGCATTGACTGGATCGTGCCTACGCCATTCTTAAATAAGATATTACCATCAAAGCTTTTAAATGTTGTTTGACCTTTAGCCATGAAATTGGATAGTAATCCCAGTAACCCTTGAACGTTAGACACTTGTTTAAGGCGTTGGCTAACAGCTTGTAGATCAAATCCATTAATAACACCATTCTGAGCAGCTATTTTAATAGGACCAGCAAGATTCTTAACCAGTTCGTAAATATTTTTCCCATGCGTTGAGAGGGCTGTATTGAGAGAAAACTTTCCTCCTACAAGCTTAATTTGGCCGCTATGATAAGGTACCAAGCTTGCGAGATCTGAGCCTTTCAGGTCAATACTTAAACTTGCCTTTTGATCTGCTGTGATCCGGAAGTTTCCTTGAAGTTTACCTCCATAGATAGTTGCTGTAAGAGGGGCTTCAAGGACACCGTTTTGAATTATCGTTGAAGCTTTTAAATCAGTGATAAGAATATCTTTTCTTTTAATTTTATGGGCAATCAACTTTATGTCTACATCAAGATCTTTTAAAGAGGTAAAATTAAGAGGTTCTTGAGACCAAAGATGAGGTGCAGGGGTTGGTTTTAAAGCCACCAACAAAAATTGTGGCTCTGTAAGCATTTGACGCTTTTCTTCAGCAAGCGCTAATAGAAGGTCAAGGTTAAGCGAAGTTGCAGTTAGCGTGCCAAGAATTTTTGTTTTTTCGTTTATGCGTTTGACCGTAAGATTTCCTTTAAGATCAAAAGAATGGCCAATAGAAGCTTTCATATCCTCAAGTTTAAAATCAGTTGTGTCACCAACAAGATGCGCTACTAAAACGAATGCATCTGAAGCGATGGTTGAGGGGTAGTTTGTTATCTTTAAGAAATTTCTGATGTTCGGATGGATTGCTTGAAGTTTAAGATTAAAAGCCGGAATAGTCGTCAATTTTTGCACAGTACCTGATGTCGTTAAAGCAAGTCCGTCAAGGTTTGCTTTCGTATCAAAATGAAGATTCTCAAGGTCTCCTGCAAAATGCCCTTTAAGAGATGCATTTCGATAAATACTTTTTGAAACCAAGCCAAGATCGACAAGAAAAGCGCCTAAATTTGTCGTTTGCCCATCAACATCCATAGCAAGTGTCGGCTTTTTATCAAGATTATCGGCTTGCCCCTTTAAAGCAAGAGTAAATGTTCCTAATATTGTTTGGACATCAAAAATACATTTCTGAGCATCACCTTGAAGAGAGCCACGAAGGCGTCCTGTTCCTAAAGGCTTGCGTTCTTGCTTATCAGAGCGTGGCATAAAATTTTCAACTTTGGGGGTTTGAAGATCAACACGAATTGAAGGTAGTTTTTGATTAAGTTTATAAGCAATCTCGCCTCGTAATTGAGCATCTTGAAGATTTAAGAGAAGGTCTCGAAGATAGACTGTCTCCTTGAGAAGTGAGAAGCGGGTTGAGAGAAGACATTTTCCTAGAAGATGTGAAGGGATGTCTTTGAAATCAATTTCAAGCCAAGTTAAAAGCTCTTGAAGTCGCTGGCTGTTGGCTTGTAGCTGCCCTTGTGCTTCATTTGCATTTTGAGTCAACGTAAAATCAAGCCGACTTTGCCCTGGAAGGTTCGAAAATTTTCCACATATTTGAGGAATATCGCTAAGCTTTGCAATAATTTGTCCTGTGGTTGTTACCTCACCGAGTTTAAGTTTTATATTATTAACTTGAATCTCGGAAGGATTTGCTACGAGCAGAGCTTTTAACTCAATTTCGTTTTTTGCAAATTTAGGTGGTTCTGCGTTATTCGTAAGTTGTTGTAGAAATTTAGCCTCTAGTTGTCCCTCAAGGCTGCCTTTAAAAGTTTCAGAAAGAGACGTATAAACGCCAATAATCTTCAAATAACTATCAGCAATACGTATCTTAGCTTCAATAGGTTGGGTATCAGTTAAAGTCCCAACTTCAAGTTCAAATTTTAGCTTTTGTTGTTGAATTTCAAAATCGCCTTCTGCAGCATAAGGTCCTTTAAGTGATTTAAGGCTGGCGTCACATGAAAACTCTTTAATGACGGTTTCTTTCTGCCCCTCTTGGTACGTAATATAAGCGTCTTCGAGACTAATCTTATCTACCCCTAAATCAAATGAAGGTTTAGACGAACCAACTTGAGAGGGTGAGGACGAAGATAGACTTTCATGTAAAGACGTTTCTGGTGTTGAAAATTCCCAATTCATTTGGCCATTAGAGAGTTTTTCAAGCGCAATTTTTGCATTTTTAAGGGTCACTTTTGTAAGATGAATTTTCTTTTGCAAAAGCGGTAAAATAGCTGCTTTTATCGAAGCTTTCTCGAAAGTAATGAGATATGCCTTATGAGCTTGAGGGTGGTTAGCAAGTGTTACTTGATGAAGTGTAATGCTTGGAGAAGGTAATAATGAAAGTTGAATAGGCCCCTTAATTATAAGATCGCGTCCAGTTGCTTCTTTTGTCTTTGCAATAATTTCCCCTTTATATTGATTTACATCAATAAACAAAGGAACAACAAGAGCCACACCTATTAGAAGACCTAAAAATGTTAAAAGACCATAAGTTAATCGTTTCATGATTTACTCCGCGCATAATATAAGTGATATTGTAGCGTTGGTTTTTAGAGTTCACAATAAGTGAAATGATTGAATTGATGAATAAAATTAAATCTTATATCGGCGAGGTTGCTTATCTTGGCCCCTCTTTTTTGCAAGAATCTGCTGAAGTGTGGCTTAATTGTGGCGATCTTGGAGGGTATGCCCTAGGTGCGCTGAGAAGAGGTGTGAAACATATTCTTTTTGATGCAACCAGCCCTGTTTACCCTAAAATTATTGCGATTGCAGCGCATTATAATGCCTACGTGCGCCCGCTAAAAGAAACGAGTACTCAAGTATGAAATACTTTTCAAAATGCTTCAAATGGACTTTATTGAGTGGATTTTTATTTTATTCTCATGCGTGGTCTAGCGATACCTCTTTCTTAAGAGGAGAAAATTTAGGATTTGAGTGGGTTATTCCTTTTGTAGGGCTTCTTTTATCGATTGCTTTCATGCCTTTATTCATGCCGAATTTATGGCATAAGCATTATGGGAAGATTGGGGCAGGCTGGGCTATTTTAACAAGTACATTATTGGCAAGAGAAGTGGGTCTGCTAACGATGTTTCATAGCCTTGCCGTGACGCTTGTCCAACATTATATACCTTTTATCTTAATGATTGGTGCTCTTTACGTTATTACAGGAGGAATTCGTTTAAATATTCAAGCGCCTTCAACTCCATTTTCCAATACGATTATTCTAGGGGCAGGCACATTGCTGGCGAGCGTTATCGGGACAACAGGATCCTCTATGCTTTTTATTCAACCCTTTTTATTGCTTAATAAAGAGCGTCAGGTTCGTCGTCATCTTGTGATCTTTTTCATTATTCTTGTATGTAATGTTGGGGGAGCGCTTTCACCTATCGGGGATCCACCTCTTTTATTAGGTTTTTTAAAAGGTGTTCCCTTTTTTTGGCCTTTAATGCATCTTTTTATGCCTTTCATTGTCATCTTTATCCCTGTCCTTGGATTGTTTTATGCTGTTGACCGATATCAATTTATGAAAGAAAAGAGACCTCTCAAGCCAAAAGCTACATTTAAATTTTCCTTGCAAGGTTATGATAATGTTCTCCTTTTAGCAGGGGCTATACTATGTCTTTTTATAGGTGAAATTTCTTTTTTAAAAAACTCGCTTAATTTCTTCGGAATGCGTGTAACTTTCGGTGATTTAGTACGAGACATTAGTTTGCTAGGGTTGGCTTTTGCTTCCCTAAAAATATGTCAACAAAAGTCTCGTTTTCAGAATCAATTCACCTGGGCGCCTCTTACAGAAATCATTATTTTATTTGCAGCCATTTTTGTGACCGTTGAGCCTGTTCTAACAATGTTAAAAGCTGGTGATAAGGGAGCTTTTTCAGGGATATATAAGGTTTTAACAACGGCTCAAGGAGAGCCGTTAACGCAGGGTTATTTTTGGCTCACAGGTCTTTTATCTAGTTTTCTTGATAACGCGCCTACTTATCTTATCTTCTTTAATCTTGCCGGGGGCGATGCTCAATCTTTAACCACAGCTCTTTCACCCCTTCTTGTAGCAACTTCAGCAGGGGCCGTTTTTATGGGGGCTTTAACCTATATAGGGAATGCGCCAAACTTTATGGTAAAATCGATTGCAGAAGCTAATTCTATCGAGATGCCAAGCTTTTTTCATTATACATTGTTGGTAAGTTTAATTTTACTCCCACTTTTTACTGTACTCTCGGTTCTATTTTTTAGTTAACTTTCCATTAAGCAAAAAGATTTATAAAAATGAGAGTAAAAAAGAGAGGCGTTCATTGTCATCTTATCCAACGTTTGAAGTTGTTCAAGAGAACAAAAAAACAATATTAAAGATTGCTGGACCATGGTTAGCAAAGGATCTGACTCATGTGGTCGATGCCTTACACAAGCAAAATTATCCGCCTACAAAAATAATAACGCTTGATTGTAACGATCTTACTGAACTTGATACTTCAGGTGCCTGGCTTTTAAACCGTTTTCTACAAAATTATCAGCAGCTTCAGTTTATTAATACGACGTCCCAAACAAAAGCGCTTCTTGAACAAGTCAAAAATTATTCTATTCAACTTCACGAAGAAGCCAAGCAGAAACAAGAGCATTTAGGATATCTTTTTAATTTACTATCTCGACTAGGCCAACAATCAGTTTCTTTCTTAAAAACATTTTTGTTATCTCTTTCATTTTTAGGAGAAATTTTCAGTCGATCCAAAAGTTTTATTCTGAAGCCTTGGACTATCAGAGGTATATCGTTATTTCATTTTCTTTATGAAGATGGCGTTAGAGCTGTTCCAATTGTTAGCTTGATATCATTTTTAATTGGTATCGTCCTTGTTTATCAAGGTGCAGATCAATTAAAACGATTTGGTGCAGAAATTTTCACAGTTGATTTGTTGGCGATTTCAGCCTTGCGAGAAATAGGGATTCTTTTAACGGCAATCGTTGTTGCTGGACGTTCAGGAAGCGCTTTTACAGCACAAATCGGGTTCATGAAACTTAATCAGGAAATTGATGCAATGATGGTCCTTGGATTAAATCCAATTGAAGTGCTTGTATTACCTCGCATTTTGGCGCTTGTTATTGCCTTGCCTTTGTTGGCTTTTCTTGCAGATATGATGGCTTTAGCAGGAGGTGCGGTTATGACGTCTTTTATGCTTGATTTAAATATTGATGATTTTTTGCACCATTTGCGGCTTGCGATAAAACCATGGACGTTTTGGACTGGTATGATAAAGGCACCTGTGTTTGCCTTTTTTATAGCGCTCATAGGATGTTTTGAAGGATTACGCGTTCATGGAGGTGCTCAGAGTGTTGGAACACATACGACAAAGTCCGTTGTTCAAAGCATTTTTCTTGTTGTTATTCTTGATGCTGTTTTTTCCATTATTTTCTCAATTTTGAGGATATAAAATGGCTGAAATTATTCTTAAAATTGAAAATCTGACGACGGTTATTGGACAACAAAAAATTCATCAAAATTTGAGTTTAGAGGTTGCTCAAGGCGAGATTTTGGGAATGGTGGGAGCCTCTGGCTCTGGAAAAACAGTTTTGTTGCGCACTATTCTAGGTCTTATGCCATTTCATAAAGGCTCGATACAAATTTTTGGTAAGTCCCTAAAAGAATTAAAAAGAACAGGAGATTTTCGTCAAAAAATAGGTGTTCTTTTTCAGAGTGGCGCTCTTTTCAGTTCTCTTACAGTGGGAGAGAATATTCTTATTCCAATGAAAGAAATTGCAAAAATCCCCGATGCGCTTGCTCAGGAGCTAATGCTATTAAAGCTCGCCATGGTTGGATTAGAATCAGATGTCGCTCAGAAGTATCCAGATGAGCTTTCAGGAGGCATGACGAAACGTGTTGCTCTTGCTAGGGCGCTTGCAATTGATGCAGATTTGCTTATTCTGGATGAACCAACATCAGGGTTAGATCCGCTTTCAAGGCGTGACTTTGATCATCTTCTAAAAACACTTCAGTATAATTTGAATTTAACCGTTGTGATGGTAACACATGATGTAGATACATTGACGGCTATTTGTGATCGAGTTGCAGTTTTAGTAGACCAGAAACTTTTTTTGGGTACAGTAAATCAAATGAAGAAGCACCCACATCCTTGGATTCAATCTTATTTTCAAGGAAGTTTGCAAAAGAAAGATAGGTAATTAAATGGAAACACGTGCCCATTACGTCATGGTTGGTAGCTTTGTTATAGCGGTTCTGAGTGCTTTGATCGTCTTTGTTTTATGGATGGCGAAGATTGATTTTGGCGATAAATCAGAGCTTTACAATATTTATTTTGAGGGATCAGTTACAGGTCTAAGAGTAAATGAAGATGTGCGCTATCATGGTGTTCCCATTGGTACTGTTAAACAAATTAAGGTTGATAAAAAAAATATCAACCGTGTTCGTGTACGTGTGGCGATTAAAGATCCTATTCTTATTCGAGAAAATACAAGTGCTTCTATTGAAGCTCAAGGTTTAACAGGATATACTTATATTCAGATTCAAGGTGGTACAGAAGATAGCCCTATTTTAAAATCTAGAAAAGGAGAACATTATCCTGTCATTCCTTCGCAACCTTCAAGAATTGAAATGCTTTTTAATAATGCACCTATGATCCTTGCAAATCTTTCACAATTATCTGAAAATCTTAATCATCTTTTGAATCAAGAGAATCGAACGCATGTTAAAGGTATTTTAGAGAATATTCATAAAGTCTCTGGAAATTTGGCTGAAGGTCATTCATCTTTAGAAGTGACAATACAAGAGTTTCAAAACACGCTTCGTGATATTCGTAACCTCATTACCCAGAATCAAAGCGGCGTTGAGAGCTTTACATCCACTGGCTTAGCGGAATTTATAAGCCTTACACGAGAAACGCGAGAAATGATCAATAGTATTAAACAGATTGCAGATAGCCTCAATTATAGTGCTGGTGACTTTCTGCATCGTTCACCTCAAAAAGGATATAAAATTGAATGAATGTTTTTAGAAAATTTGTTTGTTTAAGTCTTGGGGCGCTTTTTTTAAGCGGTTGTGTTAGTTTTTTACCTGAAGAGACTGTCGCTTCTAAAAAAATAGTTTTAGCGCCACAATTGACCTCAAGTATTACAGGACCTAAAATTTCAGAAGCGCTTATTATTGAAAAACCTTTAATGCTTGGAAGTTTAGATTCCACGCGTCTTAAAATCATTTTAGAAGATGGAGCTGGTCCTGCTTTAGCCGATGTCATTGCGGGTGTTGAGTGGAGTGATAGACTTGCGAATCTTCTTCAAGAGACGTTTATTACACTCTGTGAAAGGGCTGAGAAATTTTCCGCGGTTGGGCGTACGGAAGAACGCTTTTATGCCCCTTATCGCTTGCAGCTAACGGTAACAAATTTTGAAGTTGTAAAAAAGGCTGATGCCTCAATGAATGTTGTTGTGCGGCTTTCAGCAAAGCTTCTGCATAGTCAGCATCGCAACGTTTTGGGTCAAAAACAGTTTCTTTGGAACATGAAAGTAGAAGAAGAGGGACTCCAAGGTATTATTAAAGCGTTTGAAAAAGCACTCAGCTTAGGAAGTTTAGAGCTTCTTCAATGGACCGTTTCAAAGGCCAGAATTAAGAGTATCTAAGAAAGTATAAGGCATTCTCGCCCCTTGTGTTTTTTAAAAGGGTTAGATATAATTTAAATATTAATATGAAGGAGATGACAATGAGTAACGAATATATGCGAACAGTATCGCGATCTCGGGCAGAAAACCTTGATCAGGGCTTGCGCAGCTATATGCTAGGAATTTATAACTATATGGCTTTAGGGCTTGGATTAACAGGCTTAGTTGCAACTCTTGTTGCTTCTAGCCCTGCTTTATTGCAAGCAATTTACGGAAGCCCACTTCACTATGTGGTGATGCTGGCGCCAGTTGCTTTGGTCTTTTTCTTAAGCTTCCGTTTGCATAAGCTTCAAGCTTCGACAGCACAGACGTTATTCTGGACTTATGCAGGCCTAATGGGGCTCTCGCTTTCCTGGATTTTTCTCGCTTATACTGGGGCTAGCGTAGCAAAAGTTTTCTTTATCACTGCTGGAACATTTGGTGCGATGAGTCTTTATGGATATACGACACAACGCGATTTAACGGGGATGGGGTCCTTCCTTTTTATGGGATTGATAGGTCTTGTTCTCGCAAGCCTTGTGAATATTTTTGTGAAGAGTTCTGCCTTTGAATTCGTGCTTTCTGTGATAGGCGTGTTAATCTTTACTGGCCTCACAGCGTATGACACTCAAGTGATCAAAAGCGAATACATCGAAGGAGATGATCGGGAAATCATGATGAAGAAGTCAATTATGGGCGCGCTTCGTCTTTATTTAGACTTCATCAACTTATTCCTCCACTTGCTTCGCTTCTTAGGCGATCGCCGTTAGTTAAGGTTACAAATCTTTAACGAAAAGGCCTCTTCATTGAGGCCTTTTTTATGGCATAAAATAAATTTTAAAAATAATACGTAATTATTTGATTATAAATAATATTTTCTTTTGTTTTCAGGATGAATTTTCTTGATATTTGTATCATGATATGGTAGTGTAGTTGTAGATGGTCAAGGAAGAGTTTCTCTTTCTTATGAAGACCTAAAAAACCTTCATAATTCTTTCCAAAAGTCTTTCATGAACGTCTTAATAAAAAGAAGAATAAGACAGGGATAAAAACCTAAATTATTAAAGAAGATAAGCCTTTTAACACTCTTTTTGAGTGAATACCCTCTCTTTGCCTGGTGTAAAGGCAAGAATAAGAGGGGAGATATGATGCTGATAGCTGTGCGTGACAGGCACGGTAGGGCAGCAGGAATGAAAAGGGGGCAACCTCAGTCTGATTCGTTAATGGATTCCCGCTTCCGCGGGAATGACATAAGAGGCGCGTTATGTTTCGAGCTCTCTAGCGTGCGTGAAAGGCACGGCGAAAGAGTGAAGAAGCAACGGTGCTTAAAACTTAGAGAAGCTTTTCACTTTTGTAGATGGATTCCCGCCTTCGCGGGAATGACAAAGGTTAGGAAGGAGAGCGCTCGTTGGCGAGGGGGGTAAGGAAGTTGATTAGGAGACAACAGGGACAGGCCACCCCTTTGATGTTATCCCCGCGAAAGCGGGGATCCAGGAAGCGTTGAAGGACATCAACTGGGGATAGGCAAGACCTTTATGTTGCTTGAGATTCTCGGGACAAGACCGAGAATGACCAAAGGTTGGGGGCGAGAGTGTTCGCTGGTAAGGACGAAACCTGGTGAGAATAGGGATAAGACTTAAGATAACTAAAAACTGCCTGCTGATAAGAACTGGAAAGGCGTTAATAGGTGACAATAGGAACAGGCTAATTTTCTGATGTCATCCTCACGAAAGTTGGAATTCACGAGTAAATAAAAAAACATTAGCAGTGACCGATAGTATACTTTTGAAATAATAAAGTTAGATACGATTTGAAAACAATTGGCTGCTCAAAATTAGAACAAAAAGCTTTACAACTAAAAAATTTCCTAATAGTTCTTTTTGCGAGGTGGGGAGTGACAGTTTTTGAAAAGGATAAAAATGACATCTTTTATGAGATTCTACATCTTAATTACTTTTTTTTCCGGCTTTCAGGCGCCTGTTTTGGCGACTGACGACTCGCAAGATAGAAAGGATTTGCCTCACCTAAGCTTTTATATGGCCCAAGAAAATGATACAAAAATAGATCATTCTTTATATAATTTGGTTGCAGAAGAGGCTTCAATTAGGGACGTGGAAGAATGCTTACGTGGCGGTTTAAGTGTTCCTGAATCACATGACCAGGCTGAAAATTTTTTAACAGCTTTACCTTCTGTTGTAACAGAGAATTTGGCTAAATATTTGTTTGCTGAAGATATTTTGAGTCTTAATTTGCTTTGTCGCGCAAGCTCTAATTTTGACAATAACCACATATGGAGAGTGGTCATAAAAAATTACAAATTGTATTCGCGGGAAGAAATAAAAACTAAAGAAGATTTTATCTCGCATTATTTACAAGTTAGGCTGAACTTAGAGACAAATCCTAAAAAAATTAATCTTTTTATGAAGAAATACAAAAGATATTTAAATCAAGATAATAAAGAAAGATCCTTTGAAAAATGGAGAAATTTTCTAGTAGTTTGGCCTTATACACCTGAGCCTCTTCTTTCTCTATGGAAAGCTCAAGGTTATGGAATGGCGATAGTAAGGAAATTTTTAATGGAAGATAGAATTTTTGCCCCATTCTACTTATTTCAATGTGCTAGTGATTTTCATGATGCATGGGCAGGTTCAACTGAAGAGCTAGATATTGTGAGTAAAATTTATAGGTTGTGTCGTTTTGATGAAAAAGTTTCTGAAGAAACTAAAAGCCAAGTTTTTGCAGAGATCTCATTTTTAAATGATGAATCCCTTTTGAGAGTTATCCTTTTTTGTATGGTTCTCCCTAAGAATTATCAAGAGGTTTTGCCGCCCTTTGGCATTTCTTTACAAGATATAAGCAATCTTTTAAGGTTTGTAGGGGATATCGAAATAGAGTTAGCAGCCATATTAGAAAAAAGAGTTGACAAATTTTCAGGGGCTGAAGCAGCTTGCCATCTGATCAAGCAGGCCGAAAGGCGAAATGAGAGATGGAGTTATTATCTTAAAGTTCTTGGACTTAAATTCGGTCTGTTTGGTTTTACAAAAGATGTTATTAAGGCCCGAGAATATATTGTAAAAAATAATGTTCCATGTTGAGCTATGTTTGGTGAAATAGGATTCTTGAGTTAAAGGGTTTTTGAATCTCCTAAAATTGTAAAAGATGAAATGAAAGCTTATAGGAAGACTGCTTTAAAACAAAAAATAAAGCAAAAAGTTGCTGCTCTTTAAAAGAATCTGTTGAAACCTTAAGAAAAATAGTTTATCAACGCATTCTACACTTGACGGCGCTTAGCTAGCTGAATAAGATGCCGCGATTATGGGGCCATTGATGGGTGCCTTGCACTCGAAAAGCTCGTTATATCTGAAAGAAATGCTTGATTCTTAAAAGATCAAGCTCTAAAACTTTTGTGTGATTAGAAGGAAGGAAAGGCTCAATGCCGACTATTAACCAATTGATACGCAAACCACGCGTGTCTATCCCAGAACGTAATAAAGTGCCGGCGATGCAAGCCTGCCCTCAAAAGCGTGGTGTTTGTACACGTGTGACAACAACCACACCAAAAAAGCCAAACTCTGCGTTACGTAAGATTGCTCGTATTCGTCTAACCAATGGGATGGAAGTGACGGGCTATATTCCTGGGGAAGGACACAACTTACAAGAGCACTCAGTCGTTCTTATTCGTGGCGGACGTGTTCCCGACCTTCCTGGTGTTCGTTATCATATTATTCGTGGTACCTTAGATACCCAAGGCGTTGCAAAGCGTCGCCAAGGGCGGTCTAAATATGGTGCTAAGCGTCCAAAGTAGGAGAATTAAAGTATGGCTCGTAGGCGCGCTGCAGAAAAACGTGAAGTTCTTCCAGATCCAAAGTTTGGAGACATTATTATCACTAAGTTCATGAATACCATTATGCGACAAGGTAAAAAGTCTGTTGCTGAAGGTATTGTGTATGGAGCTTTTACGCAAGTTCAAACTCGGACAGGCAAAGATCCTGTTGAGCTTTTTCATGAAGCTGTAACTAACGTACGTCCTGCAGTGGAAGTTCGTTCTCGCCGTGTTGGTGGGGCGACATACCAAGTTCCTGTGGAAGTAAGGTCTGAGCGCTCACAAGCGCTAGCACTTCGTTGGATTACTGAGGCCGCACGTGCCCGCTCTGAAAAAACAATGAGAGACCGCCTTTCTGCTGAACTTCTTGAAGCTTCTCAGAATCGTGGTGCGGCAATTAAGAAAAGAGAAGATACCCATAAAATGGCGGATGCGAACAAGGCATTCTCGCATTACCGTTGGTAAGTTAGGATAAGATTAAGATGGCAAGGACAACCCCTTTAGAAAAATACCGCAATATTGGCATTATGGCGCATATTGATGCTGGTAAGACAACAACCACTGAGCGTGTTCTTTATTATACTGGTAAGTCTTACAAAATTGGTGAAGTTCATGAAGGGGCTGCAACCATGGACTGGATGGAGCAAGAGCAAGAGCGAGGCATTACGATTACCTCAGCGGCGACAACTTGCTTCTGGAAAAATCACAGAATTAACATCATTGATACGCCAGGTCACGTTGACTTTACGATTGAAGTAGAGCGGTCTTTGCGCGTATTAGACGGTGCTGTTGCGGTTTTTGATAGCGTTGCTGGTGTTGAGCCGCAATCCGAAACAGTATGGCGTCAGGCTGATAAGTATAATGTTCCGCGTATTTGCTTTGTCAACAAAATGGATCGTATCGGGGCTAACTTCTATCGCACGGTTGATATGATTGTCGATCGTCTTGGGGCAAACCCTTTGGTGATTCAGCTTCCGATTGGTTCTGAAAGCGAATTTGTTGGCGTTGTTGATCTTATTGAAATGAAAGCAATTCGTTGGAAAGACGAAAATCTTGGTGCTGAGTTCGTTTACGAAGAGATTTCTGCCGATCTTAAGGATAAGGCTGAAGAATATCGTGCAAAGCTTGTTGAACAGGCTGTTGAGCTTGATGATCAAGCACTTGAAGCTTATTTAGGTGGTGAGCAGCCCTCCGTTGAAGTCTTACGTCGTTGTATCCGTAAAGGGACTTTGACAGGGAAATTAGTGCCTGTCTTGTGTGGTTCTGCTTTTAAGAATAAAGGGGTGCAACCTTTGCTTGATGGCGTTATTGAATTCTTACCTTCACCGAATGATCTTGTTGAAATTCGTGGAACTTCTCAAGATGGTGAAACTGAACTTGTCCGTAAAATTTCTGATGATGAACCCTTCTGTGGTCTCGCTTTTAAGATTATGACCGATCCATTTGTGGGATCATTAACATTTACACGCATTTACTCAGGTGTTCTAGAAAGTGGTTCGACAGTTTTAAATACTGTGAAAGACCGTAAAGAGCGTATTGGCCGTATGCTTCTTATGCATGCGAACAGCCGTGAAGATATTAAAGAAGCGCGTGCAGGTGATATTGTTGCGCTTTGTGGATTGAAAGAAACAACAACAGGTGAAACATTAAGCGATCCGAATAAAGTTGTTGTGCTTGAGCGTATGGAATTCCCAGAGCCTGTGATCGAAATTGCGATCGAGCCTAAATCAAAAGCCGATCAAGAAAAAATGGGTTTGGCCTTATCTCGTTTGGCTTCTGAAGACCCTTCTTTCCGAGTTTCCACTGATCAAGAATCAGGACAAACTGTGATTAAAGGAATGGGGGAACTTCATTTAGAAATTAAAGTTGATCTTTTAAGGCGTGATTTTAAAGTTGAAACTGTTATTGGTCAGCCTCAGGTGGCTTATCGTGAGACGATTACAAAACCTGCAGAAATTGATTATACACATAAAAAACAATCCGGTGGTGCTGGTCAGTTCGCACGTGTTATTATTCAATTTGAGCCTCTACCCCCTGGATCAGGGTATCAATTCGAAAGCAAAATTGTTGGTGGTTCGATTCCAAGAGAATATATTCCTGGTGTTCAAAAAGGCTTACAATCAGCCCTAGATACAGGTGTTTTGGCGGGCTTCCCGATGATTGATTTTAAAGCCGTGCTTTTGGATGGTGCTTTCCACGATGTGGACTCAAGCGTGTTAGCGTTCGAAATAGCTGCGCGTGCGGCTTTCCGTGAAGGTATTAAAAAATGTACGCCAAAATTGCTTGAACCTGTTATGAAGGTTGAAGTTGTGACGCCAGAAGAGTATATGGGAGATGTGATCGGAGATTTAAATAGTCGTCGTGGTCAAATCAGTGGGATGGATCAACGTGGAAATGCACGCGTAGTAAATGCAATGGTTCCCTTGGCAAATCTGTTTGGATATGTTAATACTCTTCGTTCAATGAGCCAAGGACGTGCCCAGTTTACAATGCATTTTGACCATTATGAGCAAGTTCCTCAGCACGTGGCTGATGAAATTTGTGCAAAGAATAGCTAAGAAAGGGATTAGAATATGAGTAAGGCGAAGTTTGAGCGTACGAAGCCACATTGTAACGTGGGAACGATTGGTCACGTTGACCATGGTAAGACGACGTTGACAGCGGCGATAACGAAGGTATTAGCGGAGAGTGGCGGGGCG
>Ga0209960_1001283_pt1 | contig 35522 bp, 27 predicted proteins | sample ThiBiot_500_plan_2_FD_183947 | JGI IMG/M metagenome (GOLD analysis project Ga0209960, IMG submission 183947) | Wastewater bioreactor microbial communities from Cape Town, South Africa - Thiocy_expt_500_plan (SPAdes) | ecosystem: Engineered > Bioreactor > Thiocyanate-remediating >... | reverse complement strand
ATCGGTCTGAAAATATAATTTACCGCGACTGTGTTTATGTTCTGAATCCGCATAGCTTGGGATGGGTAAACCGGAGGCAATTTGCTCATGAGATACGTGACTCATTAGTTCCACTAACATCCGATTAGTTTGTCGAACATTGCGCGCTACCTCTGAAGTACCTGTTTTATGGCTATCCAGCTCTTCCAAAACCACCATGGGTAAGTAAATATCGTGTTCTTCAAAACGATAAATGGCAGTTGGATCACTCATTAGGATGTTCGTATCAAGAACAAAGAGTTTTTTGATTGCAGTATCATTGGCCATAATTCACCTCAGTTAGCTTCGTCTGCGCTATTGTGAACAGCAACAATAACTCGTACTTTCATTTTCGCGGTGAAGGCGCAGTCCGTCAAGAATAATATTTTTGCCTTGTTAAGGCAAAAATAGCGGCAATAATACTATTGGTTGTCTATACTAAATGCGTTTTGGTATCAACTTATTGTTTGCAATACTTCCTGTACATGCCCTTTGACACTCACTTTACGCCACTCATGAGCTAAAATCCCTTCAGGGTCAATTATAAATGTACTGCGTTCAATGCCACGAACTTGTTTTCCATACATAGATTTCATTTTAATGACATCAAATAATTGGCATAGGATTTCATCTGAATCGCTGATGAGTTCAAATGGAAAGTTTTGCTTTTGTTTAAATTGTTCATGGGATTTGAGGCTATCGCGGGATATACCAAAAACAACAGCATTCTTTTCCAGGATTTGGGGGTATGCATCCCGGAAATCTTGTCCCTCAGTGGTGCACCCAGGAGTCGCATCTTTTGGATAAAAATAAAGGATAACACTTTTGCCACGATAGTCGCTTAAATGACCGGAAGTATTGTTGGTGGCATTAAAAGAAAAGTTAGAAACTTGTTCCCCTATGTTCATTTAATCTCTCCCTGTTTTTTTCATAATTCGTGAGCGGTCGCGTTGCCATTCGCGATCTTTAATGGTGTCGCGCTTATCATGCTCTTTTTTTCCCTTCGCCAAGGCAATTTTAATTTTTACTTTGTTTTTTTTCCAAAATAAAGACAAAGGAACGATTGTAAATCCTTGGCGTTCGACACCGCCAATCAAACGACTTAATTCTTTACGATGAAGCAATAATTTGCGCGTTCGTGTTGGATCAGGAATGTCATGTGTAGACGCCGTAGGCAAGGGCTGTATTTGGGCTCCGAGTAAAAAAGCTTCACCATATTTTATAATGATGTGCGCATCAGCAATATTCACCTTTCCTGCACGGAGGCTTTTTACTTCCCAGCCTTCAAGGACCAGCCCTGCTTCGTATTGATCTTGAATAAAATAATCAAAACCAGCCTTACGATTGGAAGCGATATTTGGGTCAAATGCGTTTTTTTGAGTCATATATACGTTTAATTACTCTTTGTCGTAATCGTGTTTATAATCTAGAGGTAGTTGAGGATAGACGCGCTTTAGGTCAGCGTCAACTGCAACCCGATTATCAAAGACAAAACACTGGCCTTCCCACAAGGACTGCTCCGGGGGCATTTTTTCCAGATAATTAAGAATTCCATCTTGGAGATGATAGACTTTTTCAAAGCCAAGCTCTTTAAGATAAGCGGTCGATTTTTCACAACGAATGCCGCCCGTACAGAACATTGCTATTTTTTTATCTTTATGTTCTGCCAATTCGGTTTGAACATATTCCGGAAAATTACGAAAATTTTCGGTATTGGGATTAATGGCACCCTTAAATGTACCCAAGCTGAACTCGTAGTCATTGCGGGTATCGATGACTACGACATCAGGCTCTTGTAATAGCTCATTCCACTGCTCAGGCTCTAAATGAACGCCCACAGTTTCCAGGGGATTCACTTCTTTAATACCCATGGTGACAATTTCTTTACGTAATTTTACCTTGGTTTTTTCAAAAGGGTTTTCTGCATCAAAGGTTTCTTTAAAGCGCAAGTCTGCCAGACGTGGGTCTGCATGAACCACTTGATAAAAGGCATCCATATCCGCGGGCGCTCCAGCAAAACTGCCATTAATCCCTTCACTGGCCAAAATAATCGTGCCTTTAATGCGATGGGCATTCATTTGGGCTAACAAAGGTGCACGCATTTCTTCATAGTTATCTAATGGAACAAATTTATAAAATGAGGCAATGATAATAGGTGCAATAGAACGATTCATTTTAACCTGAAAAACGCAAAAATAATTGGCAGAAAGTATCATTTAAGCGTCATTTAATCAAGGGTACATACGAAATCGAGCATGCCATCCTGGTAAAATGCACTGGCTTTTCGATAAAACAGGATAGGTGCAAAATCTAATGGGTTTCTTGCATATGGACAACTATTTTGATAATGCTCGTAAAGGGTAGGAAAAATGAAGCTATTTTGGTACCCTGAGTAGGGACATGGATTCACTAAAGCAAAGGATGCACAATGAACATAAAAAATATTATACATCGATACAAGACTGCGATACTCAGAATTTGTTCATTTCTTCTAATAGGTACGAGTGGATTTGCAGCGAAACCCTTGTGGTTATTTACTCCGCAAACCGCCACTGAAATTACGATACTTAAAGGGAGCACGGCCCAAGTCGTCTATACTGTGCAAAATCAGTCTTTGCAAGCCAAGACGTTATTTATAAAACCCATTGCTGGGATAAGTCAAAGCACCCCTTGTGTGCTTCCAGCTAAAGGGAGCTGTACGTTGACGCTTAATATTATCGGTTCTAGTTTAAGCGGTGATGTAATCGGTGGCCCGATATTATGCCAACAGGGTAATGACCTACAATGCTATCAACCAGGCTCTGGGAATGCTCTACGGATACATCTTACAGAACCACCGCCAATACCACAATTTACCATCACCCCGTCTGCGAGTGCCAATGGCGTGATTAGTCCTGCTACCCCTCAGGTAGTAAATATTGGGAGTAATTTAACGTTTAATGCAACTCCTAATGCGGGTTTTGGCGTGGTGCAGTGGTTGCTCGATGGCAATGTGGTACAGTCTGGAGGTACGAGCTACCAGTTAAGCAATATTCAAGCGAATCATACTGTACAGGTGGTTTTTGGTCAGGCGGTTTTATCACCCTTAACCCAGAATTTACTGCTCTCATTGAATAGTTCGCTGCCTGGCGCTCCAGCATCTGATCCCCCATTGGTAGGAAACGCACGAGTTATACGTATTGTGAATACGGGCTCCTTACCTGCAACAAATATCAACATAGCTCCCGGTACATTTCCCAGCGGAACTTCAATTACTGCAGATACCTGTACCGGGGTAACATTAAATCCAGGAGCAAATTGCGATGTGACGATCACTCCGGGAGCGAATGCGAGTTTAGATGCGGGAAATAACGCGTGTACGACCGTAGCCAGTACCTCGCCCATTGCGACCCCTGTGACCGTGACCTCAGATAGCGCAACTTCAGTAAATGTTAATGTTCTGGTCCTTGGATATGGATGCTTATATCAGGGAGGGCTTGTATTTTCTATCGATGATACGACACCAACCACAGGAAGTGTTGCGGGGAAAATTGCGGCATTAGCCGATGAACAAGAAAGCCCAGGTGATTTCCTCTTTCAATGGTCAACAGTACATAACGTTACCGGAGCAACCAGTATTACCGATGGATTGACCAATACCCTGGCGTTAACAACTCCTGCAGGGCAATATCCAGCCGCTCAAGCGTGCTCTAATCAAGCGGGTAATTGGTATTTACCATCTATATGCGAGTTGGGTGGACGCTATGTGGGCTCAGGTTCCGATGCGGGTTGTGGCACGAGTAATCCGAACTTATACAATACGTTAAGCCAAGCAGGCTACAGCTCTTTTGATACAGTGGTCGGCTATGCAAGTTCTACCGAGCAAAATATTACCGATGCCTGGGATCAGTTTTTCGGGGGCAGTGGTAGTCAAAATTATTATGATAAATTTGCCAACGCTCGTGTACGTTGTATTCGTCTGATTACCAATTAATCATGCGCACGGCCTTGACCTATTTACGGTTTGGGCTGTGCATTTGTTATATATACTCCTAACGAATCCCGTTGACAAAAATCATTAAGTGATCATACTGTTATATACTGGCCAAAAATCTTGCCCGAAAATTATCGGTTTCGTAAGATGGATGGGCAAGTTCAGGATGACTGATGTGTGCAGCGCAAATATAAGGAGATTATATGGCTAACTTTGCATGGTTTTTTCGTGGCATAACGATACTGTCTTTTTGTATCCCCATGCTTGCTTATGCAGCAACCCCCGTTAAATCAATGGTTGTTTTTGGAGATAGTCTTTCAGATACCGGAAATACCACCCATTTACTGAAAAGCTTACGTCAAGAAGATGACCCCGCATTTTTAGTCGCGCCATTCAAAACGTTCGTTCTGAATAAAATGATTGAATTTGCTGATGAATACTATGTTCCACAAATGGTATTGGATTCTGGAATTGCGGTGGTTAATGAGTTTTTCGACAAACAAATTGCCCCGTATATCGCGAGTTTAGTGAGCAAAGTCCGTGTCGTGCCCGTGTTGCCTGGGCAGCCCTATTGGAATTCACGATTCTCCAACGGGCGGGTTTGGAATGAGTATTTAGCCGCTATGCTGGCCTTGCCTCAAGATGATGAAACCCAGTATTTAAATCGAGCTTTTGGCGGAAGTTGGTCTGCAACTTATGATTATCAACTTACGGTTTGGAATCTTATTCGCCATCCTCTAGGATCTATTAAAAACCTGATTGTGGGTAAGTTAGTGCCACCCAGTTTGGGTCTTACCGTGCAGGCCTATTTGCTTGAACATAAAAAATTGAATCCCGAAACCTTATATTTTATTTTCACCGGCAGTAATGACTACATCAATGTTTTATTCTTTGAAGCCAATTACGACCCCACCGTGATGAGTACCTATGTAGATAATGTCATTTCGGGTTTGGGCTCTTCGGTCAAAAGATTGGTAAATGCGGGTGCGCGACGCTTTGTCGTCATGGGATTGCCGCATCTTGGTGATACGCCAAGATTAATAAACAACCCTCTCGATCGCGAGGTCTTAAATACCGCAATTGATAATCATAACGAGCGCTTGCAAAGCCGCCTTAAAGAATGGCAGCAACTTTACCCGGATACCGATTTTGTGTATGTCGATATTAATAAGTACATGCAGCGCGCACTGGCAAGTCCCGCTACCTACGGGTTTAGCAATACGACTGATGCCTGTATCGATGTCAAATTTCCTATGTTTGACGCACTAAAAAATTCTCCGTTTGCGAATAACTATGTGCTGCGTTATGCACAAACATTACAATATCGTGATGCACGTTTAGCGCCGGATGAAAAAAATTATCATGTTTGTGATGCCCCCGACGGATTCCTCTTCTGGGATGAAATTCATCCGGGTACCCGTGCCCATGCCTATCTAGCATTTGAGATATGCAATCAGCTCAAAGATCACGGATATTCAGTGCGTTGCAGCAAACCTGATAGCGCGCTTGCAGAGAATGAGCCTCAGGCCTATTAATAATGAGAAGGGTGTCTCGCAACGAGACGCTCTTTTTTCTATGACGCAAATAAGTATAATTTTTGAGCAATTATGATCTTTATGTTCTAATATTAATTTCATATTGCCGCCCTTAGTGATTTTTTAAGGGTTTAAAGGCATAATTCGAACTTTTTTTGATAATGATCTGAAACACGCAAGTGTGGACAGAGGAGCAGGTTATGTGTGGGATTATCGGTGCCGTTTCTGGACGGGATATCAGTAAAATATTGTTGGAAGGTTTACGTCGACTTGAATATAGAGGGTACGATTCAGCAGGTATTGCTGTTATCAATTCGGATTCGCGTCTGGTGCGGGTACGAATGCAGGGGAAAGTGCAGAATCTTGCGCAGGCTATGCAAGAAAATGCGGTTCAGGCGCCGTTAGGAATTGCCCATACCCGCTGGGCAACCCATGGTAAACCTTCTGAACTCAATGCCCACCCTCACGTATCTCATAATGAAATCGCTTTAGTCCACAATGGCATTATCGAAAATCATGATGAATTACGGCAACGCTTAAAAAATCTGGGTTATGAATTTACCTCAGAAACCGATAGTGAAGTTGCTGCGCATCTTATACATTATTACTATCAACAATCGGAAGAATTACTCAAAGCCGTACAACAGGCTGCGGCTGAAATGGAAGGTGCATTTGCCCTCGGGGTTATCCATCAGCAGCGTCCAGGCCAATTAGTTGCGATACGCAAAGGAAGCCCTTTAGTCCTGGGTTTAGGAATTGATGAGAATTTTATTGCTTCTGATGGATTAGCGCTTAGAGCGTTCGCACAGTCAGTAATGTATCTTGAAGAAGGCGATAGCGCAGTCATTACTGCTCGAGAAATCAAGGTTTTTAATCAGGCGGGAAATCCGGTATCCAGACCAACCCACTTGTTAAGTAGTGATGCAGAAATGGCGAGTAAGGGCAAATATCGCCATTTCATGTTAAAAGAAATCTTTGAGCAGCCTAAAGTTCTCCAGGATACGATTGAAGGACGAGTTAATAGTCTTGAGGTGTTGCGTTCCAGTTTTGGAGAACGCGCAGCCCAGATATTCCCCCAAGTAAAATCCATTCACATTGTTGCTTGTGGCACCAGCTATCATGCCGGTCTTATTGCCAAATATTGGTTAGAAGCCCTTGCAGGAGTTCCAACACAGGTCGAAATTGCCAGCGAATACCGTTACCGTGAAGTGGTTGTTCCGCCGGAAACCCTGTTCATTACCGTTTCCCAATCAGGGGAAACCGCAGACACCCTTGCCGCCTTACATAAAGCAAAAAAAATGAACTATCTTGCAAGTTTGGCGATTTGCAACGTGGCCACAAGTACGTTAGTGCGCGAAGCGGACTGTGTCTTTTTGACCCGTGCAGGCACAGAGATTGGCGTTGCCTCAACCAAGGCGTTCACGACTCAGTTGGCGGCGTTTTTAATGCTCGCTGCAGCATTGGGTAAAGATGCTCGCGCTGAAGAGGTGATTTCACAATTGCAACAATTGCCTCAGTGTATTGAGCGTGTCGTTGAGATGAATCAGGAAATCGAAGGATTGGCTTCGCTTTTTGTAAATAAAGCACATACGCTCTTTTTAGGCCGTGGTGTCCAATATCCAGTGGCTTTGGAAGGCGCTTTAAAACTTAAAGAAATTTCTTATATTCATGCAGAAGCTTACCCTTCAGGGGAATTAAAACATGGTCCTTTAGCATTAGTCGATGAAAATATGCCGGTCATAGCAGTCGCTCCGAATGATGAATTACTCGATAAGTTAAAATCTAATTTGCACGAAGTAAGTGCGCGGGGGGGGCAATTATTTGTCTTTGTCAACGATGGCCATACCTGGCAAACTAATGGTGCCCGACTGATTAAGGTTCCTGCATGTGGTTCCTGGATTGCACCCTTAGTTTATACCATTCCATTACAGCTTCTGGCCTATCATGTTGCAGTTGCCAAAGGAACAGATGTGGATCAACCACGTAACCTTGCCAAATCGGTTACTGTTGAGTGATAATGTGTCGATTTTTTACCAAGTATTTCGGGGATGTAAGTAAATGACTCAAGAGATGTTGACGTCAGCGGCAATTATTGCGCAGGAACTAAAAATAAAGGTAGCGCAGGCTGAAACAGCTATTCGCTTGCTGGATGAAGGGGCAACTGTTCCTTTCATCGCGCGGTATCGCAAAGAGGCCACAGAGGGACTGGATGATGCGCAGCTTCGTTATCTTGCTGAGCGTCTGTTATATCTACGTGAACTGGATGAGCGACGCCAGGTGGTGTTGCAATCGATACGGGATCAGGAAAAACTGACGCCAGAACTCGAAGCCAGCATTATGGCTGCAGAGACCAAGACTCGCCTTGAAGATTTATATCTTCCCTATCGCCCCAAGCGCCGAACAAAAGCGCAAATGGCTATTGAAGCAGGCCTTGAACCTTTGGCAAACATATTATGGCAAGATCCAACGCAGGATCCCGAGACAACTGCGCAGAAATATATCCATGTTGAAGCAGGCATAGAGGATGCTAAAGCGGCTCTTGAGGGGGCTCGTCATATTCTGATGGAACATTTTGCCGAAGATGCGGATTTAATCAACGAGTTGCGTGAATATCTCTGGCAACATGCTTTGGTCAATTCAGTGGGTAGTACCAAGAAAAAAGATCAGGCCAGTAAATTTGCTGACTATTTTGATTATGCCGAAGCGATTAAAAAAATTCCTTCTCATCGTGCATTGGCACTGTTTCGCGGGCGCCGTGAGGGAGTATTGCAAGTAAGCATGTCCTTACCCGAGGCAGATGCAACTTACGGTGAAAATCGTCTCGCATCTCATTTTAAGATCATGGATTGCCAACGCGCAGCAGATTCATGGTTGCTTGAAACCATTCGTCTGACCTGGAAAGTAAAGTTATTTACCAAACTTGAACTGGAATTATTGACACGTCTTCGTGAAATGGCGGATGAAGAGGCCATTAAAGTATTTTCCCGTAATTTGCGTGATCTTTTACTTGCTGCACCAGCAGGTCCCCAGGTTACAATTGGTCTGGATCCCGGCATTCGGACTGGTGTTAAAGTGGTGGTGGTTGATGCCACAGGAAAACTTCTCGATTACAGCGTTGTTTATCCCTTCGCGCCCAATAACGAATGGCACCAATCCATTACCGATCTGGCAAAACTGGCTGCAAAACATCAAGTCAATTTAATCAGCATTGGCAATGGTACGGGTTCTCGTGAGACGGAACGTCTGGTGGCTGATTTAATCAAAATGTACCCTGATTTAAAACTTACCAAAGTCATTGTGAGTGAGGCGGGTGCTTCGGTTTATTCTGCTTCTGAAATTGCTGCTGAAGAGTTCCCAGATTTAGATGTCACCTTGCGTGGTGCTGTTTCAATTGCCCGCCGCCTCCAAGATCCTTTGGCAGAGTTGGTTAAAATTGAAGCTAAATCTATTGGTGTAGGCCAGTACCAGCATGATGTAAATCAGACGCGTTTGGCGCGTTCTCTCGATGGTGTGGTCGAAGATTGTGTGAACGCGGTCGGTGTTGATGTGAATACTGCCTCTGCAGCGCTCTTATCACATATTTCAGGCTTGAATGAATCTTTGGCGAAGAACATTGTGCATTATCGTGATGAACATGGTGCATTTCGTAATCGTGCCGAACTCAAAAATGTGAATCGAATGGGTGAAAAAGCATTCCAACAAGCAGCAGGATTCTTGCGGATTATGCAGGGTGATAATCCTCTCGATGCTTCTTGTGTGCATCCTGAAGCGTATTCATTGGTCGAGAAAATTAGTGCTGAGAAAAAAGTCGATATTGCCCAATTAATCGGGAATAAAGAAATTCTAACAAGCGTTAATGCAAGTCAATTTGTGGACGAGCAGTTTGGATTACCAACCATTCGCGATGTACTTCGTGAACTTGAAAAACCTGGACGCGATCCACGGCCAGAATTTAAAACCGCACAATTTAAAGAGGGCGTCGAAGCAATTAATGACCTAGAAGTGGGCATGATTTTGGAAGGCGTGGTTAGTAATGTAACAAATTTTGGTGCATTTGTTGACATCGGTGTGCATCAGGATGGTTTAGTTCATATTTCTGCAATGACCAATAAATTCATTACCGACCCACGCACGGTCGTTAAAGCAGGTGATATTGTCACCGTCAAGGTTATCGAAGTTGATAAAGAGCGTAAACGTATCGGTTTAAGTATGCGCTTAGTTGAGGAAACTGCGACCCCGGTAATGAAAAAGAAAGCCAAACCTACCGAACAACCAACGGCAATGAAAAAAGTAGCACTTAAAAAGAAAGAACCTACTAAAAAAATTGAACCAGTAAAAAAGACGGTTTTCAATACGGCTATGGCTGATGCACTTTCTAAGTTAAAGCGTAATTAACATTTATTCGCAAAACGAAAAATGTCTATTAATTTTCATTGTTCTAATTCTGTTGATTGCCTGTTGCTACAGGCAATCGCGAGTGCAAAGAAAAATTAGGGTGAATGCATGAGCTACGTTCCCAAGGGAGAACTGACTATCCAAACATTGGCGATGCCCGCGAGTACCAATGCGAACGGTGATATCTTTGGTGGTTGGATTGTCTCGCAGATGGATTTGGCTGCAGGAGTGCTTGCAAAGCGTTTAGCGCATGGGCGAGTGACAACCGTGGCGATTCAATCAATGACCTTTCTTAAACCTGTACATGTAGGCGATTTGATTAGTTGTTATGTAACACTAATGAAATTAGGTACGACATCTATCACGATGCGGGTTGAAGTATGGGCCTTACCTGCTGAACAAAGTAATCCCTACCAGGTAACTGAGGGTGTCTTTATTTTTGTTGCCATCGATGCTCAGGGCAAGCCAAGACCGGTACCTAAAAAAGATGAGTGATTATTCTCAAGAGTTACATAAATTACTTCAAGAAATGGCGGAATTGATTGATCAGCAAGCAGATCCTGATCCGCAATTGTATATGCTCTTTTTTCAACAACCGGAACTTTCGCTTAAATTAATTGATATTATTAATCAGTTGGATGAAGAAGATGATGAAACGATAACCCTGTATTCTGCATGTGTATTCGCAATGGATATTTGCGTCGCCCAGCTTCAGGGTGCAATTGAGGCAAAACACAAAGTTCGGGCTCGATTATTATCTGCCTTGATGAATCATTTAGCCGAAGTAATCAATGAAGAAGCACATACTCTAAGTTTTTGGTTACCGGTTTTGAATTCATTTTATGAGTCGCATGTTGAGCTCAATGATGCATTAAAAGCTGCTTACCTCAATCTGGTTAGTCTGGAAGAGGCGGTTATGCCAGAAGAGTCATTCAATTCCCATTTGGACGCGATCCGTGAATTGATTCAGGACCTTTCTGATTTAAGTGTATTCGATATAGCTGAGAATTTCTTTGCGCAAAGTTATGCAATGCCGGCAGAATTTTTTGCTGACCTCATCTATGACTTGTACAGCATTGAAGAGGGCGTTGACATTGGTTTATTCACTTTGTTACACCCGAAGGCGGAAGTGCGCGCTGTGGCTGTAGATACTCTGGATATGCTCATTGAACAAATCCAGTTTACTTCCAACGCCTTATCACGATTACAGTCCATCATGTACTGGTATCCGCAGCAATATCACGCCATGTTTCAACGCTGGATTAAAATTCAGCGAAAAAAAGGCGTGGTCTTTGCGTCAGAACCACGGGCGGTTAAAGTAGAAATCAAAGCAACCGAGGTCGATGGTAGTGGTTCACAAGGCTTATTTTTACATATTCGTTATGGTCGGAAAAATCGTTTGGGTGGATTATTACTGAAATACGATACAGGAACTAAAGATGCCTGGATTACTCCTGAACTTCCGGTAAAAGAAGTCAAAGAATATTACCAACAAGCCTTTAGTGAAAATGTAACCTTGCGCACTGTCGATATGTCTTACTTTGTTTTGTTTGCTGAACATTTTTTGGCAATAAATTTGGAGCATGGCGAGATTCCTAATATGCATTTTCTGGAATTACAGGAACTATTAGGAGTAAGGTTAAAACCAAACAAAATCGATATGGATGATTTATTGACCCAGTTAAGTGTGCAGATTACCCCATTTACTCAGGAAATGGTTTGTGATGCGTTGCAACGCTCTAAATCCTGGCTTACGACGAAGCCATTTACTGAGTCTTGGTTTACGGAAAGTCCACTTATTGATAAATTGGTCAATCACAATAGCAGTTTTGTTGATGGCGTACGCGTTTGTAATTTGGAGAACGCGATGGATGCGGTGTTTGCAGAAGACATGGAAGAGCAGCGACCTCGCTGGCAATTTCATTTTTTATGGATGGCTTTGTGGATGAAAGCCAAAGAAAGACGAAATGAGAAAGTTTGGAAAGACAGTTTTATCATTGCCCATAGCATCCATGAAGGCAAACCATTAAAGGAAATACCCGTGATGCAGGAAATTTGTAGGCAAACCGTGATTAATAGCGTCGAAACGATGCATGAACGGCGCACCCATTTAAGTCAGGAATAGGCACGAAGCAAATGGACTCAGGTCGCAATTATTTGGGTTATGTTGATGGGATGCGTGCGCTAGCCGTCCTACTGGTTCTCTGTTTTCATTTAAATACATCCTGGTGTGCTGGAGGTTACATTGGTGTCGATATATTTTTTGTCATCAGCGGTTTCTTAATCACGCGCTTGATCGTGGATGAACTAAAAAGTACGGGTCGTTTTGACATCAGGAATTTCTATTATCGACGCATAAAACGCTTATTTCCCGCTTTATTTGCTGTGTTAATTTTCACACTAGGCTTGGGGATACTTTTTTTTGCACCGAGTCAGCTCCGTGCTTTAGGTCGTGCTACTGCGGCCGCGGCGTTATCGTTTTCGAATATTCTTTTTTGGCGCGAAAGTGGATATTTTAATGCTACAGCATCTTCAAAACCGTTACTTCATACCTGGTCGCTTGGTGTTGAGGAACAGTTCTATCTAATTTGGCCGCTCATTTTATGGTTTATGATGCGCCAAAGTTACGCGCGCAGGTTGCCCTTCGTTATTGCCTTATGCGGTCTTGTAAGTCTTGCTGGAAATTTTTATTTACAAAAAAACTATATGAGCGCTTTATATTTTTTAATGCCTTTTCGCATATTTGAATTTTGCATTGGGGCATTAATAGTCTGGTTTATACGCTATCGATTAAAAGACATCGTTTTGTATGATGTCTTGTTTCTGACAGGTTTGGGATGTATCGTTTTTGCGGCGTCTACCTTTACTAAGAATACGCTTTTTCCGTCGTATAATGCGTTGATCCCGACCTTAGGGGCGGCCTTAATCCTTTGGAGTGGGCGCGATACACGATTACATGCAGTCCTGAATAATCGGGGTATGATTCGTCTCGGATTAATCAGTTATTCACTCTACCTGGTTCATTGGCCGCTAATCGTCTTTTATTCGAACTATGTCGCTCATGATGTGGGGACAACCTCGGAACGTATTTTGCTTGCGGGCGCCATGATATGTCTTGCATTGTTGCTTTATCATGGGATTGAGCAACCTTTTCGTAATTATCGGGCGCAAAATCCCATTCAGCAGCGGCAATTTTTACAGCGATGGATTTGCGGCGGCGGTGTTTTGGCTGTGATCGGAGGATTACTTTTTTTCAGCCAAGGGATGCCTTGGCGTGTGCCTTATCTAAGTGGACCACAATTTTCCCCTCAAGAGATGGCAAAAGACTTTCACAAAGCTCATTTTGGCGGTCAAGGATATCCTTACCCTTTTGGTTGGACCTACAGTACGGATGAAAAAAATCCCGACATCGTTCTACTTGGAGACAGTCACGCGCAAATGCTGCAAAAAGGATTAGCCAATGAAATTGGCGAATCATTACATAAATCGATTTATATGGCAGGTTCCAGCTGTTTAATTCTTCCTGGATTGAGTCGGACGACGCCAGGAGATGACTGGGATACAATATGTCCTCATGTGCTTAAGCAGGCTTTGGCACAGTTAAATAAAAAACCTGATTCCGTATTGATTGTCTCTCATTACTGGTTATATCAATTGCTGCAAGCCCGTGATATGGCGGAGCATCAAATTTGGCATTTTAATTTGGATACCATGCAGCCGAGCACTTTTGATCCATTATGGCGTAAGCTTACCGAATTACGTCAACAAATAGGCAATCATCGGATGATCCTTATTGGTGACGTACCTGGTGCAGGTTTAAAAGATCCCTATGCATGCCTTACACGGCCCACGTGGTCGCGGTCTCATTGTCTGCACCATTTAAAACCCACAAACCAGACGGTGAGACGGACTCAATATTTTAACCAACTCTTGGCGGATTATGCGCAACGGATGCCAAATACTTACTTCTTGGATCCATTCCCAGTTTTTTGCAAGCAACAAAAATGTGAAATTATGAGTAAAACGGGTGAGCTTTTTTATAGCGATGATAATCACTTGTCTGAGACTGGTTCCCGGTATCTAATCGCAAAGCTTAAGACAAAACTAGCAACCTGGATTGATTAGTTCGCATAAATGCCAGGAAATGCGGGAATTTAGCAAAAAAGCAATGCATTCAAGAAATTAAAATATGCTATGATACCGAGGCTGATTTCAGTCGATGACTACGATCCAGGAGTTTAAATGTTTACTGGAATTATCGAGACCACAGGCACCGTTCTAAAAAATGAGAAACATGAAAAAGGTAATCGTCTGATCATCGCTACATGTTATGCTCAATTGATCGCAGGTGAGAGTATTGCAGTGAACGGCGTATGCTTGACGTTATTACCTCTAGAGAATGAGTCTGAGATGGCATTTGATCTATCGCCTGAGACGTTGATGTGTACCACTTTAGAAAAGGTCCAGGTAGGTCAGCAGGTGAATCTGGAGCGCGCTATGTTAGCGTCAGCCCGATTTGGAGGACATTATGTGAGTGGGCATGTCGATGCAACTACTCATGTCGCATCCTTATCAGCCGTAGGGGAGTTTACATTATTAGAGCTCGGTCCATTTTCAGCATCGGCGATGTTGTATTTAATTCCTAAGGGAAGCATTACGGTAGATGGTGTGAGTCTTACCATTAACGAGGTCGGCGAGCAACGCGTGAAGTTAATGCTAATCCCACATACATTGACGCAAACTAATCTGCATGCACTACGTATTGGGCAACAAGTGAACATCGAATATGATTATTTAACCCGAATTGTTGCGCATCAGTTAGAAATTATCGGTAAATTGGGGACAGTTGAATGAATGTTTTAGTTACAGGAGCTGCTGGTTTTATTGGCTTTCACGTAGCGCAAAAATTATGTGCCCGTGGTGATCGCGTTGTCGGGCTTGATAACCTAAATGATTATTACGATGTTAATTTAAAGAAAGCACGTTTACAAAGACTGCATGAATATGACCAGTTTCAGTTTATCCAGCAAGAATTAGCTGATCGTGAGGGCATGGCGAACGTTTTTGCTCAAGAGTCATTCCAGCGGGTAATTCATTTAGGCGCACAGGCTGGAGTTCGTTATTCTCTGGAAAATCCTCATGCCTACGTCGATAGCAATCTGGTTGGTTTTCTTAACATACTCGAAGGGTGTCGCCACCATCAGATGGAGCATTTAACCTATGCCTCTTCCAGCTCCGTTTATGGCGCCAATACAACCTTACCTTTTTCCGTTCATGATAACGTAGATCATCCTTTAAGCTTGTATGCAGCAACTAAAAAAGCAAACGAATTGATGGCACATACTTATAGTCATCTTTATCAATTACCGACTACCGGTTTACGCTTTTTTACCGTGTACGGCCCCTGGGGTAGACCGGATATGGCTTTATTCACTTTTGTACGCAAATTATTAAGAGATGAACCCATCGATGTTTTTAATTTTGGGAATCATCGTCGTGATTTTACCTATATTGATGACATTGTAGAGGGTATTTTGCGGGTTCATGATCAATGCGCGCAGCCGGACAACGCATGGTCTGGAGCACATCCTGATCCGGCTACAAGCCTTGCCCCCTGGAGAATTTATAATATCGGTAATAGTAATCCGGTATCCTTATTACGTTATATTGAGGTCATCGAAGAATGCCTGGGTGTCAAAGCCAAATTGAATTTGCTCCCCTTGCAACCTGGAGATGTTCCAGATACTTATGCCGACGTTTCAGCATTGAAGGCTGACACCGGCTTTCAACCCATGACCTCCGTTGAGGAAGGCGTAAAACGCTTTGTTGCCTGGTATCTGCAATACTATGAACACCGTCATCCCTTAGGTGCAAGTGCTTAATTAATAAAATACTTTAAAAACAATTATAATATATGAGGACATAATGAATACGGTGCCTGAACGAAAGTTGGCGGTAATTGGTTTAGGGTATGTAGGGCTGCCCTTGGCAATTGAATTTGCTAAAGTCCGTTCGGTAATGGGATTTGATATACATGAGCGTCGTATTGCAGCTCTTAAAGAGGGGGTTGATGCAACTTTAGAGGTGAGCGCAGAAGAGTTAAAAACAGCTCATCATTTGTATTTGACCGCAGATCTTAATGCTATTTCTTTCTGTGATACATTTATTATCACGGTACCAACACCTATTGATGAATATAAACAACCAGATTTTGGGCCGTTAATTCATGCCAGCGAAATGATAGGTAAGGTGTTAAAGCCTGGTGATATCGTGATTTATGAATCAACAGTATACCCTGGGGCGATTGAAGAGATCTGTGTTCCTGTGCTTGCCCGTGTATCCGGTTTAACCTTTAACCATGATTTTTATGCAGGCTACAGCCCCGAACGCATTAACCCGGGTGATAAAGCACACCGTTTAACGACGATTAAGAAAGTAACTTCAGGCTCTACCCCAGAAATAGCGACGATTGTTGATGAACTGTATCGGGAAATAATCACTGCCGGCACCCATAAAGTTGAGAGTATTAAAGTAGCTGAGGCAGCTAAAGTGATTGAAAACACTCAACGTGACTTGAATATCGCGCTTATGAACGAGTTATCGATAATATTTAATCGATTAAATATCGATACTGAGGCGGTGCTCAAAGCGGCTGAGACCAAATGGAATTTCCTATCTTTCCGACCTGGATTAGTGGGGGGGCACTGTATTGGAGTAGATCCTTATTACCTAACACATAAAGCACAAGCGATTGGTTATCATCCCGAGATCATTTTAGCTGGCCGCAGATTAAATGATGCTATGGGCTCCTATGTGGTCTCTCAATTTATCAAGGCGATGTTAAAGCAGCGCATTCATGTTCAAGGTGCTCATGTATTGGTTATGGGGCTTACCTTTAAAGAAAATTGTCCGGATATTCGTAACACGCGCGTTATTGACATTATCCATGAGCTTGGCGAGTACAATGTACGCGTTGATATTTACGATCCCTGGGCAGATGCGGCGGAGGTCATGGAAGAATATGGTTTAGAGATCGTAACGAACCCTGAGCCGCGTTTATATGATGGGATTGTGCTGGCAGTCGCGCACCAGCAGTTTCAAGAAATGGGAATCGACGCAATTCGTGATTTAGGTAAAGAACAGCATGTCCTTTATGATTTAAAATATCTGTTTCCTGCCTCGGCAACTGATTTACGGTTATAGGTGAGTAATGAAAGATCGACGATTGCTTTTCATCGTTAATGACGCGGCTTTTTTCTTATCTCATCGTTTACCGATAGCGCTTAGGGCACAAGAAAATGGCTATGAAGTGCACATAGCTACGCCTTTAGCTCCTGTCTGTGAACAGATTCGCGAGCATGGATTAATATTTCATCCAATTTTGCTTTCCAGAAGCGGTAAAAATCCTTTTAAGGAATTGACTAGTATTTTTTCTTTATATGCATTAATACGTCGATTAAAGCCCTGCATAGTACATTTGGTAACAATTAAACCGGTACTGTACGGAGGGCTCATTGCACGATTTTTAAAAGTTCCCGGGGTGGTCGCTGCAGTTACTGGTTTAGGGTATGTTTTTACCGCTGAAAGTAAGATGGCCCAGTATGCACAAGGGATTATCCAGCTTTTTTATCGTCAAGCACTACGGCAACCCCGTGCGCGGATTATTTTTCAAAATCCTGATGATCAACGGTTATTTACCGAAAAAAAAATCTGCTTCCCCGAACAAACAACCTTAATTCGTGGCTCTGGAGTAGATTTGAGTCTATATCGGCCACTTCCTGAGACTACAGGTACTCCTACCGTATTGATGGTTTCGCGGCTCTTAAAAGACAAAGGGGTGACTGAGTATGTTGATGCAGTACGTTTATTAACAAAAAAAGGCATCAAGGCTCGATTTTTATTGGCTGGAGCTCGCGATGCAGATAATCCTGCTTGCATACCTCAATCCTTGCTTGATCAGTGGCAGCAAGAGGGCCATATAGACCTTTTGGGATTTCGTGAAGACATTGCACAACTCTTGGGTCAATCCAGTTTAGTCGTATTGCCTTCTTATCGTGAAGGATTGCCAAAAGTTCTTATTGAGGCTGCCGCAAGCGGGCGCGCAGTTATTACTACAGATGTACCGGGTTGTCGCGACGCAATCGAACCCAATCAAACTGGGTTACTTGTTCCGGTGCGTGATGCGCAAGCTCTTGCTCAGGCGATAGAGTGCTTGCTAGAGGACGCCGCGTTGCGAAATAAATTGGGTCAAGCAGGTCGTATTTTAGCTGAGCGCGAATTTTCCATTGACCATATTGTCATGAAACATTTGGCGATATACAGGGAGCTTACGATATCTGCTATGGAAGAGTGTATTTTATGATATGGGATTTACCAAATTTACTTATCTGTTTCATTATTATTATCAGTGCGCAGATTTTAGATAAAATTACTCTAAAGCACGCTCTGTGTTTGGCTTTTATTAGTTTGGTTCCATTTTGCTTAAATTATGTGATTTTTGACCCCCATTACATGCCGGATCAATTTAGCTACTGGCATATGTTGCAACGAATACGAGATTTCACCTACACACCCTATAATTATAATGTTCGCGTAACTGAAGCGTCATTTATCTATGCTTTTTTACCGCTGCCCTTTGTTGAAACGATAAACAGCATGGGTTTTTTCAATAAATTTTTATTTATCTGTATTTTTATCTGGGCGGCTTCAGCCTTAAAACTACGTGGCTGGGTACTATGGTTTTTACTCTTTTATCCAAGCCTATTACTTTATAGCTCTTTAAGCTTACGCGAGATGCTCATTTGCACCTTGATGTTGCTTGTTTTGTGGGCAACAATTCATGAGTGGTACGGACTGGTATTCATTGCTCTAGCGCTCTTGTTTGAAGTTAAAATGCAAAACGCCTTATTAGTTGGCGCATTTTCTGTCCTCTATCTCGCGACAAAAAAGATATCTTTTCCGCATTCTAAGTTCATGCTTCTTTTCGCCGTAATCACGGGCTGCATTCTTTTCTATATCAGTTTTCCTTATATAGGAACGAAAATTGAATATTACCGTATTCGCATGTATTTAGAAGATGGGGGTTTACTGGCAGATTACCAGCCCATAAAAACCATGACCGATTTATTCAGCAATAGTCTCTACGGCTTTATGCGTGCCTTATTATATCCTTTGCCCTGGATGGCAAAAAGTTCCCTGCAATTCATGCAAGCGATTGAAAATATAATTGTGACGACCATTCTTTTGGTCTATACCATTTATGCTGGGCGGCTTATTCCCAAAGCAACTGCTTTTTGGGCGTTTTTTTTGCTATCAGGTTTGATTATGTATGGTCTTATCGTGGCCAATGTCGGGACTTTGGTACGTTATCGCTTTCCATTTATCGTAGTCTATTTGATTTTTTTAAGCTATGAGCTCGTGCAATATCGGCAGCAACAATTGATGGATAAGCCTCATTATGCATAAAAAAAACAAATCCATTTCATTAGTCCACATCATTACTGGCCTGCATGTCGGGGGCGCTGAACTTATGTTAAAACAGCTGGTACTCGCCGCAAAGGTAAAAGACGATATCGGCGTAATCTCACTCACAGGTATGGGGCTTATTGGTGAGGAATTACAACAAGCAGGGATTTCTGTATATACCTTTAATTTTCATCAACCCATGCGCTTATTGTCGCAATTTGTGTTGTTATGGAAGCTGTTAAAAAAAGTGCAACCCGAGGTGGTACAAACCTGGTTATATCACGCAGATTTTTTTGGGGGCTTGGCTGCACGCCTTGCTGGATGTAAACACGTTGTTTGGGGTATTCGCAATACTAATGTTCCCCATAATAATCGCCAAACATACTGGTTAATGCGATTGTGCGCACGGCTTTCGACTTTTATCCCACAAAAAATTGTGTGTGTTGCTGAGGCCGCACGGCAACAACATGTGCGCTATGGGTATCAGGAAAATAAAATGGCTGTAATTGGTAATGGTTTTGATTTTACGCGCTTTGACCCAACTCAAGTTTCGACTGCTGATGCACGGCGGACGTTTAAGATCACTCAAGATGAGTTTATTATCGGGTGCATTGGCCGCTATCATCTAGACAAAGGGCAAGATGTACTTGTGGCTGCGGCTGCGACTTTAAAACCATTGTTAGCGGCTAAGAATATTCGCTTTTTGTTGGTAGGACGAAGTTGTGATACGAACAATGAGAACCTGATGCGCTTACTGAACCAACACGAGTTAACGGCTTATTTTATTCTTGCAGGTGAGCGTTATGATGTTCCTGTCTGCCTGGCTGCCATGGATATGTATTGCATGCCCTCGCGTACAGAGGGTTTTCCAAATGGTTTAGGCGAGGCAATGGCTATGGGCTTACCCTGCCTTGCTACCCAGGCGGGCGATACGGTACAGCTTACGGCTGATAGCGCAATTCTTGTACCCCCAAACGATGCTCAGGCTTTGGCGCATGGTCTAGAAGACATTCTGAATATGCCAGTAGCAGCCCAAAAACAACTAGGTGCGCACGCTGCCCAGCGGGTGCGCGCACTGTTTTCATTAGAGCGAACGTGTACTCAGTTTAATACACTTTATCAGAATTTAAGGGAGGCTTCCTGATTATGTGTGGCTTTTCCGGTTATCTGTCATCAGTAAATAGAACAAATCCCAGCACCTTATTAACTGCGATGGGTGAGGCATTACACCACCGAGGACCCGATGCGCAAAATTTTTGGTTTGATGAGCAGGCGGGTATTGGTTTATCCCATGCACGTCTGGCCATCGTTGATTTAAGCGTGGCTGGACAGCAACCCATGCACTCAAGCACGGGTCGTTATGTTATTGTTTTCAATGGTGAAATTTATAATCATTTACAGTTAAGAGCGCGATTATCGCATCAAAATTTTCGTGGACATTCGGATACGGAAACACTGCTTGCGGCAATTGAAGCCTGGGGTTTAGAAGAAACGCTAAAACAGGCGATTGGAATGTTTGCTCTTGCTTTATGGGATTGTCAGGAAAAGCAATTATTTCTCGCACGAGACCGTGCGGGTGAAAAGCCCCTCTATTATGGATGGCAAGAGAATAACTTTATATTTGGTTCGGAGTTAAAAGCGTTAAAGGTACATCCAGCCTTCAAACGAGAAATCAATCAGCAGGCTTTATCGTTATTTTTAAGATACAACTACATACCCGCCCCGCATGCAATTTATCAGAATATATATAAGCTGGCACCAGGAACCATCTTAAGCGTTTCTTTAAGGCAAAAAGAACCGAAAGCGATACCTTATTGGTCCTTCACCGAAGTCATTGATAGGGGGCAGGCGCAGCTGCATAAAGGTAGTGAACACGAGGTAATCGCAGAGCTAGAACAGCTGCTCATAAATGCTGTAGGACAACAAATGGTCGCTGATGTACCCCTTGGTGCCTTTCTTTCAGGGGGAGTGGACTCCTCAACGATTGTGGCCTTAATGCAAGCACAATCAGCTCGCCCAGTTCGAACGTTCTCGATTGGCTTTCAAGAAGCTCAATTTGATGAGGCACCTTATGCTCGTGCAATTGCGGCCCATTTAGGCACGCAGCATACAGAACTTTATATCAACACCACCGATGCCCAGGCAATTATTCCAAAATTACCTGGCTTGTATGACGAACCCTTTGCTGATTCATCGCAAATACCCACTTTTTTAGTGGCAGAACTCGCGCGGCAGCAAGTAAAAGTCGCTTTAAGTGGAGATGCCGGTGATGAGCTTTTCTGTGGCTATAATCGCTATGTGCTGACCTCGCGGTTATGGAAGAAAATCAACAAAATCCCCTTACCTATGCGTCAAAAAGCGGCCTTAATGTTAAATCGGGTTGCGCCAGCAACCTATGAGCACATGGTGGATATAGTGCCTTTTTTAAGACGCTACAAACAGTTCGCCGGAAAAATGCACAAAGCTTCTGCTGTCTTAGCCAGTGGCTCCGTACTTGAAGCATACGAACAGCTCATTGCGCACCATGCTCAACCTGAGAAATTTTTACATAGTCCTAAAATAGTTACGAATAGATTACCTCAAATTGATTCGCTCGATGAAATCAGTCACATGATGGCCCTGGATTTTATGAGCTATCTACCGGACGATATTTTAGTGAAGGTCGACCGTGCGGCCATGGGGGTATCCCTGGAAACCCGCGTCCCATTTTTAGATCATCGGATCATTGAATTTGCCTGGTCAATGCCTTTAGCGCTGAAACTTCATGCTGGAAAAAGTAAATGGCCTTTGCGGCAAATTTTATATCGCTATGTTCCTGAGGCTTTAATTGAGCGTCCAAAAATGGGCTTTGCAATCCCTCTGGCGGAGTGGTTGCGTGGTTCGTTACGACCGTGGACAGAAGAATTGCTTGCACCAAAACGCCTGCAACAAGAAGGCTTTTTCAATGCTGATGAGGTCAGTCAATTATGGCAACGTCACCTTGAAGGTAAAGGGAATCATGCTGCTTTGCTGTGGAACATTTTAATGTTTCAAGCCTGGTATGTACAGCAGTAGATTAGGCAGAAACTTCGATGGTAGGATATTTATCATTTAGTCCCTTAGCACACGCACGCATGAAAAGGATATTGAGCGCAACCGCGCTCGATGTTATCAACGCAAAATAACAGAATAAGTAAAATGGGTGTTGAGGTGAAGGGATGCATAGCGAAACACTGGTTAAAAAGAGCAAAGATAAAAAAAGTGAGGGAAATAAATCCCGAGTCAGCCATGACCAGTGTAGGCCTGGAACAAATCGTTGATGCACAAAAGCTGTCCAGATACTAAAGAAAGTGAGATTCGCTGCGAACCATAATTTTGCAGCCCCAGTCATACCAAAATGCAGTGTTGCAAAGACCAATCCAGGAATTAAAATGCTTGCAAAGATTAAGTTTCCAATCACATGTAAGCGGAGATTGCCCCAAGAATATTGCAAATAATAGGGGAACGTCGTGAATGCTAAAATCATATTTCCTAGAGCATAGAAACGTAAGACTGGCGCTGTCGCTTGTGCAACTGCAGAATCATGCGTCCACAGCCATAAAATTTCCTGTGGGAATAAGGCCAATAAAATACCGGCAGGAATGGTAATCGTGGCGACAAATCGACTCGCTTTACGATAAAGTTGCAATAATTCTTGCTCATTCCCTTCGGCTTTCATTTTTGCCAAGCGGGGCAAAAGCACCATACTAAAAGGGGCACTGAACAACATTACGCCGCTTGCAGCTAGTACTCCTAAAGTAAAATATCCATACTCACTGAGCGAGAGCAATCGTGAAAGCACTAATTTATCTACCTGGGTTATCAAAATCCAGATAGAAGAAGTCAGTGAAACGCTCAACGCAAAGGGTATTAATGACTGCAAGCGCTCGGTCAGAGAAGCATCGGATTTAGTTGAAGCTAAGCGCGGGGGTAATAAGTTCCAGGCCTTTAACGCCAATAATAGTAATTCAAAAAATGAGATAAAAATTTGATAGGTGAAGAAAATCTGCGGCGTCGTACCGATGTAAACCAGAACCCACAAGACACCGAGATAACGCAAGGTCGTAAAAATCCAGGTATAGTAACTAAGCCATACGAAGCGCTCTGCACCAATGACCATAGCCCGATAAATACCACACATCCAACGCAGCCCCACACTAATCGCCATTAATTGTATCGCGGTTTGCACGTCCTGAGGGGTCAGTTTGTGTACCTGTAGCCATTTATGCGCCAAGAATGGAGCACTAAGATATAAAACGGAAATCCCTATAATCATGAGACTGAAGAAAAAAAGCTGCAATACCCTCATGAGTTCTCGATAATCATGATTACTGATTGCCCCCCCGCGCCAACGCGCCGTCTCCCGAGAAATACTGGGGCTTAAACCTAAATCCAGAATATTAAACCAGCTCTGCAAAGCTATAAAAAAACCAACAAGTCCATAAGCTTCGGAGCTCATAAATTTGAGATAGAAAGGCAAAATAATGATTCCTGCCAAACTCATATAAATTTGGCTGGCATAGTTGGCGATTATATTTTTTTTAAAGCTCACGAATACCTGCAGTGCGTGGTGCATTAAAGGAAGAATATGTGCCGACGATAAAAAATTTTCCGGCCGCTGTCAAATAATTACAGTCGGCACCATCGGCACCATTTCCTCCTAAAGGATGGTGCAACCATTACTTTTTATTTATCAATAAAAGGCAAAATCGGGCCTAAGGGTACAATTTGCGTCGGGTTAATGGTCTTATGACTGAAATAATAATGTTGTTTGATATGGAGCAAATCAACGGTTTCAGCAATCCCCGGATGACGATATAATTTCAACATATAGGGTTGTAAACCATAATAATCAAAAATACGTTTTTTATTGGTTTTAAAATGGCCGTAATATACCGCGTCAAAACGAATAAGCGTTGTAAATAAACGCCAATCCGCCTCGGTAAGTTGATTGCCAACGAGAAAAGGTTGATGTTGCAGGTGCTCATCCAATTCATCTAATAAAGCGAATAAGGATGCATAAGCTTCTTCGTAAGCTTCTTGCGTCGTGGCAAAACCGCAACGATAAACCCCATTGTTAATGGCGGCATAAACCCGTTCATTCATGGCATCAATTTCTGGACGTAGCTCTTCTGGATAATAATCATCTTCATTTTCGGTGAGATGATTAAATGCAGAATTAAACTGACGAATAATTTCAGCAGATTCATTATTCACAATAGTCTGTTGCTGCTTATCCCATAATACGGGAACCGTTACGCGACCCGTATAATGAGGATCAGCTTTTAGATACAGCTCGTAAAGATAGGCCAGGTTATAAAGATTATCTCCTGTAGCCCCCATCTCTTTTTTAAATTCCCAGCCCTGTTCGAGCATGTGGGGGTGGACAATAGAGATATCGATAAAATCCTCTAACTTTTTTAAAGTTCGAAAAATTAAAGTGCGATGTGCCCAAGGACAGGCTAATGAGATATAGAGATGATAACGCCCCTTCTCTGCCGGGAATCGGGCTTGTGTATCGGGGCTGATTGCGTCACGAAATTGCGTCGGTTCACGTTGAAAAGCGCCACCACTTTTTTTGGTGTCATACCATTGATCCACCCACTGACCATTGAGTAAAAATCCCATGAATTCTCCTTAATTAATGCACCTGACCCGCGGCCATACAGGCACCAATACTAGCCGTTTTGCGTTCATTACCCGAAATGTATCCAGGGTTTTGTGCAGAATACCGCATTTCTAAAGGATTACCTATCATCGCACGAATCGCACGCGCGCCTTTGCCGGGCATACCGGCATGCATTACTTTGCGGTTATCCACTAAGAGGATGTCACCTTTTTGCCAGAGACACGAACAATAGTGCCGCCGCATCGAACGCGCAAGCTCTTGCACCTCTTCTTCATTAAAACATGTACCAACTTTTGGGGTAGTGTTTAAACCATTTTTTTTACTCGCACGTTTTTCAGACCATTTATTCAGCGCCATATGCCATGCCTTAACCGGGGAGTGATACAGAGGTATTCCCCATTTTGCTCCTTGTTCCAGCGCATTAAATACTTGCGGAGGCATACGCCATAAAAACCGATGCCAAAACCAGTCAGCTCCTTGATAATCATGCATAAAAATCTTACGTAAAGCATCGTTTAACGTAGTCAATTCAAATAAATTGATGGTTAAGGCATTTTCTTGCGTTAATGGATGGTGCATTACACTGGGTTTATACATCCGTACCAAACGATTCCGCTCTTTACCAAGTAGTGGTAAATCAAAGTGTTCACAAATAGTTTCAATATGTTTCGGCTCGTGGCCATAACGTTTGGCGACCTCGTCGACCCGCCATTCGCTGACAAAAAAAGATTCTTGCTGTAAGCGCTGTTGCAAAGCCGGATTCAACTCGGCATAAATTTTTGCGGTATTAATAATTCCCGTTTCGCCACCTAGAGCAGAAGGTTCGAGACAACAAAAAGAAATATAACTGGGAACATCGGCGGAATAATAATTTTCGGTATGAAAACCACCTAAATAAAGCGTGCCCCCCGTTTTATAAACGGAATTCGTGTATAAAACATATTGGTTTCCTGGCACTTGATCGCGGCCATTTTCCGACATAAAGGCCTCATGAATCCCGCGAAACTCAGGAATACTCAATAAACTGTGTTCGAAATCCGCCTCATTTTTTACAGCGAAACCTCGGAACAAGAGTGCACCATATTGAGCAAGATCCTGAATAATTTGCTTGGAATGGTGTGTAAGAAAATTTTGCAGCCAAGGCACATCACGATGTTCTTGCGCTTCGAACACTAAGGGCATTTCGTGCTCGTCTGATTGAATGAGACGTTCTTCTTGACGTAAAAAGCGTACCCGCATCCCAGGATAGCGATCGTTCATGTTAATTCCTTGTAAATGCACGTTTTTTTAAATATAGCAGAGATATTATGGAAGGAAGGGTGTTCGGTGCATGAAGAAGGAATTCATGCACCACGTATTAGTTTGCTTGGTATATAGCTTTCACACTTGCTTGATCATAAAGGTCTTCTGGATTAAGAAATACCAGCTCACTGAGTTCATCCATTAAAAAAGAGGCAAACGAATGACGGTGAAATCGGGTTTTATCCGCGGTTAGAAGATCTTTGATGACCGTTAATGCGCCACCTATTGAGTCAACAGCGTCACTATTAATATTCGCTCGTAATCGTTGAGCGCGGTTCTGTCCGGTTTGTCCATGACGCAATCGGGTGAATAAACCCGCACGGCCGCGATGATCGTTGATCTTTTGATACCATTCTTCGTATTTGGTAACTGCTTTACCAACAGCCTCACGAAGATTGTTTAAAGGGATTTGCTCAAGGGTGCGCCCAGGCCCAGTTTTGAACAAACTTTGCATTAACGTGGTTGTTGTTGCCTTGGAATCAGTAATTTGCTGTAACGATTTGGGGAGCAATCCTTCAGCAACTAATTGTTCGCTGGTTGTATATGCGGCATTGGTGAGTGCTGATTGCGCAGGTAAGGTGGCTGTTGCGTTTTGTAAGGTGTGGATTTGCTCTGAATTATAATTTTTTAAGCCGCTAAGGCTTGGCGCATAGTTCCACGCTTGATGTGCTATTTGAAGTTTTGCATTAAAGTCCGATAGATTCTCTACGGTTTTACCTGTTGCAAGGTAGCGTAGCGTCCAAGGATAAGCGTGGTCAATAGTTCCTGTACCCTTAATGGTTTGTTTTTTACCAAAAAACGTACCGTTATAAGGAATTATATTGATTTCTACATTCTTGGGGAGCATTTCCGGGTACCTGCCGAAAAAATTACCCATCTCTGTTAAAATATCGTGATTATCCTCATAAAAATCTACACTGATTGTGTCTTGTGGGTGTAAACTTGCGGCGCGATGCAGCTGAGCGTAAATCAAGCTCAGTTTGGTCGAATCAGATATGGTACTTTCTTGAGGAGTAACCTTGTTGCCATAATGATGTTGCAAAATAGCCTTATAGGAATCGCCTGCGGTTTTAAACTGGTCATTTTCAGTGCGATTTCGTTTATCTATTTTGTACACGCCAAAAATATCAGCCATTAGAAAGGGTTCAATGTGGGTGTTTGCAATTTTTTTGCTGATATATCGATGGAATAAGGGTAGAACGGGCGCGAGCGAGGAGATTGGGTACAATTGGCCTTGATCGATATTATGATCCTGACGATTGGTCCCATAACCCAAAATCACTTTATCATAATTAGTGTGTTTTAAATCAGCAATGATATGACTAAGCAAGGGTAGGTTCGTGCCGATGATCCAATTTGGATTACTCCGTTGGGATTCGTTTAGACTACGACCCGCATGGAAAATACAGCCATCCAAATCCAGTAAAATCAGTTTGATATGCATTATTCTATTCCGTTCAAAAAGAAAGCATTATATCGTATGGAACTTAACGGTTTATTAAGAATATATAAAAATTAGAACCGAAATTGTTAGAACACCTACTCCGTTCATTAGAACGGTTATGGTTTTTAAGCGGCCTGTTTTGACTCTAGAAGTGATTACTACAGACTAAAAAATACTTTGGCTCTATAATTTCTCGTTTATCGTTCAGAGTCTGTACTATGATCTATTATCAACATGATTTCCGTCTTGAGCTTGTTTCTCAAACCGCACAAGACCCACAATGGCTTTTTTTTCCGGGTGGGCCAGGATTGGGAGCCGAGTATTTAAGAGCGTTTGCGCAACAACTAAAGCTTCCCGGGAGCGTCTATCTGATTGATTTTCCCAAAGATGGAACCAATACGGCGGGGGAGCTTTCGCTTGACAGTTGGGGTAATGGACTCATTGCACTGTTAAAAACCTTTACTGCACCCATTATCGTCGCCCATAGTTTTTCGGCGATGTACTTATTATTACTCTCGGCAATTGAACCGTTACTGCAGGGGCTCGTGCTTATGAATACCACGGTCAGTAATAGTTTTTTTGAACACGTGGCGCGGATGCAGCAGCGGCATAATTTACCCGATCTAGCCCCTGCGGCGATGCAGTATCATCTGAATCCAAAACTTGAGACGTACAAAATATTTTGGGAAACCTATAAGCATTATTGTTACACCCCGGCTGAATTAACTCTAGGAGAGGAGATGATGCACCATTTTGCTTATAACAGTTTGGCCTATTACTTTGCAATTGAGCATATTTATCCAAATTATCACTCTCGATGGGTGCCACAACAGGTACTGACGATGACCATTGCCAGTGAGCATGATTTTATCTGTCCCCCCAATGCATTTATCGAGAATGAAGAGTTTACGGGTGCTCATATTATCAATAAACTCATTCTGCAAGCAGGTCATTGTCCCTGGCTCTTGCATCAAGAGCAGGTGACCGCCTGCTTTGCAGAATTTATCACGCGCCTTAATTAAAGGCGCATGAATTGTTTATATTGAGGCTCCCAGCGATTAGCAGCCAAGGCAGTATCCACTTCATCAGCCGTAATTTCTGCTAATCCCTCCGAGATTGCTTGTAACGCTACAGCGCGGGCGACAACATAGCTAATCTCACGTAAATTGGATAACGGCGGTAATAAATTAGCCTCTTTATCCTTTTTGGCAGGAGAGCTATTCGCCAGAGCTAAAGCTGCCGCTTTAATCATGTGCTGCGATACACGGCGTGCCTTGGCCGTAATTATTCCCAACGCCAAGCCTGGAAATATATACGAGTTATTGGTTTGGTCGACCGTTTTTTCCTGCCCATTTATGTGGACAGGTGGATAGGGACTACCGGTACCAATTAAGGCTTTTCCTTGTGTCCAATCCATTAAATCTTGTGGATTGGCTTCACTGTGTGAAGTCGGATTGGATAAGGGGAAGATGACTGGCCGTGGGGTAAACTGCGCCATAGTCTTTACAATCTCTTCTGTAAAAGCGGAAGCTTGAGTGGATACGCCTATTAAGGCTGTAGGCTTCACAGCTTTAATCACCTCCAGTAAGCTGATTTCCTCTGGATTGGTGACATTCCACTGACTTACTTCAGATTGTGCGCGAGCAAATTCAGCTTTATCTGCGGTTACGCCCTGCCCACCCTCGACGAATAAACCATAGCGATCTACAGCATAGATACGATGCAGTGCTTCTTCGTCGGTTAGACCACTATCAACCATCGCTGCGCGTAGTAATTGCGCGATGCCATGTCCAGTGCCCCCAAATCCAAAAAATACCACCCGTTGTTCGTTTAAAGGGATTCCGGTGACATTTATCGCTGCAAGTAGGGTGCCTGTGGCCATAGCCGCAGTCCCTTGAATGTCATCGTTAAAAGTACACAATTGATCGCGATAACGATTTAATAAATTGGCAGCATTCGTTCCCGCAAAATCCTCCCACTGCAGTAATATATGCGGCCAACGGCGTTTTACTGCCTGGACAAAGGTGTCAACAAAAGCATCATACTCCGCACCACGAACACGCTCATGTCGCCAACCAATATATAGGGGATCATTGAGGCGTTCCTGATTATCCGTACCTACATCAAGTAATATCGGTAAGCAATAGCGTGGTGGAATTCCTGCTAAAGCAGTATAGAGCGCCATTTTTCCAATGGGAATGCCCATACCGCCGGCACCCTGATCACCTAAACCTAAAATACGTTCACCATCACTAACTACAATACAACGAACTTTATCGTAACGTTCATGGGATAAGATTTGATCCATTAAATGACGATTCGGATAACTTAAAAAAAGTCCCCGTGGTTTGCGAAAGACCTCACTAAATTTCTGACATCCTTCACCGACAGTGGGGGTGTAGACTAAGGGAAGCGTCTCTTCAATGTGCTCAGCCAACAATGAATAAAATAAAGTTTCATTTGTATCCTGTAAATCTCTTAGAAAGCTATATTTTTCTAAGTTTGTTGGCAAATTACGTAAAACATCATAGCGACGTTTACGTTGATCATCCAGTGTCCCAATATGGGGTGGTAATAGACCATGAAGCGAGAATTGAGTACGCTCCTCTTCAGTAAAAGCCGTGCCTTTGTTGAGTAAAGGATTATTTAACAGATCATAATCGGTCAGTGACGTTTTGATGGTGCCATCTGCTAAAAACTCTACATGCGATGCTGGTTTATCCATAAACCGAGTCCTTATCTGAGTAATATTCTTAATCTAAGCTTAGTCTATTTTAAAATACGAGTTCAAAGTTACATTATCGTAATGAATTTTTAGCGAATAAAATGTATGTTTTTGAGCAATCATCATGTGGTATTTTCGAGTAGTTACCAAAAATAACTTGATAATACTCTAAGAAGTTTCCTTTTTGCTCCCTATACAGAACTTTGTTAATATGAAATTCATAAAAATTACTGTAGAGTCCAGGTGAGCACTAAAAATACAAATTTCACTCTTGCTGACATCACCATTCATCCTGGTGAAACGGCCAATCTCGCTTTGCCGCTTCCGGAGCTGTATTCCTGTACTTCCTTTAATATGCCGTTGAAAGTAATTCATGGTAAATATGCAGGACCTTGTCTGCTTATCGTATCCACGATGAAAGGGGATGAGCTCAATGGGATGGAAATTATCAAGCGTTTGGTGGCAACAGAGTCCTTTGATGCGCTTGCAGGTACCTTGATTTTAGTTCCCGTGTTTAATATTTTGGCGTTAATTAGCCATCTCAAAACAATAAGTTATGAGTTAACTTTAGAAAATTCTTTTCCAGGGAAAGAACATGGAACCTACGGCGAGCGTATGGCTCATGTGTTTACGCAAGAGATTTTATCCAAAGTTAATTACTGCATCGAGTTGCAAACAGGTTCACTCAATCACGAGCTTTTACCTCAGGTTTATTGCCATTTAAAAGATGCTGAGGCGCGTACTCTTGCGCAAAATTTCGCAGCACCGGTTATTACACAAATGCCCAGTGTGGCCAATTCGTTTTGGCACACGACCGAAGCATTGCATATTCCCTTAATTCGCTATCAAGCAGGAGAGGCCTTACGGCTCAATGAACCGGCTATCCTCACCGGCTTACAAGGAATCAGACAAGTGCTGCGTGCTTTAACTATGTTGCCGCTAGGTCATGCGGAGGAAACCAGTTTTATTCCTATATTTTCCGAAAGCCAAGAATGGGTTTACTCCCATGTGAGTGGGATGCTGGCAAGTCATGTAGAGCTTGGGCAGCTGATTCATCGGCAGGATGTTCTGGGGATGGTGAGCGACCCACTGGGAGTGAACACAACACAACCTGTACGTGCAGCAATGGATGGTATTGTGGTGGGAATCAATCGTCATCCACTCATTCATGAGGGACAAACATTATTTAAAATTGCCTCTTTTTCCGATAATGATCGCGCCGAAACCGCCCTTGAAGCCTGGGGCGATCGTTTGCCTGATGAGTATCATGAGGAGTAATTACACGGCAATCAGCATTCGTGGTTGGCTCATCTGGTTTCTATGTGCCCTTTTTTTTCTTTATGAATTTTTATTACGGACCATTCTAGGAACTTTTCAAATACCATTGAGTCATCAGCTGCAGCTATCACCGGTCGAGTTCGCACTGGTGAGTGGCACGGTATACCAAGTAGTTTACAGTTTAATGCAAATTCCCGTGGGTTTTATTTCTTACCGTTATGGTCTAAGAAAATCGTTACTCCTTGCTATTACCGTGTGTGCTTTGGCGAACCTAGGTTTCAGCTTAGTGCAAAATTTTCCCACCGCATTACTGTTGCGTGCCCTAATGGGCTTGGGCTCTTCGTTCGGATTCATCTGTTTGTTGGTAGCCGTTTATGATTGGTTTCCAAGAAAAAATTGTGCTTTTATGATTGGCCTTTCCCAGTTTATCGGTACTTTAGGGCCCATGCTTGCTGCGGGTCCAGTAAATGCTTTAGAGGCAAATGGTCTAATCACTTGGCGGGAAATGTTTCTTCTGCTCTCTATTGTGGGAGCACTATTGGCCATTGCGGTCGTAATACTCGTTCATAATCGCCAAGATACCCGCAATGATTATTATATCCTAACCCCACGTCCTGCCTCATTAACATCGGCTTTTTCTCATTTATTAAGGCAGCCCCAAATTTGGTGGATTGGATTTTATTCTTCAAGCGTCTATTTTGCTTTGGAATATCTTTCTGCGAATGAAGGAATTTCTTTTTTAACCATGAAAGGTTTTGATTCGGTGTTCTCGGCTTACTTGATTACGTTGGCTTGGCTGGGATATGCAATCGGTTGTCCCGTTATCGGTTATTTATCCGATCGCCTCCAAAAACGTAAACCTTTAATGCTGGCGTGCTCTTTGCTGATCATTATCAATTTGGTGTTGATTATTTTTGTACCTGCACCACCTGCAGCAATGATTCTTTGCTTTATTTTATTGGGAATTGGTGCCAGTGGGCAAAGTCTGGGTTTCGCCATTATCAGCGAACATTGTGATAGTCGTTACCTGGCTGTCGGTTTAGCGTTTAATAACACTCTGATTATGACGGTGGGTGCATTTAATGCACCAATGACCGGTTATTTGCTCAGCACGACTTCAGGAGCTCCCACATTAATTCTCTATCAGCACGCTTTTACACTGATGCTGATGCTTGCAGTTCCTAGTGTGCTGTTGGTTCTCTTCTTCATTAAAGAAACCTTTTGTAAGCCTGTTCATTCCCTTACGCAATTAATACGTGGGACAAATAAATGAGTGTATTATCCTGCTTATACACCGATTTAGTGACTCTAATCTGCCATTAAATTTCAAAATTTGTTTTTTGAATTAACGTATAGTAAAATCTTTAATCTTTTGATTGCCCTCTTGACTGAGGATAGTTCAGGTCGACAATTGCACTAAGGTGAAACATGTCCATATTCAATCCTTTTAACGAACTGAATGAAACGTCTCGATATCCACATGCGCGAAGTTATCGTTCAACATTTGGACAAAAGTTGTGGGATGCGTTCAAAGCATTTTATGGCGATTTTTTTTACGACCCTATCAAACCCAAAGCACGCCAGGCTAAACCGAAGCCTTCTGATAATTTTCATCTAGGAATTTTTGATTATTGTACCGGATTGATTTTATACCCGTTAACTCTATTGGCATTTGCAGGAGTTAGAGAATTTAATAATACTTGGGGTAAAATTTTTTCGGGTATTGTCTTATTGGCTCTTTCGCTGCCACGGCTTGCTGTCGCCTTGTCTCTGACTTTAGTATCTCTGCCTTTTGTCCTCATTGCTCATTCTGTTTATCGTGTTAAGGGAAATAAACTAAAAAATATTATTAACGACTACCATGTTGAAGGTTCCTCCTTAGGTCAATTATTAGAGATGAATGAAACTCCGTTAAGTACTGAGTGTGCGACGGAGAAAACATTTCACAGTGATACGAAAAAATTTACAATCTCCTTTTTTCATCCTGATGAGGCATCGAGAAGAGTAGATCTCACCTTAGATTTGCTCGATAGAAGCGATTTTAAACGATTCAGAGCGTTAAAAAGATTAAATATTGGCGATCTACAGGGGGAAATAGAGCGCGAGGAACTCAGGGATCCTGAAAAGGATGAAGCGATTCAACGACAGCGGACAGATCAGGGCATCGCATATACTATCAACTACTAAGTTTCAAAGGTAATGAGGCACTATTTCCTCTTAGTTCTTTAATTTTCTTTTCGATGAGATGAACGGTTGCGGTTTTACCATAAGCGCCCGCAAAGATGGAATTATGGCGATGCAATTTGAATATCGCTCGCTTTTTAGCTTCCTCAAGAATCCTAATTTGCTCCTCATCTCGCAAACCCTCAATTTGAGCAAATAACTTGTTTACCGCCAGACTGCGTATCTGCTTTATTGCATGAGACCAGGAGGATGTTTGCTGGATTCCAAAAAAGCGGTCTAACTTAGGATATTGGTGAGTATTATATATATCGTCATAAAGAATAAGGGCATCAAAGTAGTTGCTCATCTCTTCAAAATTTAATCCTTGAAAATAGTCCACAACTTTTAATAAACGTGCACTTTTTTTTGCTGTATGGCAAGCTTGAGTGATTTCCTGTAAATCCAAAACATTTTGAATAAACGGCGTCTTTACTGTTGAGTAAGGTTGAATAAATGCCTCATCGGTAGTTTTTTGCCCCATGGGCATGGAAGAGCACTTTTCGGATTGCAGCTGTTCTAAATATCCTAAAATCTGTGCAGAGGACATATTCATATCCAATATTTTCCGCAGCAATTTTACGCGCAGCTCAGGTCGTTCAACATAAGTACGCACTAACTCATAACCATAATCAGGAACCGCCATCAGTGCAATTAAATTACTCTGAGGTAGCTGATTAAAGGTCTGTGCTAATGCGGTTCCTATCTCGTTCACGGATGCATGGTTAAGAGCCGCCTCAATGGGCGGATTCCTGTCGGGGGTTAACCAATTGTTCATTTGCGACCAGGCGTCTTGATGAAAATGGATAATTAAATCATCGGGTTGAACTTGCGCTTTAAAGCGTCTAATACTTTTTTTCCCTTCGGTACTGAATTGATGTTTTAACGCTCCCGTATTTTTATTAACAATGGCAATAGCCTGCCTGCCCTGCAAACAGAAGAAAGCTTGATAGTTACCGTTTTTTTGTCTATACAGCGCGCTAACAGCAACATTCTCCAAATTTTTTCTTTGCAAAATTTGGTACATATCTTGAGGTCGCGATTCATATTGATGCACCAGTTGTGTTTCTAACTGTACATATGGCGTGCTCAACTCTGCTTCATCCTCGGCCCTGATAGTGGATACCATAACAAGACCTGAGCGTATTAGATATTTATCGTTTACATAGCGTAGCGCGACAAAGGCATCACCTTGAGTACCCGGTCGTGTGATAACTGATGCGTGATGATAGGGAACAATACAAAGACTTTCGGTTTGCGATTGACTTTGAACCTTTATCGCTTGATAGTCGGGCATAAAAACACCATACAACTTACTGCATACTTTATAATATATATGTTATCCCTTTTTGTGTAAAAATCAACCACAAATGAGTTGGTTTGAAGAAAATATCCCGTTGTAACAAGAGATCAACCAGAGCAGCCTCATTGGGTTACAGGCTCTGGTTACAGATATAATGAATTAACTTTTTTGCCGGCGAAACAATAAAGCAACATCAATCGCGTCAAAGGTATAGGTT
>Ga0209960_1001278_pt1 | contig 35590 bp, 32 predicted proteins | sample ThiBiot_500_plan_2_FD_183947 | JGI IMG/M metagenome (GOLD analysis project Ga0209960, IMG submission 183947) | Wastewater bioreactor microbial communities from Cape Town, South Africa - Thiocy_expt_500_plan (SPAdes) | ecosystem: Engineered > Bioreactor > Thiocyanate-remediating >... | reverse complement strand
TCGGGTTTCTTTGGGTGCCGGTTAAATATTTCAAAATGTATTTTAACAAACAAAAAATGTAAGGATGCAAATAACATATTTACTTATTGACTTTTTTACGATAGTTATCTGTTTTATATTTTCATTTCATCCCAAAATTAAATTTTACAGGCACTTTGGTGCTTTTTTCTTATCATCACTTTTGGTTGGAAGCGTATTTGTCATTTGGGACGCATGGTTCACCAAATTAGGCGTCTGGTGGTTTAATGATCGGTACTTATTAGGATTAAGATTCATAGGATTGCCTTTAGAGGAGCTACTTTTCTTCATTTGCATTCCTTTCTCATGTATTTTCACTTATTATTGTCTGACAAAATTTTTTTCCATGGATTGGAAACCCAAATCCGAAAAGATATTTGTTATAATATCAATAACCCTTGCATTACTAATGACAATCTATTTTCATAATAAAATCTATACAGTTGTTACATTCTTTTCTCTTGGGTTGAGTTTATTTGTCTTATACTTTTTACTCGGATCCCGATGGATAGGAACAGCTGCGGTTATCTATCTTATTCTTCTGCCCGGATTTGTATTGGTTAATGGGATTTTGACAGGCACAGGATTAGAAAATCCAATTGTAAATTACAATCCTCAAAACTTTATTGGTATACGGCTGATTACAATACCTATAGAAGATTTTTTCTACGGATTTGAGTTGATACTTTGGAATCTGTATTTCTTCAAAAGATTTAAAAGGAATGATTTGGAATAATCTTATTGAATAAAATAATTAAAATAAAAAAACCTAAGATATTCTTAGGTTTATGCAATTAGTCATTAAGATATTTTGCCACTTTCTGTTCAAGATCTTCCAGATTAAAAGGTTTTGCGACATAATCATTGGCTTGTGCACTTTCCGCCAAAGCTTCGATGTCGTTATTGGCCGTAACATAGATCACAGGAATATCCTTAAACTCTTCCCTGCTTTTCAGTAATCTGGTGGCTTCTATCCCACCGATATTAGGGATCCAGTTGTCCATCAGAATAATATCGGGGTGAAACTCCGAAACTTTTTCTAAAATGTTGTGTGAGGTTTGTGAGATATCGACTTCGTAACCACCATCTTCAAAGATGATCGAAATCAGTTCCAAAAGCGTGGTGTCATCATCAAATATTAGTATTCTTTTCTTGCCCATAAGTAAAATTTAAGTCTATAGTCTAATTTTTATTAAGTTGATTTATAAATTCGGGTAAATTTTGAGGAGTTATAAGGAGATCATATCTCACTTTGTCCGCAGCTTGTCTCGGCATGTAATCTACCTCTGCAGTTTCGGGGTTTTGGATCCATACTCTTCCTCCATTTTTCTTAACATAAGTGAGGCCGTCAACACCATCAGAATTAGCGCCTGATAATAATACAGCCAAAAGCCGGTCTCCGTAAACATCTGACGCAGAGCCGAAGCTTATGTCTATCGACGGACGCGAAAAATGAAGCTTTTCTGATCTATCCAACGAAATGTTTTTTTTATCATCAAATAACAGGTGATAATCTGCCGGAGCAATATAAATCCTATTGTTCATGATCTCGGTTTTGTCTTCAGCTTCTATAACATCAAGAATGGAAAACTGCTGTAACAGTGTAGGCAAAATACTGGTTGATTGGGCTTTACGATGCACAACCAAAACAATAGAAAAATCAAATTCCCCGTCAAGCCTTTTTACAAGGTCCAAAATAACCTGTAAACTGCCTGCGGATCCTCCGATCATTACTAATTCAATATTTTCGCTGTATTTCACTTTTATTAATTATGATCTACTTTTTTCCATATTTTTTGGTCCTCAATCTGATGATAAAATTTCCCCAGATTAGAAAACCGTAGTGTTTCCTTGGAGCCTAAAGCCAGATAGCCCAAATTCTCAAGACTGTTATCGAAAAGATTAAACACCCTTTCCTGAAGCATCTTATCAAAATAGATCAGAACGTTTCTACAAACAATCAGTTGAAAACTGTTGAATGAGCTGTCTGACACCAAATTGTGCGTTGATAAAATCATTTTCTCTTTCAGGCTTTTGTCAAATCTGGCACTGTCGTAATTAGCTGTATAATAATCTGAAAAATCTTTTTTACCACCTGAGGCAATGTAATTTTCAGAATAAATCTTCATCTGCTGCAATGGGAAAACTCCGGAACTTGCTGTTTCCAAAACGGAGGGATTGATATCTGTTGCATAGATCAGGCATTTGTGGTAAAGTCCCGCTTCTTTTAACAAAATAGCAACGGAATAAGCTTCTTCACCTGTTGAACATCCGGCAACCCAGATTCTTATCAAAGGATAGGTTCCGAGTTGAGGAAGAATTTTTTCCCTTAATACTTTAAAAAAATAAGGATCGCGAAACATCTCTGTCACATTGACAGTAATCTCTTCTATGAAGCGTTTGAGGTATTCCGGATCATTGATCAGGGTATATCTGAGTTCTGCAAAGCTTGTGAATTTATCAATCACACAGATGCGGTTCACCCTGCGTTTGAAAGATGCCCTGCTGTACATAGAAAAATCGTATCCGTACAACTCGTACACATCTTTTATCAAGTATTCTATTTCTTCATCTCTTAAAATTCCTGGCTCAAACATTTAGGATAAATTTTCAATAACATTCAGTAATTGATCAACATCGATTGGTTTCGTCACATAATCATCAGCACCAGCTTCCAGGCATTTTTCACGATCTTCCGGCATTGCCTGTGCTGTAACTGCAATAATAGCTGTATCTTTTATAGCTTCTGTGCGGCGTATGATTTTCATGGCTTCATAACCATCCATGTCCGGCATCATCATATCCATTAATACGGCATTTATATTGTCTTGATTTTTTAAAATATTAATTGCTTCCTGTCCAGATGTTGATGTTTCTATCTGATAGCCTCTAGCCTTTAGTGTCAGCTTAAGCGCAAAAATATTACGCGGATCGTCGTCAACGATTAAAATTTTCTTTTTCATCAGATTTAATTTTCGTACAACCAAACACGTAATAATGATAATAGCTGGTCTATATCCACAGGTTTCGAAATATAATCCGAAGCACCCGCAGCAATACACTTGTCCCGATCACCTAACATAGATTTGGCGGTAACAGCTATGATGGGAAGCCGCGCATATTTCGGCATTTTCCTTATATTACTGATTGTTTCGTAACCGTCCATTTCCGGCATCATCATGTCCATTAATACAACATCAATATCCGGGTTTTCATTGATCTGATCCAGCGCTTGTTTGCCATCCATTGCAAGAACTACATCAACTTTATATTTTTCAAGAGCTTTTGTTAATGAAAAAATATTGCGGGCATCATCATCAGTAATCAGGATTTTTTTGCCACTCAAAACTTCTGTTAAGGATCCCAATGTTTTGCTCTTAAATTCTTCGCCATTATTTTTCTCCTCAACCAGATGTAAAAATAAACCGACCTCATCAAGGATTCTTTGATAAGAATGTGCCGTTTTAACAACTATTGAATCTGCATATTGCTTGATTTTAAGCTCTTCAGATCTGGATAAACTTCTTTCTGTAAAAATAATAATCGGCAGGTTTTCCAGACCTTCGTAACTTTTGATTTCTTCAACAACTTTGTATTGGTTTCCTCTGGCTTCACCAATATCCAGAATCACACAATCTGCTTTATCAGACATCAAAGCACTAACACTGTCTTCAACGTTATTTTCTACAGATAATGAAATGTTAAAATTACTTAAGTAGTAAGACAAAGCACTTGCATGTTTAGCATTTTCTTCAACGATCAGAACTTTTTGTGGGGATTTCCGAAGCGCTTCCTCTATTCTTCTGAATACTTCTGTCATCTGATCCAATGCTACAGGCTTGTTGATAAAATCAACGGCTCCTTTCATCAGGCTCTCCTGTTTTGCGCGCATTGCCGACATCATATGTACAGGAATATGTCTGGTTGCGGAATTGGATTTTAACTCATCCATTACCTGCCAGCCGTCTTTTACAGGCAGCTGAATATCCAACAGAATTGCCGACGGATGATATTGGGTTGCCGCAGATAAAGCGTGATCGCCTCTTACTACGACAACACCTTTATAATTCTGCATTCTTGCATATTTGAGCAACGCTTTTGCAAAATTGGTGTCATCTTCTATAATAAGGATAACTTTATCCTCATCTGTAATTGTACCACGATCATCATCAACATCTTCCGGAATTTCCAAAAAAGGATTCTCTTCCACCAAAATGTTATGGATTTGTTCTACATCTTCTTTGATGACTTTTACAATATTCTGTTCGGTTTCCAGCTGGCTTGGTTCTGATTGCTTGCTTACAGGAATTTTTAAAATAAATTCGCTGCCTTCATCAATCTTACTTTTCAAGGTTAATTCTCCGCCTAATAATCTTGCAATTTCCCTGCTGATGGACAGTCCCAAACCTGTTCCGCCGAATTTCCTCCTGGTAGAACCGTCTGCCTGTTGGAATGCTTCGAAGATGATGTTCTGTTTATCTTCAGGGATTCCGATTCCGGTATCTTTAACTGAGAAAATAATCGATTCCTTGTTTTTTGGATCTTTTCTGATGTTCAAAGTAATACTACCTTCTGAAGTAAATTTGATTGCATTGGATAAAAGATTTCTCAATACCTGATCCAGTCTTAGCCTATCCGTTTCAATTTCTTTTTCAATGTTTTCATCAATTTCGATATTGAACTGGAGCGCTTTCTGATGAATAACAGGATTGAAAAGATTTCGTAAGTCTTTCACAACATCATCCAGGGAAACATCCTGATAATCCAAAGTCATTTTTCCTGATTCAATCTTCGCAAGATCAAGAATTTCGTCAATCAAAGTCAATAGGCTCGTTCCTGAACTCTGAATTACTTTTGCTGATTCTATCTGATCTTCATTCAGGTTTTCTTCCGGATTTTCAGCCATTAGACGAGACAACAAAAGAATTGAATTAAGCGGTGTTCTAAGCTCGTGTGACATATTCGCAAGGAACTCGGACTTATATTTTGTACTTAATGCTAATTCCTCTACTTTTCTCTGTATCTCAGCATTACGTTCACCAATGAGATGATTTTTCTCTTCCAGTAATTTGGAACGTTCTTCTAATTCTGCATTGGTTTGTAAAAGTTCTTCTTGCTGAACTTTCAGTTCTTCTTCAGAAGCCTGCAATTTTTGTGTCTGTGCTTCTAGTTCCGTGTTAAGATTTTCAAGTTCAGAATGTTGTACCTGCAGTTCTTCTGCCTGAGTTTGGGTTTCTTCCAGTAATCTTTGTTCCTGCTCTCTTCCTTTTGCAGCATTGAGAGCAATAGCAACATTGCGGCAGCCTTCTATAAAATATTCGATCTTATCGTCATCAAAATTAGATTTTGAGTTCAGTTCCAATACTCCGAAAGCGTAATTACCAAAAACAATAGGGACTAACAAAATGCTATTAACTTTGACCTTACTTCCGGCAAAAGTTACTGCAAATTGGTTTTCATCAATATCATTGTAGACCTTGATTGATCTTTGTATAAAAACCTGCCCAACCATTCCTTCACCCGGTTCAAAGCTATTTTTCATATGATCTTCCTGTGCATAAGCTGCATTCAGTTTCAATCGGCCTTCTTCGTTAAGATAAATTGCGCCGTTGATGCAATTGCCATATTCAATAAGATGATTAAGAGATTCAGTCGTAACTTCCTTTACAGATTTATTTCCAACAAGGGATTCATTCAAAATAACCAAGCCTTTTTGACGCCATTCGCTCTTATTGATCTGATCAAAAGATTTTTTGAGAGAATCTGTCATATGGTTCAGGGATTCCACCAATTCGCCCAAATCATCCTGAGCATTATCCACAGCTTTTTGACTGTAATCTCCGTTGGAAACACGATTTGCAATTTGTTTTATTGCATTGACACGTTTGGTGATTTCGATATCTTTTTCCTTTAGTTCTCTTTCCAGCTTGTCTCTGCGGATCAGATCTGCCTTTAGTTTTGCATAGAAAGAAGCCGTAACAATTACCGCTGCAATTGCCGAAAAAATAATGAATAAAACTGTGGTATTGGAAGATCTTGTAAGATCCTTGTTTTTGATTTCCAATACTTGTTCTTCATATTTTACAAAATCATTTACAATACTTCGGCATTTGTCCATATAAGCTTTGCTCATCGTAATCTGTTCCTGTGTCATCTGAATGCCTTTGCGTCTGTCTTCTACAAAATGTTTCAGATTATTGATATTAACCTTGACATTTTGTTCCAGATTATTGAGACGTTCTATTTGGAATTGATCATCAATATCCAGATCTTTTGCCCGTTGCATTGCTTTTGGAAGCTCTACCAGACTGCGTTTGTACGGGTCCAGATAATTTTCTCTACCTGTGAGCTGGTAACCTCTGTTTCCTGTTTCAGCATCCAGCAGAGCAATTAAAACATCTTTAACAGCCGTGATAGATTTTCTGCTTGTAGATAGCTTTTCTCTGTTGTTCATTTGATTTTGAATACTCCAGTAAGAAGCAATAGAACTGGCAATAAGAATCAAAAGTGATAAACCGACTCCAATCTGCAGATTTCGTATAATTTTCTTTGGCATATAAAGAATTAATTTAGTGGTAAAGTGAAATAAAATGTTGATCCTTCTCCCGGTTCACTGGAAACTCCAATAGTTCCGTGATGTTGTTTGATAATTTCTGAACAGATGTATAATCCGATTCCCATTCCCTGGAACTGCAATGAAGATTCTTCTACACGATAAAATTTTTGAAAAACATATTCCTGCTTAAAATCCGGTATACCAATTCCGAAATCTGTAACGCTGATTCTCACTTCTTTTTCATCAGCAAAAGTGGTTACAAAAATCTGATTATTATCCGGAGAATATTTGATAGCATTGCTAAGGAAATTGATTAAAACCTGCTCTATCCGTATTTTGTCAAAAGGAATCAAGAAGTCGGGTTTGACGCCGTGACGTTCAATTTTTACATTATTACCACTGGTATGTAAAATAGTTTCGATTGCACTTTGCAGAACAGATTCCAGATTCTCGGGCTTTTTGTTAATCTTAAGTTTTCCGTTTTCAATTTTTGAAACATCAAGAAGATCTGTGATCAGACTGTTCAGCTTTTCGATCTGGTCCAAGGTCTTTTCAACATAAAGCAATTCCGAATTTTCATTATTAAGTTTTAGTTTCCGTTCCAATAGCTGTGTGTACGCCTTGATGCTTGTAAGAGGCGTTTTGAGCTCATGACTGGCAATACTCAGAAATTCGTCTTTTTCTTTCTCCACCTTTTTTTGATCATCAATATCCGTAAAAGTTCCTACCCAGTTTTTAATGAGATCCCCTTCAAAAACGGGAGACATCCTGAGCAAATGATAACGGTAAAGCTGGGTTTTAATATTTTTGATCCGAACCTCAAGCTCCATAGCTTTTCCTCTTTTTCTACATTCTTCAAATTCTTTTTTGATATCGTGATCATCAGGATGAGTTTCCGGAAAATCCTGTTCCGATTCGGAATACAGGTACCATTTGCAATTTACAAAATCAACTTCCCCATTTTGATTGAGTGTAAAAGCAATTTGTGGCAAAGCCTGCAACATGAGATGAAAATGATCGATCTGGGACTTCATTGTCGCCTGGGACTCTCGTCTGCCTTTGACTTCGAGTTCCAGATTTTGTTGTGTTCTTTTCATCGCAAGATTATTCTCTTGCAGATTATAGAAAGTCTTAACTTTTAGTAATAAAATTTCCGGATCGATGGGTTTGGTCACGTAGTCTATACCACCGGATTTATAACCCTTGGTAATAAATCTTTTCTCAGTACTAACTGCAGATAAAAAGACAATTGGGATCTCTTTTGTCTTGCTATAGCCAGCTAATGTTTCAGCTACTTCAAAACCATCCATATCTGGCATCTGAACATCCAGAATGATTAATGAATAATTGTTTTTTAATGCCTTTCCCAGAGCCTGTTCTCCGGAGATAGCCGTATCAACTTCAAAATCGTTGGACTCTAATAGTTTTTTTAATGAATATATATTGTTTTGATTATCATCGACAATTAAGACCATAAAATTTTAAAATGTACTAATTATTATTACATTGTGCTAAAACATCAAAAATACTTACAAAATTTCAATAATGTATTATTTTTATATAATTCATAATAAACAAATTATATCTATAAATTTTTATGTAAAATCAAGCCTGTAATTTGATGCTCTATGTCGTTAGCAAAACTTGTTCCTTAAACTACAAAATGAATAAAATATTTGGATAATTAGATTAAGATTCTATCAGTACAATATTTTTCTGTTGCGAATTTTAACAATATTATCTTTCTCCATACTCTTTAGCGTCCTGATAGTTGTTTCGACACGAAGGCCAGTAAGGCTTGCCATTTGTTGTCTTGTGAGCGGGATTTGGAATGAAAACGGACTCGGGTCTTTTTGTGAACTTTTAAGATAGTCCATTAATGCTTTTAGCTTTGTCGCGGGATTTTGTGTCGAAAAAATTTGCCCCATCACAAATTTGAAATACATAGACTCAGAAAGGCTTTGGATAATATGCAAACGGGTTTCGGGATATTTTTCAAGTAGTAATAAAAATTTGGCTTTTGGTAATCTCAGAACTTTACAAGATGTCAGTGCAATTGCATTTACTGGATATAGCTTATTCATGAAAAGTAAAAATTCGCCGATACTATGTCCTTTTGTCAATATACTTTGTATCATTTCTTTACCATCTTCATTATAATTGTTAAGCTTTATATCACCTTCTATTATCTGATAATAATAAAGCGGTGTACCCCCTTCTGAAAAAATAACATCCCCGATATTGTAATCTATGATTTTCGCGCCTAACGATTTTATAATAAATTCTTCTATAACCATATTTGTCTACTCTCTTATGTTTCAAAAGTTATCCTTATAAAACACTAAATCAATCAATGTTATCAATTGAATTTGTTAGATATAATCTTTGCTATTTTTACAAATACTTAAATAAAAAGCTCTACAAACTCATATATCATCTATAACATCAGTCTATAAAGTCTTAATGTCATTCGATGATTGGTTAAATTGAATTGTAATTTTATAGATGCTTATAAGCGGACATCTAAATTTGAGTAGAACTTCTGATTAAGAATTTGTAATTCCATAGTCTATTTTTAATTGACGTCAAAATTATACAGAACTTGCTTACCACTTTATGACCTGAGTCATATTGAAATGATAATTATAATTTAAAGTTAAGATAATGATGTTAATTTTATAACGAGACCTGTAAATAGAATAAAATTAATAATAATAAACGAAAATATTTTAAAATGTTGTAAAAATTAATTTTATAGTTTATTAATATTTTGTCAGGTATTTATGAATTTAGAACTGTCTTTTGTTTACTAATTGTTGGTGTAAAAAATAAGAATAAAACTTGAGATTGCTTTGCAGATGGCAAAAATAAAAAACCACCTACGATTTGTAAGTGGTTGATTGTAAAAGTGGTCCCACCTGGGCTCGAACCAGGGACCACCTGATTATGAGTCAGGTGCTCTAACCAACTGAGCTATAGGACCTCAAAATTTGGTTAAATTTTGTGTGTGCAAAAATAACAAAATTTCTTTATCTGCCAAACCTTTTAAGGTTTTTCTTGACACAATTCTATCAGCACACCATTCGTTGATTTAGGATGAAGAAAGACAACTAATTTATTATCAGCACCTTCTTTCGGCTCTTCTGATATAAAAATAAATCCTTCTTTTTTTAATCTTTCGATTTCAGTTTGGATGTTTTCTACTCCAAATGCGATATGATGAATCCCTTCTCCTTTTTTATCGAGAAATTTCGCGATCGGGCTTTCCGGATTTGTGGCTTCCAAAAGTTCGATTTTGCTTTCTCCAACTTCGTAAAATGAGGTGGTTACACCTTCCCTTTCAACAGACTCTTGTTTATAATTGGATTTACCCAAAAGTCTTGCAAAAAGATTATCCGAATCTGATAAAGATTTAACAGCAATTCCCAAATGTTCTATTTTCATTTTCTATTAAATAAAAAAAATTAAACCTCATAGCGTAACTATGAGGTTTATTATTTTAGATAAATTATTAATTATTAAATCCTTCAATGATTTTTGAAAAATCTTCAATCTTAAGTGCAGCACCGCCAATCAGACCTCCGTCAACATCTGGCTGGGAAAAGATTTCTTTGGCGTTATCAGGCTTCACACTTCCACCGTAAAGAATAGAAACCCCATCAGCCACTTGTTTTCCGTATTTGTCTGCAATCAGACTTCTGATATAAGCGTGAACTTCCTGTGCTTGTTCAGCGGTAGCGGTTTCGCCGGTTCCAATGGCCCAAACTGGTTCGTAAGCAATCACTACTTTTTTGATTTCTTCTGCAGATAAAGTGAAAAGGGCTGTTTCTGTTTGGTTCTTCACCACTTCGAAATGCCTTCCTGTCTTGCGTTCTTCTAATTTTTCACCATTGCAATAGATTGGTGTCAAACCTTTGTCAAGCAGTGCTTTTACTTTTCTGTTCGCATGGCTGTCTGTCTCGCCGTGAAACGTTCTTCTTTCTGAGTGAGAAACTAAACTTCCGTCAGCATCAACAGAAGCTAGCATATCAACAGAAATTTCACCAGTGTAGGCACCACTTGCATATTCAGAAACGTCCTGGGCAAATACGCCAACTTCCCCATTTTTGAAAACTTCTTTCGCGGTGGTAAGATACAGAGCTGGCGGCGCAATGTAAACCTCGCAATTAGTAGTGTTATTTTTTTTGTATTCTAAAAGCTGAAACATGAGTTCCTGGGCTTCAGCATAAGTTTTGTTCATTTTCCAGTTGCCTGCAACAATGTTCTTTCTCATTATATTTTTAATTTAAGTTCCAAAGATTTTTAAGTAGAATGTAGAATCTATGCTCATCATCGCTTACATTGTTATCAGCTTTGATGAGAGATTTTGCAAATTGAATAAAGTCTTTTCTTTCTTTTTCTGTAGAATCATCCTCGAAGCATTTTGCATGGAATTCGAAATGGTCCTGCCATTGGTCAGAAGTAAGCTGCGCAATGATCTCCAATTCGTCATCCAGGTTCAGACGGAACGGAAATTCTTCAGCCATATATTCCTGAACTTTAAGCCCTTCTTCGGGTTTGATAATGCCATCTACAGCGGACAAAATCATAAGTAAATGATAACCAGCAATCGGTTTATTTGATTTTCTCATTATATAATTTAATCTTGATTTAAATAATCTTTAGCACCCAATTTTTCAACAATTTTTCCTTTTTCCAGAACTAATACAAAGGGATTGCTTCTGGCTATCGTTTTGATAGCGATTTCATCCATCATATAATTAGGAATTTGTTTATAGAAATCATGTTGTGTACTTATGCCGTAAACTTTAGCTTTTTCCGTCAAAGCTTTGGTTTCTGTTTTATTGAGAAGATCGGCATCTACTAATTTCGGTTTGTATGAAAAAATCAGAACTGCCCTCGGTTCTTTCAATATTTCGTTAGTGAAATTATTACCGTTGATATCTTCAACCTTGAATTTCGAAATTTCAGATTCGTAACCTTTTTTCACGATTTCGGATGTCGTTTTTCCGTCTTCGATTTGCCAGTTGGTGTCTTTCCAATATTCTTTGTTGATATAATCATCCTGATTTACTTTTTTAATTTCACCGGTTTTCAGATTCTTAAGCGAATAAAAAGTCTTGTATTCCGAAGGATTTTTATCGATTTTTTCTTTCTCTGCGCCCAGATCTGTTCCGATAGAATAAGCTCTGAAATCTATCATCGGTTCGTGAGCAATTCCTCTGTACATAACGAAAATCATTACTAAAACGAAAACTCCCAACAATGGTAATTTTCCGAATCTTACCCTTTCATCTTCTTCTCTTTTTCTGTAAAGAACAGCCAAAATTAATAATAAAACAAGGAGTATAATATCTTTCCAGAACGATTGCCAAGGTGTGAATTTGATTGCGTCACCAAAACATCCGCAATCCGTTACTACATTATAATAAGCGGAATAAAACGTCAGAAAACCAAAGAAAATACAAAGCGCAATCAATGCATAAATCGTTTGTTTAAGTTTGATTTTCATCAGTAACATAAATCCTAAAACCAATTCCAATATAACAACGATGATCGAAAATGCCAAAGCATATTTTTCTAAAAATGGCAAATCGAAAACAACCGGTGAGAAATATTCTTCCAGCTTGAAAGAAAATCCTTTCAAATCGACCGCTTTTACAAAACCGGAAGCAATGAAAATAAGTGCAACAATGTAGCGCAGAACTGCTTTCATATTTATTAATTTTTAAATTTAATCAGACAAAAAACAGCATAATTCAGCATATCAAAATAGTTGGCATCCAAACCTTCCGAAACCAAAGTTTTCCCTTGATTATCTTCGATCTGTTTGGTTCTCAAAACTTTCTGATAAATCAAATCTGTGATGGACGAGATTCTCATATCTCTCCAGGCTTCACCGTAATCGTGATTTTTGCGTTCCATCAGCTCTTTCGCTTTTTGGGCATAAGAATCGTAAAGATTGATGATTTCTTCCGGATTAGCATTCAGCTCATCAGAAAATCCTTTCTCCAGCTGAATCAATCCGATAATAGAATAATTGATGATTGCAATGAATTCGTCTTCTTCGCTTTCATCCACCATTTTCACATCCGTCATTTGTAACGTTCTGATTCTGCTTACTTTGATGTAGATTTGGTCGGTTATAGAACTGGGACGAAGAACACGCCAGGCAGTTCCATAATCTTTCATTTTTTTTTGGAAAAGGTCTCTGCAAGTCTTGATGACGTCGTCAAACTGGGCGGATGTATTGTGCATAAATCTGTCTAATTGGTCAAAGATACAAATTTAGTTCGGAGTTGATTTATTGATAGTAATCATTAAAAACTAAGCTTATTCCTTAATAATTTTAGTTTTTTGAATTTCCTTTCCTAGATTGTTTTTAAGAACTATAAAGTACATCCCTTTTGAAATTTTAGAAACGTCAATACTTTTGATGTTTTTTTCTGATTTTACTTTTTGTCCTAAAGAATTAAATATCTCCACATTTGTTTGTTCAGAAAAATGAACAATATTTTTTGCAGGATTTGGATAGATTTTTATTGAGTTTTTACTAAAATTATCTATTGACATAAATGCATCACAATTGGTACTGAAATTTGCGATGGCATCAACGGCTGTCCAATTTGTTTCGGAATAATTAACGTCATCAACTTGAATACAGGTAAGTTCTGAATTGTTTGTAACATCAAAAAAATCGATGTTGTGATTATTCCCATTTTTGATATTTAAATTCTTAAGTTTATTGTCAATTGCCCAAAGCATTTTAAGTTCAATGTTATTACTTAAATCAAGAGTTTGCAACTCATTTTGCGCGATATATAGCATTTGTAATCCTAAAGAATTACTGAAATTAACATTAAATAAATGATTCTGTGAACAAGCCAATTCTTTAAGAAGATTACTTGTTGGCAGCACCAGTGAATTGAGTTGATTACTAGAACACCATAATGTTTCTAGACCTATATTGTTCATTAAATTCAGAATTTTTAATTCGTTTCTTTCACAAACTAAAGAACTCAAAACACTATTATTTCCTAAAGTTAACGTTGTCAGTTTATTATTTTGGCAATCTATGAATTTCAAAGAAAGATTATTACTAAAGTCTAAGTTAACAATTTGATTATCCGAACAATTAATATTATTCAAGCGAGTATTATTACTTAAATCCAATAAAGTCAAATTATTTTGATGACATATTAATGATGTAATATTTACAAATGATTCTATACCCGCAAGAGAATTAATCCCCAAATTAAAACACTCTATAGTTCCGGTAAAAGCAATCGCTTCTGAAACTTGTATCTCATTGTCACCGTTAGTATTAATTTCAGATTGATTAATCAAATACTGTTTAAATTTAACATCAGGGATATTTACAATTTGAGCTAATGAAAATGATGAAACTAGAGTGAAGAATAAAGAATGTATAAATGTTTTCACGGTTTTATTTTTTAATTTCGTGTGCAAAAATAACTTTATTAATTGATTTCGAAAGAAAGTTAAATTGTTTTATTTTTTTAATTTGAAATGCAAACTATATTTTTGTTAGATGGATTTTTCTATAAGCAATTCTAATTTTTTTCTAATCAATTGTAATGGCAAATTGATTGATTTGTCAAAGCCTAAACTAATGGGAATTTTAAATCTAACGCCAGATTCTTTTTCTGACGGAGGGAAATTCAACAATGAAAAATCAGCCTTGGAACAAGCTGAAAATCTGTTGAAAAACGGTGCGTCAATTATTGATATCGGCGCGCAATCGACACGACCAAATGCCGAATTTTTGAATGCTGATGAAGAAATCAGAAGGATTGGAAATGTTATTTCATTAATCAAAAAAGAATTCCCGGAAAGTTTGATTTCATTAGATACATTTTATTCCGATGTTGTGAGATTCGGTTATAATGAAGGAATTGATATAGTAAATGATATTTCTGCAGGACAATTTGATTCTGAACTTTTGGATACAGTTGCAAAATCTGGCTTACCTTATATATTGATGCATATTAACCCGACTTATGAATCGATGCACGAGAAAATTAAGCTCGATGATATTATTATTTCTGTTAACCGGTTTTTCTCAGAAAAGGTAAAATTCTTAAGACAAAAAGGAATCAAAGATATTATTCTTGACCCTGGATTTGGCTTTGGAAAAACAGTTGAAGATCAATACCAAATGATTGATGAATTCGAATATATTGGATTTGGAAAAATGCCTGTTTTGGCTGGAATTTCAAAAAAATCATTCATTTACAAACCACTTGGAAAACAACCGAACGAAGTTGAAAAAGAAACATTAGATTTACATCATGAGTTATTAGAAAAAGGAGCTAATATTATCCGTCTTCATAATCCGGAAACCTTGAAAATCTGAGTATGAAAAAAATCCTTCTCTTTATAAGGAAAGTTCTCAAAAAATCTTTTGACAATATCAGAAATGAGCGCTTGAAGCAGAATATTCTTCAAGCAGTTCCTTTTTGGATTGGCTCTATTATTACAGGATTGATTGCTGTTTTATATGCCCAAGTTTTTGCTTTCGGAGAAGAAATGCTTCATAAGATCCTGGATTGGCATCTTTGGATGATTTTTATTCTTGCACCAACAGGATTTGTTTTTTCTTGGTGGCTGGTAAAAAAATATGCACCATTTGCAAAAGGCAGCGGAATCCCGCAAGTAATGGCTGCTGTTGATCTGGCAAATCCAAAAGATAATAATCTTATCAAAAGACTGTTGAGTTTCAGAATTCTGATTGTTAAAATCATTTCAAGTTTTGTTTTGGTATCATCTGGTGGCGCAGTTGGAAGAGAAGGCCCGACCATACAGATTGCCGGCTCTGTTTTCCGAAAAGTCTATGAGTTTCTACCTGATTGGTGGCCGAAAATTTCGAAAAAGAATATGATTCTTACCGGAGCGGCAGCTGGGCTTTCAGCAGCTTTCAATACGCCTTTGGGAGGAATTGTTTTCGCAGTTGAAGAATTATCCAAAACTCATATCAATTACTTCAAAACGGCATTGTTTACAGCTGTTATTATTGCCGGGCTTACTGCACAGACTTTGGCGGGCTCTTATTTATATTTAGGTTATCCTAAAACGCAAGGTGTGACTTTGTGGATTATGTTTCCGATTATTATCGTTTCCGGAATTGCAGGAATTCTCAGCAGTCAGCTTTCTGTTGCAATGTTGAAAATCAATGGTCTCAAGAAAAAATTAAAATCGAACACTTCAAATATTATATTTCTTTTCATATGTGGATTAATTGTAGCTTCTATAGCTTTTTTTCTTAATAAAGATATTCTGGGTTCCGGTAAAGATATCATAGAACGTGTTCTGTTTTCTGATAATAAAACCGAAGCTTGGTATGTTCCTATTCTCAGGATGTTAGGGCCTGCTTTAGCCTTTACTTCCGGAGGAGCGGGCGGAATTTTTGCTCCGGCTTTATCAACGGGAGCTTCTATTGGAAGTGTTTTTGCAGACATTATGAATCTCACCGATAACGAAACTAATGTCCTGATACTTGCAGGAATGGTCGCTTTTCTGACCGGGATTACCCGCGCGCCTTTTACTTCTGCGATTTTGGTTTTAGAAATGACGGACAGGCATTCATTAATATTCCATCTGATGTTGGCAGGAATGATATCTTCTATTTTCTCTGTTTTAATAAGCCGTTACTCTCTGTATGAAGAATTAAAGTTGAGCTTTTTAAAGGAAATAAAACAATAATCTTCCGAAATTCCTATCCGGTTTTTATAATTTTCATATTCAATATATTTGGATTTTTTATTTGAAATTGATATTTTTTTGGATAAAAATTTGGTAATTTAGAAATTATTTGGTTATATTTGAGAGAATTTAAAAAATTAATTTTATGAAAAAATTTCTATTTTCTTTATTTGCAACAGGTGCGTTGTTTTCAACAGACGTATTGAAAGCGCAGACTGTAATTTTCGAAGACAGTTTTGAAACGTACACAGATTTTGCTATTGCTAATGTTGGCAACTGGACACTTACAGATGTTGATCTTAAAACTACTTATGGATTTCAGGGAATTACATTCCCGAATACTCAGGTAGCCAAATCTTTTCAGGTTTTTAACTCAACTACCACTACTCCACCAATGACTCCTAGTGAAACCTCAGATTGGACTGCCAATACAGGGGATAAAATGATGGTCGCTTTTGCAGCTACTTCATCACCGTGGAACAATGACTGGCTTATCTCTCCTCAAATACAGTTAGTAGCAGGGCAAGGAGCTACACTAAGTTTCTGGGCTAAAAGCTGTGATGCAGATTATGGAGCTGAGAAATTTAAAGTGCTGGTTTCCACAACAGGAACCGCGGTTGCAAACTTCACAGCAGTTTCAGGAGTTATAACAACACCTTCTGACGCTACTTGGCACGAGTATACTTACAATTTGAATGCTTATGCGGGGCAACAGATTTATGTGGCGATACAATGCACTTCAGAAGACCAATTCGGTTTTGCTGTAGATGATTTTAAAGTGGTTAGTATACCTCCGGCAACTACAGCGCCTGGCTGTTCTACTTTAAGTACACCGGCAAACGCAGCAACAGGAGTTGCAGTGACGCCTAGTCTTACATGGGCGGCATCTTCAGGTGCAGATTCTTATGATGTTTATCTAGATACTAACCCAAATCCAACAACAATGGTGGGTAGTACTTCAGGGACAAGCTTCACAGTTACTTCTAATCTGGCACTTAACACAACTTACTATTGGAAAGTAATTCCTAAGAACTCAATTGGTTCGGCAAGTGGTTGTACAGTGAATTCATTTACAACAACTTCAACGTTGACATATTGCGGACCATTGGCGTTTACTTTCACTGTTGAACCAATTACATTGGTGAATTTTGCCGGAATTAATAACACGACGAGTGCCAGTACAACGGGTGGAACTGCTCATGAATTCTTCTTGAATCAGGTAGGTAACGTAACACAAGGAAGTACACATACTATTACAATAAAAGGAAATACGGGTGGTAATTATACAAATAATTTTGCTGTATTTATTGACTGGAATCAAGATGGAGATTTTGCAGACGCAGGAGAAACTTATTCTGTAGGAACTATTGTTAATTCAACAGGTACAGATACAAAACAACTTACTTATGATATCACAGTTCCGGTTGGAGCAACAGTTGGTAATACAAGAATGAGAGTTAAAAAGCAATTTGGAACAACCAGTCCACTTACTGATCCTTGTACAGGAGCCAGCTTTGGACAGGCAGAAGATTATACTCTTAATGTTGGTGTATTGGCGGTTAATGATATAACAAAATCAAATATCAAGTCTTACCCTAACCCTGTTAAAGACGTATTTAATATCGAAGCTCAAGGTAAGATCAAATCTGTGAAAGTATTTGATGTAACAGGTAAACAATTATTAACTAAAGATCTGAATGAAACTAAATCCCAAATTGACTTCAGCAGATTCAATGCAGGTGTTTATGTCGTTACAACTCAGTTAGAAGATGGTTCTACAACTTCAACAAAAGTGATCAAGAAATAAAATCTAAATCATATTGTTAAATTAACCTGCAGAATTTCTGCAGGTTTTTTTGTTATAAATAATTGTAATTCGGAAAAAAGTTGTACTTTTGCAACTCGAATTTTTAATTAAAATTAATTAACATTATGAACAATTACGAAACTGTTTTCATTTTAACTCCCGTTCTATCTGATGCTCAGGTGGAGGAAGCAGTGAAAAAATTTGAAGATCTATTGACTTCAAACAATTGCGAAATCGTTGCCAAAGAAAATTGGGGACTTAAAAAATTGGCTTATCCTATCCAATTGAAAAAGAATGGTTTTTATACCTTAATCGAATTCAAAGGAGAAGGAACAGTAGTTGCAGACTTAGAAACTGCTTTCAAACGTGATGAGAGAGTTATCCGTTACCTAACGACTAAACTTGACAAGCACGCTGTAGATTATGCAGTAACAAGAAGAAGCAAACTAAAATCTGCGAAAGCTTAATTCATTAACCCTTAAAAAATTTAAAACAATGGCAATAGACGATATGGCAAAACAAGCCTCTGCCGGGGGCGAATCGGAAGTAAAATTTCTTACTCCACTTGATATCAATACAAAATCTGAAAAGAAATATTGTAGATTCAAAAAATTCGGAATTAAGCACGTAGATTATAAAGATGCTGATTTCTTATTACAATTCGTGAACGAACAAGGTAAAATCTTACCAAGAAGATACACAGGAACTTCTCTTAAATATCAAAGAAAAGTATCTGCTGCTATCAAAAGAGCAAGACACCTTGCTTTGATGCCTTACGTAGCGGATCTTTTGAAATAAGAACAAAATAATAAAAGAAGAGAGCTTGCTTTCTTCTTTTGTTGCTGAATAAATAATTTAATTCTAACGATTTAGATAAGAGATAAAAGATAAAGGATAAAAGATTTTTAAAATCTTGATTCTTGGCTCTTTGTTCTTGGCTCTAAAACTAAAACGGACAACAACAATGGAAATTATCCTAAAAAAAGATGTAGAAAACTTAGGACTTGAGTTTGATACGGTAAATGTAAAACCAGGTTATGCAAGAAACTTTTTGATCCCTCAAGGTTTTGCATTATTAGCTACTCCAAAAAATAAAGCTCAATTAGAAGCTACTTTGGAGTCTAGAAAAGAAGAAGAAGCTAAGTTGGTTGCTGCTGCTAATGCAGTTGTAGATCAATTGAAGAAAACTGTTATTACTATTCCTGCAAAAGTAGGCGCTGGTGACAAGTTATTTGGTTCTATCAACAATGCTGACCTTGCTGCTGCATTAGAAAAAGCTGGTGTTAGTGTTGATAAAAAATACATCAAAATTCCTGGAAATACAATCAAGAGAACTGGTAAATTCTCAGCTCTTGTTAGACTTCACAGAAATGTTGAGTACAACTACGAGTTCGATATCGTTTCTGATGCTCCGGTAGTAGAAGCTGCTCCTGCAAAAAAGGAGGAAGCAAAATCTGAAGAAGCTTAATCAGTAAAAGATAAGATACAAAAAACCACCTCATTTGAAGTGGTTTTTTTTGTACATAATATCTTAAGATGCCTTAGCCTTCCAAGTATTAAAAAATTCTTTTACTTTTTCTAAGCTGTAACCGTTCCCCTCTTCCAAAACTGAGCTGTCCTGTGTGTGGATTTGTTTTCCGTTTTCATCCAAAATGATAAAAACAGGATACCCAAATTTATCGCCAGGATTTCCATAACCGGTAAAGATTTTCTCATTCTTATTTTCCGGCGACCAGTTCAAATGATAGTAGATAAAATTATTATCAACAATTTGCTTAAGTTCCGGCGTTTGTTGTACATAATTATTAAATCTCAGGCACCAGATGCACCAATTCCCTCCTGCTTGTATTATTACATTCTTGTGTTGTTTTTTTGCACTAGCTACAGCATTCTGAATGTCAAGCGCAGCGTTGGCTTCCGGATGATAAGGTTTAGGTAATCTGGCTTTTTCTTCGGCTGCAGCTTTTTTCTTCGCTTCTATTTGCTCTTTGGTCAAAGTATTTTCCTTAGTCTGAGCGTTAGTTAGAGAAAATAACAAAACTCCTCCCAAAAATAACAGACTCTTAACAGATTTTCTCATTTATTATTGATAATAGATTTTAATTAAACATCAAAGTTAATCAAAAATCCAGCCATTTTTCAGTATATTTGCCAATATTCATTATACATTGAATCAATTTTTATTCAGCATATTATTACTAATTTCCAGATTACCGCTTAAGGTATTATATTTCTTTTCAGATATAATGTTTTTTCTTAATTACTATATTATTGGTTATCGAAAAGCAGTTGTTCTGGAGAATCTTAGAAACGCTTTTCCTGAAAAGTCGGATAAAGAGATCAAAGATATCTCAAAAAAATTCTTCTCTAATTTTTGTGATTACCTTGCCGAGATGTTGAAGGCTTTTACAATATCAGAAACGGAATCTCGGGTAAGAATGCAGCATCTTAATCAAGATGTATTTCATCAGGCGAAGGCGGAAGGAAAAAATATAATCATGTTATCAGGTCATATTTTTAACTGGGAATGGTTCAATGCCTTAGCCACTCTTATTCCACAAAAAGACTGTCATCCGGTTTACAGAAAAATGAACAGCAAATTCTGGGAAGAAAAAATTAAAACCATCAGAAATAGATTTAATAATAAATCTCTTGAAGCCAATGAGGTGATTAAACAGATTTTCCGGGCGCCAAATGATGGTAATTCCGCATATATGTTTGTTGCGGATCAAACGCCTCATATTTCTCATGTTAATTATGGACTTAATTTTCTGAATCAGAAAACACCCGCTTTTGTAGGATATGATAAGCTATCTACAAGAATGGATTTGGTGTTTATCTTCTGTGAAATGAAAAAGGTAAAAAGAGGCTTTTATCAGGTTAATTATCACAGGATCTATCCCGATGGAGAAAAATTTGTAGAGCACGAAGTTGTAAAGAAATTTCATAAACTACTGGAAAATACGATCAGGAAAAGGCCGGACAACTGGCTTTGGTCACACAGAAGATGGAAATATAAAGATTCAATCAAAAATTATGACGAATAGATGACTGTCGCAATTGCTATACTCAACTGGAATGGAAAAAATTGGTTAGAAAAGCTCTTGCCTTCTGTTGTGAAATATTCTCAGGATGCGGAGATTTTTGTTATTGACAATGCGTCAACCGATGATTCTATTTCATTTCTAAAATCTGATTTTCCTGCTGTCAAAATTATTCAGAATAAAACTAATTCAGGTTTTGCAGCAGGTTATAACGAGGGATTGAAATCTATCAATGCGGATATTTATTGCCTTCTGAATTCGGATGTAGAGGTTACAGAAAACTGGATCTCTCCTATTCTTAATTTATTTTCTAAGGATAAGGACATTGCCGCTATTCAGCCAAAAATCCTGGATTATTATCAAAGAAACAAATTCGAATTTGCCGGAGCTGGTGGCGGGTTAATTGACAATCTATGCTATCCCTATTGCAGAGGACGTATTTTTGATGATATAGAATTGGACAGTGGACAATATGACGATGAAACCGAAATATTCTGGGCATCAGGTTGTTCATTGTTTATTCGATCAAAAGATTACTGGGATATGAATGGTTTCGATGAGAGATTCTTTGCACATCAGGAAGAGATCGATCTTTGTTGGAGATTAAAAAATAACGGAAAAAAAATCTATTATACCGGAAAATCCAAGGTTTACCACGTTGGTGGCGGAACACTTAACAAACAGAATCCGCAAAAAACCTACCTGAATTTCAGAAATAATCTCACAATGATGCTCAAAAACTTACCTTCCTCAAAAGCATTTTTCATTCTGTTTTTCAGATTGTCATTAGATGGGATTGCAGGTTTATATTTTGCTTACAAAAATGGATGGGAGCATCTTTGGGCTGTTTTCAAGTCGCATGTTGGCTTCTATTGGCAGTTTCCCGGATCAATTCGGCTAAGGCAAAAAAAGCAGATTGATCCTTATTATCAATCAAAATGGTTGATCTTTAAGCATTTTTTAGGATCTAAAAATTAATAAGATGGATTTTGTAGCTCTTGATTTTGAAACTGCAACACACGAAAAAAACTCTGCTTGTGAACTGGGAGTTTGCATTGTAGAAAATGGTCAGATTAAAGAAACCAAATCCTGGCTTATAAAACCGCCGTCCTTTCCCTATTTTAATCATCATAATGTTGCAGTTCATGGTATTACGCCAGAAGATGTGCAGCACTCTCCCACTTTTGGTGATGTTTGGTATGAAGTGGAAAATATGATGTATGGTAATCTTATGATTGCTCATAATGCTTCTTTCGATGTAAGCGTATTGCGAGGTTGTCTTGATCATTACGGTTTTTTCAAGCCAAATCTCAATTATTTATGCAGTATTGGTGTTGCAAAAAAAGCATGGAAAGATTTGAAAAGTTATGGTCTGAAAAGTCTTGCGGAACAACATCAGATCAAATTCAATCATCACCGGGCAGATGCCGATGCAGAAGTCTGTGCAAGGATTTCCCTGTTGGGTTTTGAAAGGCTGATGATAACAAGAACCGATGAAATCAAAGATATTTTCGGCAAGAGAATTAAAATTTTATAGAATGATTTGGGCAGCTTTTCCGCCTTCCACTCCCGCTTTTTTGTTTTATTAAACAAAAAGAGCTCCGTTCAAGTCGGGCTGCGCTTTGCAAGGTTGGACATTCGTTTCTGTTCGCCATGGATCATCCAAAGGTCAATTACTCAAAACTTCAGAAACAAGATTGAATTTAGGAATATCTACTTCAAAACTCTGCTGACTGGCATCTTCGAAGGTATAATAACCGTCCATACTTCCAACACCTGATTTTACGATCACATTAGAAAAATAACTGAATTTTTCACCACTTTCGATAACAGGCGTCAGACCAATCACACCAGCACCTTCAACCTCGGTAAAACCGAATCCCAAATCATAAATTATCCACTTTCTGGAAAGTAATTTAACAGGTCTTTCACTAAGGTTTTGGATTTCAATATTATAACGAAAAACATAACGATTTTCAGAAGGATAACTGTTATGGTTATCATATTCTGTCGTTACGCTGACTTTGATTTCTGATGTAATTTTTGAGACCATTTTATTAGATTTAAAATTGGAAATACAAATATCCCGCCGAACTTTGGATTCGAAAAAAAGCCTTTGGTTAAACCAAAATTCAATATTTAATTAGATTTTATACAATCGGTTAATTTTCTTAAATTTGTGAATCTAATAAAAAGAAAGTAAAAAGAAAAATGAATTCCTACAAAAACCCATTGGAAGAGCGCTATTCCAGTGAAGAAATGCTGTTTAATTTCTCGCACAACAATAAGTTCCAGAACTGGAGAAAGCTTTGGATTGCCCTTGCTGAAATTGAAAAAGATCTTGGTCTGGACATTACAGATGAGCAAATCGCCGAATTAAAAGCCAATGCAGAAAACATCGATTACGAAAAAGCGGCTGAATACGAGAAAAAATTCAGACATGATGTAATGGCTCACGTTCACGCTTATGGTGATGTGGCGCCTTCTGCAAAAGGAATTATTCACTTGGGAGCAACTTCAGCGTTTGTAGGAGATAACACAGATTTAATTCAGATCCGTGACGGACTTTTAATTTTAAAGAAAAAGTTGGTTAACGTGATGAAAAATTTAGCAGATTTTGCAATTCAATATAAAGATCTTCCAACGTTAGGTTTCACACACTTCCAGCCGGCTCAATTAACGACAGTTGGAAAAAGAGCTACACTTTGGTTACAAAGTTTAGTTCTTGACATCGAAGAACTTGATTTCTTCTTGGAAACATTAAGATTCAGAGGAGTAAAAGGAACAACAGGAACTGCAGCAAGTTTCTTGGAGCTTTTCAACGGTGATTATTCTAAAGTAAAGCATTTAGATAAAGAATTGTCGAAGAGATTCGGCTTCGAAAAAGTTTTCGGAGTTTCCGGGCAGACTTACGACAGAAAAATCGATGCTAAAGTTGTAGCTTTATTAGGAAATATCGCGCAATCTGCACATAAATTCACAAACGATTTACGTTTACTTCAGAATCTTAAGGAAATTGAAGAACCATTCGAAAAAAACCAAATCGGTTCATCTGCAATGGCTTACAAACGTAACCCAATGAGAAGCGAAAGAATCGGAGCGTTGGCAAAATACGTAATGTCTTTAACGACAAGTTCTGCAATGGTCGCTTCAACACAATGGTTTGAAAGAACGTTGGACGATTCTGCAAACAAGAGATTAACAATTCCACAAGCATTTTTAGCAGTTGATGCCATCCTATTGATCTGGAACAACATCATGAACGGAATCGTAGTATATCCGAACAGAATCAACAAACATATTATGGAAGAACTTCCTTTCATGGCGACAGAATACATCATCATGGAAGAAGTGAAAGCTGGTGGCGACCGTCAGGAAATCCACGAAGTAATCAGGGTTCATTCTATGGAAGCTTCTAAGCAGGTGAAAGTAGAAGGTAAAGAAAACGACCTTATCGAAAGAATCCTGAACGACGATTCATTAAAACTGGATAAATCAAAATTAAAAGAAGTTCTTGATCCTAAAAACTTTATCGGTTTCGCACCAATTCAGACGGAGGAATTCATTGCCAATGAAGTTCAGCCGATTATTGATGCCAACAAAGATCTGATAGGATTAGAGGCTGATCTTAAAGTATAATTTATGCAGCTTCGGCTGCATTTTTTTGTGTTTGTCATTCTGAACGAAGCAAAGCGAAGTGAAGAATCTCTATGTAGATTTTATACGTCGAAATGATAGTTTAAATTAAAAATAAATCTAATAAATATCTGACATCTAATGTCTCAAAACAAAAGAATTTTCGTAGAAAAAAGAGGAATTTTCGATGTGGAAAGTCCAAAAATTTTTGATGAAGTAAAAGCGGTTGTTCCGTCGATCCAAAGCGTAAAAGTATACAACGTTTACGATATTTTTGGATTAAATGACGGTGAATTCGGAAAAGTGGTCAACAGCACTTTCGTAGATCCGGTTACTGATATTTTAATCGAAGAAAATCCTGCACAGGGAATTCATTTCGCATTAGAATTTTTGCCTGGACAATACGATCAGCGTGCGGATTCTGCTCAACAATGTATCGCTTTATTGACTGGAAATGAGAAGTCTAAGGTAAGAAGCGGTAAATTAATCGAATTCGAAGGTATTTCCGAATCTGATTTAGCAAAAATCAAAGATCTTCTAATCAATAAAGTGGAATCTCAGGAAAAAGATTTAACGATTTTAGATATTCCTGCGGAAGAAACACCTTCAAAAGTAATTGTTCACGAAAACTTCATCAATTTTAATGATGCTCAGCTTGAAGAATTCTTTAACAACCACGGTTTTGCTTTAGGTTTGGATGATTTGAAATTCATTCAGGAATATTTTAAATCTGAACAAAGAAATCCTACGGAAACTGAACTTAAAGTTTTAGACACCTATTGGAGTGACCACTGTCGTCATACAACATTTGAAACGGAATTGTCAAATATTGAATTTGAAGGACAGTTTAAGCATACATTGGAAACTATTTTCAATGATTATATCGAGAAAAGAAAATTCTTAGGACGTGAATTGAAACCGATCTCTTTAATGGATCTGGCGACAGTTTGTGGAAGATATTTCCATAAAACAGGCAATTTGGAGAACTTGGTGGTTTCTGATGAAATCAACGCGTGTACGATCCAAATCGAAGCTGAATACGATGGTAAAAAGGAACCTTGGTATTTATTATTCAAAAACGAAACACACAATCACCCGACAGAAATTGAGCCTTTTGGTGGGGCTTCAACGTGTTTAGGTGGTGCAATCAGAGATCCTTTGTCCGGACGTTCTTTCGTTTTCCAGGCGATGAGATTAACGGGTGCTGCTGATGTTTTGGAGTCAGTTGACCAAACTTTACCGGGGAAATTACCTCAAAAAACGATCACAAAACAGGCTGCAAACGGGTATTCTTCTTATGGTAACCAAATCGGTCTGGCGACTACAATGGTTTCCGAAATTTACGATGAAGGCTACAAAGCAAAAAGAATGGAAGTTGGTTTCGTTGCCGGAGCCGTTCCTGTGGATTGGGTAAGACGTGAAAAGCCTGAAGCTGGTGATTCTATCATCATTTTAGGAGGTGCAACTGGTCGTGATGGTGTTGGTGGAGCAAGCGGAAGTTCAAAAGAACAGGACGAAACTTCTATCCACACGATGAGTTCTGAAGTTCAGAAAGGAAATGCTGTAGAAGAGCGTAAAATCCAGAGATTATTCAGAAATCCTGAAGTGACGAGACTGATTAAAAAATCGAACGACTTCGGTGCAGGAGGTGTTTCTGTTGCGATCGGTGAAATTGCCGATTCTTTGGAAGTTAATCTTGATGTTTTACCTTTAAAATATGAAGGTTTAAATGGAACCGAGCTTGCTATTTCCGAATCTCAGGAAAGAATGGCTGTTGTGGTTGAACCAAAAGATAAAGAAAAATTCATCAAGTTCTGCGAAGCTGAAAATATTGTAGCTGTGGAAGTTGCAAAAGTGACGGATTCAGGAAGAATGCAGATGTTCTGGAAAGGTGATAAAATTGTTGATCTTTCAAGAGCGTTTTTAGATACGAATGGCTGTTCAAAAAGTCAGGAAGTTAAAATTACTCACCTTAATGAAGTAAAAGAAGAAACTCCGTCATTCAATGAAGAGAATTTCTTAAAAATATTAAGCGATAAAAATGTAGCTTCTCAAAAAGGTTTGTTGGAGATGTTTGATTCATCGATTGGTGCGACTACGGTTGCGATGCCTTTGGGTGGAAAATATCAGCAGACTTTGATGGAAGGAAGCGTTCAGACATTGCCGATCATCGGAGCAAAAAATATCGAAACGGTTTCTTTGGCAAGTTGGGGATTCGATGCAGAAATTTCTAAGCAGAATTCTTTGTTGGGATCTTCTTACGCAGTTGTAGAAAGTGTTGCAAAGATCGTTGCGATGGGTGGTGATTACAAAAATATCCGATTCAGTTTCCAGGAATATTTTGAGAAATTAGGTCAGAATCCTGAAAAATGGGGGAAACCTTTAGCTTCATTGTTGGGAGCTTACGATGCTCAGATCAATTTCGGTTTGGCTGCAATCGGAGGAAAAGATTCAATGAGTGGAACGTATCAGGATCTGAATGTTCCGCCAACGTTGATTTCTTTCGCTTGTGCGAACGGAGAAAAGAAAAATATTATTTCCCCTGAATTTAAGAATGCAGGAAATAAAGTGTATTTCTTCAATCATATCGCTCAGGAAAACGGACTTCCGAACTATGATGCTTTAAAAACTGTTTATGAATTCATTTTCGAAAATATCAAAGCCGGAAAAATCGTTTCTGTGAAAACGGTAAAAGAAGGCGGAGTTGCAGTTGCTTTGGCAAAAATGAGCTTCGGAAACAGATTAGGTGCTGAAATTACAGTTGATGGATCTGTTTTATTAGCGAAAAATATCGGTAGCTTAATCATCGAATCTAAAGAAGAATTAAGCTCTGTAAACCTTCAGTTAATAGGAAAAGTTGTTGCAGACGAAGTTTTAACAATCAACCAACAACCAACAACAATCAGCCAATTATTAGCTGCAAACACTAACACCTTTGAAAATCTCTTCCCAACGATTGAAAAAGAAAAAATAACAGTCGAGATCGACGAAAAACTAAACTCGATCAACCCAAGAAATATCATCATTAAAAAACACGGAATCGCTCAGCCAAAAGTATTTGCACCGGTTTTCCCGGGAACAAACTGTGAGTATGATACGTTGAACGCTTTTGCAAAAGAAGGAGCTGTGATCAGCAGTCTGCCTTTAATCAATATCAATCACCAGTTATTGGATGAAAGTATTGATGCTTGGGTAGAAGAAATTAAAACTTCTCAGATTCTGGCTTTCTCAGGAGGTTTTTCTGCGGGTGACGAGCCGGATGGTTCTGCAAAATTCATTGTAAACGTTTTGAAAAACGAGAAAATGAGAAATGCAGTTCACGAATTGTTAGACAGAGACGGAATGATCATCGGAATCTGCAACGGTTTCCAGGCGTTGGTAAAATCAGGACTATTACCTTACGGAAGAATAAAAGATCTGGATGAAAATTCTCCAACTTTGGCTCACAACGCGATCAGAAGACATATTTCTCAGATGGTAAACGTAAGAGTGGTGAATGACGAATCGCCTTGGTTAAAAGGAATGAAAGATCAGGTGTTCACGATTCCGATTTCTCACGGCGAAGGTCGTTTTATGGCTTCGGAAGAGGAAATTCAGAAGTTGTATGAAAACGGACAGATCGCAACACAATACTTGGATCTGGACGGAAACATCGCTCACGGAATGCCATTCAATCCAAATAATTCATTGTTCGGAATTGAAGGTATCACGAGCTCGGACGGAAAGATCTTCGGTAGAATGGGACATCCGGAACGTTTTGCAGAAGGGTTGATGAAAAACATTCCAACTGCGAATTATCACAATATCTTTAAAAATGGAGTGGAATACTTCAAATAACAATAAAAAGAAAATGACTGTCATCAATGGCAGTCATTTTTCTAATATGGAAGATTTTTACGAAGAAGTTTCTCAACTTTTTATGAAAGATGAGAATTGGAAAGTTGGAACTTTGGATGGATTTGATGATATTTTATATGGCGTAGATACAGACATAATCTGGAAAAATTCCCAAAAGTCGAGAGAAGATTTAGGTTTTGATTCAACAAAAGAATTCTATCAAAATAAAATTCGAATTGGAAAGCCTTTCAATGTAAAATTAATTCAGCAAAAACTGGATGAATTAATTGACGGAAACGGGCAAACCTTATTTGAAATTTTAATTGAAATTATAGAATCGCATAAAAATATTACGCTAATTTTGGATTAGTAGGGTTTTAAAATTATTTAAAATTCTTTTTTTAAATTCCTTAAGGATTTTTTGTGATTTACTTTTAGCATAATCTTTGAATTAATCAGAAAAATTTAAGATTATGACTGTGGGAAATGTAAAATCAATTGTAATTAAAATTCTGAAATGGCTGGGAATTGGAATCGCTTCTATCTTATTTCTAATGTTTATTATCCCGATTTTATTTCCGGGAACCATTTCCCAACAGGTTAAGATCTTTGCGAACAAGCATCTGGCGGGCGAATTGGATTATAAGAAAACACACCTTACTTTTTTCCGTCACTTTCCTTCTCTCACGGTTTCCGTAGACGATTTTATATTGAAGGCTTCCAAACCTTTTGAACAAGACACTCTGCTCGCAGCCAAAGAAGTTGCAGTTGGAATCAATTTGAAAAATCTGATTTTTGATAGAGAGGTTAAAATTGATGAGATCTATGTGAATGATGCTACAGCCAATGTTTTTGTCAATTCTAAAGGAGAAGCTAATTATAACGTTTATGTTTCCAAACCGTCTGACAAACCAAAAGATACAACCGAAGCTGGCGCTTCCGTCAAATTGGATTTAATCAAACTGAAAAACTGGAATATCAAATACAATGATCACGCAGCCAATGTTCTGGTTAATGCAAAAGGTCTTAATTATACAGGAAAAGGTGGATTGAGTGAAGATATTTTCGATTTGGAAACAGACCTAGATATTGATAAAGTTGATTTTGCCTTAAATCGAATCTGGTATGCACAGCAGAAAACTTTACACGCAGATTTGATTACAAGAATTAATACCAATGCATTGACGTTTGTGCTGAGAAAAAATGAATTGAGAATCAATGAACTACCTTTGAAATTCACAGGATTTTTAAGTATCCTTAGAGACGGTTATAATATTAATATTAATGCAGCATCGGAGAAAACAACCATTCGGGATATGATTTCGGTTTTGCCTCCGCAATATCTGGATTGGGCAAAAGACACAAAAATCGAAGGAAACAGCGATTTGTTTTTCAGTTTAAAGGGACGATTCAGCGAACCAAAAAAACTGAAACCTGACTTAAAAGCGAGCTTAAAAGTTAACAATGGTTTTGTTTCCAATAGTAATGCTCCGGTTCCGATGAACAATCTTAATATGGATCTGAATGTTGATTTGCCTTCACTGGATACTGAGAAACTCCTACTCGATTTGAGAACTTTGAGTTTTGATTTGGGTAAAAACAACAGCTTTCGTGCAGTGGTGAAAACGCAGGGACTGAACGAAATGAAAGTCAATGCCAATGTAAAAGGTGCCGTTGATTTGGCAACTCTGGATGCAGCATTAGGTTTAAAAGATATTGAACTGAAAGGTCTTATGAATACTGATATTCAGTCTAATGGAATTTTCAGTTTAGACAAAAAATTATTTCCGATAACGAAAGGTTATTTTAATCTGAAAAATGGCTGGCTGAAAACAAAATATTATCCAAATCCAATTCAGAACATCAATATTTTAGCAAATATTCATAACACAGACGGAACGTTCAAAAGTTTAGGCGTAAAACTCGATCCTTTCAAATTTGATTTTGAAGGCAATCCGGTTTTTGTGAATGCAGATTTGCAGGATTTTGAGGACCTGTTATACAAAGTAAGGGCAAAAGGAGTCCTGAATGTCGGCAGAATCTATAAAGTGTTCAAAAAAGAAGGTTTGGATATCAGTGGATTGATAATGGCAGATTTATCCCTGAATGGTCGCCAAAGTTACGCAACAACCGGACAATACAGCAAGCTAGACAACAGAGGTAATCTTATTTTAAAAAATATCAAAGCCACAGCCGAATATCTTCCGAAATCATTCTATATCAAAGAAGGGAATTTCGAATTCGAAAATGAAAAAATGTGGTTCAGAAAATTCTATGGTAATTACGGGAAATCAGATTATTCACTCAACGGATATTTATTGAATACCATCAATTATTTCATAGAAAGAAAAGGAACGTTGCATGGTCGATTTCATTTGAAATCCAATTATATTTTGGTAGATGAATTTATGGCGCTGAAAGAAGGCGACAACAAAGACAAATCCCTTGCAGTAACTTATGCGAAGGAGGAACACCCGAAAAGCAGTGGTGTTGTAATTGTCCCGACCAATCTGGATGTTTCTTTGGAAGCTAATGCCAAAAAAGTTGAGTTCAAAGGACTTGGATTGAACAACCTTGCAGGCTTGGCTTCGGTTACAAAAGGTGAAGTCTATCTTAAAAATACAACGTTTGATATCATCGGAAGCCGAATGGAGATCGATGCGAGATACCAAAATGAATCTCCGATTACTGCCAATTATGATGTGGCTTTGAAGGTTGACAACTTCGATGTTCAAAGAGCTTATAATGAAATTGACATGGTGCGTGAAATGGCGACAGCAGCGAAAAATGTAAAAGGAATTGTCTCATTAGATTATAAATTGAAAGGTGATTTTGACAGCAATATGAAGCCAATCTATCCTTCTTTGGAAGGTGGCGGAAATGTCAATCTGAGAGATGTAGAAGTCAAAAACCTGAAGATGCTGTCAACAATTGGTGATAATATTGGAGCCAATGCATTCAATAACCCAGATATGAAAGGCGTAAATATCGAAAGCCATATCAAAAATAATCTGATTCATGTTGAGCCGTTTACCTTCAAGGTTTCTATCCTACGGCCTACAATCAGCGGAACGACGAGTTTTAATGGTCTGCTGGATTTCCGGGTGCGAGTTGGTTTACCGCCAGGCGGATGGATTGGATTCCCGATTGTAGTGACCGGCACACATGAGAAACCGAAAATCAAAATCTTCAGCAAAACCGGACAAGGGATTGTAGAAGCTTTGTATAATACCAAATCCAACAAAGTAATCCGTGAAGAAAAACGTGCAGAGAAAAAATCCCGGGTACAACAGCGAAAAGAAAAACGCGCTCAGGAAAAGAAAGCCGAAAATGCAGAAAAGCAGATTGATAAAGATTTGAAGAAGAAATAAAATGAAAGCTTCATTGGTTGGAGCTTTTTATTTTAAAGTTTTCAGGAAAAAGCTGTATCGGTTGAATACTAAGCTTTTATAGAGATAGTCAAAGAAGTCAGGTAACGATTTGGTAACGGTGCTTATTGCTTTGCTTTTCAGCATGTTTCCGTTAGCTCATAGCAAATATACAGCTTTTTTGCCTAAACTTTGTCTATATAATGAGTAGAAAAAGACAGTTGAGTTAGACAGTTTCTTTATTGCTGAAATATTCCCGTGCAATTTCTGATATACCAACACTAAAATATTTTTTGCCATTGCAAGTTCCCTCGATTGCATTTTTAAAATCGTCTGCATCACTACCGATCAGCAAATAACCGTTAAAACCAATTTTCAAAAGAGATATTACAACTTCCTCGCTATCATCGCCACTATGGGCAATAAGTTTTAAGGCTGGGTATTTTGCTCTTAATTCGTGGAGCTGTGCCAATACCTTGCTATCCGAGAAATCAAGGTCAATAATGCAAACTTGGGGCAGTTTTTCTAATGCTGATAATTGAGATAGTCCGCTTTCAATACTTTCCGAACGGAACAGTATATCAATTTCTGAAGCTACAAGGTTGTTGCAGATTATATTTATAATTGGGCTTTTATCATTGATAAACGCAATGCTGATTTGTTCAATAGTGTTTGCCATAACTATTTCTATTACTTAGTTATACAAACTTACACAAATATTTCAAGGGTGACTGTTTATCGATTATGGCTATTTTTAATGGTTGGTTTGCGAGGTAGTCCTCTATAAATCCTTGTCCATATATTCTTCGAGAGAAGATTTCAGTTGGTCTAAAAATGCGGTTCGAGAACCTGCCCGATATTTCATTCGATGGAAAGAATTGTGTAAATCTCCCAATGTAATCTGGAATAATTTTTCTAAAGTCAGACTGATTTTGCGTATTCCTAATTTACCGTAGGAAATAGAGCCATTCGCATAAAGAGCATAAATCAGTTCTGTCAAGGCGTTTTTGGTATCCGTCCAAAGGATACCGTCAGATGAGATACCGCTTGCAGAAAGAGAGCCTGCTATTTCATCATTGTTGATTCTTTGGAGTATGTAGGTATAGAGTAGCTCATTTGCTATTATCCGAGCGACTTTGTTATCATAATAGGTTGAAAACAGCGGGTCTATTTCAAAGACAAAACTGTTCAGTCCATCGTGGAAATTGATGTTGCCTAATCTAAAGTAGGTTTCATCACGGTCGGTTCTTCCCGAACGATAATATCGGTAAAAATCTGAATTGTAGATATGCTCCCTGTATTCCTGTTTTAATTCCTGCAATTGCTCTGAAAAATAACTTGCGTACATTTTCCCTCCGTCAACGGGACAGGCTGTCTGTATGCGAAATATTTTATTGTGGTAAATGAGTTTGGAGAGAATGTATGGTTTAATGTTGCGGAAGAAATTGATTTCCTCCCATTGGTTTTTAAATCCTTGCTTTGTAATATCTTCTCTTATTGACCATAAATATTCTTTCAGGTATATGGTCATTTGATATGCTTCATCAATTGCATTAGGTGCAGACAGCGAAATTGCATTTTCTTTTCGCTGTATATCTGAGATAATATGATTTAATGAAAATGTCATTTTAAAGAAAATGTTTACTTTAGGTCTTTCTATATATGTTATGTATTATGATTAGCAAACGCTAAAACGTACCAAAAGAGCATTAAATAAGCCTCTTTCATTAATGTGAGCTTTATTGAGTATTTCGTTATATTTTTATTTCTTAGTCTCGTCTGGATGTCTAAGAAATAAAGGAGAAGCTTACCTTAATTCAAGCTCCTCCTTTATTAGTTTCTTTAAAAAGAAAAATGGAATTATATGGAAATAACTATTTTGCCAACCATATCTCCTTTTTCTATTCTTTTATATGCATCCCTTACCTCATCCATATTATAGACCTTATCAATAACAGGATGGATATTATTAATTTCTATAGCACGGTTCATTTTTGAGAAACTTTCGGCACTTCCGGTCGCCAGACCCTGAATGCGTATAAATGACATATTGATGGAATGTTTGTGAATATCAATGGGTAATGCAGAACCCGATATAAATCCCGCAGTTGCCAAAAAACCATTTTCTTTGAGTGAAAGTAAGGATTGTTCTATGGTTTTTGTACCTGCAATATCCAGCGTAATATCTACTCCCTGTCCACCATTAAGTCGAAGAACTTCTTTGTGCCATTCTGGATGTTCTTTATAATTAATAACTTCATCCGCTCCAAGTTCTAATAATTTCAATTCTTTTTCTTTGGTACTGGTAGTGGCTATCACTTTGGCTCCTGCTGCCTTTGCCAATTGTAAGGCAAAAATGGAAACACCTCCCGTGCCTTGTGTCAGTACGGTTTGTCCGATTTGCAGGTTTGCCTGATTAATTAGTGCGTGCCAAGCTGTTACGGCAGCAATTGGCAATGTGGAAACCTCCTCAAAACTTAGATTACTTGGAGCTTTTACAATCCCGTAGGTTGGTAGGCAAACATATTCTGCTAAAACGCCTTGTGTTTGCCACGCAACTCTGGTGTTGTATTCTTTTTGAAAGTTCCCTTTTGTCCAATTCTGTACATATTGGACTGCCACACGGTCTCCAACTTTCCATCCGCTTACGCCTTCTCCCACCGCTTCTATAATCCCTGCTCCATCAGATACTGGTGTGTAAGGAAGGTTAGGCAAGTCTTTGTAGAAATTGCCACTTGCTAATAAGAAATCCAAATAATTAAGTGAAACGGCTTTTATTCTTACAAGAACTTCTCCCTGTTTTGGACTTGGTTTCACTACTTCCTTTAATTGAAATTTGTCAATGTCAAACTCTTCTAATTGTATTGCTTTCATATCTAATCTTATTTTCTACAAAGTTGACTAATCGTAGTTTAAAAACTTGGTACTCTTCTTTGAAAAAACAGTAACATTATTGGGTGTTGTAATGCGGTAACCAAAAATTGGTATTTTTGCATTATGGATGTTATACACGAAACATTTGCAATTGAGATTGCAGAATATGATGAATGGCAAGATAGAAGCCGTAAAAACAATTTCTTTGAACTGGTTTACATTTTGGATGGCAAAGGATTTCATAGTGTCAATTATGTAGATTATCCATATAAAGAAAACGGTATTTTCCTCTTACCTACGGCTAAATGCCATAAATATGTAATTGAAAAGCCTACCCGATTTTTGTTTGTCAGGTTTATGGGAAGTTATTTTTTACCTAACTCGAATGGAACTGTTGATTACAGCAACTGGTTTAGCCGTTTAAACTTTATTATGGGAAATCACAGTCATCTTTCAGGAGAACTGATTGACGACCCTGATGATAAAAAACAGCTTAAAAGGCTTTTGGATGTAATAATTTATGAATACAATAGAAAAGATATTTGTTCTGCATTTGTAATTCAGAATACATTAGTTTCTGTGCTGGCAATCATTTGTAGGAATGTTCAGCAAAAGGCTTGGGGTGGACGAACTTTCAACGATGAAAAATTTGTTGATTTACTCAATTTCATAAGCTTCAATATTCTCGACCCCGAAAAGCTATCCGTTAAATATCTATCCAATAAAT
>Ga0209960_1001275_pt1 | contig 35651 bp, 47 predicted proteins | sample ThiBiot_500_plan_2_FD_183947 | JGI IMG/M metagenome (GOLD analysis project Ga0209960, IMG submission 183947) | Wastewater bioreactor microbial communities from Cape Town, South Africa - Thiocy_expt_500_plan (SPAdes) | ecosystem: Engineered > Bioreactor > Thiocyanate-remediating >... | reverse complement strand
CTATGAGCTAAATATATAGTTATTTATGAACACATTCAAAACGACACCTCTATATAGTGAACACCTCTCATAGTGAACGCTTTTTTGACGGTCCCATTAGTGTTCACTATAGAGAGGTTTTACTGTACGTATATATATATACATACAATAGATGGTTACAAGAGGGGGAGAAAGAGCGAGTCAGAACATGTTACATGATGATGATGGTGGTGGTGGTGACGAGACGCGACTACGTATTCTTGATAAATATGGTTCAAATGTTCTTTAAATTTTTTTTGTTTGACAATACTCAATGATGGTGATGGTAATGTGCACTTTTCTCTCGCTCTCCTTTTGTCTTTCTCATATGCTCTCTCTCCCTCTCATATTTTCTTCCGCTATACCTGCCTTTTCAAATAAATTTGATGACTAAATGAGAAAGGACATAGCAGAGCCCGAGGTATTCTGCTTTGTAGATCGATACCTTGAACTCATATGTGCAGTAAGGCTTCAGGTCGACTCGTTGTCATTCTTCTATTGATTTATGTTTAGAAATGTGCTTGTGATGTACACATAATCCTTTTACAAATGAGTTTTTTTTTCTACTACTGTTCCGTTTTTCTTTCTCTCTCTCTATTCTAATGACATTGACAGAAAAAGCACAAACTCTACTGTTCACTCACATGTACCGCATAGATAATCTACAATTAAACGTGAACAAACGCCTTCAACTGTATATATATATATGTGGATACAGATACTTTTACGCGTGCGTTCGCGCGTCGTGATATGTTAATACTATATGACACACATACATACATACATATATATCAATATGAGTATATGTTCAACTGAATGAAATGGATAGATGATGATTATGATTCTGATGAAAAAAATAAGGAGAGGAAGAAAAGAAAAGAAAAAAAAAACTCATTTACACATTTTTTTTTCATCATAATGAATAAACGACAGGAGTCAATCTTCAATGATTACTTGCCATATTCCATTAATGATGCTAATCCGAGATATACATATGTATATGTGAAACAAAAGATGAAAGAATTATATCAAAATAAACTGAATTCGGATTTCTTTATTGTACATTAACCAGAAATTGAAGCGTTTGACTGACGAATGAACAGATAATCATATTCGAATATTGTTTGTTCTTAATCAAAACCAAATCGAATCAATTAATGTCTCATGCATTTGCTAAGGTTTCTTCTAGAATAACATTTCAATGAAGGATAAATGATACTATATAATTCATTGAATTAGGTCTTCTTTTCGAATATCGTACAAATGAAAATAATATATTCATTTATCGATAATGAAAAATGAATAAATTGTACTTAACTTTTACATATGAAAATCTAAAACCTTATTAGTGTTTTTAATCGAAAAATCGTCCGTTAATTATTCTCGATTCTATTTCGCACGCATACAATTCTCTTACGTAATCATAATCCTAATGAAAATAAAACTAGTTTAATTGTTCTACCATTGCTTGATGGAATAAATGCATAATAACTGATTGATAAAGTTAATTAAAAAACCAATTCGATTTTTTGTTATTTAACAAAGCTAGTTGATCGATATAAAGATGAAGACGAAAGAATGAAACTCTATAGTGGAGAGCAAATGTTTAATGAAGGACACGTATGATATCAATAATAGCAATCAAGAGAAAGATATTCAGTCAATGATTTCATCTAAACGATTTTTGATTTAGTAAATCTTATGTCTCGATCAATACTATTCGAATAATGATCATATGTATCATATGTTTCTATCGGCTATTAGGAGTGTATAGAAATCATTTGAATACATATAATTGTCACCATATTGTTTTTATCAAAATAGATGAGAGGACGAACTGTGCAAAGTTGAGATAGAAAAGTAAGACAATTATATGTTTAATGATATGATGATATTTGAATAGATTTGTTTCTGGTTAAATATTCTCTCAACAATGAACAATGATGTAAAATCATATAGTATAAAGGAAATGAGAAAATAATTATTTCTTTGTTGAAAAAAACTCTTTCATCCGACTAATTATTTCTAAGAAATTCATCGATGATGATTTGATCGTATTGTCATATGATTATTAACAGTAGTTTTGTTTGAAATAGTTGATTTTTTTCTTTTAACTGTAGGACATCTACGTGAATGTTGTTTGATTTGCGTTAAAACTTCGAAAGATTGTCAGATGTCGTCGGTAATCGTGAATGAAGAATATCCCTCGAATGAATCGCTACATTCGCTGTTAAACATAACGAGAACTCTAGCGACATCGAATTCTTTTAGTCCAAATATACTCTTTCCTTGTCTCGAGAGAGACAAAAGTCGAGTTAGAATTCTCACCTTGGCTTCGCTTTTTTTTCTTTTTTTTTTCTTCTATTACATTTATGTTCATTGCATAATTGAATATTTTTTAATTTTAGATCATCGTTCTTCATTCGCCATCAATTTAATCTGTGATAATTTTACGATGAACGAAAAAAAAAGTTTAACCTTAACGTACATGTTTGCCCTATTTGGGGGTCTTTTCGGTTTACATCATCTCTATTTGGGCCGTATTCAACATGCTTTTTTATGGTTGACGACATTTGGTGGATGTGGACTCGGTTTTCTCTATGAATTTGTATTTTTAATTAGAAAATATGTTCAAGAAGCGAATATGAATCTTTTCGTTATAAAACAATATCAAATAAAAATGATTCAACGGAAATCACCGTCATTTGAATTAGTTCGATTTTGTGGTAAGTGAATCGATGATAAACGAATGAAAATTCATTGACTATTCATTCATCATTTTAAAATCAAGTCAAATATTTTCAATGATGAAATGAACTAGTCGAAATTGAAATGTCTGTTAGCGAAACATTGAAATAAGTTTTCCATTGTTTCAATGCGGTCGAGGATAGAAACAAAAAAAAAAAAATTTTCTTTCAACAAACAAGAACAAAACAAAAAAATATTCTTTTTCATTCAAGGTCAATATCTAACTGCTGTTTTCTACGGTTTTCTAACATACTATGCATTTCCTGAAACCTATCATAATAATCGGTTGTTATCACTTCTAATTGGATGTTTCAGTGCATTTGCTATTGCATTCGGTAAATCGATTGAATTGAAATGAATACGGATAAATCGAGAGTTCGATTAGGTACTCAATTAACCGGTACAATTGGCCCACGACGATGTTCATTTGTTTGGCCTTTACTAGGAGTTACACTTGGCATGCCATTTTTAATTGGGCGAACGGAATTTTCACCATCGTTTAATATTCCGGCATTGTTTGCATCGTGTGTTTTCGAATGGAAAGTTGAATGGAATCCCGAATATTTTTCTTTGATTCCATCGGATAAACTTGATCAAACAACAATGTCAAAGATACCGAAACGGAAGACAAACCATTCAATGAAACATTATGTTGGATTTGTATTGGCTGCCATGATTTTTAGTTGCATATTTACATCAGCTGTTTATCAAAATTTACAAGTCGATATAAAAGGTCGTCGAGTACGAGTGAAAGATGTTTTAAAAGATTTTCTTCAATCACAAGAATTCATTTTAATCTGTCAACAATTGGCAAAGATCGCACGAGAATTATGGCAATTTTATTTGAAATACGGTTTGAAAGGCATATGGACACAAATTTGGATGTCAATTGAATCCGAAAGTGAACGAAAAGCTTATGAAGTAAATTCCTAATATATGATAAAAAAAAAGAAAATAAATCAATTCAACGATTTTTGTAGACACTTCATCTTCGACAAGATGCATCACAAAATCAAATTGAATCTCAATGTCGAACTTTATCACGCCAATGGCATCCTGACAGATATCGGGTACATATTTGTGTATTTTCTTTTATCTATATAAGACATATGTTTTTATTTCCTAAAGAATGTCGAAGATAAACAAAAAGCTCAAACAATTTTTATCAATATTCAGCAAGCCTGTGATCGTTTATCAAATGAACGCAAACGTCGTCATTCTCTTCATACTCAAATGTGATATTCGAGAGAGAGAAAGAAAAAACGCAATAATAATCTTTTTCTTGCCTTTTGCTTTACATTTTCTAGTCATTTTTTTACCAAAAAAAGTCTACTGATTGATACAGTACTTTTGTTTTAGCATTTCAAAACTGTGATTTCGATAAACAAACTAAAGAGAATTATGCTTTTTCTTTTTCAGAAATCGATTGATCAGTTTTTAACACACAATCTTATAATTGATGTCTCAGTTAATTTCCATCTGATTATTCGAAACGAAATTCTTATTCCAAATAACTTGAATGTCCGTCGCAATCGACTCCGTTAAGGTTTATATTAACCAGTTTATTCATAATTTCGACTATGTCGATGCTCTATTTCTTGCCGAACGTCTTTATGCTGAAGGTAGGAAACAAAAAGGAAGAGAAATTTATCAATTGATCATTCAATTTTTTTCTAGTGAAAAATGATGAATCAACATATTTATTAGCACGCACTTATTATCTAAGCGGTGATGTGAATAAATCATATTGGTTATTGAGAAATTCTTCTATTGAACATGTACCTGCAGCTAAACTTCTGTTAGCTAAATGTTGCTTTGATACAGATAAGTAAGAGAACTTGTTTGTTTGATTGATAGGATTTGTTATTCTTGAATTTTGTTAGACTTCATGAAGCTGAATCGGTGCTAGTAGGAAATTGTTCGTCGATAAATACACTTGTACTTGATGATTTTATCACTGATCATGGTGATCAAGCCGCATTTGCTTTGCAATTACTTGCGAAAGTTTGCGAGTATGTGAACGAATAAAAAAAACTATTTCAAAATCGAATTATTTTTCGTTTTTTTTAGAAAATCCGATCGACATCAAAAAGCCAGTGAATGCTACCGAAAATCTTTAAAACTCAATCCATTCCTTTGGTCATCGTTTGAAGCACTCTGTCGTCTTGGTGAACGAGTTGATACAAGTATATTTTGTTCAGCAGCTATTAAGTCCAATCGATCAATCTCAGAAACTCCTCAACCACACGTTTGTGTTACACCTTATGCTGAACAGATTAAAGATATTCAAAGTGAAAATCAAGCCATTGATAATGTTCGTTTTCATTTTGACAAACAAACAAACAGAAACTTCTAATCTTCACATTTTCTTTTTAGTCAATGAATACAAGTACAAATCAAACAATCAAAGAACGTCAACAACGTGGCCTACAAGCACCAGCAAATATCATGAAATTAACTGATTCAATATTTAACGTCGGTCCAACTAATCTCTCCGCTATGATAACTTCGACACCAATTGGTTTAATTGCTGAACAATTACAAGATAATGACAAATATACTCCGCCTACAATCAAGCCACCAGATTGTATCCCATCGTTACGTAATCCTCCATTGGCACCTAAACGGCAAAACAGTCGAAATGTGTAAGCACCAAATTAGTTTTTGAAATACTCGTAGATTTTCGTTTTTTTTTGGTATAAACAGACAACAATATGGATTTGATGATACAACACCATCTGGGTCAACAGCAACACTTACACATTCTCATGAACTCGCATCGACATCAATTAGTGATACACGAAAAACAATTGGAACAAGAAAAGTAAGACAGACAGACAGACAGTTCTTGTCATTCTCATCCATCGTTTCTTTTGTGAAGGAAAATAAATCAATTCGTGCTCCAACAAAACGTACGACACGTCTAACAAAAACAACGTCACGTCCACCATGTACAGATATGAGTATATCAACTCCGACAGCTCCTATTGAATCACCTAATAAAATGACAACGAGATCTCAAGTACGATCGAATAATACAAGTTTAAATTGTACAATCGATCCCGAACTAGTAACTAAACGCGATCGACAACGAAAAAGTCAAACAAATCAACAACGTACGCCAGGTACAAATCACTTTTTCTCATTCGAAAATCAATACGATTTTTATTATTCTCGTGTTCGAATAGAAATCGTCGAAAATATCATCAATGTATTCAAATTACTCGGTCAAGGTCTTCAATATCTATCTCAATTCGAATGTCGTCAAGCTATTGAACAATTCGAGTCGATTTCATTGAAACATCTCGATACCCCATGGGTTCTCGCACATTTAGCCAATTGTTATTATCATTTACATGATTATCCGAAAGCTTCTCTGATTTACCGAGAATTACGTTGCAAATATCCCTATCATATTGATGGATTAGAATACTATAGCACCGTTCTTTGGCACTTAAAAGATGATATTGCTTTGGCTACATTAGCACATGAATTGACCGAAACCGATCGAAAACATCCGGCTGTAAGTTGAGAATTTCATTTAGTTTTTTTATTTCGTTAACCAATAAGAAGAATAATAAGGAGTGTTTGATGATTGTTTCTTTTTTTTCGGTGTTAAATAAGTTCGATTTACGAATCGGTTCGAATTTGAATCGTATCATCATTGATTTGATCATGAATATTTAGTTCATCGAAACCATTTTCAAGTTCTAAACGTTGCGGTGTAAGAGCATCTTTTTGATTGTTTCGAAAACGTCGAAATGAATCGCATAACCACGAACGAATTTCCGGTCGAAAAACGAAAAAAACTAAACCAAGAAAACATTTATGCAAAAACGAGATTACATCTCGAATATTCATAAAGTAGACTTGTTTTGTCGATGGTAATACTTGATCTATTATTCCATCATTGCCTATGCCGATAATTTCATCGAGTAGAGTTTGAATAATTAAATTCAAACAACTCAATATAATAATGATTAAAACTAATCGATTCATTGGCATTAAACTTGCATAGATATTAGCTTTTTGTTGAAAATAGAATATCAGCAAAAGAATTAAGGATAACCAAAGAAGTGGATGACCGAAACCGTAATAGATCCAATCGAGATAATAAATAAATGGTCGTGGGTTTTCCGGAATACATAAACCATCGAAAGTATAATATGTTACTCGTTGATATGTATAAATTGGAACAGTTAACGCAAGAATAATGCTTATGAATGATATGATAATAAGGAGAAAATGAGCTCGTAGAATAAGATTATTATTCGCGTAGGCTGGTTGTTTTTTAATAAAGGCTAAAATTCGTTCGAAAACTAAGATTAATATATGTGTATGAATGAGTATAGAACCGCAATCACGAAGATAGAATGATGATGAACATAGGGAATCCGATGATGAGTTATTTGACCATCGTAGAAGCGCAAGAAATACTTGACCATGTGCATTAACTAATGATCCGATGCAAATAACAGCAAGTAGAACATTGGAAAGATATTGACGATAGACTCGAGCAAGAAGAATCGTATAAATCGAAAGAAAATTCATTATTATTGCGAGAATATAAAATGGGAAAATGAATAGTAAAAGATTGGTTTGATCATAATCGACATCGAGAGATTCACTTGATGGTGGAGGTGATGTTGTTGAGAGAATTTCATCATAACTTACTGTACTTGAAGTTGAAATCGGGGTGTTAGTCGCCATTTTTCTTCTTCTTCTTCTTCTTCTTTATCTTTTGACGTTTGATCTGTACGGAAATTTAACAATTGAATCAATGGATTCATTTTTCTTCGTGATTCTCATATCGACAAAGATCGGATTTCTTTGAATTTCAACCAAGAAAAAAAACGACGATGACGAAAGATAGGATCTAATCGAATTTTCTCTTTCTTCTTCTTCACGATCAAATTTCTTCCCACTATCCTAGGAATGAAAAATGATAAATTCGCTTTTTTTTTTCTTTGTAGAGTTGGTGTGCATCGGGTAATTGTTTGAGTCTTAATCACGAATATGATAAAGCTATTCAAGCATTTAAACGTGCTATTCAATTGGCACCTGAATCCGATTATGCGTTTACTCTTCTTGGAAATGAATATTCGCTCATTGATGAACTTGAGAGAGCTATGGCGTGCTTTCGAAAAGCAATACAATTAAATCCACGAAGTTATAAAGCGTGGAATGGTGTTGCAATGGTCTACTTGAAACAAGAGAAATTTTCTTCAGCTGAATTTCATTTTACAAAAGCAACGAATATCTTTCGTACGAATCCGGATCTTATTTGTCATTTAGCAGTTGTAAGTCGAACGAAATAAGAATCAATGAGTATTTCAATGATGATGATGATGAATATTTAGGCTCAACATAAATGTAATCGATCAGATAGTGCATTAACTTTATTAAATGATGCATTGAAAATTGATTCAAAAAATGCACTTTGCAAATTTCATAAGTAAGACAAATAGATTTAGGCTGGTTGAGATAAAAATTTATTTTGTTGTTTCTATTGAAGAGCTGGACTTTTATTACATCTTGAACGATATCAAGAAGCATTAGCTGAACTCGAAGAATTAAGACAAATAGCTCCTAAAGAATCATTAGTTTATTATTTGCTCAGTAAAGTAAGTTGAATTCAATCTTTAACACAACAACACTGGTCAAATTTTGCCATAGGTTCATCGACATTTGAAAAACTATCACTATTCCTATATGTATATGTCTTGGAGTATGGATCTTGATCCGAAAGGTATGAAATCGAATATATTTTAATAGATATAATATCGTTTCATTCGATTTTGAATTTTCAGGTGCCAATAATCAATTAAAAGAGAATGCCGATAAATTCTATTCGAAAGACGAAGATCTTCTACTCGGCATGGAAGACATGGCATCATCGGTAACCGACGACGATAACAGTCATATGCAATCGCAAAGTTCTCTTCAAGATATCCAACCGATGGATTCAAGTGAAGAAATTCTCTAAACTCTTCTTTTTTTCCTTTTTCTTTCTGTACATGCGCGAAGAAAAAAACCTACTACTACTACTACTTAATGAGTGATTTTCTCTCTGTGTGTCTGTGTGTGTGTGTGTGCGAGTGTATATAAATCGAAAGCCAAACAGCAAAATCGAATTGCTCAGGTTTGCGCTCATTTCTATTCGTCTTTTCACGTTTCTTTTTCTTTTTTTTTCTATTTATCACATAGTGTGCTTACTAAACAAGGACCAAATTTCATCGATTGGATTTATCTTTATCTTTCGTTCTTTTTTTCTTTTTCTCATATTCTAACATATGTAGTACGATTTCCTATCTTCAATATCCATGCACATTCAGTTCTGATTTTATATACATATATGAATATTTCGAGAGCGCGTATATATTCTGAACAAAGCAGAAAAAATATTTCTACAGATGACCAACATTTATTAACACTCATTCTTTTGCCTTTTTGTTTATCAGTTTTTTTTTTCTTTTTCTTTCTCCTTCTTCTTCCATTATCAAACGAATAACGTTTAAAAACATAAAGGACGTCAATAAAAAATATATACTGCATGCAAAATCAAAGTCGACTTTTTTTTTGCTTGACTTTTCCATGACTTGAAACCGGAAGGGCAAAAAAAAGATATTTTCTCTCTCTCTAATTTTGCTTCTGACGCATATTTAAAATGTCATTAATATTCTGTCTAATGCCGAAATATCAGGGGAGCTTTTTTGCTATTTACAAGGAAAGCTCCATTGAGTAGCTTTGTTTTTCAAGATATTATTGCGTTAGATTATAATCTCACTAATCAAATAATCAATTGTCGATTTGATAAAAATAAAAGAAGATTTTCAAGAGTATTAGTGCAATAGTTTTTTTTGTACCCATATTGAGTTGAAAACAACAACAAGTAAGAATATTCGAATATTTCTCTTTCCGTAGATTAATAGATCACAATTTTAGACTTTGACCTCATAATGTCAAATACGAGTTGTGAAAATGGCAATGAACCAATCAAAATACTAAAAGGTAATCGAAATTTGTATCTATAATACGAGATTTATTCAAAAAAATAAATAATACAAAAGAAATTAGTGTCTTCATTCGTTTAAGATAGGGTTGCGATACGAGATGCACCTTGTTGTCTTGTTCCATTTCGATTTTGTTCGATGATTTCATTTTCTTGTTCACTTAATTGATCGCTATCACTATCATCACTATCACGTTTTTTCTGATTTCTGAAAGCTCCGAAGAATGCATTTAAATTCTTCGATTGTCCTCGTCGTCGTTTGCAACTTAAAATTCGTCGATTGAAAAATCGTTCGAATTCATTCTGATGTTCGACAATATAATCCAAATGTTTTTTCAAACGAACTAATTTCGTTCGTTCGATTTTCTCTAATAGATTCATTTCGGGTAAATATGGATGTTTCAATATTTGCTGATCAATTGAGACGTAGAGTAAATCAAATAGAGACCAAAATATATCGTAACAACGACGTCGATTCCAATTTCGATGTATTAAATCATCGTCACAAATATAAACCATCAATGCTTTGATAATATCTTCGTTTAAAATCGAAAATATTCGATTTAATTTAATCAGAGCAAGAAAAATCTTAATTGCTTGTGCATGACGAAAATGATCGGCCCGATGAAGAACTTTCAAACATTTCATTTCAGCTTCGATATACGAAATTCTCCATGCACGTTTCGATGAAAGATATTCATCCTGTATAAACGGTTTGGTGATAAAATAAGGATCTGTTTTTTTAATTTTAACGCCAAATGATAAACATAGGGTAAACATTAATTCATCATGACGAATGCGAATCACTGCACCTTCACGTTCGAAATTCAATGGTTCCAAGATGAAATTCTCAATTGGATACGGTTCTTTCAAAGCTTCATCAATCATCGATTGAATTAATTGTATGAGTACAGCAGGTGACAAATATTGACGTTCTTTTCTCGAACGCATGTAACCCCATGGATCATATCGTGATAAATCATCTTCGTTGACGACACCTGGAGTTTTTAAATAGACGTAACCGATCTTTTCCAAACGTTCCTTTTCAACGGGTCGTATTGTTATCGGAACGAGTATGTGAATACGTTGAATATGAACGACTTGGAGATTTTCAAAGAATGTATCGCAAAAGATCGGATCGTTAAGAACAATGCCGAAACGATTTTTACGTAAACGTGGCACGAGATCGTCGAATACAATTCGACAAGCTTTACGAACACGATCGACATAATCCGGCATAATATCAACAACTTCATAGTAGAATTCTTGTAGAATCGTTTCGAAATCATTATGATTCGAAAAACGCGATGGGCAAATCGGCGGTAGAAAATCTTTGTCTTGAAAATTCGAAAGAAATAACAAGTTATTTGTTCGCAAGACATACTCACCCCATTTGTTTGTCGTTCGCAGAAATCTTAGCGCATCATAGGCACTACTCGTTCTATTACTTGAACCTTGACGATGTGCACTTGTTTTCGGTGGCGATGTCGATGTATTCATATTTTTGATTATTATTCAAACAATAATAACAATGAGAATAGTCAGGCAACTGACGACTATTGTTATTTATTGTAAACATATACATTCCAAATGGGATTATAAGAAAAGGAAGAAGAAAAAAAAATGAAAATTGATGATTCTTTACTTGTAGCGTCATCTGAACTAGTCTTTTCTTACATTGGTATTTTCATTCGAACAAATCAATAAACAGAACATTTGAATCCTTTTTCTTCTTCCCTTCTGTTCTCTTCTCTTTCGTTCGTTCTTCTCGTACCCTGGTTTTTTGATCCTGTTTCCTTCATCTCGATTTTCTTTTTGATTGAATTTAATTGATAAATAGCAGCATTGTTCATGTTTGGATCATACTCGTTTTTCTTTTTATCTTGATCGACGTGAGTTTTTAATCGTAGGAAAAATATTATTGATCTTTTAGTTTCTATACATTTAAATCACGAGCTGTTATTTCCTCGTTACAAGTCATGAACATTTTTATTTAATGAAGTCTCGTTTCTTTTTTCTGGTATTTTGTCTGAAGTGGTCTAATTCCATGATTGTCACCTGTCGGAAATCGTGTTGACAAAATCAAGTAGAGAGAAAAAAAAATGTTAAAACAACAGTATAATGTGAAAAAAATCGAGCAACGAGAAGAGAGACAAGAGAAGAGAAACAGTCCTTGTTTTGTCTACAACTGAAACAAGCAACTAGGTTACCCTTGATTCTCGTCTATGTCCTTTTTCGTTATCGACGACGTCATAAAAAAAAAGAAAGAACTAACTGTTCTTTTATCCAGGTATTCTCGACAGAATTCTCTATCTCATATGCGCATCATTAGCTTGATCAAGTAGCAAAATAACAACAACAACAACGACGACGACGACGACGACGACAACAGTGTCCACGTACTCTAGGTTTTCTTTCTTTTTTCGTTCTGTGTGTTTTTTTGTGTGCGCAACAACATCAATACAAAAAAAACCCTGGATATATTATGCTACTGCTGCTGTTACTACTACTCAACCCTCGAGCTGTTCAAGGTCCTATTACATGTTGCTGTCGTCATTCGGACGGCGAGGGGGTTATGCAATTAAGAAAGAGAAGAAGAAGAAGAAGAAAAGAAAAAAAAAGAGGAAGAGAAATGACAGAGCGTGAAGCAACAAAAAAACGAAGAAGAAGAAGAAGAAGAAGAAGAAAAAGACACATAGAAATTGTAGTTGTTGTGCGTGTGTGTGTGCGTGTTGCGAAGAACGAAACATACTAAGTTATTACTAATTGTTTCAGGAAAACGAGAGAAGAAAAACGGCTGTGCGACAGTCGATGAAAAAAAAAGACATTGAATTTTGCGTACTTATTAGGAAATGCAATAGCAAGCCGACAATATAGATCACACGTATGTGCTTTTGACTCGAACTTTTTATTTTAAAATTTTCTTTTTGCTTTTTTTCTTCGTCACAACAAAAGATAAAACGAAGAAAAGTCAGGCCGATTACGAGTATTTAAAAAATAAAATACAGAACATCTATTATGCTCTCAATACATTATAGAATTTATTTCATTTAGTCGAGTGCTAATCGATACTCTCGACGCACACAAACATAGAGAGATCTATAAAAAAAAAAAGAAACGTTTCCATATCTGTTCTTAATTTTTTCTTCTCCTCTCGTTTCCACATGTGAAGTTTAATTATTCAGAAGTTCATTATTGATACACATATGCATATAATAAATGTTCAATTGAACAAAAAAATGTACGTTCATTGACAATTAGAATTCAAACTGCGAAGTCAGGAGTCTAGATGGATAGTAATAATAATAATAATAATAATAACGACGACGACAATGACGACGTTTACTGAAATATATTCTCACACCTTTTCTCTCTCTTTTTTTTTCGTGTGTTTTCTAGTGAGAAGAAGAAAACGAGGAAGGAAATAACGTCGACAGTACTTTGTTGGAAGTTCGCTCGATCAGTCTTGAGAATGACTATTTTTTCTTTGGCTTATTTTTTTTTCTTGTTTCCTTCTCTAAATACAAGAGAAGATATGCACGGAATTTGTTTTAAACATCTGCATATATTCTAGGTCTTTCTTTACCTTTTTTTCTTCTACGTGCACGCAGTCTATCATTCAAATAATAAAAATAAAACGAGAACAAAAAACAAACCCGAACGACAAAAAGTACGAAACGAAAAAAAAAGGAATGAAATTACATTAACAACACATTGCAGTTATCAATCCAATTCTACGTTATATACCTAGATCTTTAATCTTATTTTAGATACATACACATACCTATATACCAAATTATCGATCCTTAAATGACATCATCATGAGTAATAACCTTGATAGAAAGGTAATACAACATTTCATATATAATTCTTTCTTTTTTTTGTTGTTTTTTTCTTCTTTTGTTTTTTTGTTATCATCTTATTCTTTCTTTCTCTCGTTTTCTCTCTCTCTCTCTCTCTTTAACTGTCTCAGTCGATCTCTCATTCTCTTTCATTTTTACTCATATAGGGACTGTGAATTTTGATCGACAAGATTGTCGATATTTTTTCCTTGAATGGCTATGGTTCTGCAAGCTAATCCTATGACAAGTGGCGATAGCGGCAAAATTACAATGGATACATATGAGCCGCGGCATCATGAATCATGTTCATCAACGTCGTCCACACCACCACGTTCCGTCTCACCTACGAATACACATGATGATTCATTCCGACGCATGATATTCGAAAAAGTCGAGGCAGGAAAATGTGATCGTGATCCTGCAAAATGCCGACAGATTCTTGAAGATCTAATGATAATTCTTAGACATTTAACGAGCGATGTTAATGATTATAATTTAGCTTTTCGAGAAACTCGACCATCGTTCTATATGCAAGTAAGTTTTCACATCATGAAAAAAAAAAGAAAAGACAAAACTAAATCACACGATTGTTAATCAATTATCTATTTAAAAAAAAAAGGAATTCCAGCGTTTAACTGATCGCATTGAAACATTAACAAAAGCTCGTGATGACCTAATGGAATATCTTCATGAAATCGAAAATAATCCTCTCGAATCAACTGCATTTCCATATTCATCTTCACAGACTGATGTGTCGTCCATACATAGTCAATCTCATCCTCAATTACAATATTCTCCATTAGAAAAATCTCCTCAACAAAATAAATTATCTCCTTCACCGAATTCAAAAGATATTTATATACATGATTCTTCAACTGGCAATGAATCGACTTATCACTATTATCCACTAACACCGCCGATAAATCAACGATCGCGTAGTCCGAGTGTTACACCCAGTAATTTTATACGTGTACATTTTCCAAATAAACATACTACAGCTGTATGTTCATCGAAAAAAAACTAAATATAAACTTAATTAACTGGGTTTTCAATTTTAGCTTGCGCCACGTCACGATGAAACACTTGAAGTCGCGCTTGAATCGAAGGCTTCGCGACATTCAATAACCAACTTAAGAGCGTACACGCCTGTTTACATGATATCCAGGTACCAGCAGACATGTTTATGATTTGTTTCTATTTTATTATTCTCATTTTCAGACAACCATGCCCGTGGAATATAACACTCGATCGTTTATTGGAGTCTGAAATTGAATTAGTAGAAAAAACTAAACTCGATCATTCATTTGTAAGTATACAACGAATTCTATTTTTCATAAGAGAGCAACGAGAACAAAAAAAATATGTTAATAACATAAAAACAAAACCAATTGAATCGTTTTTTTCACATAGATTCGTAAAGCATTTTTTACATTAACCTATTGTGACGCATGCCATAAATTACTAATTCAAGGCGTTCGTTGTCTTGTATGCGGTCATCGTATACATACGCGATGCATTCGTAAATCTCTCTCATGTCGTTTCGAACCTCGAGATATGCTCTATCGGTATTTTTCTAAATATATTCAATGTCTGTTCAATGTTTTGTTTCGTTCTCGTGCATATATCTTTGCTTTATTTATTGTTGCGAGCTTTTGATGTTCGATCTCTGTCTAGATTGATACTTCAGCACCTCGTTTTTCTATGTTCACTGTTCGTTGTGTTGTCTGTCAACGTCGTATTCGTGGAGTTTATAAACATTGTACATCATGTGGAAACAATTATCATAATCATTGTTATATGAGAGCACCTGTTTGTTCTCATCTTATTATTCAGTATGTTTGTAAAATAACTGTGTCTACGTGTAGACTATGAATTTATTTATTCATTTACGAATAATAATTTTATTTTTCTTTTCATCGATAGACATATTAATCATCTTGTACCAAGTAAATCTGATAATGAACGAATGGGAAATAAAGCGAAAGAACAAGCACGTACTCTACCACGAAATTCACAGAATGTATGTTATGATTTTCTTTACTCATAGCATATTTATCATTGTTTACATTCTAGAGACATTATCCAAATATTAATCATGGAATTGGTAAGAAATTATCTCGAATTTTTTCTTCTTATTCGTTGTGATCTTTTCTCAATATCTCTCTAACTCTTATAGTTGGCCGTTTTTGCAGTTGCCACTGCATGTGCGGCGTAGGTAGATTACAAAAGCCTCTATATGTTCTTTTTATTGCTTTAGTTTATTACATCAATAGTTTTCTAATATCTTTTCTTTTTCTTTTACTTTCCGGTAATAATTACAAGGAATGTCATGAGTTTTCAAACTGGTTTATAGTTTCTATTTATAATTTTCATTTCTTTTCAACATATTCAATGATAGAACTAAATTTTGAAAAAAAAATCTATTTCTATTCGTATCCATTATCAGATTCGCAAAGAGACATCAGTCAGGATACGACTCGGACTGCTACGCTAGCAGTTCCAACAACATCTTTTTCCAATAATGCTCAATCGACATTAAACATGCCTATATCAGTATCATCGGGTGAACTCTATCAACCCTCAACATCATTACCAGCATCGGCTATACATATGGATGATATGTCTCAGTTACTACTGAGTAAGACGGGTTTGCTACGTACACAGAAAAAAAACATATATCTATATGCTAATCATATCATCATTCTCACCACTATTTTGATTTTGGTGTGCATTCTTTTGATAATTGATTTTCTTTTTTTTGATTTCCATTGTGTGCTCTCTGATTTCATTATTTGTCAAAACAAGAATGAATCTCACCATGTCATTTGTTATTTTTAGGTGGTAATGGCACAATTATGCCTAGTCCGGAGCCACTTCGACCTATTACACCAAAACTGTCGAGTGAAGGCATACTTGACATAAAAAAGCCCTATCAAGTGGGTTAATTCAATTATCGTTGATGTCATTAAGTACGTTTTTCTTTTGTGAAATTTTAGAAGCACATCAGCGAATGGGAAATTCGTTCAGAAGATTTATTAAACCACGGCCGTATGGTAGGTCGAGGCACGTACGGTACGGTTTTCAAAGCAGAAGTTCGACTACATGGTAAAGAAAAACAACTAAATATAAATGATATACTCAAGTACATTCATTTCCTATGATTTTTAAAGGCACTGTTGCATTAAAAGAATTGAATTTTATCTCACCAACACCTAGTCAATTTCAAGCATTTCGTAATGAAGTCATAGCATTAAAGTACGTAATGTTTATATTTTTCAGTGCAAAACAAGTACAAAATTTTTCCTCTAATTTAATTTTTATTTTGAATAGAAAAATTACACACCAGAATACATTAAACTTTTACGGTTATATTTTATCACCTCGTTTTGCTATTGTGACGCAGTGGTGTGAGGTATGAGAATAATAATAATAATAATAATAGTAATGAAGTAATATAATTTTTTGAAATGTTTGTCTAGGGTTCAACACTTTACAAACATATTCATGTTCTTGATCGACATTGGAAAATCAATCAACTAATTGATATTGCAAGACAATTATGTCAGGGAATGTCGTAAGTCAATCAGTGACGATGAAATTTTGTGATTTGAAATGATATTCATGTAGATATCTTCATGATCGTGGAATAATTCATCGTGATCTTAAATCTAGTAATGTCTTTCTGGATATGTGTGCTGAATCGGAGGACGTTGGTGTTAGTTGGCGTGTGAAAATCGGAGATTTTGGTTTAGCAGCCGTTAAAACTGTTCTTGCAGAAGGTGTTAATAAACAATTTCAACCATCGGGTTCTGTTCTTTGGATGGTAAATAAAATAAAAACGAAAAAACAAAAATACGAAACTTTCTTTTTGATATTTGCAGTCACCTGAAGTTATTCAACAAAAAGATCCAAATTGTTATTCGACTAAAGCAGATGTTTATGCATACGGATGTGTTCTTTTCGAAATGTTCAGCGGTAAATTACCTCATACACCCATATCTAACAAAGAACAGGTTCGTTTGACATTTTCTTTGAACTCAATTATACTCATAAATTTCATTTGAAAAATATTTAATAGATAATGTGGCTCGTGGGCAAAGGAAGGCTGAAATTAAAAGTTGAACAATGTCGTGATGATACCCCAACAGCAATTACCGACTTAATTAGACAGTGTACAGAGTTTGATCATGAAAAACGACCTAATTTTGCGCCTGAAGTAAGACTTAATGACCACTGAAGTTTGTTTTTTTTTCTATGCAATACAAATTGATTTAGATTGACGATACTCTATCGAAATTTGAATGTATATTTCCACGTTTACAACGTTCACAATCAGAACCTTGTTTAATTCGAACACATCAAGATGATCTACTCGGTTTGTCGATACATTTTGGTGTGCCTAAAACTCCGGTCTCAATTCATCGACGTTTTCATGACGAAGTCTCATGACAAAAATAAAACGAAGAAAAGGAAAACAAAAACTACCGAAGCCAAAGTCATTCTTTACTATTCGCATAAACTCGGTGCAAATACTGCATTCCTTTTACTATTCGAAATTCTCTTCGTTCTTATTTTATTTTTTGTCTTTCTATTTATACATATACATATTTACATATATATATCATATTGTTTTGTTTTGTTTCAAGGAGAAATAAGAAGACGACTTCAACACAAACAAGAATTTTTATTTATTCCGTATGCTATTTTAATATAAGACAGTGAATGAATCTTCTATGAATATGTTTTGTATATCCGTTTTATTTTGTGTTGCTTCAATATATTCTGTAAATTTTTTCTTCTTCTTTTCTTTTGTGTCGACAAATGAAAATAAAGTAACCTGGAAATATGAATAATATCGAGTTAATGAAAATGATAATCTTCACATATGTTTTTATGATCGATTGTGAACGAAAATTTTTAACCTGGCCGTGACCTACTCACAACGTTCTCTACAGACGTATAAAACATCGATTTTTATTGGCGAACCGAATGAAAAGACTTCTTATTGGTTAGTAAATACAAACTGTTAGATACCATTGCGTGTATGCATATCGGAATTGTTTTATATACAGTTTATCAGAAGTGTTATAAATCATACGTCGAATTCAATTGATTTCGTGTTTCTCTCTCGACAATTTTACTCATAAAAAGTCGAATTATCTCAGTGAAGTGGTTTAGAAAAAGATGCACATTCTTTTTTCATTCAAGTATAATATTGATGATATGAAACGGATTTATTCGTGCGATTCAACCGCGCACAATGATGAATATCTATCTGCATGAACAGTACGCATGAGCGCTTGTTTTTTCTTCTTCTTTCTCTCTCTTTTTTTACATTGTATATTGTACATATTGCTCTCTGATTTACTTTCGTCATCTAACGTGCCCTTGAGCAAATATCAATCGAAAAAATAGAGAGTAAGAGCAGTAGGTTTTTCAAGGCAAGTTTTTTTCTTTTTCTCGTATGGCACATGTCCAATTAGTTTGATAGACTAGACTTGAATGCTATCTAATTAACAAAACATTTGGTTGATTTTAGCTTGACGTATTTTTGAAATTGTACTGAAATGTCCTCGGATGAAAAACCACGAGGTATTGACAAAAATCTATTTGTTACTCTCTTTTCTATTTTTATGAATATTTGTAAATAAGGACGTGGACGTGGACGAGGACGACCTACCGTAAGCAAATCATCTGAAGGTGCAGTTGGTGGCCTACAAGATTATATTGAATCAGACACAGCATCGTGTGTTTCAAGACAAAGTGTCTTCACTGATCTATCACAACGTACCGATGAAGCAACAACATCTGATGAGATTCGAATGGATAAACCTCGTCGTGGCAATCCGCCTAAAGTTATGCCAAGTATGAACATGAGTTTCTTCGGATATGTTTTTTAAATTAAAATTTCACTTTAGATGCACCTCGTGGTAGTGGAGTTAAAAATATAACAACGGAAATGTCTACCATGAGCCTTCAAGCAAGCAGTGGTGGTGAATCAACAGCTCGATCGGTATCTCATACGACGATTTCTGAAACTCAACCTCAAACATCTGAAAGACGAGGTAAATTCACGTTTCTCGATCGATTGAAGTATTTATTATTTACTTTTCATCCAGGTACGCTTGGTGATCCAGTGAATATCATTGCGAATTACATTAAAATTCTCACTAAACCTCAATGGGAATTATTTCAATATCATATTGAATTCCGTCCTGATATCGAAAATAAACGATTTCGTCGTGAAATTATAGCTCAACATCGAGTAAATCATTGATTGACTAACTTTGACAAAATGTATTTTCTGTATTTCATCGTAGACATTATTCAAAGATGTTGCATTCGATGGTACGACAATTTATACATTTGACGATCTAGGAGATCTACAAGAATTTACCAGTCGACATCCAGCAACAACTGAAGAAATTCAAGTTCGTCTACGTAAAGTAGCGAGAAATTCACCTGATTCACCAGTATTCTTTCATTTGGCTAATTTAATTATTCGAAAGTATGATTAATTCGAGCTGATGAATTTGATCTTATCCGATTATTTTTAGATTACTTGAATTATCCGGAATGAAATTAAGTTAGTTTTGATTTAGTTAAAATTGAATTTTAAATATTATTTTTAGTCGGTCGAAATTATTATCAATTCGATCGTAAAATTGATCTCGATCGTTATCAATTAACATTATTTCCTGGTTTTTTCACTAATGTAAATATTTACGAAGGATCTCTCATGGTTAATGTCGATCTATCTCATAAAGTTTGTTTCGATTTTATCTTTTTATTCGAATCAACGAACGAATATTTATCTAGGTACTCAATAAAACAACAGTTTATCAACGTTTAGAAGATATTTTTAGTCAAAATTATGATCCAAAATATGCTCAAGATATATCGACGAAAGAGTTAGTTGGTCAGGTACAACGAAAGATTCGATTTAGTGATCAAATTTATCCGCTTTCTTGTCGAATTAGATTGTTCTCACGACATATAATTCGAAAACGTATAAAATCGACGAAATCGCCTGGGACCGTTCGCCAGATCAAACATTTCCCATGCGTGACGGTTCTCAATGCTCATTCATTCAATATTATCGAGATGTATTTATTTATTTTTTCTTCAAATGATTATCATTTTTATTCGAATTCTCCTTTAGAAATATCAAGTAGAAATTAAAGATCCTAGACAACCGTTATTAGTCAGTAAACCTTCGAAAAAAGATCGACGAGCTGGCATCTCATCACCGTTTTTACTCGTACCAGAATTATGTTGTATAACTGGTTGGAGAGATTTTATTTTACGAGAATTTTCAATTGAAAAATCGATTGTTTGGTTTAGGTATCAGTGATATTATGCGTGGAGATTTTCAATTTATGAAAGAAATCGCAGGTTATACGCATGTCGATGCACCAACACGATACAATCGTCTTCGACAATTTGCTGCCGATGTTCATCAGTCGGTTTTCGCTTCTATTTTACACTCTGTTATTGATGATGAATTTTGATTTTATTGTAGAAATAATGAATGTCAAAATGAATTAGCCAAATGGAACATGAAACTCGATGTAGATCTAGTCAAATTCGAAGCACGAATTCTTCCTTTCGAAGAGATTCTGTATTACGATGTAAACAAATTTCTTTTTTTTAAATGGAATCCATTTTTTTTGTTTGATAATTTTAGAGTAGGATCAAATATAAACTCGATGAAGCTGGTAGATCGATCGATAGACGCATTCATAGTGAATATTTTTTTTAATTATTATCGCTGTAGATTGGAGTCGAGATGGTCGTGCATTAAAGCATATATGTGCAAAAGACTTGAATAATTGGATTGTTCTATATCCAGCTCAATTCAAACAACCAGCTTCCGATCTTATCGACGCACTTCTTAGTATTTCTGGACCATTCGGTAAAACATTTAACAAAAAAGCAAACAATTCATTTGTTTTTTTTATGTAGGCATGACAGTTCAATATCCTGTTATGTAAAACATTTTCATTTAGCAAGAAAAAAATGAATTTCATATATTTGTAGAGAAGAATTAGCTAACGATCGACCTGAGTCATATCTTCGAGCATTAGAAGGACTTGTCACTGGCAATACTGAGTTCGTTTTATGTCTTCTCAGTAATCGACGAAAAGATCGATATGATGCATTGAAAAAATATCTTTGCTTGGATAATGCTGTGCCATCACAAATGGTTTTAAAAGATACAGTAAGCCGTCGAAATAATCTAATGTCTGTCGCAACAAAAATTGGCATACAAATAAACGCCAAACTTGGCGGAGAAATCTGGGGAGTACATATTCCAACGAAAACTCTCATGGTCATTGGAATGGACTCATATCATGGTAGAAGGATTTTGTCTGAGGATGTTTTGTGTGTCTATTGAAAAGTTTAGATTCTAAACATCGAACTGCTTCTGTCGGTGCATTTGTTGCAACAACAAATTCATCGTTAACAAAATTCTATTCGAGAGTTATCTACCAACGAACAAGTCAAGAATTAATGGATGGTTTGGCTGTTTGTTTAAAAGGTATTTTCATCCAACAAGAAATTTCATTTATATTCGAGTTTGTTCTTCAGACGCATTAGCAGAATATCTTCGAAATAATCCTCGTTTACCTGAGAGAAGTAAAAATTTTCTATTCTAAATTTCGTTTAATGTTTTTTGTTGTGTTAAAAGTTATTATTTATCGAGATGGTGTAAGTGATGGTCAATTGAATGTTGTTGTTGATCATGAATTAAAACAGATAATGGAAACATTCCCGAAAATACAAACTGGCTATGACCCTAAACTTGCGTTTGTTATTGTAAAAAAACGTGGCAATGCTCGATTCTTTCAACAAGAGGGTCGAAATATTCAAAATCCTTATCCAGGAACAGTTATCGATCACACTGTTACCAATGTAAAATATTCAATAATCCGTTCTTTCGACAAAAGAAATTCGTTGTCATTTCAGGCTGATTGGTACGATTTTTATCTCATTTCTCAATGTGCTCGTCAAGGAACAGTTTCACCGACACATTACAAGTAAATCTTTTATTTTAAATCATAATACAAGAGAACTTTATGCTGATTGCCATTTTAGCGTTATATGGGATCGATCGAGTTATTCAGTTGAACGTATGCAACAAATAACTTTTAAATTGTAAACATTAGTTTTGTTTTCGAAAAGAAAATCTTGAGAATATTTCATTTAGATGTCACTTGTATTACAATTGGCCAGGGACAATTCGTGTACCAGGTAATGGTTTTTTTTTGTCGAATAAAAATGTCTGTGTCTTATGTTTTGTTTTGTTTTAGCTGTTTGTCAATATGCACATAAATTAGCGTTTTTAGTTGGTCAAAGTCTTCATCAGGAATTTAATGTTGAACTTGCTGATAAATTATTTTATTTATGATCAAATTTAAATCTCAAACGGCAACTTAAAATTGTTTTCTTGTTTTTTTTTCTCTTCTTGTTTTCAAAAATGTACAGTTGACTTTTTATTTGTTTGAAAAATTCTCTAATAATAAATATCAACAATCGTTTTCATGATTTTGTAGATGAATTTTTTCAAAGTTATTCATTGGACATTAAATCCACAGAAATATGCGTCGATTTCTGTGATGAGAAATCTCCTAGGTCGAATTAGATATCAATCGACCGAAGTACCGCCAACGAATGATGTTAGCACGAATATTAAACCGGCACAGAAGAGTAATTTGATGGAATTTTTTGATACATCAGATAATTTAGCTGAATCAAAGATTATTCATGGTTTGTGATGTTTTGTTTTTAAAGAGAATGATTCTATGAGAGATTTTGTCTAGGACGATGGTGGTATTTGGATGAATTGAGAATTAAAAGCAATGAAGATTTGCATAAATTATGGTGAGATATTGTTTGAATTTTGATTTCGAAGAGATATATTTGAAATGATGATGATGATTGTGTATAGGTATGTTCTATTAAAAGAACGAAATCGTTTGTTAACAATGGAAGAAGAAAATCGTCATCAACATGAACTATTTCCAAATCCAGAACGTATTGATAAAGTAACAGAAAAAAAACAGACGATTACTTTTGATTTTTATGAATCGATACATGCCTAGGTTGAAGAGAGTATGCGCAATATCATGACTGTTGTACGAGAGCGTGATATTGCTTTTAATCTATTGGAAACAGGTCGAACCGGTGAACAAACACCTGAAATTCGGTAGAGTTTTTCTCGTAAATATTTCAATAGTTTTTTATGTTTTGTTATTCTAGAGAAACAAGTTTTGGTCTTCTACGATATTATCAACCGAAAGAACGTATTGTACCATTTTATAAAAATCGATATTATCAATTATTATGGGGCAAACGTAAAGCATCGGTATGTGTAAACATTTGTCTCTTCTCTTCTAAACATTCTCAATTAATTTTTCAAAGTCTTGGACAAATATCTTCAAACGTCGATATAACGAATTTCAAGAACATCAAGAATATCAAGAAACGAATCGTGTTCGTAAAATTGTTGCAAATGTTATCAAAAAATATCCACATTTACGTGATGAAGAAGATCGCGTTTTGGAAGAATATAAAAAACGTCTCGATTTCGAACATTATCATATTCCGAAACGTTTAGCACGACGTGGCAAATTACGTGCACATCAAACAGTTTGGAATGAACAAGAATTTATTGAACAAGGTGCTCTCAATGATCCAAACAGTGAAGATTTTGAACGAGTACAACATGAAAGACAACTTCGAATGCGAACACAGAAAAAATAAAAATTAGTTAATTGTTTCTTTTTCCAAAAACAAAAATAAAAACTACTGTTTTGAAATACGTATCATCAATATTTTATTATTATTTCGTTGTACCACAGTACAATTGCATTTTAACAACAAAAAACTAAAACAAACCAGTTTCATAGATCATCTTTTGATTTTGAAAATAAATGTTTTATGTGTAAATTAGCTGCGTCAGAAAGTAAATCTCGATGCAATCGTTCACCATCGCCATTAAAAAAACTTTGGCCAGCCTGAGCATCTAACAGCCAAACACCTAAAACTTCTAATGCTTTTTGCTCGGTATCAATATTTTCAGCAAAGATTATATGATTTCCTTCATGTGACTCATGAAGCAAAGCATAAAAGTAACTTTTTACTAAATAACCATGTCGAGCTGTTTGTGGTCCGGTAATCACAACTTTTAATCGATCACGTTCGGTTTGATTAAATTCTGTTTGATACCATGGTCGAATTTTGAAATCGAGCATATTCAATGCTAATTTAGCTGCTAGATCGATATTTTTCGAAAAGAGATTGTGTGCTTGTTGGCAAAATGTTTTCAAGCGATTTCGATCGATCAATTTTGTTTTTAATATTTCTTGTAAATATTCAATTGATAAATCAATGATTTCATATTGAGTTTGTAGAATTTCAGCAGGAAATTCGAGTGATTTTCGTTGAGAATGAAGCTCTCGTAGATATTGTTCTAATTCATTATGAATTTCATCAGACAAGTGTTCGTTGTCGAGTAGAAGTGTTAAATAAATTTTAAATGGAATATGCGAAATAGATTTAAGATCATGATACAATTTTGGAGTGACTTGTTCTTCGAATCGTTTGCCTCGATGAATTATGACGACGTTATCTCCGTTACAAATTATAAGCGGATCAAGATGTGATATTAAATGATCACGAGCTCGATTATATGTTGAAATAAATTGTTCATTTAGTTTAGCTAATTCATCACAATGAATCGATAGTATTAGTGTACAAAAAATTTGAAATAGAAAAATAGAAATTCGACTCATGTTTTGATTACAAGGTTTAATAATAATCGTAGAAGATTCCTATCTTATGAATCTATCCATCGATACTATCAAATCTTTTCTATTGACTAGAAAGCGAACGAATAGTAAATGAATATTTATAGATGGGATATAAAGCAAATACAGTGTAGCTGATTTCGTTGTTTTTTTACAAGGTTCGAATAAATATGACGTTTTTTGTGATATCATCACCTTCGAAATTTGGAAAAAAACACATCAAAGTACTATCGAGATATGCTTTCGGCGAAAGTCTTGTATATGATTATATGACTATTTATTCTCGACTCAAGACATGTAAAACAACATTATTTTGTAAATACTAGATTCGAAAAAAGATCATTAAAATGGCAATGTGGCAACAAAACAATACTAATGTTCGAGAAATTGGCGCTACAGTTACAGTTCCAGAAAATGATGTTGCAAGGTGTATGTATTATTTGAGTTGTGTGACTGCAGTTATTGATTGTGATGATGATGATGATATGAGTGAATATACTGATTATCGAAACTATCGATATTTATCAGCCAATGATATTCAAATCGTTTACAGACTTTGTTTAAGTCTTAGTCCTGATAAATTTGATGATAAGGTGTTTTTTGAAAGTGATCGATTGTGCGGTTCATCGGCAAATAATTTCTTTGAAATTAGTCAAGTACAACACCGTCTCGGCGTTGTTGGATCGATTCTTATTGCTGGTCGACAACGACAAGTAACAAAAATTATGACATATAAAATGTCGTGGATGCAAAAGAATTATTATGGTCCAATGAATCGTCTTGCCGATCGTCTTAATCCTGAACGACAATTGTTACGTGCTTTACAACAAACAGATTGCAGAATCTCATAAAAATCCTTCGTTCTTTCATTTTAAATTTTATGTAAAAACATGTACTCTGGACAATATAACCCATATTTTTTTCATTTTTCAAAAAATAACAATTCTATTAGAGATAGACATAGTTTATGTCATGAACACCATTCAATTATCGTAAAAGCCAACTTGTCAAAGGTAGCAGAGGTAACGCTTTGCTCTTGTAAACATTTTACAGTTCTTCTATTTACTTTCCAACTTACCTACATACATTTCGCGTAAAAACATTCTGATAATCTTCTTCTTCATCTTCCTAGGAAGTAAGAATCCCTTCGTATAAAAACATCGTTTTGAGATTCAATGTTTCACAACAATTTATTTTTCCTAACTTCTGCATTATCCCATGGCACTTTCTTTCGGTCGACAAGAAATCGGTATCAAGAAGACAGGAGAGTCTACAACAGTGCCTGATAATGATATCGCAAGGCTTATGTACTACTTGAAATGTGTTTGTACAACAATCGATTGCAATAATGAACCAGAAATTCGACGTTTTACCAATTACTCAAATTGGTCTAGTTTATCGATTGACGAACAAAAACAATTAGTTATTCTCTGTTACACACTGAGTCCTGATGTGTTCGATGACAAAGTCTTTTTTCAAAGTGATGCTTTGTGTGGTAATTCGGGCAATGAGTTCTATGAGATTAGTCAAGTAAGAAATCAAATTCTGGCTGCACAATCCATTGTCATTGCTGGACAAACACGTCGAGTGAACAAAATCATGACGTACAAAATGTCATGGATGCGAAGAAATTATCTCGAACCAATGCAACGTCAAGCTCAACGTTTAGGAACGAAAAAGAAATCAAGCAGTTGTGTTATTTCATAAAAACACATTTTTTATACATTTCTATTGTATTTAGCCTTGAATAATTAATAAAAAGTGAAAACGATCATTTAACAATAGTCTCACGACATCTATGATACCCAATTTTCGAAATATCTCGTTAAATTCTATTAGTTTCTCAAGATTTTAATTCTTCGATTGAAAAAATACGAATTACTAATTATTATTAGATAATCTATTTCAATTGATTGACTCATTCGTTCAGCATATAGACAAAAGACAGAAAGAAAATGAATGAAGAACAGTAAATTTGAAACAAGTACTATACGTGTTGAATAGTCATCCTCTCACATTGTTTACAAAATAAATTTGTAGTTTGAATTTTCATATGACAAACATATTTCTTTCAGATAAAACGAGAATGACAACGACAGTCCGAAGTAAAGAAAACGACTACGACTTTTCACTATTTAAAACTCCACTTCGAACGCCAGGTTTGTTTGGATGAATTTTCTCAACTGAATTCGATTCATTTTCGTCTCACTTCTAGTTCGTAACAGTCATCTATCGAATGTTAAACAACATGATCTAGGTTTTTACTCGAATAATGCTAAGCATATCAAATTTATTGGTTCAACAAACTTGTCTGAATCAATGACAACACCAATTCGTTTGAATAAACCGAAATTTTCAACTCCTGGATCTGTCCAACGCCGTCGTGCGTTAGGTCTTGTAAATTCGAATAGCAACCATATCCTTTGTGAACCATCAATCGATGATTTGTCAATGCAAAATCCGAAACAAGATGAATCTGTTATTCTTCAAGCTCCCGGTCCTTTACCAAATGATGATGACGACGATGATCTTCCGCCTTATCAATCAAATGAATTCAATTCCTATGAAAATACATTCGATGATCTCATTCCTCGTGACGAACGTGTTGAACATATGATCAATCAAAGTAACGGTATTAATATCCTGACATATTTCAGTGGATTTACCAATTCACTTCGTTGTCAATCGCCTGCGTGCTCTCGTATTGATATGTCAACGTTACTCGATATTCTCGATTGAGAAAATGCAACGGAATTGTCTTCAGTTTTTGTCCACGAATGTCTTCTTAGAACTCTTTTATTTCGAATCTCCAAATGAAATCTAGTTTTTCACGTGTGTTTGTGTTTATCTGTGTCTTCTGGTCAATTTGCCCATGTATGTGTGTTCTTTCTCTGTTTCTGCATAGCAGTGTGTTAAAAACAAAGACGAAAACTTTCTATGAATAAAAAAAACCAAATCAACTAATTAATTCTTCTTTCTTCTTCTTTTTATAGATAAATCTGTTTTTTTTGCTTCCTATTTTATTTTGTTGTTTCGGTTTTTGTTTTCCTACAATTTCTATGGCTAATTTACCACCATCAACGGGCGATCGAAATACGCAAACAATTGTTTGTTCATTTTGTGAAGATATTATTCTACGTCCACAGACAGCTACATTTACAAGTAAAAGTGTTTTATTACCACAAATGAAAGTCGACAAAACGAGCTCCGACAACAATAGGACCGAAAGCAATCATTTGTCGGTCAATGGCAGTGATCATCCATGTGATACATTGGAATCGTTTTGGCTCGTTTCGGATATGTTTACATTTGAGAATGTTGGCTTTTCGAATACAGTGAATAATCAAACAAAATATCTTGTTTGTGCGAATTGTGAACGTGGTCCCATTGGATTTTCGCCAATTAATCCAACAACGAAACAATTAGAAAAAGAATTTTATGTTGCAATCGATAGAATTAAATATAAATAATAGTTTTCATTTTGTTTTTCTTCTTCGTCTTCTTCTTCTTTTATTTTTTTCGTCGCAAATAAACAACAACAATATGAGGCAACGTATTTTCTTTCTTTTCCTATTTGTTTTTGTTTCGTTTTTCTTCTTCTTCATTCATTTTTCTCTCGTTTTTTTCTTGTTAATCAACCGAAATAAACAACAGCAAGAACAACAACAACAACAACAATAGATTCTTTTTGCAGATGGACGATATCAAATGGGATTTAAAATCTCATTATATGCTCGCTGTAACTGTTTGTAAATATGGTTGTGATTGTTGGACTCGAGTTGCAAATGATCTAGCTTTTTATATAAAAACAACGCCTGAAGTAAAATAATTCGAAACTACAAAAGAACAAATTGTTTTAGATTAGTTTCATCTTGCAGAATTGTAAACAACAATTTGATTATCTATGTCAAGAATATGGTCAAGATTGGTAGGAATCAAATCAACAAAAAAACAACAGAAAATAAATGTTCTGTTTTCAAAGGAAAAAACAAACAGACGAACCATTATATAATTACATTTTTTCTGTAGTCAAACGCACGTATTATCGTGATTTATCTGCAAAAATGACTGAATCACGCGAATTATTAATGGTTATGTATGATTTCATACGTTTATTTCGTTGTGGTAAAATTACTTCCAATGATATTAGTACCATTTTACAGGATGTTCGAAATAGGTACACATACGTAATTTTAGTTTGTCTTTTCTAATTTTATGGTTATTCTAGTGTTCCATCGGATAATAGTACTGAATATAGTGAACAACAGAAGAAAATCAAAATGCTGGAACGTTTAAAATATCATATGGTTCAACAAATGTCTCAATCATCGGATGTTCAAGTGAATTTTCGATTTCATAGAAACAAAAAACCGAGTCTTGTTCTCGCTATTTAGTCATCATCATCATCATCAACGTATCCCGTTGAATTGCTTCCTCCACCGCCACCATCTCTTCAGCAATCATTGCTCAATGATCGTCAAGTACCATCGATAACAAATCATTTGAAAATTAATGGCACGGAACTCTCATCATTTCCAACGAATCTACTTGTCGATGAACAAAATCAAATCAACGAAGTTGAACTCAGTTCCGATGATGAATCAGCATTTCTGTCCGATGAACAAGTCGAAACAACAATTTCATCGAACATTCCACCGTTAACCAATGAAACGACTGAAACTAGTCTCAGTAGTCCATCGACATTCGAAACACATGCTACATCGTCGAATGCTCCATTGGATAGCGATCGAATGGCATCGACAACGGACAATCATCAAGAAGATTCAATCGAAAGTCAGTCAACTGATACGACGCCGCGACGCATTTCAATTGATGATGATGAAGTTGCGCGAATGGATGCGGAACAAATAGCTGAAACGATTCCAACGGATATAACGAATGTTTCTTTAACAAATGATAATGCGATTTTTACTGTTGATGATTTCAATTTGGGTACTGAGCAACAGAAAATGCTAACAAGTCATCAACGAGATCATCATTTATCGGAAAATCAGGGTTTTGTTAAGACGAATAAAACTGAACGTCAAAATTCACGATTGAGATTGAATCATCGTTCGACATCGGTTAATTTTCGTAAAACAGTTAATTCAATTCTTTCGAATTTAAAAACTGCAAAGTAAACATCTATTGAACGAGAGAGAAAAAAGGCAAACTTTATTATCTTTGTTGTTTCTAAAAGATACGGTCCTGATTTTACCAAATCTCTCAAATCTTTCCGGTTATCCGAAGATTACTACGATCGTATTAAAATTCCGCTTGACATTCCTGAAATTCGTGAACGAATGATGAACGGTGATTATGATGAACACTTTCTTAATTTCGAACGTGACGTTCTCTTAATGCTCACGAATGCGTTGGTAAATTATGATCGTGAACATGATATTCATGGACATGCACGATACATGATTGATTATGCTATGGAATTGTTTACAGTAAAGATTTTTTTTTTTCAAAATAAACAGATTAATAGTGTTTTTTTTTCTTTTGATATTTGATTAGCCTGTAGAAGAAGCTCATAATCCGTGGCAAACTACTGTTCTAAATGATGGAAATGGTGATTTGTTGAGTATATGTCAAACTGATCAAGGAAATGATACAGATGATGATCTATTGAATACTCCAACGCCATCAATAGCATCGACATCATCATCATCAGTTCGTTTAGATTCATCAATGGCAAATCTTCGACGTTCACGTTTAACAAATCCTTATTCGATGTCAAAACGTCAACGTAAAACATTGCACTAACTAGTTCTTACTGTTCTGCTCTTCCAAATCTCTAGTCTTTCTTTTCAAACTTCTTTATGTAGAAATTCTTTGTTTGTTTGTTTGTTTGTTTGTTTGTTTGTTTGTTTCGTTAAATCCTGCTTATATGTTCATTTGAAATGAGTGAAAATAAAGAAAGAAAATGAAAATTCTAGTCTGGTATAAGACAAGTTCGATCGGTATTTCCTCCATTGCTGTATTTCAAATGAACAAGAACCGCATTTGTTGCGGCTTGAGTTGTCGATCCATGATGATAACGTTGAGCTGAACTTTGTATATTTTGATATTGAACTAATTGAAAAAGTCGTTGCTGTTGTTGTTCGAAACGAGTTGAGTTTGGTGGCTGTTGAAGAGCTCGTTTTGACATCTGTACCGATGATTGTTCGTTATTATGATGCAAACGTTGCATGACATTTGATGAAACAACATGTGGATTATCGGATGGAGCAGGCAGACGTGGTGAAAATTTATTTGAAGTGTTGTTCGAAAGTGTCAAAACGACATCGAGTGTTTTACTTCGTTCGAACGATCGTAATGAATCTTCGTTTCTCTTACCGACGACAATCGGCAGAACAGAATTCGATGTTGATGCTGAAATTTGTCGAGATTCAAGATGTGGTACAAGAGAAAGTAAACGTGCTTGAGTTTGAGGATTTATGTCTGAACATAATGGTTTATGATGTGTTAGACGCTGATCGGACACAGCTGTTTGAGGTAATGAATTACCACCGATAAGTCTTCGTGTTGCGACTATCGAATGATCTGATGCTACATCAGATGTCGGCGGTGATGGCAATGAATGTGCGCTATGTTTTGATTCTAAATTCGGTTTTTCTAAATATAATTTCGGTTGAGTTAATTCTTGATGACTTCTTTTAATCATTGAATATTTTCTGATAAGTTCATTGATCATCGATGAATTCGATGGTAAACCTTTGGATTCATGTGCTGCATATGTTTGTTTAATATTAGCTAGTAAATTTTTCGAAGTCATCGGTACATTCGATGATGTTGCCGTTGTTTCGTCAGTGCTGTCCGTTGATTGAGATGCACGACGATGATGCGAACGTTTATAATTGCGTCGATAGTTTTTTATTGATGCAGTTCCATTTCTATCCGAACATGATTGTTCATCGCCTTGTTCGGATAAATAATCTTCGTAATGATAAACTCGAGGAACAAGAATTGTTTCGTCGTATGATCTATCGGGATTATATGCAGATAAAGTAGCGGATTGCTTGACTCGATTTGATTGAGAACTTTTTTGTAAGAGAAATTTCGGTGTTCGATGACCTTCTCGTTCATTTTCTAGTTCTGGTGATGCTATTCCACTTGCATTTACATCATCATCATCCATGCCAAGTTTTGGCAACCAGATTTCAACGGAACATTTTTGTTTCACATTTCCATTCGCTGATGATGTCTTCTCATATGTTACTCGATCTAATGGTATAACACCGGATTTTGGTTTGGATTTAATTCGTTTGTGTGACGATGATGCAGTACGTACAGCTGTTATTGTTTCTTTTGGATTGATCAGTGGATCATTCGAAACGAATTGTTGACTAGCTGATGTATTATTAGCGAGAGTAATTAAATATTTTTCAAGTTTAATTCTCACAGCAACCAAACGTTTGAATGTCGGTGAATTCGAACGTAAAATATCCGTTTTTGTTCGTGAGGATGTACTGATTTTTGAAATATCATTATTAACAATTTCATCGTTGCTCTTCGTCATGTTATTCTCATTCGAATTCATTTGATCAGTGGGATGGTTGTTTGCAAATCTTGCCATCACAAAATCAAGTGATGTTGAATCTTGTCATTTTTTTTGAAAATAAAGAAAAGAAAAACAGTTGAATATTATTTCTATTTTGACGTTAACAAACAAAAACTCAGATAGGGCGTTGAATTTATGTATACCTTTAAAACGTTTAATAAAGATTGCTGAATGAACTTGCCGTTCGAAGTTCTAATTTAACTACTGCTTCTTTTTGGTATGCGCATAAATATTTGAGTTTGTTCGAAATATTTCAGTAGATTTCAATGTAAATAAACTTTTCTTTTACCATTTTAATCGATCGTTTTTCTTCGTTTTTCTTTCTTTTGTTTTTTCTTTACATTATTTTTCATAGATGTCCACCTTTTTCTCTTCTCTTCTCTTCTTCTTTCCTTCTTTAGTAAAAAAATAAATAAAAAGAAAAAAAATGATTGACATTTTGATGTTTATTTCGAGGTTTCCTAATGGTACTGCATACAATTCAACAAGCCATAGAGATGTGAAATGTTATTGAAATCTTATGAGCAGAAAAAAACAAGATTTAATATCAAGGCAGAAAGAGAAAACGAGAGAGACAGTTGTTTTCACGATAGCTATTCAATGATCCTGAGTTAATCTTTATGTTGATCAGAAAATAAAATAAAACAGCAGAACAATTGTATAATATTGTCATTATCTGTGTCTCATTCTACTGTATGACGAAATGTCGATTTAAATATTTGAGATTCATCGCATATCCGTGTTCTAGTCGCTGGATATGTAGACGTGTGTGTATGTGCATATTCATTCAGTCTATTTGAATTCGTTTCGAATCAAATATAACAAAGAACGAGAAAAGAAAAAGAAAAAGGTCGATTGTAAACGAGATCGAATACATTTCGTTAGTACAATATCTATGAATGATGATATTGCATCGTTATTTTCAAATGATTAAATCAATTCTTATCTTATTTCTCTACTTTCAAATCGGATCTAGTTATCCGGATGGTGCACCCGAACGTGTGTGTAATTCCATGATGCCCTATCATGACGTTACACCTCAACAATGTCATTCGAAATACGTCATTCAATCGAATAAACCTGACTTTGAAACGAATGACATTATCCAAAGTACGAGTTGTTTTAGAAAGAAAAAAAAAGAAACTATTTTTTCTTTTGTTTTTATGCTAGTTGATGTTCGTGGTGTGAGCACGAATGATTATTTCAAAGGTATTCTCTTAGTTGCATTCAATGAAAATAATCGACAAATTGTCGGTAGTTGGTCGCTGAAGAATTCATCTGTGAAAACAATCTCGTGTAATGAAAAAGCAAATACAGCTGTAACACATACATCACCAGATGACAAATTTGCAATTCAAGCTTATTGGCACGCACCACCGGTCGTTGCCAACGAAAATATAGCTATCAAGTAAATAAGTTTTTGTTTGTTTTCGATTGTCGAAACAAATATCGGATGATCTAGGGCAACTATTGTTAAGTCTTATTCGGAAATTTATGTCGATTGTTTCAATATTACATTAAAAGCTAAAGTTAATACTGTAAAACAAATATCAACTAAAACTAATACCAATGTCACGTGGAGTTATGCGGAAAGTGCAGTAACTGTGACGATGTCGACAGCACAAGTGAATATTAACGAATGGAAATCGATTGGTTTTTCACTTGATCAACAAATGGTTTGTTTCAATCCAAAGGAATTTCTAGATTAAGATTCATTTTTTTTCGTAATCAGGGTGATGAATATGTATTCATCTGTCAAGTAACATCAACAGGTGATGCATCACTTCGACGAATGCATACAAAACTTGGCAAACAACCGTAAATTTGATCGAAAGAAGATTTTCTATTTTCTCATCGTTTTTTTTTCTATCTTCTAGACCATTGGCAACAAATGAAGAAGTCAATGTTATTAGTACATCGTATGAAAATGGAATTTTAACATGTAAATTTTCTTTCGAAATCACATCGGAACAAATCGATGACGAACCAATGCCGATTTCTATCGAAAAGAAATATTACTTAATTTTTGCTGGAGGATTATTAAACACTGAACGTAAACTTTTTTCTAATATAAAACCAAAATTTTGATTTTCTATATTTATTCATACAGAAGAACTTGTTAAACATACTGTTGTATTTGCCACATCAAAAACTTATCAATTACAAATACCACAAACTGTGAATCTTGATGAATCACTCATGAGTTCAACGACACCTAATTCGCTTCTAACAGCTACAACATCGACACAAATGAATGATATCGGTGTGAATATAACTTGGACATATTTAAACGAAATAACATACGTTAAAATGATTCTCAATAATCTACAAATGTCACAATGGTTTGCATTAGCCTTTTCTCTCGATGATTTAATGGTAAATTTGATTTGTATTTCGAAAAAGAAACGGATTTTTATTTCGACTAGGGAGAAGATCATGTTTTTATTTGTCAACGTTTAGTTGATGATACGATTTTATTACAACGTTTCATCAATCCAGGTGGTCATGCTCAATCAGTATTAGCAAATTCAACATCGAATCTCGGTGGAGTTTTTAATGCAACTCAACAAAAATATGAAAATGGAATAGTATATTGTGATTTTCAATTATCGAATTTCGATGATATCAAACGATCACGACGTCAAAATGCT
>Ga0209960_1001264_pt1 | contig 35985 bp, 29 predicted proteins | sample ThiBiot_500_plan_2_FD_183947 | JGI IMG/M metagenome (GOLD analysis project Ga0209960, IMG submission 183947) | Wastewater bioreactor microbial communities from Cape Town, South Africa - Thiocy_expt_500_plan (SPAdes) | ecosystem: Engineered > Bioreactor > Thiocyanate-remediating >... | reverse complement strand
ATAACAGGAATTCCCTCAAAAGATCCGTAAGGAATGAAAGCTCTCTGCAATATTTTATCAAAATAAAATTTCCTATAGTCTTTTGAAGTCGACGTAAGCCTAAATAAAATAAATAGGGTTATTCAATATTAGATAGACTCTCGGTCATGAAATTCATCAAACGAAATAAGTCCATATGAACTTACGTTAATATTTCGTTCCATGTCATTTTTTTGATTATTTCGTGAATTAATTCAGTGGGCAAAGCAGTTATCAGATCTTCGCCAGGTTTTGCAACAGCAACCGGAAAAATATTTCCAGAACCGCTCATTGAAAAGATATATTTATCTATATGGTAGTGCACCAGCAGAATCGTCTAAACGCAACTCGCTCAAAAAGAAAAAAAATATCAACGACTTTTTGACATGTTTTGCAAACAATCCGCAATACTACTGATGAAATAACAGCTACACGATCACAATATGTAATACCTCGCGATATCTTATAATATGCGGTGTTCGTGTGCGTTGCAATTCGCGCGCGAAAAAGATTTTTTGGTAAGCTACGTAAGAGATAAAAATAAATAAATAACAAATATTACAGTTATCACTCTTTGATTATGTGAATATCGGGCTTCAATTAAATTGAGCATCCTCTAATTTGGAACAATTATTTTAAATCCATCAAGCCGCTTACTTCGAGTACAATTCAATTATTAATATAGCTTCAAATAGATAACCTAAACGAAAAATATGCTTCTGTTTCCACGTGCCACTGGCAATTTTTTAAGTTCTTTTACATCAACACAGCACAAGAATATACATCTGCTTTAATACCCCACCCCAATCATTACATAGTATACCATAACATCAGCATGTCAAATAGAACTCAGCGAACGAACCAAGCAAATGACGAAATTCAGAACGAATTGACAGAATACAGACGCGCACAACAAGAGCGGTACATGGTAATAATATGATATTATATATAAGCATAATTGCTTTCGTGTATTAGAAAGAATATGGGCACATATTCGTGTTTTTGTACTAAAATTCTTTTACAAAATTTGTATATTTTTTAAACAAAACAGCTCGTAATATCGTATTCACGATTATTATTTCCATTCTATTTTACTCCTTTGTTTCAATCAATCAAAGTCAACTCTTGTCGAAATTTCGAAAAGAATTGGGAGAAAAGCACATCCAGAATTTTTCATTCTCTCATGCGAGATCCTTCATTTCACAAGTGAATACATTTTAGAACAACACCATCATGTCATTTATATTTATATTACTGATTGTTTTTATCGTGATACGACTTTTATCAAAACTAATGTCCGTCAATCCCACTTTACAGAGACAAACGGGTCAAGCGCAACAAAATATCCACCAAAATATAAGAACTGGGTCTGTAATAAATAGACAACTCGATAATAACGGTAAATTTGCAAGAATTTGTTATGCACTAGACTCAGATCTAAACCCTACTTTTTAAGGAGCAATTCGCCGTGCGCAAGGCACAGCCACGACCACTAACCGATCGATCGATTATAGCTCCCAAGTCGAGTCGAATTTGCCTAGCGTCAATACCGCCAATACTGTAGATCGCACGCAGCAAGTCGCGGAAGATGAAGAATTTGCTCGACAATTGCAACGGGAAGAGGAGCTTGAGTCCGTGCCATTCAGATACAACACTGGTTTCTTTCATCCAGTTACTACTCGAAGCGGTCAAATGTTATCGAGTAGAGACGACAATGGTAGGAAAAAACCAAAAGAAATATTTTTTTATCAACATGATGCGTTTGGATATTACGTATTAATTTTTCCTTTTAATTTGCTATGGTTATTATAAATTTTAAATCTGACACGAAATTTCAAATTGATAGAGGAATATGAAGTACTGCCGTACAGTCGAGAAGAAATGTACGAGAGCGACGATCCCCAGGATTTAATTAGAAATATTTTCCCGCCTATTCGAACTATCGTCCCTCAAGAAGTACGTGCCAGATAGAAATACTAATTTAAAACGTTTTTTGAAATTATAAAACTAATGATATGAGTTAAATTATTTTAAAACTGACTAAGTGGTAATTTTCAGACGCACCCAGTAAACCAGTTTTTGCGAAATTTACTGGTATCAGCTCGAGCCAATCAAAATTTACGCGATTTGCCTCGTCAACGAATAGTTTTCCCGCCGCAATTCTTCCAACTCCAGGGCTTCGATTCTGTCCCGCCTCATTTGCGCGAAATGTTGCATGGCGACAGCGAGACTAGCTACGAACGACTATTGGAACTGTGTACGACTCAATTTTTATTAATTTAATTTTACTAAAATAATTTGTTGTAGCTGAGGCTTTGCAACCTGTTTCACGAGGAGCAGATCCCGAAAGAGTATGTAAAAAAAAAATTTATATACGAATTTATTTTCATTTTCCATGTATTTAATCAAGTTAATTTGTACGTTGTAGATTGAAAGTTTACCTTCCCGCCAATTCCACGAAAAACCAAACGAGTCAGCGCCGACACAGCAGCAAGAATCAAGCTCAACCACAACATGCAACATTTGTCTCGACGATTTTAAAGAAAGAGAAGTGGTCACGACATTGCCGCAGTGTTTGCACTCGTTCCACAAGACTTGCATATCGAAGTGGCTCTCCATTAACAAAATTTGTCCTGTTTGTCGCACCGACATCACGGAGCCCGCGCAACACGCTTAAAGAAATATATATATATATAAATAACTCGTTATTTAAATTGCCTTAACTACACGTCACGCGATTAAGATAGAAATTTCTTTTAAGTGTCAAAGTGGCAAACAGTTTCATCTGTGTCGCTGCCAGTCTTCAACAACTTATCGATTGCTACGAGCGCGTCTCGTCCCCCCATTCTCAGTGCAACGTGATGAGGTTGTGGCACTTGACAGTCTTCGAGTGAGGGGTTTATACGAATCAATGTAGATTGCTTCCATTGTTTGATGCTAAAGTGAGGAGTATTATATAAAAGAATGTATATCATATCAATATATTATGGGGGCTTACATCCAATCGCTGTTCATTTGAACTGTAGGAACTGCTTTGCCTGCGCCAATTTCTGTAATTTTTCGAAGCGTCAGTCATAGAATAATTAATTGTAAAGTACCAATAACCACCAATTTGGCGCTGTTTTTGTCTATTGATTTGAGCCATTTATGGTAATTTTCCACTTGAGTTGACTCGCGCAGTTTAGAGTATCCAAGATCCCCTTAGAACGTTAATAAGAGTCAATTAAAACAGCTTAAATTGGTCACAAAATATCTTACCAAACATGAGCACATTGGGTCTGGCAATACGTTGACATTTTTGACACTTTGGCAATTCATCTTGTGCCTTGTACGTTGCTGGATCGACTACAGGAAGCTACGAAAAAATTGAGATTGGTCGTATATTAAATACATCTGTATTGTCATACTTGATATTGGTCAACATGACAAACGAGGTCTGTGCAATGATTGGGTAAGCAACATTGAACGTGGTGAATGGATCCGTGATACTCGTCGACTCGATCTGCTCCAAACCCAACGCGCTAAACATCGGTTAAAATAATAATTTGTGTTAGACTAAATATCGGTTTTTTTACCAAAAAATGACCATCTACATTTGAAGTGAATATAAAATGATCCTTATTCAGCTTATCAATCCATTTTTTCAATATATAATACCCCTCGTGGGGCACTGCATTGGAGAATAATCTGTTACTGAAATATTTTGGTTATTAGAGGAGTCTACAAAAGTGCACATAGCGGTCGATCAAAAATGATTATATTTGAAATATTATTCTAGTTATTTAACGAACCAACTTGTCCAGTAACCCCATGCAAATTGAGGGTCGTCGTGGAACCATTGCGGGGTGCAAGTTTGTTCAAAGTTTAATCCCATCTCCTTGATCACCGGGTGCGCATTCCAAAATCCTTGCGGCCCCCGATAATCAGGTAATCCTGAATCTTTAAAAAAAATATTAATGAAAAATATTAAAAGTTGATTTTTTTAATGTATGCAGGCTTACCAACGCCCATACCCGCGCCAGCAGCGATCAATATGAAATCCGCGTTGTCTATCGCAATTGCGGCTCTCTCAATGTCGTTTATGATTTGCTCTATTTAATTAAAATTTAATTCCCAAATCAATCTAACACTTCATTGCTTACTTGTTTCCATCCGCGTATTGATTTAAGAAAAGTTTAGGTTGAAAAATTCGATATATGACAATTTGACCGTAAAGAGAGTTTATTTGAAATTCCGAGAATTTTATTGGTGACAAGTGGTACGTCAAACTTTTTGGGGTTAGATAAACAATTACATAATCTCATATATTCATTTAGGGCTTTTAATTATAGCTCTCAATTTTGACGAAGCTACGGGGAACTTTATCTCACCAACAATCAACTTCTCCTAATTAAGTAATCTGAGATACACCTCCTTAGTACTCTATACGGTAACACTGATTTTTATTTACACGTTATTTTGATCAACTTCTCGGTGATATTTGGATCTTTCTTGTGCGGATTTGATGTCCAAATAAATTCCACACGCTACAAAAATAGATCCAACAAAATAAAACACCGAAAGCGGTTTAGCGAATAATACAAATGATAATATTATGGTCACTGCCTTGCGCAAAGACGTCACGAAGACGACTGTGAACGCATCCGAAACTTTCAATAGGGCCATAATAAATACTAGTCCTATATAATTTAACGTGCAGTTCAGGAGCGTTAAAATTAATACGAAAGGATTTTTTTGATAAAAACTGATTCCACCAATCAATTCATCTCGTCCAAACAAACTCAAGAACGCGAACAAAAAACACGCCCCCATTGCATACGGATAGGCAATCTAATTATTAAATAAATATTTATATTAACTCAAAATGAATTCTTTTTTTTTTTCTATCATTGTCACGTACCGTTTCAGTTCGGGTTGCGTTAAATTGTTGCAATAATCGCTCGGAATAGTTGCCTATAAATGCATCGCAAACGAGAGCTAATAATACCAATATGACTCCTATTTATATAATATTAATAACACAAACATAATGAACCACAATATACATGCCTAACAATTGAAATTTCGGATCCACCTCCATGTCACCTAGCGTGAAAAATACGAGGCCTATAAATAGATTTACGGCACTAAAATAGTGTATATTAATTAAAATGGATTATTGCGAATTGAAACCAAATAATTGTTCATTTAGGAAAATAATATTCCCACTTGGAATTTTAATTGTGTACCTCGCGTATTCCAACAAATTGAACTTCTTTCCCATAATAAATATTGCGCCGATCATTACGAAGATGATTCTTGCTGACTTAAATAACACCTATACATCCGAGTTATGTTATTTTTACGATCCGTCTCACGCTGAAATTTTTTCGTACCCAAGTCGGAAAGTTCAATATTAACAGAGAATATGCGCCAAATGCAACCGAGAGTGCACTGAATAATGCTAATTTGGCGTGTTCTATCAACGGTCCTTGCCTAATTAAGAAACGTCAACAAAAAAAAGATGAAAACTTTAAACGTTTCAAATTTATATTCCATTATTACGAATAAGTAAATGTTAATTACGTTATTAAGTTAAACAAAATAATACCTTTTTTCTCGTTTATAAAAATGTTCTAGAAACGCTAGAAATCCGGCGGTAGAAAACATTATCAAAGTTTGCAGGCCACTGAATTCAAATCCCTCGAGCTCAAATATAAGTTCCTACGAAAATTCGCTACATAAGAATCACAAATAAAAAGGATAAGTCCGAGTAAAAAGAGTATTTTTTTTAAAACAAATAAATATTGAGCTTTTTGAGAGTATTTTTGTTAAATTTAAATTACATTGCATTCATATAATTTTTAAAATTTTCTTTGGGCTGAACTTACGTGGATCAAGAAAAACGATAAAAATACAACGAATATTCCTGACACAATAACCCCTAACTGCCATTTCTTACTATACTTATGCAACGGAATTGCAAATAAATAAAATTCCTCCTGTTGTTGCATATTCCTGCATCGTTCAACAAAGATTCAACTTGCTATTTACAACAAAAAAAATTGGTCAAACTTGGTCAAACCAGGCAGTTTGCTGAATTAGTATTCTTTAACATAACTTGGTGTGAAGATTGGTCTAATGGTATTAAAATGAATTATTTTTGTTCAAAAGCGATCATCACTCGCGTCTGACTTTATTTCTACATCATTACATGTATTATATCGTTGTATACATTGAATAACGAGATCATACATCGTTTTGCCTGCATGAGTAATCAGCCAAACTGTTTTTAGATTCCTACCTTGAAATTTCAACGGCAACATGCCGTACTTGCACAACAATTCAGTGGCCTTATTTCTTCGTTCCAAACATGCCGCCCAACTAACTGGTACAAACTGATTATAAGAGATCCACCTTGGGCTCGTAAAATGTTTGGTATCCAAAATGTTTTGTTGCAAGAGCAATTCCAACAAAGCTACATTTTGTTGTATGCAATAAGGTATTATAAATGGCACATCTTCATTTTCGGTATGACTTAATTTTAAATCTGGATCAATCCTACGCATTAGTTTCAATGTTGTCACAACTTTGGAGTTTTGATAAAATTCTTTGCGGTTGCAGATCTGGCGCAGGGCGGTAATCGACGAATCTCCCGCTAATAAATGCCTATATGCGACCATGAATACTGCACTCTCTAATGATACTGGTTGTATGTTGATGCTTCCTGCAGGCGCCGTTCTCAAAATTAGTTCCCCAATCGAGTACCAATACGGTGTATCAATGTGATATTGAATTATTTGCTCTAAAATCTCTCGCGGTAATCTCTTGAATAAATTATCTTCGTTACCAAATCTCCACGCTAATAATAGCAGCCGTTGCTTTTCGCCGTTTCCGAATCCGCCCCGTGTGTGCTCATACCTTGGGGCGAGTGCAAATAAGTTTGATAAAACTGATTGGTAATTGAGGTCTGTTACTCGAGATTCCCAGAATAATTTGAATTCTTCTCGGCTAGGAATCTCCTCGATTAATTTGGTGAAGGCTGAAGCATCGCATTTGACTCCAAGGCTCAACAAATATTTGCCGCAGCGACTCCCCATCCTAAATATTGTGCTGGCTAATATGGAAGGACACTCACTAAACATCAAAATTTTATCAGATGCAACAAACACTCAACAAGAAAATTTTTTACCTTCCGTTCAAAATCACTTTATTTTCGATCAGCCACATCACGATGTCTTCTCTCACAGTACTCTTTCCATTTAGGTAAGTCCATATCGGAGAAGGATTCTGCAACTTGCAAATATCCAGATCTGAAAAGATTTTAGCGTAAGGCAATAAAATTAGTGTTTATTTATCAACTTACTATTCTCTTTAACGAAGTTTATGACGTCGTCTATTAAGTAAAATCATTAGTTAACAGTATTTAGTATTTACAATTATAACGTACCAACTGACTGCGCCTTCCCGCCAGAAAGAAATTGATGAAATTTGTAAATTTCCAAATATCTCGGTGCACCACCATTATAGAATCCCAAACTAACATTAAGTGCTTGAATTACACGCTCGATTGACTTTTCAGAATCTAGTCGGAAAGAAAGTATTTGGTTTTGGTTTCTTTTAGGCTCGCTCCAATAAATATAAATAATATCACCACGAGACAGCGTTAAGAAAAATGTACTACTTGGAGCACCTAATATATTGAATTAATAAATTTTTTGTTTTCATCGTACTGGATCTATCAAGATTATTATATACGCTACCTAGTAATATGTTTTTAGCTTCGTCTTCATCTATACTACCAAAAAACCACGGTTGTTCTTCTTTGGGTAACTGCAACGCTCGATCCGTTACCGCTACAAACTGATGCGGAAAACTTCGAAGAAATTTTTCGCCCAAACTTGTATTGACGAGCAATTCGTAAATATTCTTCGTTTGTTGTCCCTCGTAAGTATATTGACCATCTTTTATATTAATTTCAAAGTGATGACGAACAGCTTTGTTATCATAATACGAAATATTGTAGCAACCGTTTTTAAATGCAGTTCCAACCACCCAATGCAACCCATCCGAATAAGATTTTCCGCGCAAGTTTTCTGCAAACGAACTAAACTCTAAAAATGTCTCAATAAAATATGTGATTTATAATATAATATTCTTACGAAAGACCGAGTAATATCGGAAAGTAAACTCGCTTGGAAGTTCACTGGCCTTTAATAAATTTCCTATTAAAACAACTCAGTTAACCACCACGCGAATATCATAAAAAAACAATACCTTCTGGTACGATGATCTTTTTTATAGGAACTAAAAATAAATGTTAATTATCTTCACGTGCATCTCTATTATGGAAGATTCGATGTCTCCTATGGCATATTGATTTAAAATGAAATATATTTGAATTTTACAGAGCCCCTATTCCCCACACTAAAAATTAGGCGCTAATCTTTTGAGAATTATAATGTAAGCAACCGCGCGTACCGCCAAAAGGAAAAAACTAGGCAATATTCATATATCTATTTGAAACCGAGCCAATATACCGTTATATTATAAAAAAAAGTAACACACACTTACCGTGGAGTAGTTCCAGCAGGATAGCAGACGATTTCAACCCACGTTTCATTCGATAAAAAACATCTCCTTCGGTGTTTAATGTATCATCATTTTTCAACGCATTTTCTAGCGCCTATCATAAATCAGTTCATAAAACAATGGTTCATATGAAGAATTGACGTACTTGAAAATGGGTCGGATCTACTTGGCGAAAGAGTGATTTAAAATAAGGTAATAACAACAATGCAATGTCATTCTTTTTGTTTTTAATCGAATATTCAAGGGATTTGATTAAATTTTTGACCGGATATTGAACGGCTGTGTTTTGTATGGTGAGCGTCAGTAGCGAGGCAACGACTTCTGTAGTTGAATTTCCGACCGCATAGAACAATATGGATTTAATAACACTTCGCGTAGCATATGCACCAATGTACTGAGTCAGCAAGCGAACAACTTTGGCCGGATTTAAAAAATCAGAATAACGAGGAATTTGAATTAAACTCACAGTCTTCAAACTTGCTCCAGTAAATATTTGAAATTAAGTGCTTAATATAGAACCGTTGAAACTTTGTGCTCAAAGTCGCTGAAAGGGGGGAATTAGATCGACAAATTTTCAATATAATTCGGCCTTACCCAAAGATTTGCTTTGACTAAGCGTCTTAATAATAAATTCGGCGAGGAATAAGTTGTTCAGTTCTTTGGATGTACTTTTTAAATGGCATATAACACGCAACGCTACAGAGTGGCCATTTCCCTTGCACAAAATATTAAATATAGATGCCCGTATATTGGGTACTGACAATGCTGTTGCTAGTTTCGACATTAAGATTAAATAAAAATAGGCCAGCAAACCAACTTTGACTTACCTCATTTTTCGCTGTAGAAGCACAAAGACGTAAAATATCGCATTCCTACTAATTATCAGATGCTGGCAAACTTCGTGCGTAGTTCGAGATCCGTCATCAACAGCAGGACTTTCTTTTTAAAGGAATTGAGAAGAAAAAAATCTGATTTTAAGGGGTAAGAGATATTAAACATAGCAATGCGAATCATTGCCATCATCGTCGATCTATTGAGTAATATATTTTTTTTTTGTAATTTTCAAATTATTATTTTTCATTAACGCTGCACAAACAACGAACACCATCATGAATTAAGTTCAATATAATAGACTATCAATTCTGGAACAAGCCTCGGCGATCTTGTCGACATCTGATGCCAAATTAAAAGCCCAACTGTCCTGCGAATCATTTAAATTAGTTCATGAGTACGAAGCAACGAAAAATAAGGTACGGTATTTGACCGTGATAAATTTTTTGGTGCCAACAACGTTTACAGCCGCTACGGATCGGTTCTGAACTCAAATTAACTGCTCCTGATATTCCGGCGCGCCCAGAGAAACCTAATCTCGGTATGATAGTACACAAATATTTTTTAATTGCTGATCGTATACTTCAGTGATTACAAAAGAAATGCCGAACCATAAAACACTTGGGGTGGATCTGTCGTTTTTTCTTCTTCACAATCTAGCACGTAAGTACTGTACTGCTGCTCTTTTGCCAAAACATTAAAAATAACTGCCTTGATAGATATTGAACTCAATGCTATTGATATGGCATGGGATACAATGTTAAGGTTTCAAAGGGCGGATCTGCCTGAACAGTTTTATCGAGACTTTGTAAGTAAATGCTATAGCTCTGAACTATTGCTGATTTAATGTAGATATTGGTTGCAGGAGATGAATCTAGACACTTTCTAATGCTATGTAATCGGTTGGAACAACTTGGCGGATCGTATGGATCTATTCCCGCTCATGACGGCCTTTGGGGCGTAAGGAATCATTCATATAAATAACATCAATAATAATATTTTTTGAAATGTCTGCACAATTAACCCTTTGTGTTTGATTTATTGTAGAGTGCTGAAAGAACCAAATACGACATTAAAGCGCGTATAGCAATCATTCAATTAGTCCAAGAAGCACGTGGTCTTGATTCTTGGAGCAGATTGGTCAACAAATTCGTATCACAAAGCGATAAAATTAGTGCTAAAATTATCGACCAAATCTGTCGCGAAGAAATTCAACACGTGCGCGTCGGCATGGATTGGTATGAATATATATACTACGTAATGATTTAGTAATCAGTTTCATAGGTTCAAATATCTTTGTGACAAAGATCAAGTCGCAGATCAAGCCAAACAATTTCAACATTACGTTAGACAGCACCATGGGTTAATGGTACCATGTCAAAACTATCATTTAAATGCCTTTATTAATTATTATAAATGTTAACAGCCTCCACCAATCAATCATGAAGCTAGATCCGAAGCCGGATTGCCCCGTGATTGGTACGAACCGTTAGTGTGGTCTAAAAACACAGCAAAAACCGAACCTAGACCATCATTTAAGGACGACCATTAAATATGGCACCTCTTTTTTTTTGAAAAGAATACCAAATTTTTCATTGCTATTCTAACCGGATCCAAACAATGCTGCAAAGGGTTGAGTCGAATCAATATTGATTAATAATGATGTACATAAATTCTTGCGCAGAGCGCTGCCACAAGTGATTTATTTTGTTATTTACATAACGAACAAGCGCATCTATTAAAAAAGAAGTTGGTATTTACATAATAATGGAACCTCGAGTGTCTGCTTAATACTTTGATATTTATCGAAAACCAAAGGCACCAGAAGGTCGATTATCGTAGGGATCCATGAAAACTTCTCTTATTTTGTTCTTGATCTTCGAAACTTTCTCGTTGAGAGAGGATTTCTTGCTAATAGCTTCATTTTGGCGTTGATTCTCTTTGAAAACCATCGACATCATTATGAATTGGCTGCTGCAAAACATTCCGAAATTGAACATTTTCATCGATCTTGAATTAGATCGGAAAAACGGTTTGCTTGGGAAAAAATGCCAAGAACTTGACCTCGGTTTACTTCTAAAATCGTTGTCGCTCATATTTCCTTTTTTATTCTTCTTGTTGTCTGGATGGACTATTTTTTGAGTTATTGTGATAAAAAAAGTAGTTAAAGTAATTGTAGTTCATGAATTGTTTGTTGTTCTTTGTTTCGGGGGGAGAGAATTAATCAAAGGACGCAAGTTCTCGGCTTTTCTTTCGTCTCTTCTATGAAAATTCTCAGCTTCATCCCTTCGCAAAAAAAAGGGTTATCCTAAGTTGCAGACATTAAGACCAGTTTTATGCGATTGATTGGAGGATTCATTCTCATACTTAGTGCAGAATTAAACAAGTTTCGTTTTTTTTTTTCAAACCCAAATCCAAGAGTTGTTTGAACCTTTAATCTTTGTACACTCAACTACTATATCTCTATTATAACAATATTTGTTATTATACGTTTCTTTCAACTCTCTTAACGTAAGGTTCGTTGAGCTCCTCTATGGCTGATTCTAATTCTTCTCTGATGTGCTTCAAATTCGTATAATCTGTTTGTAAATATTGACTCTTAACATCTGTTTTTAAAAATATATATTAGTACCCACAAGGAGGAGACAACTAGGAAAAAAAAAGTAACGGATTGGCTGAATCATTGGTATTAAGAGGATTGTATTATAATTTGATTTACCTCCATTTTGCGTAGTATTGAGTTGCATTATAAATACAGGCTTAGCTTGCTTGTGTAGCGACCGGCTCGACAACTTGATCCAAGACAACGGATTAGTAATTACAAGCGAACAGAATCGGATATGCCACAAAAAATCATATAGTATACTATGCAAATTATATATATATATCTCACCTCAATATCAAGTCTCCAGTCCAGGTCTCTAAAGTACGGCAGACCCAACGTAAAATTAGCCAAAAGGGTTCGCACTTCTGATCTATTCGCCAAATGCACCTAAGTCATATAATTATAAATGTAGGTACATATCATTATGCTTGAAATTAATTAGAAGGTTAGATCTACAAAATGGTTTTTTCGCATCTCGGTTATTACCTGGCACATCGCTTTGCAAATAGGCTCAGGCAAGTTTAATACGAGTAATGAGTCCATAAAATCGACTTCATTGACTAGCAGCTTCGCACCTTCTGTGAGCATGTGACTCAATGCTAAAATAACTCCTTCTATAACATCAGGTGTAACTCCAAGCTTTTCTAATAGTAAATTATTAGTTAAAAAAAAATTATTGATGCTAATCGTGTACATGTGAAGAGCATTGAAAGATTAATACCAAGATCGCACGCAAAAAATTGTGAATTATTGCTAATATCCAAATAATGATATTTTAATTAATAAACATAATAGCATTAATTCGTACGTATAATGCCTCAACGGTTATAAATAGAAATGTTTTGCAATTTCGCTAGAATATTACCAAAAATCTGTATCAACTTACTTGCAGCTCCAATATAAATCTTCGTGTTCGATACACCTTTTCCAATAAATTCTAAAGTAATTTTGCAAAATTCTTGCGTTACTAAAGCAAGATCAATTAAAGAAAATAACAAAATGGTTACAAAATTCAAAATAATATAAAATTAATTCCTCTTATATGTTAATCTTCGCATAGGACATGTATGAGGTGAAAATCAGAAGCTGTTTGATTTAGGATACTTTCAATCGGTTGATCGCGCAAGAAACCCAAATCCTTCTTCTGTCGTTCGTCAAATATAATTAACATTTGTGTATAATTGAGCGTAAAAATTGTTGCAACAAGTTTTATCTCAGACCGTTTTTGGACGCCGACATTTGATCTCTTGGGAACAGCTAGATTAACAACCTACAATAAGGACATGTATCCGCCCATTTCTTACGGGGTTCGTAGCTACTTGGACGCACTCTTTGACTCACTTGATTAAGATCCTTCGTAGGGCTTTGCCCCAGACCCCTCTCACTTGATTGTAGCCGACCACACAAATTATCACCCTATAGCATCATCACTAACGGAGACGGTCTGTAATTGGAGATAATTAGCGCAAGATTTCTTTGGATGACCATTTATGGAAAAAGCACTATCGCGAGACTACACTCGACAGAACGAGAAAAGAGAACATGCGTTGTATATTTTTTTTGAAGTTAGCAACTCTGTAGGTTCATATGCATATTGAGTAACACGCAAGATCGTTGTATCTAATGTCGACGGAAACAAAGTCATTTCCTACGGAGTCAACTTTAATATCTAAAGAAGAATTTATTTGTCCTCTGTGCCAATGTTTATTATTTGAGCCAGTTACAACCTCTTGTGGTAAGTTAAATTCGCCCAGTCAAAGCAATTTGATTAAAAAATTTGGTTTTTTTTTTCCTTGTAGGCCACACATATTGCCGGGAATGTATATTAAGGTTAGTAATAATACAGTCGATTTGAAGATAAATAATAATTTTAATTGCAATAGAGCTCTAGATCACAGCACCTCTTGGTAAGTTCCCTTTTCAAAACCAATTCAATGTCAAATTTTAATTTGTGGCTCGATACAGTCCCATATGTAGATCTACAACACACATGCTACCGGATCACTCAATTAACGTGTTAGTCTCAACGATAATTCAAAAAAGTTTCCCCGATGAGTACAAGCAAAGACTAGCAGAGGCTCAAACAATACGAGACCACAGTTTTCAGCTACCTATATTCACGCTAGATTACGTACTATTCCCTGGAATGCCTCTCCACTTGCACATCTTCGAACCTCGTTATCGGCTGATGGTGCGACGCTGCCTTGAAGGAACAAGGACATTTGGTGTGCTGCTTTCTATCAACGGCGAGTATAGCAATATAGGCACAACTACAGTCATCGAATCAAGCAATATTCTTCCGGATGGTAGACAAATCCTCGTTACTCGAGGAGATCGACGGTTCAAAGTCTTATCGTTTGGTCAACAAGATGGATATACGACTACCAAAGTTAAATATATTGATGATGACGATGAAGAAGAAAGTTCAGAGAATATCGTACAAGTCGCCAAAGCAAAGATAACTTTGAACAAATATTTAAACAATGTTAGCACTCCAGAGACGGGCAATACGGAAGTAGTAACTATGGAAGACCTTACTAGGCGATTTGGCACCATGCCTGCACGTCCTAAAGCATTCTCGTTTTGGATTTCGTCGATCCTTAATGTACCAAACAAACACAAGCAAGATGTAAGTACTCACCCTATTAAATTCAAACAAATTCGTTGTCTTAAGTCAAGGTTGAGCTATTTTTCGGAGCTCTGGCCAGATTTACCAAACAAACCTCTTTTTTTTTGCTTTGGGTCGCGTGACATGCTTTTTTCTATCGCAACCTTTCCCTCCTGACCCTTTTTTTAAGCTACTGGAACTGACCAAAACGAAGCAAAGATTAACAAAGGTAATTGAAACTCTTGGATTAAATTCCTGCTCTACAAAAGGATGTACAATAAGCTGAAGTGATTAAAAGAAGTCAAACTAAGCACGAATGTAAATAACGCTTCAAAAGGGGCTTGCATGGCCCAAAATTTGTAAAAATAAACGAGAAGCAAGAGGAAGGCCAAAAGAAGGCTTGATGTAAATACTTAAACGAGACTCAGCCTTTGTACTAAAAACTTTTACTGTAAATCATGGGGATATTACATAACACAGTTAATGGGTAAAGGGATCTTTTTGGAGAGCAAACGAAATTTCGGATGATCGACTTAATCATTGGTTTCCTCTTCCATTTTTTTTAATCTCGCATCTTTGTTAACACCACGTAAGTCAATCCATATTTAATTGTTTATCCCCCTTTGGGGGGGGGGGGCGGGGGGTAGTAATAAACGGAGCGGAGAAGATTCGAAATAGCTTGATTGATTAAAAACAAAAGAAGATAAAAATATTAATTTAATTTTTAGGAAATGTTTGCTTCCAAATTCGCTGCTGGGGTTCGCCAATTGGCTTCTCAAACAAGATTTCAATCCCAAAAACTTTTCACATCAGCAAAGGCAGCTCCTTCTGCCCAAAAATCATTTTTGACTGTGGCTCTGTTTGGCACTGGTGCTGTTGCATTTTTTTCCTACTCTCAACACAACAAGGTAGCGGAGAAATAGCATCCGAGACTGAGTTTAGAAATTAATTGCAAGAATTAAATATAGGCCTACGCCAATAGTAAGAATGAGTTGTTGGCTTTGAATCCTGATGAGTGGAGAAGCTTCAAACTGCGAGAGATTCAAAAGGGTATAGATAGACGAATATTCAAGAGAATTTATTATTTTCAATCTCAAACAATTTCTAATAATACACGTAATAGTCAATCACAACACATCCATCTTCCGCTTTGATTTGCAATCCGCTGAGCACAGGTTGGGTAAGCAAACTAAAGATTTTGTCACGGAAGATTACACCCGGAAGGATCCAGAACAAAAAAAAAAAAACCAAGTCCTATGAGAAAATCTTTCGCTAATGGATTTTTCTTCGTAGAGAAATGTGTTCCCTATTCTCTGGCCTTCAAGCGAAACCTAATTTGTCCTTTTTAGGCATGCCTGTCGCTAGTTGTGTTATCACCAAGGGTACCAAGTCCGATCCGAAGGACGATAAGGGCAATCCCGTAGTTAGACCCTACACTCCGATAACATATGACGAGGTAAAATTCCCTTTCTAATTCCTATAACGCGATTCTAACGAATATCTTCTGCAATTTACAGAAGGGTTATGTAGACTTTATGATTAAGAAGTACACTAACGGCCCAATGTCAACTCACTTCCACGGATTGAAACCCGGCGATACTATTGATATTAAGGGTCCATTGAAAAAGTTGCAAATTGAGCCCAATATGAAGAAAAAAATCGGCATGATTGCCGGCGGTACTGGTATCACCCCCATGTTGCAAGTAAGCTCAATTTAACGTAATTCTTTCAATTTCCGAGATCGATCCGACCCTAACACTCCAAACTACACATTATTAATATTTAATCTATTGTTGTGCAGGTTATCCATGAAATTTTGATGAATCCCAAAGACAAGACCGAGCTGAGTTTGATCTTCGCAAACATTGGTGAAGAAGACATCTTGCTAAAAGACCGATTGGACGCATTGGCAAAGAAACACAGCAACTTTAAGGTGTTTTATGTCGTCGAAAAGCCTAGCAAGACCTGGAACCAAGGCGTTGGTTATGTGACCGAAGAACACGTCAAAAAGTATATGCCTGCACCTAGCAATGATTCGTTGGTTTTGGTAAGTCTAATTATACAAAAATTTTTTTGCTTTTCTTGAAATAAATTGTGTAATAAAGTCCAAAAAGTGCCTGGCTATACCCTCCAAATGTTTTACTTGATAATGACACTAAAATATCTGAGCTGGCAACCGAAACTTAACGCCAGATCTCGACTGTGCATCTAATTTCGGATCCAAAGATTAACTCACTATTACTAACGATTTACCTTAAAAGGTATGTGGCCCCGGTGGCATGATGACCCATATTTCCGGCAACAAGGCTCCTGATTACAGTCAAGGCGAGTTGACTGGCTTGTTGAAGAAGATGAATTACACTCCACAACAAGTGTACAAATTCTAAGATGTACTAATTGTATCACCAACCCGTTATTCAATGTTAGTAGTAAATATATATTTATAAAATCTAAACTTCGGGCAGAAAAACTGGAAAGTGATTACGGAAATCTTAATTTGTCGCATTCTTTATAGAATTAACAACACCTATAGTTATTTTCATTTAGATCCAATTGTTGTCTGGTTATTAAAGCTCTCGCGATGGAGACCCGCAGTTTGCGTAAAAGAAAGCGCGGTCAGGAAACAAATGCGCCTAGCAAGCACAGAAAAACAGACGAAGAGGATATCCCGGATGAGGAAAAATGTGAGTAATTAAATGTTCTTTGTAATGTGGATCTTCGTCCCCACAATAATTCAAAAAAATAATATTTTATTTAATACCAATATTACTATTACCAATAATTTAATTAAATATATGTGTATAACGTATTTTATGCAGTTCCATTTTTTTTGGACCTTCCTGTCGACCTACAAATTGAGATCTACCAACGATGCACTCTGCCAGTCAAAATTCATTTTAATGAAGGTAAAATGATTATTCAATATCAGTAAAATTTGCTAATAATGGCATAGTATGCAAAGAATTTGGTAACACGGGCGGATGGCTTCACCAACTTTCATTTCCGAAGTTTCCTATCATCGGGCTTGACTTAAAACCCAATATTTTAACTCGATTTACGTCCCTTAAAAGATTATATTATAACGATGGTATGCTTATCGTATTGTGGCTCGAAAACTCAATTAACATTGAGTCTTTGTAGTGAGTTTTACTGACAACTTGGCTGCTTATAGTCGTTATTTAACTTCAATCGAAGAGCTTAGAATTACGGCTAATACGCCTGAAAAAATACTACGTAAGCGGAAATTACTGTAGCGAGTTATTAAGTAATCCGTATCTTGCAGCGTTAATTGATCATCTTACGAATTTACGACAACTGGTGATTCCGCATTGTTTATGGAAAGACAAGTACGTCTAAATATATTTTATCAAATTTATTTTACCGTTCATGAAAATAAAATAACAACAAATATTGTAGGGAGTTTTACCGGTTAAAGAAGCTTACTGGTTTGCGATCGTTATATGTAAATTGTCGTCCATCGCTGTTAGAGCATATGACTAGCTTTAGATACTTAACGCAGTTAGATTGCATTGTGAAGAACAGCGATCGAGATCAACATCGCATTGATCTGCCGACAAACTTGAAGAGCCTACAAATTAATGGACATACCATTGATGAGAAAGTATTTGGATTGACTCAATTAGAACGATTGAAGCTATTCGCAGCAAAATTCGAGGAAATTGATCTTCTAGCGAATTGCAAATATTTAACCCGGTTAGAGCTGGGTGTCATGCACAAATCTTCACTTCTCAAACTGACTTGCGAGTTGCCTCAAGTCAGAAATTTATCACTTCGATACGTTACGAGTGAAGCAGATGCAGTCTTAAGCAAGTTTGCAAACGTAACAAGCTTGAAGATCCGAGGAGTTTTCAAATTGCCGCCAAATCCAGAACAACTAAAGAGGTTATCAGCATCCAGCATCAAATATTCTACTGACGATATAGTGAGTTTGTCAAAGCTCACCAATCTCAGGTCATTATCGCTGCATGGAACGTTTGTAACAATTTTGTCAGATGAGATCCATCGCCTACCCACAACGATTAGAGAACTTTCTTTAGAAGAATCAAACGCATCGAACGAAAATATACTGCCTCATTTAACTACTCTGAGGAACCTGGAACGAGTAACGTTGTTCGATGTAGCGCCATTGGTTGGATGCGATCCAGAGGTTGAAGTTAAAAACCTCTTGAAGTCAATGCCGCAATTAACACGCGTTTGCTTTCAAGGAATTTTCGGCATTTTAATGTCGTTTCAAAAGCACAAAGCTTGGTTTGATTTCTTAAAGCAAAATAAGATCTATGCTGACGTTGTGTTCGAGTAAATAAATCTAACATAAGCATCATGTGCTCACAGGCCATTACATATATATATATATATATTAAATGCAATGATGATTTATTTAATTTTGTTTGTAGCGCTCTTAGGGTCAATAGATTGACCAATTACTTTTCCAAAGTTTAACGGTGAAGTGCTGTTGCTCCAAACGTAGCTCCCGCCTAACATTATGCTGTCGATAGCTTCCATTGCAATACCGTTCCGTTTAGAGGAACTTTCGATCTGTCGTTCGGCAATTTTGAAGTTGCATATGCACGTCACGGTGGTGAACGAATGTTGCGCCTTCCACACGATAAACGACATCTGTATCATATTTTGTGATAGAGTTGCTAATACCAATGAAGATTTAATTAACGGCATAGGAACGAATCCACGATCCGTTGTCAAAATAAATCCCTTTAAACCTTTACGATTGGTGTTATACACCATTTTAAAGGTAAGTTTGAAGTCCCTATGCATATCTTCCGGCTTCTAAAAACAGTCTTAGTCCAGATTCAACAAATCAATCAAATCCATACCAAACATGCTTCATCAGCTACAAACGACACTTCAAATACTTTTCCCGCGAATTTCGATAATAATATTTCATCTATAATAGATATTGACAATGAGAATTGTTAGTTAATGAGATTTATCGGGAACTTACATGCTTGATCCCGAGTGTTATCAACTCGATTGAATCTATCGCGTAAAATTTCAATGAGCTGCTTGCGATCTAAAGTATACGAAGTATTTATAGCAACGAATGTGCCAGTCAGATCTTCCCTAATTTGGAAAGTTCGTTCAGTGAAAAGATTTTGATAATTTCTCAAGCTAAAAAAGGTACCAATTCGTTTTATAGGGTCCATATAATAATTTAACCTTAGTCTTGGCATCTTCGTCAATTGTGCCGATATAACCTAAAAAGGAAAAGGGGGTGATTACCGGCGGTAGATCTGAGTGAAGGACTTACTTGAATAATACTCCCCTTCATTGTATGTATGTAACAAGGTATAAAATGGCCCCATATTACAACCAACAGTTGAAAAAGGTCCCCACGGAGCATTGCCAGATCCGCGGAGAATTTTGCTGCATAACCGAGAAGAGTTGTTTGCTAATTCCCAATGCCCAAATACCGTGAACACGTCAAAATGGTCGTCTAGACGAATATATATCTCCCAAGAACCGGTCAAATCGTGTTCTGATAATAAAAATTAGGTGTTGATCGCGCCTTTAAAATTTTATTTTCTTACGCTGAACATCTTTGATTAACTGTTTCCAACTACCTAAAGAGCTGTATTTTTCTTGGTAATAGGGGACAATATTCTAATATTCAGAAATCAGTGATTACGGCATAATTTATCGTTCAATTCAAAAAAATAATTGTAAATTTGTATTACCGACGAAAACAAGAACGTAGCTTCTTTTTTCCAATGTTCTTCTCTTACAGATAAATAATAAAAATCTTTGCAAACGCCTTGAGCTTTAGCTAGCGAAGGATAATCCAAAAAGTGCAAGATTGCGTTCCACATCTCCAGCGGAATACTTCTAAATGGTGCATCGTCCATCTCCATAGTATTGTTAATATGTTTTTTGGCAATGGCCTTTGTTGTTTAACGCTTGTGTTTAGCGGAACAAAAAAAAAACACAAATACCAATAATCTTTATTTCAAACGCTACAAAAAATTAAGGGGCATTATTTGGTCATCTTATTATTGTTTCTTGCTCTTTCACAACACATCAAGCATTTTCTCGTAGGATAACCTGGACAATTTGAAATTTCATCAGAGGAACTTTGTAACGACCACCAGCCAACACCCGGCCAAGTCCTTCAAGTAAGATTACTTTGATATATATGACGAGCCAAATCGAATCGTCAATCTTATGAACAGTTAGAAATCAACGATTATCTCGTGGTGTTGGCGCGAGACTTGAAATATATTATCGGGCATCAACTCGAGGGCCATTATATACATCAGCAATTCATGATCCCGCTCTGACAAGAAGAGATTGAGTATATTCTGAATGCATTAGAGCACTATTACACATCTGGCCAACCAAACAGCTTCGAAACATTCTACCGACAAGTTCAAAACATCCACGCCACGATTAACCGGACAAAAATATTATATAAACGCGGTAATAAATAAAAATTGCAGTAATTAGGATTGAGAACATTTTAATGTTATTTTAAATACAGAGGTACCTTTTACATCTTGAACTTGCTCAATCGAGCTTTCATTGCACAATCGTTGAATGCTCTGATATAACTATCACATAGCGTTAAATCGCTCTTGTTTTCAGCGTAGCATTTAGTCATTGCCATCTGTTCTTTCTCGCACACGCTCGCTTGCTCTTGCGGTGCTGCATGACTCGTACTAATGATAATACGTCATTAATGGCGGTGCAATATTAACGAACGTAAAGTGAAATTATCAGCCCGCCTATTAAGCTGTAAAAATCTCCCAAAAAAATGATGCACCCACGAAACTTTCGAGCCGAATTATAAAGAATCATAGTAAAATTTAGTAATAATCAATATTGCATTGTATAGTCAACGTCACCTATAGTATATATTAATAGTTTCCGCTTATAATATTCATTAGATGCTTTAAAAAACCGATCAGAAGGATCTCATAAAAGGCAAAGTCAAATTGAGTTCAAGAAAACAGTAAAAAAAATCATCAACAAATTCATGAAATCATACTCACTTATTCTTATTAAATTCTTCCATAGTGTTCTTAATAGTATTCGCTTGTCGTTCCTCTTGTTCCTGTAATTGGCGCAGGTTTTCTTCCATTGCTTTAACCTTTTGTTCGCGGTGTTTTTCTATTTTGTTCAATATGCTGCTTTTAGCCTCTTTTATATTTGCGTTGACATCCTCGGTATCAGCACCAGTCTGCATGTGTCTAGATCGAAGCTGATCGGATCGATCTTGTTCTGTTTGTAGCGTATTTACTGCGTCGTGCATTGTCTCAGCCATTAAATCGTCAACGCGCGATTCATTTAGTCGGTGGTGCTTGTCATCATAGACATCAGTAACTGGTTCTTCTCGATCTGCTTGACCGGACGATACGTGCGGCTCTTGATCAATATCTTCTCTCACACGTCCTAGTTATAATCACATCAGATAAATTTTTTTTAGCTTGTTTTCATGGACAGAAGTACAATGTTCGAAAATATTCGCGAACTTACGCGGTATAAATCCTGGCCTTCTAGCTGCAATTAAAAAAAAAAATCTTATTAATACACAAAAATAATCGATGTTATATATATATTGAAGGACTGTTTGCAATTTTAAAGAAAAATATTATCAATTTAGTTTTTATTAGTACCTGCAGCAAGTCTGGCTCGTTTACGGTTTACCAACTCGTCTACAACCTCCTCAGAGAGCTTAATATTTACAATATTAAATTACGCATTAAGTATTGATACAGCACTTGTTGACATACACCAAAGAACAGATTCGTATGTGGACCTTGTCTTGGAGCCTCATTCCCGCTCTCAGTATTACCCATCAGTGATGTTATAAATCTCTAGTTTGCTCGGCAAATAGGTTAAATGGGCAGAATTGCCAATTCAAACACAGTGCGTGCTTTGTTGAATTTAACCTCAATATTTCTATTAAATTTGATCTTTATTCGTACTATTAACAATAATACATATTTACAATAAAACTGAATCGAGAGGGGATCTGGAGTCGATATAGCTCTCTCAGCTCGAAAAATTTACAGTAATTGTAGGGGCTTTATAATTAATGCCGCTGTATCTGTCCAATGCTTGAAGTCCGTCAAGGGCTGCCTGTAATTTTTCTCTTTGTTCGATCGGATCACGGACTTCCTTGTTTTCTCTGAAGCCTGAGACAAAAACACAATATTAGATAATTATATTGAATACACGAGGCTTTTGAAACGCCAACCGTTTTGTTAGCATACTTAGTTTAATCTCTTCAATTATGTTTGCCCGTCGTTTGCTGGGGAATACCTTCGCAGACTTAAGCAAGGATTTGTATATCTTCAAAACAATTGTCTTGTTGACAGAGTTCATATTTGTGCATAACGAAAGTCGCAGAAGCCTGTTCGTTTGCGGAGACAAATTTCCTCCCAAGAAAATTGAGGGAGGCTTTTTGGACCCCTTTGTTTCTTGACCCTCCGTCCTTCCATTTGTTCCCTGAATCGTAACTAGGTAAGTCATAACCCCCCCGCGTGGTACTTGTAACGATTATTCATTAGCAAAGCACATATTGTAGATTGTATGGACGATATCACATTCTCGCATCAGCTTGTGGATGTCGAATCGAAATTTTTTAGTATTATTTGGTCGCTCAATAATTTTGTTTTGCGAAATAATCTCGCCAATAATAGCCATTAATACTATTGTGACGTGCTTTGGAATTAATAATTCATTTTTGGCGATTTTCAAAAAGAGTTTATTTTGATTACAAATAATAATTTTTTCTTTGTTTATGCAGCCCCAAGATGCAAATCTTCGTCAAGACTTTGACTGGCAAGACCATCACCCTCGAGGTCGAGCCTAGCGACACTATCGAGCAAGTTAAGCAAAAGATCCAAGATAAGGAAGGTATTCCCCCAGATCAACAACGATTGATCTTTGCCGGAAAGCAATTGGAAGATGGTCGCACTTTGTCTGACTACAACATCCAAAAGGGTATGTATTATTATTATTATGAATTTATTATTTGGCATTTTTTTTTTTTTTTTTCGTATTAACATACTTGAACAGGTTGTTGTTCTGCCATTGTTGTAGTGTATAAGTGTTGTTAAAGTAGGTCTAACGATTCTGTTGGACAACAAAAATTCATGCCAAAAAAATCTTGGCCAAAATATTCTTCGGATCTCTTTTTGTTACAATCTTTAGGAGACTTTGCCCCTGGGAGGGAGGGCTCTGGAAATGTTAGTGCATCTTTGTGTGGTAACAGTACAGCGTAATTCCAATGTCCAAAGTACTCGCTCAATTAGTTTGCAAATCCGGTTTGGTTTTCGCTACACGAAGCAGAGCATCATCTTATTTTGTTTGCAAGACAAAGAACATTAACAAAACAGCGTCATCGCTTGATTTATCTCGTGTCCTAGCACGAACGAATGTTACAGTACCTGCCAATCCTATTAGCCACTCTCTTCAAGTTAGATATATATCATGTTCTTTAAATAGGCGATTCGACAAGCCTGAATTGAAAACGCAAAACTCACAAGTCCAAAAAATAGATGGTAAATTTTTTTTTTTTTTGGCTTGTATTGCACCAAATTTTTGTTGCTATGTATGAATTTGATTATTTAATATTGGACTAAATTATTTACTTTTTTAGAGACATTTAGACGCATCCAGTGGTTCTATAAACTACCTAATCAACGCAGGATGAATTCTGTCCAAGATTTACTGCTAGACATCGAGGAACTGATTAAAAGTCCCATTTTTAGTCAATTTAAGGCATTTATCTACCAACCATTGATGGCTATTTGCGTCGGATGCGGGGACGAACTAGAAAATGGCTTTGATAACCCTGTGTGGCGACGATTTGAAAAAAATATGCAAGAAACTGACGACGCGAAGCAATTTGTTGTCGAAGTACGGGCATTGAGCGAAGAGGTTAAGAAAGACAGAGAGAAGAAAAACTCTCCTTCAGATCCAATTAATTTTGATAACTTGAAACTTCATCCACACGTTAGGTATTAATACAAGCATAACAATATAATATATATATTTGACATCTGTTTTTAGAGCCCATTTCCACCGAGGAATGTTTTACTTTACTGGGGAGCCAGTGCATCTATCTCGCATGGTTCAAGCTTATCATCTTGCAGCCATTGGCACTGAGGACCGCGATGAGTGCGTAAAGTATATGCAAGATTGTAGTGTAGCATTGGTAAGATATTTTTAAGGGGAGCATGATCTAACTTGAGATTAACCTCGATTCTGATATGATTACTAAGGCTTTCTTTTAGAGTACAATTATGATATACAATCCTCAAACAGTTCAAATATTCATGCATATTGGTAAATCAACAGAGTTGGAGCAAACACTTGCGCCGATGATTTTTGACATTGTTGGTCGATTGGATGCGCAATTTTCAAAAAGTAATACCAATAATACCGATAATAAACAATAAATATTCGAAGGACATTATTTAAATCTACCCATGATACAGATCTCGTTGCCATGGTAGGCTAAGTGGCGTGTGACGTACTGACAATCTGCGTGCTGCTCAAACAGCCGCCTAATATCTTTTAATACTGAGATGTGTTGGTTGTCCCTATAGCAACAAAAGAATTTTTAATTATATATTCTAATAATTGAGAATAGAGACATACCCGACAAATTTAATTGTCCACACAAAATTTTTCATTTTCTTTGCGTTGATCCAATTCTCGAGAACGAGTAGCGAATGATCTGGTGGAATTGACACGTCTGCAAATAACCAGTCCACGGGCTGTTCCGGCATCCATTTTTCTGAACGAAGAATTATTTTATTTGGCGTTTACTGTTAGGCCGATACGTACTAGCATCGCCGACACGATGTTTTAAGCGCGAGTTTCGCATTAGATTTGGATCGAGTAGCGCTGCTCTGTCCACTGCTTCAACTTTAGCCCTAAAAGAAAAATGACAGGTGTCAATGGATTTGACACCTCACTTCAATTTACTTTCCGTGACATTTAACGTACCCTTTTTTCAATAAACACCACGTCCAACCTCCAGGAAAATTTCCTAATTCGGCCACGGTTTTTCCTTGCAAAGTTGTGATGTTTAAATGTTGAAATATCTGCTCCATTCGAATTAACAACTCGTATAATTAGAATCATTTGCGATAATACCTCCTCGATTTTTTTGTACGCGAAAGAAGGCGGCAATTTAGTTACTGGTGTTGGCGCGATTCCCCCAATGAATGGCAGTGGTTTGTGCCAATAAAACGAATATTTTAATGTACTATGGGATATAGAAATTTCGTTTTTGGATTTCATAAACATTTGGATTAAATGCTCGCCAGAGAAAGGTGGTTCTAAAAATACAAATGATTAAAAATCAACCCTACGATGCGTCTTTATAGTGTATTAGATACCATAATTTTAGTATGATTTTATTATTAATATTTACCTTCCGTCTTTAATAATCTAAGCAATTTTCTTCGTTTTTCTTTCAACGCTTCTAAAAATGACTCATGAACAAGTTTCATTCGACCGTTGCATTGATTATCTCCAACTGTAGCGATAAGTAAGTTAATTAACATAACATCATTTTCAAAAATACCCAACGAGTGAACCATCCACGGATACGCCGAGTCTTTCATTTTTGAAATAGCATAGTCCACGCAATCTGACGCCAATCCTTTTACGCTATCTTGCATAATATAGGTTTAATAAAAATATGAAAAAAGATAACGAGCGCTTTGTTGGCTACCTTTTTGAACGGTTTGATAGTTTGGGATCGACTGCAGAGACCAAGTAGGTTCATATTCCGGTGTATCCGCTAATGTGCAGTCTATCCATCCGTTGTATTTTCTTGTGCTCTAGGGGAAGGAATAATTAACAATTTACCATTAAGAATTTCAAAAAATTACTTTTGAATCCAAAATATTTTTTAAAAATAAACAAACAGGAGGTTATTATTATATGGAGTGAGGGGAGGCTGTGTAGAATACGTACAAAAAGTTTTAGATCCGCAAGCTCGTTTTCGATATGTGACTCATAGCCTGGCTTACAAAGCCATATATAATTAGTACTATATTTTTGGGATTTTTTTGTCTTATTGAATAGAACATTGGTTATAAAAGATCTTGAGTAGAGCTGCTGTCCGGTACCCGCATTCCCAATACCCATTAGTGCTCTCATATTTCCAAATTATATTGGCGGTGCGAACACTTTTCGTATGCGGAAGAGACCTTGAACGCTCAATCGTCGTTAAAAAAAAAAACATTTGATTTTTTTAATTTTTAATGCGCTTCAGCAACATAGCGCAATGGAAAAATCAATCAACGCATCGCATTTGGCAGCTGCCGGTGTAATGATTACCGCAACTGATCCGAACACAAAAACGAACTGGATCTTGTTCGGTCTTTCAACACAACGATTTTTGTGCCACTTTCATGGAAACAACGATGTTAGGAATTCTAGCAAAGCTAATCAAATACCTTACATTACTGCAGCTTTTGAAACAGGTCCGCATCTAAATAAAGCAAAATAAAGACCAATTTTTTTAAATTAATTTTCGTTTTTACAGCCGCACGCGAATACGCCGAAGAAAGTCTAGAGGCAATGGGTTCTGAGTCATTTGTGCTTAACATATTAAATAATCACCCAGAATACTTTGCCTCAATATTTCCTGAGCAATGCTTTAATGTCAGGTAATTGACCTTTTTGCTCAAAATTTCGTAATGACATTATTAGTATATTTAATTAGATTTGAGTCAGCGTTTTAGTTCGATAACAAACTTGGTTTAAACCCTGAAAAAACTTAATTTTTTCATCACCAGGTGCTATTGGTTGCACGCTGGAGATATGACTGCTGACCAGCGCAATGATGTATCAAAGAAATTCGAATTGAATTTGAAAAAGCCTGGGTTAACTCGTTGTCAAAAAGAAAACGTCTCGTTAATGTGGATCGAAGCAAGAAAGCCGTACGAAGCGGTGGTTAACAATAACATTGAAAAAGGAAGATATTTTGTTACTGAAGGCAATGGTGTGACTCTTGGGACAGTTCAGCCAAAAATTAGGAAATTTCGTCGATGGCTTGAAGGTTGGTTTCAGGAGCTGTTTTTGGAGCAGTACGCGGATTCAAATACGCTGAAATTCAGAAGTTTTTGCTCGGATAATGCAGCGGCGCATATTAAACCATTTTTAAGCTTGAATACCGGCTTTGCAAATGATTCTAAGGAGTGAAAGGTTTGTTGGGTTATATAAAATTATTTTTAAAACACTTTTTGTTAAATATTGTGTTTATTCACCTGCTTGGTATGGGTGGCAGGCACTCTTAATCCATAGTTCACTCAGCGAACTACGGTAATCTTGAAGTCATGTTCTTGCGGCTGCCGGAACTTTCCCCTTGTTGTATGACCCCTATAATTAGTAATAAAATTAGTAATTCCACTATAATCGTCCGAGTAATAAAATCAAAAGTCGGGATCCGCTGTGCGCCAGGGAAATTTTCTGATTTTACATCTTACCATTTCATTCTAACAATTAGCTTTAGTTAATTATAATACCCGTTGTTATAATGCGCTGTGCGGTCGATCTTAGGTTTCCTTGTTGCTAACAAATCTCTGTTTTGGTCCAAATTTCTCGACGCTACTTGGGTACAGATATTTTGCGCCCTCCTACCAAAGAAGTTGTTCCAACGAAAAATACCTTTTAAGGCAATCAATGTCAAGTTAAATTATACGAGGGTTAAACTCACTGGTTTGACATTGTAACAGAACCGTTTATTCCATTTAAGGCTCAATAATCATCATCATTTGCTTACACTAATATTTTAACAAGACGAAATGCGATGCTCAAATACTGTGCAGTCTGCAACTGCCTAGCGGTGCTAATTATTCCGCGATGTACAGGTGAATTGTTTGGTGCACTGGGAGTAGCTTCTGGCCATGAACTAGTTCCCATGCATACGCCACTGATACATACGTCTGTGTCTGTACCACTATCTCCATCATCACAGGCAGTGTTATTCACTTTGATTGGTTGAGAGCATCCATTTGTAACATCCCACGTACCAACATCATGGCATTGGTCAAGTGCAGTACAGGCAACAGGATTTGATCCAACACACGTTCCAGACTGACAAGTATCTGTTTTAGTGCATGGATTGGAATCATCACAAGTTGCACCGTCAGATTTCATGCAAGAAGTAAGTAATCTCCCCCACACGGTTCTAGAACGTAGATAAGTGATGATCCTTCATTGTAGCCTCCAGACCAGCATACAGTCCATCCTCCAAGACTCGCTTTAGGGACATTCGTTTGTGGTCCTAAAGGATAATAAGGGGGCGGTGAGAGGGCGCGTGCATATAGGATAAATAATAAAACTACGCAAATTGTCTTCATTTTAGTTGTAGATCACTAACGATTTGATTTAAAAAGAAAAAAAAAAAGTCTGGCAAACGTCTGACAGAAAGTTTCGTTTGTCGCAAATTAATTAACAGCAATCTATAATAATCCCCCTATAATTGGCTTGTTTTGGGAAAATCTGAATATAATCTCGATAATTTTCCAAGGCGATTAATCCGTTATTTTTTAGTTTTTTGGTCTTTGCAATCCAAATTCTCATGATTGAGTTTGATACGATAGCCGTAATATCAATATTTTATTTATATACCAATAAATTATTAGAGTTTACCAATATTTGATAAATTTTTAAAATCCGATAGAAACCGGTTAACTACCCATTTACTTGCCTTTTTATATTTAATATTACCCAATTAAATTATTTGAATGTATACTGATAACTAGTTTCAGGTGCGCAATCTCACTCATAAATATTTTGTAACGATTTCGGCACTGCCGAAATTTATTGATGAAAATACAACTTTTTATGGACGGTTAATGTACCATTGTACAGAATATTGTTATGCTAACGGTATTTGAAGTAAATAACTGTTTATTTCTTCCAAGAGGCGATGGAATTGCACTTGGGGCATTTGGTGCCAATTCTGCCTTGAGGAGTAGCGGCGCATGCATGGCAACATGCCAAAGAACATCCGTTTTTGCAATGGACCTATGTATTATGGGTATAAGTTAAAGAAACTTAAGGTTGAGTTTCAAACAAAATCCGTACGTAGTGGTGTTTAACACAGCTATCACCGCAGCCCTCGCACTTAGGCATTGTTTTACGAGTTGTTGTAGAAGTGGGTAGGTAAGTTATTATAAATGATTTTTAGGCACCTCAAAAATAGTTTATCGCACCCTGCTCGATCCACAAACTTGAATTCCGTTTTTTTTTTTTTGGCGGCAGTTAGCCTGCTATTTAATTGCCTTGTGAAACTTCGATTTGTATTTAATCGGTTCCCTCAATTACGGACTTAATTTTTAACACCTATCATGAGAGCCATAGCCGTACAGCTCAACGAGGTCAGAAAATATCACAATTATAGTTTGCACGTTACCCTACAACGGTTGATTAGAGCAAATGATTTTAATAAGAGGGTATTTGCAAGTGTAACACTTCCAAGAGTCGATTAGGGGCAGATTCGGCAAGTATGTCAAACAATCGTGAAAAACAAACCAAAAAAAGTTTTAGTACGCTAGTATAATTCACGTGGATAAATTATCATTTACACAATAATTACCATCATTGTTTGCGCCGATAAATATTGTTAATTCCTTTTGAACCAAACAAAATGCACATAACTGTCTGTAAATATGAATACAAGCGTACCAGTTAATTATATCGACGAGGCGCCTGAACTGTTCCAAAACGCAGAGAAGGCTTTGAACTTCTGCGACTTTGCAAAATCCAAAGAACTGTTTCAAGTTGCTGGTATTTTAAATTTTAAATGTATTACAATATTAAATACTAAGAAATTACTACATTACCACCCTTTATTAATAACTAATACTTTTTTCCAAGTGCTAAAATTATCCTCTTCTTCAATATACCACCGTGTCGCATCCGAGTACGTCTCCGCTTTGAACGAAGAGCAACAAGAAAAATCAGGTACATTATTATCTTTTTGCACACTAAAAATATGAATAAATACTCAATAAAAAAAATCCCCAGAAATTAATAATGCGCGTACCAAAGAAGAGAAATTAGTCTTGATTGAAAAGAAAGTAAGTTATTATAATGTATTCTACGCAGAATCCCCTCATTCAAGAAAGGAAAATTTTCAATTTTTTATTGATTTCGTACCAAAGTGCATTATTAACTACTCTTAAAATAATTTATCACTTTTCAATAATATTTAATGTGTGCGCTGATGACATTGCTACAATTATTGGTACAACTCGTTAGAATCCTTTGTTGGCCACACTAAATATATTTTATTCTTAAATTAAATTAATTTTGAAATACTCTTTCATTTGGTTAAGCAGATGGAATACCATAATAATTGCAATGATATCAATCATAGAATTTATTTTTCGATGTTTTTTTTTTGGATCGATTTCATTCCGACTGGAAAAGGCTGACACTAATTAATTCTAGGTAGGAAATGCTATATTAATGAGCAAAAAGGACACGCAATACTCTGTCGTGCATTACAACCGTGCATTGAAATATGCAGGCTACGAAGGCCAAGAAGAAATTGATAGCAGCATTCTCGATAATAGACCTGAATTTAATACAACCCACAATAATATAGCTATTATATTGAATAATAGAGCAACGGCATTGCATATGCTTGCAGCTTCTGGATCTAACGTCACCGAAAATTTATTATGCGCACTTAAAGACGCTGAAAAGTCGATTAAATTTGATCCAAACTACGTTAAAGTAAGTATTGTCATAATATATTATCGAAATTATTTATTTTTGAAGTTTATTTAATTGCGCTGATTTATTTTGGAGTGTGTAAAAATATTCCTTAAAAAATACTTTATTCATCAGGCACATTGGCGAAGGGGATCATTATTATTACGACTGGGAAAGTATAAAGAATCGATTAAAAGTTTAAAAAGTGCACTCGCATTGCATCAATCGGATCAGATCGCCAAGTAAGTCTGCTAATATTTATTTTTCCAATTATTACGCGCTTAAACGCCTATTTTGCAAATGACAAATTGTATTCTCTGAAAATGAAATTAAAATCTAATTTTCAGTGAATTGAACAAAGCAAAAGCGGCATGGCACAACACGCAAGAATTTAAATGGAAGCAATATGTAGCATATGATAGAGCGACAATGCCAGCACGACAGGATGTATGGAAAGCATCCGATTCTGATAATATGAAGAGGATATTGTCTGACCCTAGCCTGCGTCAGAGTTTGTTCAAGATCTACCAAGATCCGGCTACAATCAAAATTATTGCAGAAGTATGTAATATTACAACTTGCATTCGTTTTATCCGAATAATTTATATATATTCTTTAAACTCAAATCATTGGTATGTAAATTTCAATTAAAAAGATATTGTTAGGATGAAAAGAAGAAAGAACAATTAGAAGATCTGATGAAGAATTTTTATTACGATTTTAAGCTAGATATAGAAGATTAAATCATAATTATCATGTAGTATTAATAAATTTTCAAGCGCAAACCGATCCGGATCAGCGTACAAATAAATTATGTGTATCAAAAAATACAATGACGTTAAACTTATCTATAAAATTGTAGTTCAAAACAACACGATTTTAATAAAAGCTGGTCATTTTGTGGCTTAAAGTCTGTTTCTCTGTTTAAAAATTCATCGAGAAAACTTTTATCGCAAGTATACCGCTCGTTTCATTTGTAAGCCACATGTCACATAAAAGACAACGCGATGGTTATGCGGGCTTGATTGATAATGAACGTGCAAGCAAGAAACCACGAACAACAGCCGTGAATCTGGATTTTGCTATTCTTCCTTTCGATATGATTTTAAAAATATCCCAATATCTATCATTGAATGGGTTATCTCGGTAACTAATGATTAAGTATTAATTTTCGAATCTAAAAATTTTTATTTTGTTTTTTTTTAGTTGTGCTCGTGCCTCCAAGACTTTCAATAGAATAATTTGGGGCTCCATCACATCATTGGATGTTATCATATCGCCGAAAAATATATGGGGGATATTCCATCAGCAATACAAATCATTACAAAGTTTGACTGCGCATCTGACAGTTCCTGACGATGACTGCGATAACGGTCAAATCCCAAGTCCTATTAGCACATTTAATTGTTTTGATGCATGCAGAAACTTAACAAAACTCGATTTTGATTCGGCTATTTCAAATCAACAACATCCACTCGATCTTTTAACGAAACTTTCTTCTTTGCAGAGCTTGGCTATTCAATCGAAAAGTATAATTTATTTCGAATCCATAGTATCCATTACCAATTTGACATCGTTAAGAATCAAAAATAGCCTAGAAAGTGCGCAGATCCAACACACGTACATTTTTTTATATATTTTATTAATTGTTTTTTTATTCAGCGACTGGTATAGAACTCCTCACTAATCTGAGACAATTACACTTAATAAATATACTCCAATTCTATGGCGAAGAAACGTCTAATATTTTGACAGCATTGAAAAATTGACAGATCTGACATTGTCTTGTGTTTGTTTCAACGAGGGAATCCGATATATAACACTACTTCACAACTTAACGTCTCTTGATTTATCATTAGGCAATATATATCATGATGAAATAAGCCGAGCAATTAGAACGCTATCGAATCTTGTCTCGTTGGATCTATCGTTCGTAGAGGCCAATGATGAAATTGTAGAAGCATTGATGCATATGACTCAATTGACCAGATTGATATTAAACGAAAGCGAAGACTATTATGAGGATGTTGAAGTAGATCAGTTTGAAAATTTAAAGTTGCTGAATTTACGGGAATTGAAAACTCTTCACGCTGACTGGAACATTGATCAATTTACCGAATTGCGAAAACTTCACATTATTTATGCAGCAGACATCCTTCAACAAACTAAGAACTTGCCTAATTTGGAAAATTTGTTACTTGAACAAGTATCTTTGGATCGTGAACAGTTCGTCGAAGCGGTCTGCCAATTGACGAATTTAACGAGTTTAAGCCTCAACAAAATATTTTTGCAAAATTTTGATGCTGAAGAGCCAATAGCTTTGTATTTAACGCGCCTATCCAACCTGCGGATCTTAGAGTGCCTTACATACCCTGGTGTAATTGAATCCAGTACGCGAACAATACAGATCATATTGATTATTAGACAGATACTTATGTTCTTAAATTAGCAAGCGAGTTTGCCCAATTGGCGGAAGGTTTGCCCCTGCTTCACACTCTCGTGACAAATTTTCCCATTGAGCCAGTGCCTGTATTAAACCGCTTGACAGTCATTCGGGTCAATGAACATGCTCAGTCAAATGATGCTAGATTCGTCAATAACGAAGGTAATTTGTTTTGACAAATAAACCTGCAGATATCCGACGCAATCAACATTGGTTTACCCCATAAATATTCGACGAATGTAAGGTACTGTTGAAATTATACAAGTGAGTCCATATGTATTCTCTTCCGCCTACATTTATTGTATTTACCGATTACTATCATTTTTGTGCAAAGATATCGCAAAAACTGACGGCCATTGGGAAGGGTGGCAAAAAAAAAATTGACTAGATTGCACACTTTGTTCGAACAAGATTATTTTTATCTGATATCATTGTACTCGCTGTTATTTTCTAGCATTTGTGCCTGAGTCCCTCAATCGATCAAACAAGTCCGCATAACAATCAGTGCAGGTCAATTGACTCGTTGAATAACCAAGATGTTTCAGCGGCAATTTCTTCGAACAACACTTAAAAAAATTATTTTAGAAATGAAATACGACCCTTAAGTGAAAACGTGTAACAATTATCGAACACAAACAAGTTGTATCATACTGAAGAAAATGATAGAAAGTCAAAATAATTGACATTTTATCGGTGCACTTACGTGACCGCAGAATATTTTTCCGCAGTTTCGGCAGTGATGGCGTCGAAGAGTGACAGTAAATTCGGCTTCACATCGCATGCAACTAAATATAGCTAATATTTAACGGAGGCCTTTCCAAAAAAGTAATGAAACTTTCATTAACTTACTTTGGTGCGTCTTTATCAGGAACCCAATAAGGCTTGGTAATTGGCAATCGCGTCAAAGGGTTATTGTCCAAATTTGGTAATGTAATCTGGTGGTTAATAGTATCCTCATGGAGCGCCGTATCATCCAACTTTTCATTTCTCGTAAATGACAAGTGTGACCACGGTATACCATTCATATCAGGCAATACTGTTGGTGAAATTTCGACTTTACTGATCGACAATGTTTGCAGATTAGGCTGTTTGAATATAAAACTCGGAATTGTTTCTAGATCTGAATGCTCAAAGTTCAGCGTGATCGAAATCAAGTTGGTTAACTTCGTTAATTCACTGAACGCCGTTCTTGAAAGATGAAATTTTTTCTTTGAGTACTGCAAATCAAGTACGCGGAGGTTTGTCAATGTTGAAAGCGATTTAAAATTTAACTCGTTTTTTTCGTCACGCAGATCAGTTGAAAATTTCTCGCATTGGAGTCTCGTGAGCTTAGTACACTTCCAAATATGGTAAAGAGAATATCCGTGGTAATTTTCTAAATTTGTTAAGTGCTGTGTGTCAAGTTTTAGTGGTTTAGGAACAGATTGCCAATGCTTTGGAACTGGTTCCGCCGTAATCGATCTAAATCGTGACAAGATATTCTCGGCTATATATAAAGATAATAGTTAGAATAATGTCTTTGCTTTAATTGAAATAAGTTAAGAATATTTACGAGGGAGCCCGGATGGACTTATTACGCAATGAATTAATGCTTTAGGCGGCAAGAGTTTTTCTAGTTGTTGCCATTCATGTCTTTTACTTAAAGGAGCCCTATTCAACGCTCTGTCGCTGATTATATGCAGATCTGTCAAGCGAGTCAACTTTGACAGCGGCATCCGTCTATCTAGCAGCGATTTTGTGATGGATCCAGTGGACATTATATGTCCAGAATGAATGGGTTGTACAATTAACTCGGTTATAATATTCTCATTGAAGATAACAGGAATTCCCTCAAAAGATCCGTAAGGAATGAAAGCTCTCTGCAATATTTTATCAAAATAAAATTTCCTATAGTCTTTTGAAGTCGACGTAAGCCTAAATAAAATAAATAGGGTTATTCAAATATTAGATAGACTCTCGGTCATGAAATTCATCAAACGAAATAAGTCCATATGAACTTACGTTAATATTTCGTTCCATGTCATTTTTTTGATTATTTCTTGAATTAATTCAGTGGGCAAAGCAGTTATCAGATCTTCGCCAGGTTTTGCAACAGCAACCGGAAAAATAATTCCAGAACCGCTCATTGAAAAGATATATTTATCTATATGGTAGTGCACCAGCAGAATCGTCTAAACC
>Ga0209960_1001263_pt1 | contig 35997 bp, 33 predicted proteins | sample ThiBiot_500_plan_2_FD_183947 | JGI IMG/M metagenome (GOLD analysis project Ga0209960, IMG submission 183947) | Wastewater bioreactor microbial communities from Cape Town, South Africa - Thiocy_expt_500_plan (SPAdes) | ecosystem: Engineered > Bioreactor > Thiocyanate-remediating >... | reverse complement strand
ATCGATTGCTAAACAAGAAAACATTGACCTAAAAGAAGGTGTCTATGTCGCTTTGACAGGACCAACTTTTGAAACACCAGCAGAATACGGAATGGTAAGAGCCATTGGTGGTGATGCCGTTGGTATGAGTACCGTTCCGGAAGTTATTGTTGCAAAACATCAGGGAATGGATTGTTTCTGTCTTTCAATTATTACTGATTTAGGCGGGCCTGAAATTTCGTTTGCAGTGTCTCACGAAGAAGTTTTAGAAGCTGCCAACAAAGCTATGCCCAGCGTCATTAAGGTCGTAAAAGGACTCATAAAAAATTACAATTAAATATAAAAAACCTCAGGAATTCTGAGGTTTTTTGTTAGTTCTTGATTATTTTCTCGTAACTCTTCGAGCCGTCTGATTTTTCAAATTCGATGAAATAAACACCTTTTGTTAATTGTGAAACATCGATTGTTGCAGCAGATTTCTGAGACAGAACTTGCTTCCCTGTAGAATCGTAAATTTTCAGAGAATTCGCTTTGTCAGAGTTGCTGAGATTCAAAACATCTTTTACAGGATTTGGGTAAACACCAATTTTCTTTGCAGAAGAATTAGTCTCATCAACAGCGATCAAAGTTGGTGAAAACGTAAGTGTCGCATAATCTTTATTTCCTGCTCCGTGATAAGCTAAACTCGTAGAAGTTCCTTTACCGTAGAATATCGGAAGAGTACCTGCAGAATTGGTGAAAGCAAAATCACCAGCGCCACCCGCAAGTGTCCTTCTGACAACCAGAGTTCTTGTGCCGGAAGCTACTGTATTGGAAAGTTCTGTCCAGTTTTGCGCAGCATCTGCAGACGGTGTTACTCCAACTCCATTGAAAGTGTAATCTCTATTTGCAGAACTGTTATAAATAAATCCGTCGGCTCCAGCTTTCATCCCTTCATCACTAAAACCAATTCCCAACCAGCTGGTACTGCTTCCTGTGAGTGTCATTGTAACATTTGTAGCATCAACATCAATTTTAACACTCATTGCAGTTGTCGGTAAACTTACAGTCCCCGTAGAATACTGTGAAAAAAGCATCCCGCTAACCAATAGCGGTATGCCTAAAAGTAGATTTTTTTTTGCCATAAATTATAGTTTTAGAAGATTGATCATTTCATTATTATTAGATTTCACAGCATATTCAAATGCTGAGATTCCCAACGAATCTTTTAAAGTCCTGTCCGCTTTATTTTGCAAAAGGATTTTTACAAGTTCGAGATTTCCTCTTTTTACAGCCCACAAAAGAGGCGTATTTCCAAAAGAGTCCTGAATATTAGGGTCAGCATTTTTGGACAGCATTTTTTCTACAAGCTCTTTATTATAATTGATACATAATGAAGACAGCGCTGTTCCTTCGGGACTTACATAATTCAAATCTTTGACATTGTCAATCAGATATTTTGCGACTTCTGTATTACCTCTGTAGCAAGCTAAAATCAAGGGCGTGAAGCCTCTTTCATTTTTAGAATTAATGATATCCGGATTGTGACTCACTAAGGCTTTCATTTCGTCAAGAGTCCCATTTCGGGCAATATCAAAAACGTTTTTGGTTTGAGAAAAACCTAATCCAAAAATCATTAATGCAATTATTGTAAAATATTGTTTCATTATTTCTGGAGTAAAAAGTTATAATTGACATTAACATTTTCCGCCACTTTTGCTGCCACCATTTTTGGAATTTTAACTTTATAATCTGCAGTTTTAACAACAAATTTTCCCTGAACAACTACTTTATCATCTTTCAGATAAACATTAGCGGTTGATTGAACAGAGTTGTCAACACCATGAAAATTCAATGTTCCGGAAATGGTATAAGCTTTTGGTTTTGAGGACAGATCGTTTTTATTAAAATTCAGGATTTTACCTTTGAAACTTGTCTTTGGATACTTCGCAGATTCAGCATAATTTTCATTAAAATGTTCTTGCATCAGACTGACTTTAAAATTAAATCCATTAACCATTGCAAGCGAGGCAATATCTCCGGTATCAGCATTCAGGATTGCTGTCGAATTGTTATTCTCAGCATAAACGTCCTCAAATAACGGAACCGAAGCTTCGAAAGTAATCTTACCTGTCTTGGTGGAATATTTTTGGGCAAAAGCAAAATTCGTTGCTAGAATTAAGCTTGTTAAAAAAACTAAAGCTTTCATTTTTTTCTTTTTTATAATTAGTTTTCAGGCAAACCGTCTGCTTTCCATTTGATAATCATATTGATATTATCCTGAGAAAGTGAACCGCCCTGGGGCATTTTCAATGGATCTCCATTGGCTCTTTGGATCCTGTCCAGGATATTGTCAATCGAATTTTTTACTGCTGTATAATCCGTCAAAGGGAAATAGGGATTAGAACCTGTTGCGGAATGACAAATCACACAATTATTATCCATTATTGCCTTCACATTTTTGTTGTAAGTAACGGTTTCTGTAATTGGTTTTACATCAGAGATCTCTTCATAAGTTTTTGTATCGCAACTCATTAATACTAGAAATCCCAAAACCGGAACGAATAATTTTAATATATTTTTCATAATCAGCATTTAAAAAACTCTGTAAAGATTAAATCCAAAGAAGAAATGTCCTTTCCCCCAATCACCTGTCGCATTGCTTATATAACCAGTTTCCGTGTTAGCCTGGGAATTACTGAAGACCAGCTGAAAAACGTGTCCGCCTGTATCAATGTCCATTCCCACAGATAAAGGATTTTTATAGAAATTCTTATCCTCGAAGTTGTAGAAATATTCCGCATTGATGGAAACCCGTTTCGATATCTTGTATCTTCCTCCCAGACCTGTCGAGAAGAGATTTTTGGCATCAATCGTTGGTTCGATCAGATTTCTGTGAATATAAGTTGGCGTTAACTGCAAAGTCAGATTTTCCGTAAATCTTCTGGAAATTAATAATTGAGATAAGTAGGCAAATCTGTCTGTGAATTCGAGTTTTGAGTAGTCATCTTTTTTAAGTTCCGAATTGATATCCAGAACATTGTAGCCGACAATATCAAACAGTGACTCTTTTTCCTGTTTGAAGAGTCTGTATTTTGCACCAAACTCATAAGTTTTTTGGTAAGTATGTCTGGAAGCGCTCAAAGCAAGCCAGTCTCTTAATCCATAGATTACGCCTAATTTCGTAGTCGCATTGTCAAGTCCGAAGAAATTTTTGAAACCGTCACTTACATCTCCAAACCTGTGGGAGATATCAAGATAGAATTCTTTTCTTGCAGGTAATTTTGTAGATTGTGCCGTAACAACCTGCAATGCTTTGAAACTGGGAGAATAAGGCTCTTCCGTTTTGACAGTATCGATTTCTTTTAACAGATCGTCCTGTGCGTAAGATAAAATCAGAATGAATAAAGAGATAAATGATAGAAGTTTTGACATATAACCTTTTTATTCAAAATTATGACCTCTTCACAAAAAAAAACGGTGACTAAAGTCACCGCTTTTCAATTATTTCTATTCCTGATGGGCTTTGTGTAATCAATCCTTCTTTTTCAAATTTTTTCAGAATACGGCTGACCACCTCTCTTGCAGTACCCAATTCGTCAGCAATCTTCTTATGGGAAACCTTTACAGCATCAGTTCCACTTCTTCTGATCCTTTCGTGGAGATATTCCAACACCCTGTGATCCAGCTTTTGGAAAACAATTTTATTGATAGTTTCCATCATGAATTTATATCTTGAATCATACTCCAGGAAGAATATTTGATTCAGTTGAGGATAGATTTGAAGCCAAGTAAGGAATTGCGGAACAGGAAGCAGCAGAATATCAGATTTTTCTTCCGAGATAGCATATATTCGGCTCACCTTATCTGTAAAAATTGTGGAAAACGTCATGATGCAACTCTCTCCTGGAGATATGTAATAGTAAACGAGCTCTTTCCCGTCATTCAAATTATACACCTTGACCGAACCTTTTATAAGTATGGGAATAAATTTTACCTTATCACCTTCAGCAATCAATTCCTGTTTAGCACTAACAGAAGTAAAAATCCCGTACTCCTTGAGTTCCTGATAAAAACCGTTATCAAAATTTTCAAACTTACTTTTAATGAAATCCGAATTGACCATTAATTATTTTTATTCAAAATTAAATATATTTTAACAATATCAGTTAAATTCAAAAATATTTTTGCAATATCTTACGGATTAAATATTTCATCATGAAGTCTTGTAAACATTATAATTCGGTATTATTCATTAACTTCGTTCATCTAAAAAAATTAAAAAATGAAGAGGATATTAGTTTACATCTTACTATTTGTATTCCAATTTGGGTTTTCTCAGGAAGTTCCAAAAGTTCTGAAAACCAAATTTTCCAAAGAAGCTTTAGCACAAAAATTACAGGACAAAAATGGCAAAGAGATATCGATCAAGGATATTCTTCAACAGCACAAAGGAAAGGTTTTGGTTCTTGATTTCTGGGCAGGCTGGTGCAAAGATTGTCTGAAAGCATTTCCAAAAGCCAAAGAATTAGAAGCTCAAAATCCAGATATCGATTTTGTTTTCCTTTCTTTAGAACGTTCAAAAGAAGGTTTTGATAAAAGCCTTGATAAATTCGAGATGAATGACAAAGAAAACTATTGGTTTGCTTCCGGCTGGAAAAATAATTTCAATAATTATGTAGATCTCAACTGGATCCCGAGATATATTGTGGTGGATCAAAAATCGAATATCGCCAAATATTATGCGATTTCTCCGGAAGACCCGGAACTCCAATCCACCATAGATAGGCTTACAAAATAACAATTGACATTCCCGAATATTTTCGGGATTTTTTTTGTCTAAATTTGTAATAACTACAAAAGGCGCAAAAACTTACTTTTAAATTTAAAATAATCAAAATATTCTTTTGTGCCTTTTGTGGTAAAATATTATTCTAAATTCCAATGCAATCGCAACGCAAAATCATTCACGTAGATATGGACGCATTTTATGCTTCTGTGGAGCAGCTCGACAATCCGGGTTTGCGTGGAAAAGCTATTGCTGTTGGTGGGGGACATCGTGGTGTGGTCGCAGCCGCAAGTTATGAAGCCAGGAAATTTGGGGTGCGTTCTGCGATGCCGAGTAAAACTGCCAAAGAAAAATGTCCGCACCTGATTTTTGTGAAACCCAGATTCCAGCGTTATAAAGAAATCTCCAACAAAATCCGGAACATCTTCCACGAATATACGGATTTGGTTGAACCACTTTCTTTGGATGAAGCTTATCTTGATGTTACTGAAAATAAAAAAGGAATCGAATCTGCCAACGACATTGCCAGAGAAATCCGAAAACGCATTTTCGAAGAAACTGGACTGACCGCTTCTGCAGGGATTTCTATTAATAAATTTTTAGCCAAAGTCGCATCTGATATCAATAAACCGAATGGTCAGAAAACCATTCATCCCACAAAAATTAATGAATTTCTGGATAATCTTCCTATTGAAAAATTTTACGGTGTCGGAAAAGTGACGGCCAACAAAATGCACACGCTACACATCTTCAAAGGTGCTGATCTGAAAGCTAAAACCCTTGAACAACTTGAAGGTCTTTTCGGGAAATCCGGACGGTATTATTATAATGTAGTTAGAGGAATCCACAATGGAGAAGTCAAACCCAACCGAATTCAAAAAAGTGTTGCTGTTGAAAGAACGTTTTGGGATGACATCAATGAAGATGATGAAATTGATGAAAAACTGAAATCCCTGAGCCAGGAACTGGAAGAACGTCTCGGAAGAAAAGAAATCCAGGGAAAAACCCTGACACTTAAAATCAAATACAAGGATTTCTCCCTTTATACGAGAAGTAAGACTCAGTATTTGTATTTTGAAAATGCAGAGAAATTCTATAAAACTGCCAAGCAGCTTTGGGAGCTGAGACCTTTTGACAAAGCGATTCGTTTGCTTGGGCTATCACTTTCCAATCTTAATACAGAAGAAAAAAAGCAGGTTTCCGTTCAGCTAAAAATTCCATTTATGGAGTTTGATGATTAGGCAACTAATAAAAAGTTCATTTTATGTTAAGTTTGGATATATGACAAATCTTTAACATAGCGAAGCGCGCCCCGAGTTGAGTGGAGCTCTTTTTCTTTTTTTGCTAAAAAAGAAAAAAGCGGGAACGGAGGCGGATAAAGGCGCCCAAATCTTAATCCAGAAAATTTCTCTTGGCTTGATATTTTCATAACATGAAACATCAAATCAAACAATCTGAAAAAATCTACAATCTTATGAACGGGACTATGATTCAGTTTTTCCATTGGTATACCGATGGTGATTCTTTCCTTTGGAAACATACCAAAGATTCTGCACAATATCTTTCAGACTTAGGAATTACAGCAATTTGGCTTCCGCCGGCTTATAAGGCGATCAATGGCGGATTCGGTGTCGGATATGGACCTTATGATCTTTTTGATTTGGGAGAATTTGATCAGAAAGGAACCGTTGCTACAAAATACGGAACGAAAGACGACTACCTGGAGGCCATCAAATCTTTGAAAGAAAAAAATATCCAGGTCATAGTTGATGTAGTTCTGAACCACAAAGCAGGCGGTGATGAACTGGAGAAATTCCAGGTCGTGAAAGTAGATTACAATGACCGCAACAAAGTAATCTCCGATGTAATGGAAATTGAATCCTATACCAAATTTACTTTTCCGGGCAGGCAGAAAAAATATTCGGATTTTGAATGGAATTTCACATGCTTTACAGGTGTTGATTATGCTGAAGGACAGGAAGACGGTATTTTCAGAATCATCAATGATTATGGTGATAACTGGGATGATATCCTGGATAATGAAATGGGCAACTATGATTTCCTCATGTATAATGATATCGAACACCGTAACCCTTTTGTACGAGAAGAACTGAATCACTGGGCAAAGTGGTATCATGAGCAAACTGATTTTGATGGTGTAAGATTAGATGCCGTTAAGCATATCTCTCCTGACTTTTACAAAGAATGGCTTACGCTTTTACGTTCCAATACCGGTAAAGACATCTTTGCAGTCGGAGAATATTGGGCACCTGGAGAATTACCACTTTTGGAAGCCTACATAGATTCTACAGAAGGCTGTATGAGCTTATTCGATTCTTCTTTGCATCATAACCTGCATAATGCGTCTAAAAATCCGGATTATGATTTGAGAGAAATTTTCAATGAAACGTTGGTAGCTTCTCATCCGGACAAAGCGGTAACCGTTGTAGATAATCACGACACACAGCCGCTTCAGGCTTTGGAAGCACCCGTTGAAACCTGGTTCAAACCGATCGCCTATGCTTTGATTTTGTTGAGAAAAGATGGCTATCCTTGTGTTTTTTATCCGGATCTGTACGGCACAAGTTACAAAGACCACGGAAAAGATGGCAATGAATATGAAATCTTCCTGGACAAAGTGGATGCGATTGAAGAACTCATCAGAGCCCGAAAAGATTTTGCTTATGGTGAGGAAAGGGATTATTTTGACGACCCACATTGCATCGGCTGGACTCGTGAAGGTGATGATGAACATCCGGGTTGTGCGGTTGTTTTGAGTAACAAAGATGCGAATCAAAAATCGATGGAGATAGGAAAACGGTATGCAGGAAAAACGTTTTATGATTTTACCGGGCATTTGCAAGACAAAGTCACGATTGATGAAAATGGTTGGGCCAATTTTCTTTGTCCTGCCGGGAATGTGAGTGTTTGGGTTGCGGAGTGATTTTGAATCTGAAATATTTCTATATTTGAAAAATGTCTACCGAATTACAATACAAACTCATCAAGCCAGACCAGTTGCTGACTGATTTTGTTTATTGTTATTCATCATTAGAAAATTTGTCAGGATTTAATGAAGGTGTGATTATTCCGAATGGGAAAATTGATTTGCTATTTTGTAAAACAACCGACAATCAATTCCAGATTATTTTAATGGGTTTGGAAACGAAGCCCAAACCAATGCCCAAAAGAAAAATTGACACTTTTTTCGCTATCAGTTTTAATCCGTTAGCTTTGGAATATATTCTTCATCAATCCATTTCGGAATTGGTAGATAGCGGAAAAGAATTACCTGACAATTTCTGGGACTTTAGTATTAGTGATTTAGATAATTTTGAATTGTTTTGTGAAAAAGCCAACCAGAAAATCCAATCACTTTTACCGAAAGAAATTGACGAGAGGAAAAGGAAATTATTCAATTTAATTTTTGAAACCGACGGAGAAATCAGCGTGAAAGAACTTGCCGAAAAGATCGTTTGGAACGAACGACAAATCAATCGCTACTTTAATAAGCAATTGGGAATCTCGTTAAAATATTATTGTAAAATATTACGTTTTCAGGCGTCGCTTCATCATATCAAAGACGGTAATCTTTTTCCTCAGCTCAATTTTACCGACCAATCTCATTTCATCAAAGAAATCAAAAAACTCTCCGGCGTTTCTCCCAAAGAATTGTTCAAAAATCAAAACGACCGTTTTTTACAATTTTTGGTTTATCACACCCAATAACTTTGCAGCATAAAATTTAAAATTATGCTAATTAATAATAAATCAATTGCCATTGTTGGCGGCGGTCCCGGTGGATTGACTTTGGCCCGTCTTTTACAATTGAAAGGTGCCGATGTGAAAGTTTATGAAAGAGATTTCGACGAAAATGCGCGTGTCCAAGGTTCGCCTTTGGATTTGCACGACGATTCAGGTTTAGCCGCAATCAGAAAAGCGGAATTGCTGGAAGAATTCAAACAAAATTTTCTTCCCGGCGCCGATAAAAAACTGATAATGAACGATCAGGCAGAAATATTCTTCAGTGACCACGAGACTAAAGTTGAGGAAAACTTCGGTTATGAACATTTCCGTCCGGAGATTGACCGTGGAACTCTAAGACAAATATTATTGGAATCTTTACAGCCAGAAACCGTTGTTTGGAATAGCCATTTTGTTTCGATGGAAAAAGAAAATAAAGGTTGGAGATTGCATTTCAAAAACGGCTCATCAACTTATGCAGATATTGTTATCGCATCCGATGGCGCGAATTCTAAAATCCGTCCTTACATAACTGATATCAAAGCTTTCTATTCCGGCGTGACAATGCTGGAAGGGAATATCTACAATGCAAAAGAAACTGCACCGAATATCAACACTCTGTTGAAAGGCGGAAAAATAATGGCTTTCGGAAATAAGAAAAATCTGTTGATGGGACAGAAAGGGAATGGTGATATCGGTTTCTATGCAAGTTTTAAATCCGATGAAAACTGGGCTTCAACAAATGGCTTGGACTATTCTGATAAAACACAAATTCTGGAATGGTTCAAAACCAATTACCCTGAATGGAATCATATCTGGTTTGAATTGTTTGAAAGTGCTGAAACACCTTTCGTTCCAAGACCAATCTATTGCATACCGTTTGACCAGACTTGGGAAACTCTTCCAAACCTCACGCTGATTGGAGATGCCGCTCACGTCATGCCTCCTTTTGCAGGTGAAGGCGCAAATATGGCAATGCTGGATGCATTGGATCTGAGCGAATGTCTGACTTCCGGAATGTACAATTCTTTAACGGAAGCCATTTCGGTTTACGAAAAGAATATGCAGAAAAGAGCCTCGATTGCAGCTAAAGAATCTCTTGAAAATGGTGAACTGATGCATTCTGAAAATGCTTTAGCAACAATGCTGGAATTTTTTAATGGGCATTGAGAAAAACATTTTGTATAAATAATTATATTTGATTTGAAATGAATCAACAATAGTTATGAAAACAATAATGTTATTTTGTCTGCTTATCGGAAGTTTTTTCCAGGCTCAAACACACAGATATATTTATGAATTACAATTAAAAATAGATTCTACTGAAAATGAGTATCAAAAATTCTATATGATATTGGATATTAATAAAAACGAAACCAAATTTTATGGAAGAAATCTTTTGATTGCCGATTCCTTAAATAAAAAATTTGGAAACATGGATAATAAACACGTCGATATGACGGGACAGATCGTCAAGAGAAAAAACGGCTCTTCCGAAAACGAAAATTTCATTAATATCAAATTTGATTATTATTCTTATAAAACTACCGATATCATTAATTGGAAAATTGAAAATGAGACCAAGAAATATAATGATTATAATCTTCAGAAAGCAACAGCTGATTTTGGAGGGCGGCATTGGATTGCCTGGTTCAACAAGGATATTCCTTTTAATGAAGGACCTTATAAATTTCGAGGATTACCGGGTTTGATTTTTGAGATTCAGGATGATAAAAATAACTTTATCTATAAGCTTGTTAAAAATCAAAGCTTTCCCGACAATTTCGCAACAGATGATTTTCTGGAATCAAATTTTGGAAACAAAGCTGTTGTTATCAATGAAAAACAGAAGAAAAAGTTACTAATGGATTTTTACAATGATCCTTTTTCTTTTGAAAGAACCAATTTGAAAAGCAGTCCAAACCTGAATATTAATATCGGAGGAAAGCAAATCAGCAATATCGAAGAACTGAATGCACAGGTAAAAAATCTGCAGGCCATCATAAGAAAATACAACAATCCTGTTGAGGTTGATAAGGCTATAAAGTATAAGTAATTACATATACAAACCTCCCGAAATTTCTCGGGAGGTTGTTTTATATATTAAAATTTAAATTCTTCTTAGGCGCCGTAAGGAATCCAGATATTTTTAATTTCTGTAGCGTGACGCAAGAATTCTTCACCTTCGCCCTGAGCGTTATCCAACCAATTTCTATATTTTCCGAAATTTAGCCAGGTGCGTTTCATACTGTCTGCAGCCAAAAACTCGATGTCTTTGCAGCCTTCTTTCGTTCCGAAATACCAGATTCCGTCGATATTATAATGCTTCGCCATTTCTTTTGCCAACTCATCTTTGTGGCCGGTAACGATATTTACTGTTCCGCCAGGAACATCGGATGTTTCCAGAATCTGATAAAAATCCGTTGCCGAGAAAGGATGTTTTTCAGAAGGAATCACAACTACATTATTTCCCATTGCAATTGCAGGAATTACCGTTGAAATGAATCCAAGCAAAGGATTTTCGTCCGGGCAAACAATTCCCATCACACCTACGGCTTCCGGCATTGCCAGCGTCACCATTCTCTGAACGGTTGAATGCGCCTGCCCATCATATTTATCTGCAAAAGCCGCGTAAGTATAAATTCTTTCAATCGATTTTTCCACTTCTTCCTCAGCAGATTCCAGAGATTGATTGGTCATTTCCATAATTCTCTCCGCAAATTCTTCCGAACGGATGGCCAGATTTTCCGCAATATAGTATAAAACCTGAGCTCTTGTGTGACCGGTCATTCCGGCCCAGGATTTTTCTGCGTGAGCCGCTTCCACTGCATTTCGGATATCCTTTCTGTTTCCTTCGGACACTTCGCCGATATATTCTCCGAAAGCATTCATCACATTCAGGCTATAACCGCCGTCAGGACGAGCTTGTTTTCCGCCGATATATAATTTGGAAGTTCTGTCAATATCTTCCAGAATAGATTTTGATTTTTTCTCCGATTTTGTTTTTACTGCTTTTGGCACAGTTGGTTTGGAAGAAAATTCATCTTCGATCTTCAGCTTAACATATTCGTATAAGCCTTCTTTTCCGCCTTCTCTTCCAAATCCCGACTCGCGATAACCGCCAAATCCGGCAGAAGCATCCATTTGATTGGTACAATTAATCCAGACCATACCAGCTTTGATCTTCGGAGCCACATCCAATGCCAGATTGATATTTTCCGTCCATACACTTGCTGCTAAACCATATCTAGAATTGTTTGCCAAAGCTACAGCTTCGTTATGAGAACGGAAAGTCATTGCTACAAGAACAGGCCCGAAAATCTCTTCCTGGGCAATTGTTGCTGAAGTGGAAACATCGGTAAATAAAGTTGGCGGATAGAAGAATCCGTTTTTAGGAACTGCATTTTTTGCCTGATAGATTTCACAGCCTTCACTGATACCGAGTTTCACCAGTTTATCAATGGTTTTGAATTGTGCTTCATCCACAATGGCACCCATATCAATTGCTTTGTCCATTGGATTTCCGACACGAAGGTTTAACATCCTGTCTTTTAGTTTTGCATAGAATTTTTCAGCAATGCTTTCTTGAACCAATAATCTTGAACCGGCGCAACAAACCTGACCTTGATTAAACCAAATCGCATCCACAATACCTTCGATCGCAGAATCGATGTCCGCATCTTCAAAAACGATGAACGGTGATTTCCCTCCTAATTCCAGAGAGATTTTTTTACCGCTTCCGGCAATTTCTCTTCTGATGATTTTCCCAACATTCGTAGAACCTGTAAATGCCACCTTGTTGACATCTTTATGATTGACCAAAGCTGTTCCTGCAACTGTTCCTTTTCCTGTAACGATATTGAAAACACCCTTCGGAAGTCCGACTTTCTCACAGATTTCCGCAAATAGCAATGCCGTTAAAGAAGTATATTCAGCCGGTTTCAGAACAACTGTATTTCCCATTGCCAAAGCTGGAGCTACTTTCCAGGCGAGCATCATCAATGGAAAATTCCAAGGAATGATTTGCCCGATAACACCAACTTCTTTGTAATCCCTCAGTTCGGTGTCCCTCAGTTTCGCCCAACCTGCGTGGTGATAAAAATGTCTGACTACGATTGGAATATCAATGTCTCTTGTTTCACGGATTGGCTTTCCGTTGTCCAGAGTTTCCAAAACAGCAAACAATCTGGAATGTTTCTGGATTTGTCTCGCGATTGCGTACAGATATTTTGCACGTTCGAAACCGCTAAGAGCAGCCCATTTTGGTAAAGCTTCTTTTGCCGCTTTTACCGCTTTGTCCACATCCTTTTCATCAGCTTCTGCAAATTTTGCAAGCAGCTCTTTGTTGGCAGGATTGTGAGACTCCATATATTGTTTGGAATTTGGCTTTGTCCATTCTCCGTTAATGAATAAATCGAAAGTTCTGTTGTGAGATTCCAGATAATCAACAGCTGGAGCTGCACTTTCCGGAGCGGGACCGTATACCATGGTGTCGAATATTTCTTTTATTTCCATCTGTTATATGATTGATGAATGATTGTTTAATCCTTTATTATTTTCTTAGAAACGGTTTTGCCGTTTTCCAATTGTATGCTTAATAAATAATTTCCTTTTGAAAGATCTGAAATATGCATATCTTTATTATTAGTACTTCTAATTAATTTGCCATCTAAATTATATAGCTGTAATGAAGTTATTTTTTCTTCTGACTGTATGTTGATTTTATTTTTTACAGGGTTTTCTACTGTAATAATGTTTTTATCAGAAATTTCATTAATATTTAAATATTCGTTGGCAAGTTTTACAATCCAATAATCTTGGCTACCGTGAAATTCAGTCACGTCACCATTGCTCGAATTAGTAGAACCGGCTACAATATATCCCCCATCCAATGTTTGTTTAATAGAAAAAGCTACATCAGAGCTACTTCCTCCAAGAGATTTTTGCCATTGAATATTACCATTGTTGGTTAATTTTACAATCCAAAAGTCAGCACTTCCATGATTTCCTATGACATCTCCATTTTTAGATGAAGAATATCCTGCTACTATGTAACCTCCATCAGACGTTTGTTGAATGGAATGAGCATAATCATAATCACTACCACCAAGAGATTTTTGCCATTGAATTATCCCCGTTGAATTTAATTTTACAATCCATGCATCATAAACTCCATGATTTCCTGTAACATCTCCATCCTTTGAATTAGATGCGCCCGCGACAATATAGCCTCCATCTGAAGTTTGGTAAACAGAACGACCAATGTCTTGATTGCTACCTCCTAGAGATTTTTGCCATTGAATGCTACCATTGTTGGTTAATTTTACAATCCAAAAGTCAGTACTACCATGATTTCCGGTGATATCCCCATCGTTAGAATAAGAATTTCCTACAACAATGTAGCCTCCATCTGAAGTCTGTTGGATGGAATAAGCCAAGTCATCTCGACTCCCCCCTATAGACTTTTGCCATTGGATATCACCATTGTTATTTAATTTTATAATCCAATAATCTTGACCTCCATAGTTTGTTGTCGCATCACCGTCCTTGGATGCAGAATATCCCGCTACTATATAGCCACCTTCCGAAGTTTGTTGAACAGAAAAAGCATAGTCTCCAAAGTAACCACCCAGAGATTTTTGCCATTGTATACCACCTGTTGCATCTAGCTTTACTAACCAATAATTGGTATCCGTAAGACTACCGTTAAGGTAATTAAAAAAACCAGCAAAAATATAACCTCCATCTGATGTTTGCTGAATAGAATAAGCTTCATCATAATTACTCCCTCCTACTGATTTTTCCCATTGTATTGTGCCATTTGAATTTAGCTTTACTATCCAAGCATCATAGTACCCTTGGTTTCCTACCACATCTCCATCTTCGGAAAAAGAAGATCCGGCTACAATATAACCTCCATCAGAAGTTTGCTGAATAGAATTAGCATAGTCTACACTGCTGCCTCCGAGCGCTTTTTGCCATTGTATGGATGGAGCTTGACAGAAAGCCAATAGTATAAAGGATATATTAGCTATAATAATTAATAACTTTTTTATCATTTGATAATTTCGGATTTAATGATGAATCATTAATTCTAAGCCATAGGATGACGATATCCTGCAGAATAACTTCCGGTAACATAATGTTCTAACTGCCTTTCAATATCTCCAAGCAATGAACTTGCTCCGAAACGGAAGAGTTCCGGATTCAGCCATTCGTCGCCCAATTCTTCTTTTATTAGAATGAGGTAATCTAAAGCCTGTTTTGCTTTCTGAATACCACCAGCCGGTTTATACCCCACTTTAACGCCTGTCAATTGATAATAATCTCTGATACAACGAATCATTACCAAACTTACTGCAAGCGTTGCATTCACAGATTCTTTGCCTGTAGAAGTTTTGATGAAGTCGGAACCGGCCATCATCGCCACCCAGCTTGCTTTTGCCACTTTGGTATATGTCGGGATTTCTCCGGTTGCCAGTATGGTTTTCATATGTGCATCACCGCAAGCCTGCCTGCAAAGTTTCACTTCATCGTACAGTTCCTTCCATTTGCTTTCCAAAACCAGGTCTCTGGAAATCACAATATCGATTTCCGTAGCACCGGCAGCAACAGATCTTTTGATTTCGGCAATTTTTTCTTCGATTGAATTCTTACCTGCAGGAAAACCTGTAGAAACTGCAGCAATAGGAATATCGCTGCCTCCCAGAGCTTCTTTTGCGTAAGAAATCAAATTGTGATAAACACAAACTGCTCCTGTCGTCAAATTAGTATTTGCCATTCCAAGCTTTTCCAGTATATCGTGACGAACGGGATTTTTTGCCTTTTCACAAAGACGAAAAACATTACCACGCGTGTCATCTCCGGCTAGTGTTGTCAAATCTATCATGGTGATCGCTTTTAAAAGCCAGGCCGCCTGATATTCTTTTTTAACGCTTCTTCTTCCCGGAAGTGTGTTTACACGTCGGTCAATTGCACTCCTATTGATGCTGATTTCATCAAAATACTTCTCATTATAAGGGATACCTTCGTTTCTTTCCAAAGTATGGGAAGATCTATTTTGGATTCCGTTTTTTTCCAGAACTTTTGTCATAGAAATTGATTTTAAATTAAATCTCAATACGAAACTGAGAGAGTGGTAAATTTAATAATTATCTACAAATGTTTTATATCTATTAAAATTATTTTTGAACTATTCCAAAAACAAAAAACACATCCCGTAGAATGTGTTATTGTATATTTTTAATTTCCTGAGTTACACTTTCAGCTGCCTGTTGATGCTTTGTTCCAGAGAGATAAAGGTTTCTGTTCTGGTAACACCTTTCAGCTTCTGGATCTTGTTAAGAATCTGCATCAGATGGTCATTGTCTTTACAAAGCACTTTTAAAAATATGGTGTAATTCCCCGTGGTGTAATGGGCTTCTACAACTTCATTTACCAAGTTCAGATTTTTGATTGCATCTTGATAATGGCTTGGCTGCTCCAAGAAAACGCCGATATAAGAAACGACCTTATAGCCTATTTTTCTTGGATTAAGGAACGAAATAGAGTTTTCTATAACACCTGCCTGTTCTAATTTTTTGATTCTTTGATGAACTGCCGTGGTAGAAATCCCAACATGCTTGGAGATATGTGCAAGAGAAGTTTTAGCATTATCCATTAACATATAAATAATCTCTTTATCAACTCCGTCTAGATGGTAACCTGATTCGGATGCACTCTTCATAATATTTAGTTATTGATTTTTGTTGCAATTTAAAACAAACATTTAATTAATCAAAATAACATATTGATTTAAAATCAAATATATCACATATCAGAATTATGATTAATGAAAAATAAAATGTTTATTATTTTTTACTTGGTCGTAAATTTATAGAAATTTATGTGAACTATAAAAATATATTACATATTATTTTACAAAATAACACAAATATCAGTTAAGAGAATTAATCTCAATTAGAACCATACCGTTAATTTTCAGTTAAAATAAAATTAACAAAACAATTATACCAGCTATTAAAATAAATAATTTAACCCCTGTAAATCAATTAATTAATTATAAAAATATCATAAAATCAAAAATACATGTTGTATTCTGAAAAAAGTCTATATTTATGAACTTATATATAGACTTATGAAAATTTTTTACAATCTGATTGCATTTTTCATTGCAATCTCAACATTTGCGCAGCAACAGACCGTGACCTATTCGATCAGTCCTGCTGCTTTTAATGAAGATGAATCGATTACCATTACTTTTAATGGAAGTAGCATCAACGAATCTACGTGGGGTGTTTCAAACAATGCTTTGTATCTCTGGTCCTGGTCATATGATATTAATGACGCCAATAGCCAGGATTGTCCTACCAATGGGACTTGGGCTTCATCCAATGAGGCAAACAGATTGACTTATAATTCCGGTAATGATACTTACACCATTACCTTTGTTCCAAAAACATTTTACAACAGAACTGGTCTTGGAAGAATCGGTTTTCTTTTGAAAACTAAAACAGGTAACGGGCAATCTCAGGACATCTACTCCGAAGTCGGGAAATTCCAATTTGCAACAACTACACCCAAGAATGGATCTGTAAATTTCATTGCTTCCGGAAACAATTACCCTATTTCTTACAGCACATCTTTACCTGCAAATTTTGTAGTGAAGGCTAATGGAAACACCATATATACGGCAAACAATGTTTCATCTATGTTTACTGCGTATAATATTACAACTGATAATCAAATTGAATTAACTGCAACAAGCGTTGCGGATGGTACTGTTTTGACATCCAAATTTTCTATATCACCAACTCCAACTGTGCAAACTGCAGCAATACCTTCATACATGAGACAAGGTATCAGCTACGATCCTAATGATCCTACAAAAGTTGGATTGGCTTTATACGCGCCTTTCAAAAGTTATGTGCATGTCATCGGAAGTTTTAATAATTGGCAGGTTTCGTCCAATTATCTGATGAAAAGAGATGCAACTAATTCCAATCTTTATTGGTTAGAAATTACAGGACTGACACCACAGCAGATTTATACTTTCCAGTATAGAACAAGTGACGGCGTAAAAGTTGCCGATCCATATTCAACATTAGTTTTGTCTCCTGATGATGATCCTTGGATTTCTGCCAACACGTATCCGGGACTACCTGCTTATCCCGCAGGACAGCAATACGATGTATCTGTGATCCAAACAGCAAAACCAGCATATAACTGGACTGTAACTAATTTCCAAAAACCTGCAAAACAAAATCTTATTGTTTACGAAGCCCTGGTAAGAGATTTTACCGCTGAGCAAAACTGGCAGTCTATGATTAACAAAATCCCTTACATCAAAGGATTGAATGTTAATGCCATCGAGTTAATGCCGGTAATGGAATTTGACGGAAATAATTCCTGGGGATATAACCCGGGATTCCATTTAGCTTTGGACAAAGCTTACGGAACACCTGAGAAATTTAAGGAATTCATTGACAAATGCCACCAAAATGGTATAGCAGTAATTCTGGACGTTGCCCTAAATCATGCTACCGGGAGATCTCCATTAGAAAGACTTTGGTCCACAAGTACAACAGGAGGATATGGTGATGTCGCATCCAATAACCCTTATTTCAATCAGATTGCTAAGCATGCCTATAGCGTATTCTATGATTTCAACCATTCAAAAGCTGAAACAAGATATTATGTAAACAGAGTTCTTGAGCAATGGATATCAGAATATAAAATTGACGGATTCCGTTGGGACCTTACAAAAGGATTCACTCAAAACTGTACACCTTCGGATGAAGCTTGTACCGGCGCTTATCAACAAGACAGAGTTGATGTATTGAAATTATATTCAGATTATCAATGGTCTTATGATCCAACATCATATGTTATTTTTGAGCATTTGGGAACAGATGCAGAAGAGCAACAATGGGCAAACTACCGTGTTAATGAAGGAAAGGGTGTAATGATGTGGGACAACCTAACAGGACCTTTTGGTCAAAACACCATGGGTTACGATTCTAATAGCAACTTCAACAGAATCGATTTTGAAAATCATGGATTCTCAGAAAGAAGAAATGTCGCTTATGGAGAAAGTCATGACGAAGAGCGTTTGATGTATAAAAATCTTACTTACGGTAATGGCAGTGTAAAAACATTAGCAACTGCTCTTGAGAGACAAAAAGCATTTGGTGCCGTTTTTTTCACAGTTCCCGGTCCTAAGATGCTATGGCAATTTGGAGAGTTGGGTTACGAATTCAGTATCAACAGATGTGAGAACGGAACCATTAGCAACGATTGCAGAACTTCTCCAAAACCTGTAGCCTTTACTTTAGGCTATGATACAGACGCCAGCAGAAAAGCAATCTACGACACTTGGTCAAAAATCTTAGCAATCCGATTATCAAGCCAGGTTTTTGACACAACAACCTTCACAGTAGAATCAGGAAATCTTTTACCTAGAATCTATGTTTGGAATGACGCCTTGCCTGCAAGTTCTTTGAAAAACGTAGTGGTAGTTGCCAACTTTACAACAACAGCTCAGACTGTTACGCCTAATTTCCCTTATGCCGGAAACTGGTACAATCTAATGGACAATTCTTCTATGAACGCCAATGGCTCTACAACAGTAGTTCTTCAACCGGGAGAATTTAGAATCTATGGAAATCAAACCGCTTTGGCAACGGACGAAACGAAGATTGATGCGAATAAAACATCATTGCAAATCGTTCAGAATCCTGCAACAGACGGATTATTGAAAATCAGATACAACAAAGCTAAAAACGGGCAAATCAACATCTATGACCTTAATGGTAAAATGGTAAAATCTTTCGGACTGAAATCCGCTAAAGGAGACGAAACATTCTCTGTAAACGGCATCGGAACAGGAAATTACTTAGTACAACTAAAGTCTGATGAAGGTTTGGCAGTTTCTAAGTTAATCATCAAATAAGACAAAATAAATTTTCAAATCAAATGAAAACGCCTCGCTAGCCGAGGCGTTTTTTGTTTTTTATTTTTCAGAAAGTGCTTTTAGTTTTCCAAGACCTTCCGAGAACGATTTATTCATTTGCCAGGTCATTAGCGGTTTCATTGGTTTGAAAAGTGTTTTAATTTCATAATCAATTGTCCAGGTAACTTTGGTTCCGGAACCTTCACTAGCAAGAAGCAAATCCGAAGTCGCATTATCATCCATCGGTTTGATAAAATGCATCTTTGTCGCCACTTTTTCGTTTGGAATAATTGCTGTGATTTCCTGTTCACCTTCACCCACATCATCATTTCCTTTCCAATGGTAGCCGTCACCCACTTCACCGCTATTTCCTTGGTAAGTTACAGTCAGATTCGGATCCATTTTCATCCAGGGATTCCAAGTGTTGAAAGCTTTCATAGAATTCACATTTTGCCACACTTTCTCTTTCGGCGCATTGATAACGAGAGATTGTTCGTTATGGCATTTACTGTCAAAAAACAACATTGCAATCACGCAATAAACAATGATTATTGCCACGATGACACTAATAATTTTTAGAAATTTCTTCATAATAAGTTAGTTTTAAGTTTAAAACAAATCTAAAAAGAATTTGAACACAAAAACTTTTTCTAGGATAATATTTATTGGGGGCGCCTTTATCCGCCTTCCACTCCCGCTATTTTTTTATTGCAAAGAAAGTTAGTCCGACAATAGAAATTTCGGACATTGCAATAAAAAAATGAGCTCCCGTTCAAGTCGGGGCGCAATTTTGTCATACTTTCAACTTTAGGTGCTAAATTTGTCAATTACGACACACACAAAATCATTTATAATTTATCATTAATAATTCATCTTTATGAATCCACTTTTAGAAAAATTCAACACCAAATACACCTCATCGCCTTTCGAGGAAATCAAAGAAGAACATTATCTGCCAGCTTTCCAGGAATTAGTCAAAACTTCTGAAAAAGAAATTGATGAAATAACCAATAATTCAGAAGAACCGACTTTCGAAAATACAATTGAAGCAATGGCTTTTTCAGGAGAACAACTGGACAGAGTTTCCAATATTTTCTTCAATATCAATTCTGCTGAGACCAATGATGAGATTCAGAAAATTGCTCAGGAAGTTTCGCCTTTGCTGACAGAATTCTCTTCCAAAATCTCTCAAAACGAAAAACTGTTTGAAAGAATCAAAAACGTTTACGACCAGAAAAACGCTTTAACTTTAAACGAAGAACAGGAAATGTTACTCAACGAAACTTACAAAGGTTTTGTAAGAAGCGGCGCATTGCTCAATGAAGAAGACAAAAAGAAACTAGAGAAAATCAATATGGATTTGTCTATCAAATCACTTCAGTTTGGGCAAAATGCTTTGGCTTCCACCAATGCTTATTTCAAACATATCACAAATAAAGATGAATTGAAAGGAATTCCGGAAGCCATTCTTCAGCAATACGAGGAAGATGCAAAGGAAAAAGATTTGGAAGGTTATGTGATTACTTTGCAATACCCAAGCTATCTTCCGGCAATGACTTACGCTGAAAATCGTGAATTGAGAAAAGAATTAGCTTTAGCAAACGGAAAAAAATCCTTTGACGGTGGCGAATTTGACAATCAGAATTTGATTAAAGAAATTGTAAAACTTCGTCAGGAAAAAGCAGAATTGCTTGGTTATAAAAATTATGCTGATTTTGTTCTTGAGGAAAGAATGGCACAATCGCCGGCAAAAGTTTTTGAATTTTTGAATGAACTTCTTGAAAAAGCAACACCTTACGCTCAAAAAGAAATCGAAGAATTAAAATCTTTGGCAAAAGCAGACGGAATCAATGATATCCAAAGCTACGACCACACTTTCTACGCAGAAAAATTAAGAAAACAAAAATTCGATATTGATGATGAAGAACTGAAACCTTATTTTCAATTGGAAAAAGTTCAGGAAGCCGTTTTTGGATTAACCGGAAAATTATTCGGATTAGAGTTTAAAGAAATTACTGATGTTCAGAAATATCATCAGGATGTGAAAACTTACGAAATCACAGAAAACGGAAATTTTAAAGCTCTACTCTACGCCGATTATCACCCGAGAAAAGGGAAACGTGCCGGCGCCTGGATGACGAGTTATAAAAATCAATATAAACAAAACGGAGAAAATTCCCGTCCACATATTTCGGTCGTTTGCAACTTTACAAAACCGACCAAAGACATACCAAGTTTACTGACTTTCCAGGAAGTGACAACTCTGTTTCACGAGTTTGGACACGCACTTCACGGGATTTTGGCGGACACACAATACCCGAATCTTTCCGGGACTTCGGTTAAATGGGATTTTGTAGAATTACCTTCTCAATTTCTTGAAAATTACTGCTACGAACCTGAGTTCTTGAAAACCTTCGCTAAACATTATCAGACGGGAGAAATTCTTCCAAATGAAAAAATCGAGAAATTATCACAGAGCAAATCCTTTATGGAAGGTTATCAGACTTTGAGACAACTCGGTTTTGGATTGTTGGATATGGCTTACCACACAGAAGTTGGAGCGTTGGAGAATAAGACTGTGAAAGCGTTTGAAGTGGAGAAAACTGCGGCAACTAATCTTTACCCGAGCAATCCGGAAACTGCAGTAAGTCCAAGTTTTTCGCATATTTTCCAAGGCGGTTATTCGGCGGGTTATTATTCTTACAAATGGGCTGAGGTTTTGGATGCGGATGCTTTCCAGTATTTCAAAGAAAATGGAATTTTTAATCCTGATATTGCGGCGAAATATAAAGTTCTTCTTTCTTCTGGTGGAACTAAAAATCCAATGGAATTGTACAAAAACTTCCGTGGAAGAGAGCCGAAAGTGGAAAGTCTTTTAAAGAGAGCTTTTGGATAAGTTTTTAGTGTTATAGAGTTTTAGAATATTAGCATATAACCCTTTTAGAGTTTAAAACTCTGAAAGGGTTTTTAAATCAATCAATTAAATTTAGAAAATGAATTGTCCTTGCTGTTCCGGAAAGCCCTACGAAGATTGTTGTCAGCCTTATCATCTGAAAGAGAAATTTGCTCCAACAGCAGAAGCTTTGATGCGTTCAAGGTTTTCTGCATTTGCTATCCCAAACGGCGACTATCTTTGGGAAACGACTTCTCCGAACAAAAGACAATTCCATAACAAAAAGGATTTGCAGGAATGGGGTGAAATCAATGAATGGACAAAGCTGGAAATTGTCGATAAACCTTCAATTAATAAAGTAGAGTTCAAAGCTTTTTATAATGATGAAGAAGGAAATCCTCAGGTTCATCACGAGTTGTCACAATTCAAAATGATTCAGAATCGCTGGTTTTATGTGACTGGGGAATTTTTGGATTAATTTTATGAAGAGGCTTCGAGAGCCTCAGCCTGACAAATGTAAAAACTCTGTCACACTGAGGTTCTCGAAGTGTTTTTATAAATTTTGTTTTTTCTTTTGTCTCAAAACGTAGAGGTACAAACTCTCCACTTTTGCCCTTGCCCAAGGTGTTTTGCGAAGAAATTTGAGAGAAGAACTGACACTTGGATTTTCGCCGGTGAAACATTTGATGTTGATTTGTTTTCCCAATTCGCCGTAACCTTTGTAATATTCTAGCAATTCTTCCAGAATCGCATCCAATCTTTTTCCGTGCAAAGGGTCTTTCGAAGGTTTTTCCATTTTGTAAAATTATTGATTTTATTATTTCAAAACCACAAAAGGCACATAAGTTTTAGTTTATAAAAAATACTACTGACTTTTATTTGATTATTTCTTTTGTAACATTTGTGGTTAAAAAAGAAATTTCTCTATGGTCATTTCATATATTTGATAATCAAATTTAGAAATATGAAATCTATAGCATTTGCCTTATTATTATTTTCAACAATGTCATACGCTCAAGACTTTGCCAATTTTGGCAGATACCAGAAACAAAACCAAGAAGTTCTTTCTCAAAATATTGCTCCAAATTCTGTTTTGATGGGCGATTCTATCACAGAAGGTTGGTTTGCTACAGACCCAGGATTTTTCACAAAAAATAACTTTGTAGGACGAGGAATCAGCGGACAAGTGACTTCGCAAATGCTTTTGAGATTCCGGGAAGATGTGATTAAACTGAAACCCAAACGTGTGATTATCCTTGCCGGAACTAATGATATTGCAGAAAATCAGGGTCCGATTTCTTTGGATAAAGTGTTCGGAAATATTGTTTCTATGGCAGAATTGGCAAAAGCTAATAACATCAAAGTGATTCTTTGCTCCACTCTGCCCGCTTACGATTTCCCTTGGAGAAAAGATATGCAGCCTGCTAATAAAGTCATTGCATTGAATAAAATGATAAAAGATTATGCGCAGAGAAATCATATCACTTACGTGGACTACCATTCAGTTTTAAAGGATGAGAAAAATGGTTTGCCTAAAGAAATTGCTGAGGACGGAATCCATCCCAACAAATTAGGTTATGAGAAAATGGAAGCAATCCTGATGAAGAATTTAAAATAATGAACTTAGACGAACTAAAATATCCTGTCGGAAAATTCATCAAACCAGAATCCATTACCAAAGAAATCATCGATTCTGCGATTTCTGAAATCGAAAACTTTCCGAGCCTTGTTAAAACAGAAATTCAAAGCCTCACCGAAGAAGACCTGCAGTTAAGATACAGACCAGAAGGCTGGACCATTGCTCAAGTGGTTCATCATTGCGCCGATAGTCATATCAACAGCTATATGAGATTCAAACTAGCATTAACGGAAGATGTTCCGATGATCAAACCTTATGAGGAAAGTCATTGGGCAGAATTGGCAGATAATCAACTCTCACCTTTTGTTTCTTTACAGCTTTTGGAAGCTTTGCACACAAGATGGGTTTATCTTTTGAAAACTTTGAGTGAAGAAGATTTGAATAAAAAATTTATTCATCCTGAACAATCAGAAAGAATTTCGCTCAGAGAAAATATCTTGATTTACGGCTGGCATTGTCAGCATCATTTGGCGCATATTCGCCAGGCGAAGGAATTGAGATTTTGATTTAAATCTGATGGAAACAAAACACGTTGTCTACAGTTATAAAAAATATACAATAATTTTACTAGTCGCATTTTTGCTGGCTTTGATTACACCGAAATTAGTCTATCATTTCCGATATACTGATTTTAGGATTGTTTGGCAAGTTGGAATAACTGCTTCGATGATATTAAACGGATTATCAATTGCCTTTTCATTCATTAATTCTTTATTCATTTTCTTAGAATTTCGCGAAACCAAAAAATGGAATTTTCTTTGGTTAATGTTAAGTCTGATTCCCTTTTTGTATTGGAGCTGCTGGTTAATAATTATAACTTTCCTTCTACCTAATCAATAGTGATAAAATATAAAATCATTATAATATTCCTCCCGAAAAGTGTATTTTTAGCCAAAATTTTTTCAGTGATGATTTACGGAATAGACCAATTTAAATATCAGGATATTTTAGAGATTTTAAAAAATCCTTCCAAAGCCAAGCTCAATAAAAAATCAAAAGACCAGATCATAAAATCGCAACAGAATGTCAGAAAAATTGTGGAGTCTGACAGAACGGTTTATGGCATCAATACAGGATTTGGACCGCTTTGCGATGTTAAAATTTCAGAAGAAGAAACAGCTCAACTTCAACATAACCTGATTATTTCGCATGCTGTTGGCGTCGGAAAACCGATTCATAAAGACATTTCCAAAATAATGATGATTTCCAAAGTCCACGCTTTGTCGAAAGGTTATTCGGGCGTTTCTTTGGACGTTATCGAGCGATTGATTCTGATGTTGGAACTGGACATTATTCCGGTTGTTCCTGAACAAGGTTCTGTTGGTGCATCCGGAGATTTGGCACCGTTGGCCCATTTAGTTTTACCGCTTTTGGGATTAGGGCAGGTTTGGGAAAATGATAAAACTGTTGAGACGGCTAAAGTTTTGAAAAAACATAAACTTCAACCGTTAAAATTAGGTCCGAAAGAAGGTTTGGGATTGATTAATGGAACTCAGTTTATTTTGGCTCACGCGATTACAGGTCTTGCAAAATTCGAATATCTTTTAGATTTAGCAGATTTAACAGCAGCTATGAGTCTTGAAGCTTATCGTGGCTCATCAAGTCCGTTCAAGAAAGAATTACACGATATTCGCCCATTTGACGGAAGCCTAAAAGTGGCGGAAAGAATGCGAAATTTCCTTAAAGATTCAGACAATCTAAAGTCTCACGAATTTTGTGACAGAGTCCAGGATCCTTATTCTATGCGTTGTGTTCCGCAGGTTCACGGCGCCAGCAGAAATGCCTTTGAACATCTGAAGCAAATGGCCGAAACGGAACTGAATTCTGTAACCGACAATCCTATTGTTTTAAGCGCAGAAGAATCAATTTCCGGCGGTAATTTCCACGGACAATTGATGGCTTTGCCTTTGGATTATGCTTCGTTGGCAGCCGCAGAATTAGGAAATATTTCTGACAGAAGAAGCTATCTTTTACTAGAAGGGAAATATGGTTTACCGAAATTGTTAGTAGAAAGCTCTGGGCTTAATTCCGGCTTTATGATTCCACAATATACAAGCGCAGCATTGGTTACAGAGAACAAAACGCTTTGTTTCCCGGCTTCTGCAGATTCTATACCGACAAGTTTAGGTCAGGAAGACCATGTTTCTATGGGAAGTATTTCCGGTCGAAAATTCAATCAGATTTTAGGGAATTTGGAAAATATTCTAGCAATTGAATTAATGTTCGCGGCCCAAGGTTTGGAATTCCGAAGACCTGCAAAATGTTCTAAAATTGTTGAGAAAAACTATGACATCATTCGCTCTGTTGTTCCAAAACTGGAAGACGACCGATTGATTGGTGAAGATATTTTGAAAATTGCTGAGTTGATTAGAGAAAAGAAATTTGTGGTGAATTAAACCTCAGCAGACAAAGTCTTCGACTCCGTTCAGACTGACAATTTTAAAAATAAATGTTAATAATAAAGATGTCGTGCTGAGCAGAGTCGAAGTATTTTTACTTAATATAATAACATTGCTAATGCAAACCCTCAGAACAACTTCCGAAAACCCAGACTTTCAAAAATTAGTAAAACAATTGGATGCTTATCTTGCTGTTATGGATGGTGATGAACACGATTTCTATCATCAATACAACAAAATCGATATGTTGAAAAATTGTGTCGCTATTTATGATAATGAAGAAGCCGTTGCTTGTGGCGCTATCAAAGAATTGGTTTCAAAATCCATGGAAGTCAAAAGAATGTTCACGCTACCTGAAAAGCGCGGAAAAGGTTTAGCTTCAGCTATTTTAAGGGAATTGGAAATTTGGTCTAAAGAATTAGGTTATAAAAAAACAGTTCTTGAAACAGGAAAAAAACAAATCGAGGCCATTGCACTTTACAACAAATGTGGTTACAAAATCATTCCGAATTACGGTCAATATATTGGAGTTGACAATAGTGTTTGTTTCGAGAAAGAACTATAAATTTTATCGCAAAGGCGCAAAATGGATCTTTTCTCATTCTGCTTTAAGTCGCTAAGAATTAATTTTCGTATTATGTTTTGCGACTTAAAAACATTACAATTGATTCAGTTTTTGTGCCTTTGCGTTATCAATCAATTCCCAAACTGATAATCCAAAGGTAATATTTTAGACACATTCTGCTGGGAAAAACTCTCTTCCAGAATCAACAAATCCGGTTCCGAACAAATACCTTCCGGAAAAATCTCAAATTCTGCCGCTTCGGGATGTATCAATGACGATTGCGAAACAGCATTGGCCGATTTGATGAACTCACCATTCTTGATTTCGTAATAATACTTCTGATAATTGACCATCAGTAAGTCATCAAAATCAAGGAAAAGTCTGCCATCTTTACGTTTCGTGAAATCAGATTCTTTGATTTTCGTCTTTAGAATTGCTAAGACGAATGGAGAATTTTTATTTTTTCGCTGTGAGATTCCTTCCAACTCCGGCGATAGATTTACATTCATCACTTTTTGAGTTCTTACAAAACTGAAATAATCTTCCAGTTTTTGTAATTCAGCTTCAGTTGGATATTTTGGATTTGGGATTCGTTTGGCGTGATTGACGATGAACCCGTCCTTTTCCAATTCATTATTATAAAGACTCCTGAAAAAATGCATTAGACTGCCTGTGTAAGCATTCATACGGTTGAGAACAACATTTTTCTTATTGCTGGTCTCTTTGAAAAAAGAAGTTCCCAGATAGCTATTGGTTTTGTTTTTAAAGTCCGCTTCAAAATTGATAAGATTATATTGAATATTATAACCCAGATTTTTATTTTCAATAATCAAGGTCTGTGGCGCTTTGACTCTTAGAAACTGATTCTTCTTATCGTAAGAAAACTTAAGCGTTCTTTGATTTTTTATAGTAACGCCATCCCTATCAAAACCAATAAATTTATCCAAAAAGTAATTGATAAAATCTTTATAGGCTTGTTCTGTATAAGGGATGATGACTACTTCTTCAATCTCTTTAATAGGATTGATAATCACTTTGACCGATTTTCCAATGGCTTGATTCAATGGAAAAATGCTCGTTTCATAATTATCTTTCTGGAAAATCAGATTGCCGCTTTTCTGTCCTTGAACATCTAATTGAAAACTTCCGTCATTGGTAGAAACAGTCGATATTTTGGTTCCGTCGAGATAAACGTTGACGTTAGAAATCAGACTCCCAGTTTCAGTCTGAATTTTCCCGGAAATAATCTGTGAAAAACAACTGCAGATAAAACTAAAGTAAACGCAAAAAAGTAATATTCTTTTCATATGAAGATATTAATTGTTTTTAAAGGTCATATGCAATCGCTTAATCTTCATAGATTTTTTTGTCGCTTTATACTTATAGTGATTTCATCAAAACAATATTACTAATTTTTTAGTTATAAAAAGGAGTTATTTAAAGCTTACTTAAATTTATTTAATGTTTTGTCATTCTGATTGGAATTTTGCAAAGCATTATGTAATGAAGAATCTTTTGAAAATTTAGAAATTAGAGATTTTTCGGCTTCACTTCCTTTCGCTCAAAATGACAAACTCTGAAATTTAAATCAACCAATCCTTATCGATGTCATACTCAATGAACCACCAATCAGCGAGTCATTGAATAATGATAATTCTTCCGATTTTTCTTTCAGTCCGAGATTATAAATCATTGGTAGAAAATGGTCTGGTGTCGGAACCGCATATTGCAAAAACGAACCTTGTTTTTGATAATCAATCAATTTTTGAAAATCGCCGTCCAAAAGCCAATTGTTGGTCTTTTCTCTTGCCTCTATCGCCCAATCCCAGCCTGCACCAACTGTATCAATATTTTTCCAGTCAATCAATCGTAGATTATGGACAATGTTTCCGCTCCCGATAATCAGGATTCCTTTCTCACGAAGTCTGGATAATTTTTTTGCCAAATCAAAATGATATTGAGGTGGTTTTGTATAATCGATACTCAACTGGATAACCGGAATATCCGCATCGGGATAAAGATGTCTGAGAACCGACCAGGCACCGTGGTCCAATCCCCAATTATGGTCTTCTTCCACCAAAACCGGAGCGAGTAGTTCCGAAGTTTCTTTAGCCAATTCGGGACTTCCTTTTGCCGGGTATTGTACGTCGAACAGTTCTTTTGGGAAACCGTAAAAATCGTGAATTGTTTTCGGCATATCCATCGCTGTTACAAAAGTTCCGTTCGTAAACCAATGCGCAGAAATACAAATGATTGCATTGGGTTTTGGGATTTCTTTGCTGATATTCCTGAATCCCTGAACAAAAACATTCTCTTCGATAGCATTCATAGGGGAGCCGTGTCCTAAAAACAGAACCGGCATTTTTTCTGTGGTTAGGAAGTTGTCAGATATTTTTGAAAGGTCGTTGAGATTCATTGTGAAATGTATTAATGTATATTGTAAAAAGTATTTTAATTTCTCGCAGATTTGGCTGATTGAGCTGTTCTTTTCACACTTAGGTTGATTGTTTTAAACCACAAAAGTCACATAAGGACAATTAAGTTTTTAAATCTCCGATTTTTTTGGCAAATGTTGTTTTTATGTTGAATCTGCAGCCCGGCCTGAGTGGAGCTCTTTTTCTTTTTTTATCAAAAAAGAAAAAAGCGGGAACGGAGGACGGATAAAGCTGCCCAAATAATTATTCTCAAAATCAAAAAAAGTATAAACAAAGCGAACTCTGTTTATACTTTAAAAAACTCAAACTATAAATACTATTGTATTCTTTTATTGTTTTACAAACTGCAATTCGCCTGCAATTTTTACTTCTTCGCTTACCATTACACCGCCTGTTTCCAAAGCTGCATTCCAGGTCAAACCGAAGTCGCTTCTTTTGATTTTCCCTTCGAAAGAGAAACCTGCTTTGGTATTTCCCCAAGGGTCAACATTCACACCACCGAAATCTACGTCCAAAGTGATTTCTTTAGTGATGCCGTTCAATGTCAGGTTTCCTGTTACATCGCCGTTCAAAGTAGAAGCTTCGAAAGTGATTTTCGGGTTGGCTTCTGCATTGAAGAAATCTGCTGATTTCAGGTGATTGTCACGGTCTGTGTTGTTGGTGAAAATAGAATCCGTATCAATGAAAGCTGTAACTTTTGCGTTGGCGAAAGTATCATCTTCCGCATCAATCTCTGCGTTGAAAGTTGTGAATTCTCCTTTTACGTTGGAAATCATCAAGTGTTTTACTTTGAAAGTGATTTCGCTATGCGTTGGGTCCAATAACCATTTAGTTGCCATAATTTTTAATATTTTGTTGTTAATTATGATGCAAATTTAGACCACTTACATTCTTCTCACATTGATGTAAGTTAAGAATTGTATTTCTCGGTTAAATATTTCCAATAACGTTTCGGGACGTGCTGGATGTGGAGCTTTGCATTTTTCCGTTCCCTGATGTTGGTTTTTGTAAAATAGCTTTGCCACAGCGTTTGGTATCTCTTCTCCTCGTCGTGGAATTTTTCTTGGTACAAGTTGAGATTCAGTTTTTCGTCGGGATAAAAAAAGTCGCAGTTTTCCAAATCGTAGAACAATCCGTAATGTCTTCTCAGGTCATAAATCATCCATTTTTGGTCTGCATATCGGTCTTTGAAATGTTTCCGAATCAATGGCAAAACATTGAAATCCGGGTCAATCTTCGCGAAATAAATATCATCCTGCATTTTCTCGAACCTTATAAAAGCTGTCATCCTGTGTCTTTCCCGACTGACGGATTTGCAGATTTTAGCGATTTTCAGAATATCATCGTTGGCAAAATTTTGAAGAATGTTTTCGTTTGGATGTTTGATGGATTGTTTTACGGCAGAAAAAATCAATTGTTCTAATTCTAAATCTTCGGAAAGATAAACTCTCAGCAAATCATTAATTCCAGACTTTCCAATGCTTTTTTCTAATTTATTGAGAACTCTTTCCGATTTTTCCTGTTGGGTAACAACTTCGTGAATCTCCGCAAACATATTTTCCTGCTGGAAATTTTCTCTGTTTCTGATTTCCGCATCCTGATAACGATATTCAAACACTTCGAATATCGCAGTGAAAAGTCCGTCGAAAGTTCCGTCGTAGAGAAGTGTTGTCATTTTAATTAAAACAAAGTCAATTGCTGAGAAAACTGATTCTGAAATTTTGACTGACTGCCACTGAGAATTAATTTTCTCAAATTCAAATCAGTTAAGTGTTTCAGAAATGGATTTCCATATGTAAAATCAATAAAATATTTAGCACGGTTGACCGCTGCTCCGAGTTTTTTAAGGTGGTCAATTGTCAAAACCTGAAATTGTCTTGCGCTTAAAATTTTCTGTGCTGTTTTCACACCAATTCCCGGAATTCTGAGAATCATTTTATAATCTGCGGTTTGAAGATTAACAGGAAATTGGTCGAGATGCCGCAACGCCCAGCTTAATTTTGGATCAACTTCCAAATCTAAAAAAGGCATATTGAAATCTAAAATTTCATCCGCTTTAAATCCATAGAACCGCATCAGCCAATCTGATTGATACAAACGGTTTTCTCTCAAAACAGGAACTTCGGCCGTAATAGCAGGTAAGCGATTGTCGACAGTCACAGGAATATAACCTGAGTAATAAACCCGTTTCATTCCGTAGTTTTTATAAAAATGATCAGCCACTTTGATGATTTGTAAGTCATTTTCGTTGGTTGCGCCCACAATCATTTGAGTTGATTGTCCGGCTGGAGCAAATTTTGGCGTGCTTCTGATGATCTTCTTCTCATCTTTATATTGCTGAATTCCTTTCTGAACAATTCGCATAGGTTGAAGCATATCTTCGCGATTTTTATCAGGAGCCAATAATTTTAACCCTGATTCAGTTGGAATTTCTAAGTTTACGGAAAGTCGATCAGCGTAAAGTGCAGCTTCATTCATCAAATCGTCACTCGCTCCGGGAATCGATTTGAGATGAATATAACCATTGAAGTTATGTTCAGTTCTCAGTTTTTTTGCCACCCGAACCAAACGTTCCATCGTCGTATCGGCATCTTTGAAAATTCCGGAACTCAGAAATAAGCCTTCGATATAATTTCGTCTGTAAAAACTAATAGTTAAATCTACAACCTCTTCAACTGTAAAAGCTGCACGTTTGATATCATTGGATTTTCTGGAAACACAATAGATGCAATCGTAAATACAATGATTGGTCAAAAGAATTTTGAGAAGTGAGACACAACGTCCGTCTTCCGTATAAGTGTGACAAATCCCGCTGGCTGAGCTGTCACCCAAACCACCATTATTCTTTCTTTTTCCGCCGCTGGAAGAACACGAAACGTCATACTTAGCAGCATCTGCAAGTATTTCGAGCTTTTCTTTTATGCGGTCGAAGTTCATATTTGGAGGGTTGTTTTTTGAGTAGAATTAATTTAGAAATTAATGTCAAAAATAATTCCATTAATGCGAAAATCAATAGTTATATATCTTAAGTTATCAACAAAATGTGTTAAAATTTATATCTTTACCAACATAAATTTTTGCTATGAATCATCAACCTGTTGAAGGGTTTTCAAAACTTTCCAAACAAAGAAAAATCGACTGGCTTATTTCAGAATACCTGAGTAATGACAGAAGTTACGAGCAGATTTTGCAACAATATTGGAATAACAACCACGATCTGCAAAAACTTCACGAAGAGTTCTCGGAAAATACGATTTCCAATTTTTATATGCCTTACGGAATTGCCCCCAATTTCCTGATTGATGGAAAACTTCTGGCGCTTCCAATGGCTGTTGAAGAAAGTTCAGTTGTTGCAGCGGCTTCCAAAGCTGCCAAATTCTGGATCGATAAAGGCGGTTTTAAAACAACGATTATTAACAACGAAAAATTAGGTCATACGCACTTTATTTTTAATGTTGAACCTCATAAACTGCTTCATTTTTTCAACTTTAATTTAAAGAAGAAACTAATTGAGGCTACCAACGACATTACTGCGAATATGAGAAACCGCGGTGGCGGAATTTTAGATATAAAATTAGTCGACAAAACTTCCGAAATGCCGAATTATTATCAGCTGAAAGCTAGTTTTGATACGGTAGATTCTATGGGAGCCAATTTTATCAATTCCTGTCTGGAACAATTCGGGAAAACATTGAAGCAGGAAGTAGCGATAAGCGAAGATTTTTCGCAGGAAGAGAAGAATTCTTTGCAGATCGTGATGAATATTCTTTCCAATTTTACGCCGGATTGTATCGTAAGAGCTGAGGTTTCCTGTAAAATTGAAGATTTAAAAGATGACAGCGGAATTTCCAATGAAGAATTTGCCTGGAAATTCAAGCAGGCGGTAACTATTGCTGAAATTGAACCTTTCCGCGCTACCACTCACAATAAAGGAATTATGAACGGTGTAGACGCTGTTGTTATTGCTACCGGAAATGATTTTAGGGCTACGGAAGCCTGCGCGCACGCTTATGCGGCGAGAAGCGGAAAATATTCTTCTTTAACGCACTGTACAACCGACAATGGAATTTTCAGATTCTGGATCGATCTTCCGATTTCTGTTGGTGTTGTAGGAGGTTTGACAAATCTTCATCCGTTGGTTAAATTCTCTTTAGCGTTGCTTGGAAAGCCTTCTGCCCAGGAATTGATGAGCATTCTGGCGGTTTCCGGTCTTGCTCAGAATTTTGGAGCATTGCGTTCTTTGGTAACCACAGGAATTCAGAAAGGTCATATGAAAATGCATTTATTGAATATTTTGAATCAATTGGGGGCAACGGAAGAAGAAAAACAGCATTTTGTAACCTACTTCAAAGATAAAACGGTGAGTCATCACGAAGTGATCAATGAGTTTAACAGAATGAGAGGTCAGTAATGTTCGGAATTATTGTGGCGGCTTTTATGCTGGCTTTCGGAATTTTTCTGAAACTGACGAAAAATCCGGGCTTTGCTCAAAATAAAAAATTCGCGTGGATTTTCATTGCTATTGGAGCAATATCATTAATATTCAAGATTTTAAATTATAAATGAAAACAATTACGTTGATCTTTGGTGCTGCTTACGGAACGCTTTCTGTAATTTTGGGAGCTTTCGGAGCGCACGCTTTAAAGAAAATATTGTCTGTGGAAAGACTGGAAAGTTTTGAAACAGGGGTAAGATATCAAATGTATGCTGCATTTTTCCTATTAATTGTAGGCTACATTTTAAAGTTTGAGACCAAGACAGAAAACTGGATTTCCTGGCTGATGATTTTCGGGACGATGCTGTTTTCTTTCAGTATCTATGGATTAAGCATGCAGGATTATTTGGGAGCCAACCTCAAGTTTTTAGGACCGATCACTCCGCTTGGAGGCTTACTGATGATTCTAAGCTGGGGAATGCTGATTTTTTATTTTACGAAGACAAAGTTTTAATCTGAAATACATGTTTTTCATTTTTGGAATCAAAACCAAATTGGTAGGTCAACAACAGCGTAAAGTCCTGAAAAGTGGTTTTATGATGAACGCAATCGTATCGGTTTATAAAAATTATTTTGAGTTGTTTTTCATCCCGATATTTCCATTCAGTAAAAAGTACAGTATCTATATTCCACATTCCGACGAGTATTTTGAAACCAATTATTTCTCATCAGAAATGCCGAAAGAATATTTGGATATTTGTAAGGAAGTTGGCAAAACATACTGACGAGGCAGCAACCATATGAATAATGATTGTAAGATCCGGAATAAATTCTCCAAATCATAATAATGATAGCGACTTTACCGGCTATAAGAACTACTGATAAGTGTCACACTCAGATTATTTTGAAAACTGATTTCAATCAGACAATTATATAATGTAATTCGTCACTTTTTCTTAAATTTGTCAATCTTATAAAATTTAAAAATTAATCAAAACATATTATGAATCTTCACGAGTATCAATCAAAAGAGATTTTAGCAAAATACGGGGTTAATATCCAACGTGGTTTTGTTGCAAACAACGTAGATGAGGCAGTTGCTGCTGCCGAAAAACTAACTGCTGAAACCGGTGCACAAGGTTGGGTTGTAAAAGCTCAGATCCACGCTGGCGGACGTGGTAAAGGTGGCGGTGTTAAGTTCTCTCCGAATATGGACAAACTTAAAGAAAATGCCGGCAACATTATCGGAATGCAGTTGGTAACTCCACAAACTTCTGCTGAAGGTAAAAAAGTAAACTCTGTTTTGATAGCTGAAGATGTATATTATCCTGGAGAATCTGAAACTAAAGAATTTTATGTTTCTATTCTTCTGGACAGAGCTCTTGGAAAAAATACAGTAGTATATTCGACCGAAGGTGGTATGGATATCGAGCATGTTGCTGAAGTAACTCCGCACCTGATCCACAAAGAAGTGATTGATGCAGCTTATGGTCTTCAGCCTTTCCAGGCTAGAAAAATCGCTTTCAATCTAGGTCTTTCGGGTAATGCTTTTAAGGAATTTACAAAATTCATCACGTCATTATATAATGCGTATATAGGAATTGACGCTTCTCTTTTTGAGATCAATCCTGTTTTGAAAACTTCTGATGACAAAATCATTGCTGTAGATGCAAAAGTAACTCTGGATGACAATTCGTTGTTCCGTCATAAAGATCTTGCTGCCCTAAGAGATACAAGAGAAGAGGATCCATTGGATGTTGAAGCTGGTGAAGCCGGTCTTAACTTCGTGAAGTTAGACGGGAATGTTGCTTGTATGGTAAATGGAGCTGGTCTTGCAATGGCAACGATGGATATCATCAAATTATCCGGTGGAAATCCTGCTAACTTCCTGGATGTTGGTGGAACTGCTGATGCACAAAGAGTTCAGACTGCTTTCGGAATCATCCTTAGAGATCCGAACGTAAAAGCTATCCTAATCAACATCTTCGGCGGAATCGTAAGATGTGACAGAGTTGCTCAGGGTGTTGTTGACGCTTACAATGCTATGGGAAGTCTTCCTGTTCCATTGATCGTAAGATTACAGGGAACTAATGCTGTTGAAGCTAAACAATTAATTGATGAAGCCGGATTACCGATCCATTCCGCAATCACTCTTGAAGAAGCGGCAAATAAAGTAAAAGAAGTTTTAG
>Ga0209960_1001261_pt1 | contig 36028 bp, 19 predicted proteins | sample ThiBiot_500_plan_2_FD_183947 | JGI IMG/M metagenome (GOLD analysis project Ga0209960, IMG submission 183947) | Wastewater bioreactor microbial communities from Cape Town, South Africa - Thiocy_expt_500_plan (SPAdes) | ecosystem: Engineered > Bioreactor > Thiocyanate-remediating >... | reverse complement strand
AAAAGATTTTAAAAAATTGCCTATTCTATGGATATTTTTTTGTTTGGGCTTGATTATATTTCTAGACAAAATATCTTCTTTATGGTTTCATTATAGACTAATGTATTCTAATTAATGCATTAAAAAAAGAAAGAACAGTTTCATTTGAATAAGATATTGGAATTCAATGAACAAAAGAATTGTAAAGTAATGGAAAAACGACATCATCGTCGTTATAATCGATCAATTGGTCATAAAGTGAGACCAATTTATGTTCTACTTTTATTTTCAATTGATTAAAATTTAGCATAAAGATCCATCATTGAAAAAGAAACGATCGAACAGTATCATTCATGTAACTATTGGATTACGAAAAAAAATTCAATTGAATAATAGCAATTTATCATCGGTTGGAATTTTAGAAATATATATTCTTTAGATGTTTTTTTATAAGATATTATTATTCTAGTTGCATGAAAGCTCGAAGAAAAGTGATTATTCGATGAACAAATCATCGTTATCAAAATCTTCTCGAGTCACTCCTCATGAGACCACCAGTTTATTTTCAAACATCAAGTTGAATAATAATGATGAACTAGATCGAACAGGAATGATCCAAGATTATCATCAACGATCCGAACGAAATAAAAGAAAAAAGTCAATATACTCTTTTCGAATGAGGAGTGGTGGTTTTTATTTCTAATCATATTTATAGATGTTCACGTCGATATATTATTACATCTGTGCTTATAGCTGTACTTATTATTTTGATCATAACTACTATTCTACTAGTTCTTTTAATTAAATCTACAACAAAAAGAATAATACCAAGTAATCTAGACAATACACCTGTACTTCGTTGGAATTCAACTGGTATCACAGTAGTTGGAATTAGTGGTAGTCCTGGTTCTGCTGACAATCAATTAAATGCTCCCTCTGATCTGCTCTTGGACTATGCTAATAATCTTTATATTGCTGATCGATACAATCATCGTATTCAAAAGTATTTATTTGGTAGTTCAATAGGTCAAACAGTGGCTGGTAATGTAACAAGTGGTTCATCTTCAGATCAATTATCTTGTCCATCACGAATTCTTATTGATTCAAATGAAAATTTATACATAGCAGACACATGCAATCATCGAATTCAATTCTGGCGTAAAGGAGCTAATTCAGGAACAACAATTGTCGGTACAGGTAAGAAAAATAAACAAAACATCGTTGCTTTTCCTCCATATAACAGTTTGTCTTTAGGTTCTGCTGGTAACTCTAGCAATCAACTATATAGTCCCTATGGTATCGTTTTTCATTCGACATCGAATACACTTTATATAGCAGAAGACATAAACAATCGAGTCATGTCATATGTACTTGGTAATAATTCTGGTACATTAGTATTGGGATTTAATGGAGGAGGAAATAGTAATACACAATTATATTCGCCCAGAGGCTTATATTTTGATATATTGACAAACAGTTTAGTTATTGCCAACGCCTTTGGTAATAATATAGTTCGATATGTGTTGGGTTCGAACTTCTGGACATTGATTGCTGGAGACCTTAGCGGAGCTTCTGGTACAACATCAGCACAATTTACTAGTCCTATTGAGGCAATATTTGATCCCATGGGCAATTTATATGTCGCTGATAGAAACAATAATCGTATTCAGTTTTTTTATGCAGGACAATTAAACGCGACTACGATAGCTGGAATTGCACGTGTAAATGGTACTAACGCTACTACACTTGCTGCACCTTGGTCATTAAGACTCGATAGTCAACTAAATCTTTATGTAGCAGACACATACAATCATCGAATTCAAAAATTTTTACGTTATTAAAATTCTCAAATTCATGAATATATTCCTTACTTTTATATTTTAAATCAATAAATATAAATAATCTCATCACTATTTTTTTTATAAACCAGTAGGAAATATTTATAATATCTATAATAAAAATATGAAAATAGATGAAAAATATCTTTTTTTTTTATTTATTTACTCTATTATTGTGAAATCCATTCATTACATATGCAACATCTTGATCACTTATTTGATATAGGATGAGCAATCAATTTTTCAACTGTCTGCATATATTATATTGTAATACATCTCTGAGATATTTTTCTCCTTCATCACCAATTTCATTGCATGCAATATACAATGTTTTAAGTGTCTAAGAATAAAACAAATGAAAATTAACTTGATTTTTCCATAATGCATTAGCTAAATATTCTATTCCTTCAGCTTGAATTCGAGTTTCTGATTTGTTTGTTGATTAGAAATATTTGGTTGAATGTTATATAAAGCAAATAACATTTTGATTAAGTACAGAAAAGACGGTCAGCAACACAACAACTAGATGCTTCAATTTCTAAATTGATCCTGTTAAAAGGAAACTTTTGTTGAATTGTTTGATGTACATTATATCATTATGGAAATGATATTGACATTCAAACAAATATTTAAAATCCATTTGAATTTAATAATTCCATCAATTCTTCATAATCAATCATTCAATTTTCATTATTTGAATATCAAAAGTATTCTTCCAATCTCCATTCATTTTGAAATAGATCCTGAGGATAAAAATCTTTCCTATTTATTAATTTATAAATTTGATGGATGAACTTTTCTTTAGTCCATTTAATTTAACAAATAATAATATTTATCGATATTTCATTGATAATCAACATACAATTGATCATCAATCGATCTTATTTGGTTTACGAGAATTAAATTCTACAGAAGCAAACAATTTTTGTTGAAATATTTCAATAAAAACATATCTTCCAATAATCACTGATCGATTTGAATTTACATGATGAAAATCAATGTAAATCTGATAGATTATTAGTTGGTCCATTAACTAATCTTCATCAAACACATTGTTATTCAACACATTAACAACATTTGCTGGTAGTCTTCAAATTTTACCACCATCCATCAATTTAAATTTTGTTTTATCTAATATGGATTTTATTCAAAATAAAACAATTTATTCACATCATAAAAATAAAAAAGATATTGAAAAACTAGGTGTAACACCTTTATCTGATAATCAAGAATATGATAAATATTATTATGAAATAATTGTATTTAATGGTCAAAGAAAAGATTGAGGAACAGAATCTAAAGTTTATTTTGTAATTGCTGGTGAAATAAATGCATTTATAATGTCTGTTCCAAAATCATTAGGTTTATTAAATTATCTTCATATGTGGCATGATAATTCAGGTCAAGGTTCATCATCATCATGATTTTTAAAATATATAATTATTCAAAATTCACAAACAATGAAAAAATTTCATTTTATTGCACAAAAATGGTTTGGAGTAGAAAAAGATTATGGAAAAATTGAAAGACTTTTACCAGTAGATAATCAATTAGAAAAAGAAAAATTTTCATATTTATTATCAAAACGAATATATCATAATAAATGACTCTTTTCTTTGTTTTTGTTCTTCCATCAGACTTTTATAGAAAACAATTTAAAAAATCAATCAATTTTTATTATCAATAAATATATTTTATTTTATTTTAAAAAATTATAAAAATGAATTAAAAAGAAAATATATTTGATTATTTATTTAAAGTAAAAACGATCATGAATTGAATCATATGAAGTATGATAATAAGAAAATCCTAAATATATTTTATTAAACCATAAATGTACATAACCAAAATCAATATCATGATAAATACTTCAATCAACTTTATTATAAGTATCTTCTTGTGCAATATCATCTTTAATATATTTATTTTGATATACTTTACATGTTTGTTTAGTGATCAATACATTGGTCTACATGTGCACGATTTATCTCGAATTAAGATCTTTTTCAAGACAATTATATTGTGATGGATGATGGAAGAAAATCATATTCAGTTGAAAGATAAATTAAACGAGTGCCATAATCACCCCTAAATATATGTTGACTTAGAAACCTATTTTAAAACCTAAGAGATAATTTACCATGATGATCGAAATTCTCCAGGTCCTGGTGCACGACTTGGATTTTTGTCACCTCTCATAAATCCATTCCATAATACTCCTGTACCTCTTGCATAACGAATATCATGAATATGTAATACAGCTGCTGCATTATCTATTTTAACTCTTGTTAATACTCTCTATCTATTGTAGATTTAGCATCTGTTTGAATAGGTGATACACCCATATCATCATAAGCAACAAGATGTACGAAGATCTCGAACAAAGAAATCCATTTTAATTACATGTATTTTTATTAATTCATAAACATGATATTACGTCTTTCACTTAAGAAAAATTTGTAATAAAATTCGATCGAAATTATTTTAATTTTTAATCAAATTTGAGTTTTCATTCTGAATTATGAAGTTTTGCATTTTTGAATAAAATTCGATGAAAACTTTGAATTTTCAATGAAATTTATTCGAAATTAAATGTTTTCAATCTAAATTCGACTGTTGTTCTTAATTATAAAATTAAAAAAATACTTAAATTTAATAAAATTTTCTCATTTTTTATTCTGAATTCTAAAGAAAAAAGTTTGATTTCGAAGTTTTTTAATTAAATTTTTGTAATTTTCATCAAATTCTAATTTTATTTTTATTTTTAAATGATTTTTTAATAAAATTAATTTATTTTGTTCTTCAATTCGAGATAATTCATCTCAAATTTTGATTTACTAATTCATTTTTATTAAATTTCGACATTTTCATGCTCAATTTTTGAATCATTTTTATAAATGGTATAAAATCAAAGATGAATCAGAAGGAAGAGTAATTTGATCTTGATGTCATTTTTGTTCTCATCGACCGTTAAATAAAATTGAAAATAATGATTTTGGAAGAGAAATAAGAGTTTGACGAGTTGTGAAAATAATTTCACCATTAATATTTAATCGAATAACATTGCTGGCATCAATATAGTCTAAGAATTTCTTTCGTATATACATATAGATGTATATCGACTTCAGTATAGTTTCACATATCCCAAATTTTAAAGATCTAGCTATTTGTCCAAGATGAATATTAAAAAAAAAGATCTTTTAATAGATTCTATGATTAATTTTTTTGTAGAATACTATTTGTTTAAAATTTTCTTCTTATTTTTTTTCGGGTTATTTTGATATCGTATATGGTTTATATCTAGTGATCGATATTGCTAAGAAAAAAAAACAGACACAAACGTCCATATCTTGAACTGGTCAGGTTCATCTAAATGTTACTTTTACACAAGTTACACAATTAGCCTTGTTACCTGGTGAAATGAAATATTTATCTCAATATTTAAAAATAAATAACTCATATGTTTATATCCAATTATCAAATCTTTTTTTAAGTCTAACCATTTAATCTCATTTGTTCCAGTCTGTTTGATATGTAATTCAGCTAATTATCTCTTCATCGTATCGTATATGGAAATTCATTTCTTTCTAAACAAACATAATATTTTTTCTATTTCATCAATAGAATAAAATAAATCAAATGAATAATTAATTTACTTCTGTCTCTTCGAATTTTATCAGTAAATCAAATATTTATTTTATTTATTTTATTCTATTCATGGAATCTTTATCTTTGTTAATACAATCAATTATTGTTAACAATGGAACACGAAAAATCATTCATTGTTGTTTCAAAGATATCTCTGTTTTTCTTTCTTTGTCATCTGACACACAAAATTTCTCTTCTTATTCATATGCAAAAAAACAAACAACCGAAAAAGTACTTTTCATAATGCATGTGCGTATGCATTTACTTACATGTATTATTAACCTGATCAGCGCATCGCGTCCTATTTCTGTATTCAACAAGCAACAGAAAAAGAGTTTTTCTGTAGACAGGCTCGCACACTTCTTTGCTAATATGTTAATAATCTTTATTTTCATTTCACAAATAAAAAAAAACATCAATTACAATTTCTTTTTAACAATTTCAATACTCTCTTTCACACTTTTAATATGCGGATGATTAGCAGGCAGTGAACGTTGACAAATATTCAAAGCACATTCAAAATATGTAAGTGCTTTTGAGTACTCGCCCATACTGCCATACACCAATCCGATATTGTTGTAAGAACTAGCCAAATCAGGATGATTTGCAGGAAGAGCTTTTTTCGTAATTTCAAGTGATTTTTCATAATATTCAAGTGCTTTTGAGCACTCGCCCATACTGCCATACACCAATCCGATATTGTTGTAAGAAGTAGCCAAAAGAGGATGATTTGCAGGAAGAGTTTTTTGATAGATTTCAAGTGATTTTTCATAACATTCAAGTGCTTTTGAGTACTCGCCCATACTGTCATACACCAATCCGATATTGTTATAAGAACTAGCCAAATCAGGATGATTTGCAGGAAGACCTTTTTGACAGATTTCAAGTGATTTTTCATAACATTCAAGTGCTTTTGAGTACTCGCCCATACTGTCATACACCAATCCGATATTGTTGTAAGAACTAGCCAAATCAGGATGATTTGCAGGAAGAGTTTTTTTCGTGATTTCAAATGATTTTTCATAATATTCAAGTGCTTTTGAGTACTCGCCCATTTTGGAATACACCCATCCGATGTTGTTGTAAGAAGTAGCCAAAAGAGGATGATTTGCAGGAAGAGTTTTTTGATAGATTTCAAGTGATTTTTCATAACATTCAAGTGCTTTTGAGTACTCGCCCATACTGCCATACACCAATCCGATATTGTTGTAAGAACTAGCCAAATCAGGATGATTTGCAGGAAGACCTTTTTGACAGATTTCAAGTGATTTTTCATAACATTCAAGTGCTTTTGAGTACTCGCCCATACTGTCATACACCAATCCGATATTGTTGTAAGAACTAGCCAAATCAGGATGATTTGCAGGAAGAGTTTTTTTCGTGATTTCAAATGATTTTTCATAATATTCAAGTGCTTTTGAGTACTCGCCCATTTTGGAATACACCCATCCGATGTTGTTGTAAGAAGTAGCCAAAAGAGGATGATTTGCAGGAAGAGCTTTTTGATAGATTTCAAGTGATTTTTCATAATATTCAAGTGCTTTTGAGTACTCGCCCATACTGCCATACACCAATCCGATATTGTTGTAAGAACTAGCCAAATCAGGATGATTTGCAGAAAGAGTTTTTTGATAGATTTCAAGTGATTTTTCATAACATTCAAGTGCTTTTGAGTACTCGCCCATACTGTCATACACCAATCCGATATTGTTGTAAGAACTAGCGAAATCAGGATGATTTGCAGGAAGAGCTTTTTTCTTAATTTCAAGATCTTTTTCATAATATTCAAGTGCTTTTGAGTACTCGCCCATCCGGTTATACACCAATCCGAAGTTGCTGTAAGAAGTAGCCAAATCAGGATGATGTGCAGGAAGAGTTTTTTTCAAGATTTCAAGTGATTTTTCATAATATTCAAGTGCTTCTGTATATCTTCCTTGATTATCTTTGATCGATCCAAGATGATGAAATAAATATGATTTTTCACCTTGATCAGTTGTTTCTTTCAGTAGTATTTTATATAATTCTTCTGCTTTGTCAAATTGTGCCATTTTTATCAGTAATTTACCAAGTCGAAGCCATCCTGTTGCTCCTTGTGTCTCTTCTTGTATCTTTTCAGTAAGTTGTTTTAGTTGTGGATCATTGTCACTTGTTAATGCTAATTGGACTTGCCAAAGTCGTGGATTTCCATTCAATTGTTTCACTTCCCCAATACGAAAAACTGAATGCATGGAGAAGAGAATTTCTTCTTGTTTAAAATAACTAATATCTTTAAGATTTGCAAAAGGTGTACCTAATATGGAAGGATCAATTTTCATAATGAACAGCACACCTATTAAATCAGGTTTATCTGTAACACTTTCAGCAAAAGCATTGGATACGGCGCGATCAAAACTGGTTGATAAAAAATTATTGAATGCTAACAGTCCACCATATGTGTGTCTCAATTGGTTAAAATCCGATTCAGACAAACCTTGACCACGATAAAGAGTAAATGATTTCTTATTATCTATTCGAAGAAATTGTTCGGCATGTAATGTAGTAATATGTTCATGAAGATCTCGAATAAAGAAACCCATTTTAATTATTGCATCGACTTCCATTAAACGTAATACTCTGTTGACCATCGAATAAAGTAAACTTTGATAAGTATACCACCAAATCGGTGGGTGGTTGCGATATTCTTTTTTAATTATGTCGACGTTTTTAAGTTCACTAGTATTCCCATCGAGGTTTTCACGACAATATGTTAAAAATTCATTTATATGCACTTCGTTGAAGTCAATAGTAAGTAGAATTTCCTTCAGTATTTGCGTATACATGAAGGAGCAATCCAATGTATCGAGTTCTTTTTTCGAACTTGTATTAGTCGATTTGATGAAGCTGATGGAGACTGCATTGTGATCGCATTCGTATGCAGTTTGCTTGAGTGCTTCACACATAAGTTTAACATCGGTGAATATACCCTTCATTTTTGGAAATTTTTTGTCCGATGTCTCGACCTGCATCTTATTGTGAGAAAAAATGTAAATTGAACTTACATTTGATATATTAGATGTAACCATCAGGACCATTTCATAAAATGCTTCAGAAATGATCATAAAAACCATTTCTTTGGTGGTGGTAATGAAATCAATACATTCATCAATATCCGTGAATGTATTGACTGTGTTGATGATTTGTCGAAATTTTGTAATGGAATTGTGGTAGTCGTCATTATTTTCATCAATGTTTTCATCTAGCCAAACTAGATGAAAATTTTGAATGATACGAATTGGACGTGGTCGTGTGTTTGAAGTTGCCATGAATGCAAATGTAATGTATTATGTTGTATAAGTAAAAAAGTGATGCTATTTATGTAGTATGTTGGAAAAAAATATTAATATCGGCGAAAAAACCAATCGACGAACGAAAAAAAAGATCTGTACAAAATAATGTCATGCATGATTTGAGCACGATTGCATTTTATCATTCCTTTCTTTCCTTCTTTCTTTCTTTCTTTCGTTGTTTTATTAAAAAAGTGTATGAAGGTGAAACTCGGGATGTATAATGAATCATTATTGTGTAGTCATTCATGCGTGTACTATTTTTCTTTTTTACCGTTATATTCTAAAGTATTCATCTTTAGAGAAAGGTATCTTTTCGATATAAAGAAATTAGTTATTTGAATTGAATACCAAAATGAGAAAAAACAATTGATTGTATTTATATACGTGGTTCAATGTTATATACATTCACGATACACGTTTGAAGGTATATTAAATCATTTAAGAAAATTATCAATTTTAAAAATAAATTTAATCAGAGAAATAATTTTTCGCAAATTAAAAATGAAATATAATCTATTACATGATTTTCAATATTCATCTTTATAGGTTGTACTTTCGAGAAAATGATATTAAATATATGATTCTTTTTTTTTTATTACAGTCTTTAGTTTAATAGAGATAACATTCATAAGAAGTTAAATTAACGAGAAAATGATATCTAATCTAAACAGTATTCATGAGGTATATTTCAATTTTTTCAAATATATTCGAGAAATAATATTTGAGTAATTCTATAGATAGACTTTTTGATGTTATATTAAAATACCTTTTTCTAGTACTATTAACGTTAATTTTAGTAGGAAATTATGATTAAACAACGAAAAAAAATAATACTGAGAGATATGTAATTTGAGAAGATGAAAGTATTTGGATTTTATTAAAATGTATGATATTAAAGATAGACTCGCATAGAATATCTAGAACAACGGCGGGGAAAATGTCGATAAAAAGAAGTTAAATTCGCTCTATTATTTTGAATAAAATATTTATTAAAGATGGGCGAAGATTGTTGAAAACAATATGGCAATTATATTGCTGATTGATGTTTGCATATCTTTGTTAAAAAAATTAACTTGTTGTTGAGTCAAAACACAAAAACGTGCAGAACTTATTTGCTAACCGGATAGTTTTTCTTCAAATAGTTTAGTTTAATTGAATTTCTATGGAGTTAGACCACACTTCATTATATGCAAATTCCTATTCTATAAAAAGCAAATTTTCAGAATATGTGTACTAATTAAATGTATATTTGTGCTAGTAAAACGAATCCAAATGAAATTCGCGGTGACATATAACAAGAAAAAATAAATTCTGCTTATTGTGTTTAAGAACATAGAAATGTGTTTAGTTAAAATTGCAGCTAAAAGATGACAATGTTTTTTTTGTTCTTTTATAAAGATGATGATGATGATGATGATTGTGTGCAACATAAATCTTTAGATAAGATAATGATTATATTTTTAAAAAAAGTAGGACACATATAAATATTAGTTTAATAGATGCTTTATAAAGAAAAAGGTTTTTTTAATTATCATTTTCATTCTATATATGGATTCTTATTGTATATATTGGAAATCATTTAATCCAAATAAATCAAAATTAAAAAATAATAAGTAAGGTTTTTATTTGATTTTGAAAAAAAATATTTGCTATGTGTTAAATTCACAGTATGTTATTTTAAATGTTTATTCTTTTGAAAGCTTCTCATTTCGCTTGTTTGAAGATAAAGGTTATTAAGGTTCAAATAGTTTCCATGATGAATATTTTAGTTATTTATTAACAATTTTTTGCAAAAGTTAATATAAATCTATTGTCTATTATCGTCCATTATGTGGATATATTTACATTCGAAGTTTTGAAATTAAAGCTAGATACATAGATTTAAAGATCATATTTCACATTTTCAATTTAGTAGAGATTGCGCTAATGACTTTTTATTTATTTATCAAACAACAAGTAGAAGTTCTAGTAAAATATCTCAGAAATTGACTATGTAACATCGAAAGAATTCTTGCAAATAGATTCGAATTATTCTGTTCAACCATGCATAATAATAATGATAATATTTAATCAAATATGAAAGAACTAGGAGTTCATATTTCAATCCATGACTATTTCAACTTTTTTATTTCCATTTTTTTTCAGATTGTAAACATTTTTTTTTCTCAACAGACAACATGTATTTTCTTTTAATTACTCTTTTACTCCCAATGATCAAAGCTATTGTAATAGTTAAAATTCATCAATCTACAATTTATGAACCTGAAAATCCTTATGCTTTTCTTCGTAATATATCACTATTAAAAGATGCTTCGATTCAATCATGTCATTCCCAATGTTTTCATGAAAGTAATTGTCGGACAGCTGTCTATTTCAATGATAAAAAAAGCTGTTCATTATTTGCTGAATGGTGTAAACCAAATGGTATTATTCAAACATCTAGAAACAATCGAGCAAGTGTTATTTGTTATCGTGCAAGTCAAAGTGAGATTTTTTTTCTTCTTGCTATAACATTGAAAAACAGAGGCATCTATATGTTTGAGTACCAGAAAGAGTAGAAGCTAATTTTCGAAAAAATATTCCATCATCCGAATGAGGCTTTTTTTCTTCTAAATTGAATATGATAAATTTTTATTAATAGAATGGTCAAATACTGGAAGTATGAATGTTGCTCGACAAGATCATACGGCATCTGTATTAACAAATGGAAAAGTATTAGTTACTGGTGGATTTGATCATAGTATTTCATGGACAAGTGCTGAGTTGTATGATCCATCGACAGGATTATGGACATTTACTGGAAATATGAATGGTGGTCGGATATTCCATACAGCATCTATATTAACAAATGGAAAAGTACTAGTTACTGCTGGATATGATAGTGGACACGTTTTGATAAGTACTGAGTTGTATGATCCATCGACAGGATTATGGACACTTACTGGAAATATGAATAATGCTCGACAAGATCATACAGCATCTGTATTACCAAATGGAAAAGTGTTAGTTGCTGGCGGAAATAATGGTAATAATATGCTAAGAAGTGCTGAATTGTATGATCCATCAACAGAAGTATGGACATTCACTGGAAATATGAGTAATCCTCGACGTGATCTTGTAACATTGGTATTAGCAAGTGGAAAAGTACTAGTTACTGGTGGATTCAATGGTAGTTATAGTTTGGCAAGTACTGAATTGTATGATCCATCAACTGGAATGTGGACACCTAGTGGAAATATGAATAATGCTCGACATGGTCATGCACTATCTTTATTACCAAATGGAAAAGTATTAGTTACTGGTGGAAATAATGATAGTTTCACTTTGATAAGTGCTGAACTGTATGATCCATTAACAGAATCATGGACAGTCACTGGAAATATGAATAGTCCTCGAGAATTCCATACAACATCGGTATTAACAAATGGAAAAGTGTTAGTTACTGGTGGACTTGATCGTAACAGTATTCTGACAGGCTCTGAGCTGTATGATCCATCAACAGGAATGTGGACACTCACTGGAAATATGAATAATACTCGACTCCTTCATACAGCATCTGTATTAACAAATGGAAAAGTATTAGTTACTGGTGGAACTGATGCTAGTGGTGCTTTGGCAAGTGCTGAGTTATATCGACCATGATAAAGAAATAAAGAAAAACTAATTTATGATTTTAATTTGACCTATTAACAGTTCGACTTTTTTTCAAATATTTTTTTCATGTATTCCACTTATCTTGAACAGAATATTTATTTGATCCACAATAGTTTCTTCTCTCAATAAAATAGAGATAATCAGCTGGGTAATCTTTATGAAATTGACACAAAAGCACGTTTGTTCATGGATTAAAAGTAATTACAGTGCAAATAGACTATATTTTTGATGCTATTCAGTATCATTACAGTGATTGAAAATCTAGTAGATAATTTACTAAGAATAAAAGTAATTGACATTATCATCTGTAGATTTCACACATAATAAGATGATTAGGGACTAATTTTTCACAAAAAACTAATCAATGGTATTTCGAAAAAAAATATTGTTCCATAATAAGTTCATAATTTGCATTATTCAGAATATCTCTTAAGTATATGAAATTGAAACGCTTCAAATCTGACTTCGTTCATTGATATCTATGTATATGTCACAGTAAAACTTAAAATTTAGGAAAATTTTAAATTTTCCTAAATTTTAAGTTTTACTGTGACAGAAATATTAAAAAATAAATCGACCTTTATAATGAACTTATCATAATCATCAACAAGTATTTCTTACGTCCTATAATGATTGTTTTGGTATTGGTATACATCGTTCGATATTATTCAATTCTTTATATAATAAATGTAAGATTCAATCAAATATAAAAATCAAAAGATAATATCTCTTGAAAAATTAAAACAAGTAAATTATTCTTTTGCTATCTATGTTGATGTTTATACGCAAAAATATCAGTATGAAAATATTATTTCTATTGGTGATGTAACACATGCTACGAGTCTCCAATTATTATTTACTATTTCAAAAGAGATAAAATTTTCAAGTCAACTTTTACGTGGAAAAAGAATGAGTTGGCTTCGAAATAAAGAAATTGAATATTGAAATAATCATGAATTGATAGATTGAGTTTCTTTTTCTTTTCTATGAATATATCATCCTGTAAATAAAAATAATCAGAATTCATCATGAATTTAAAAAGAAAAGAAAAAGTATACAGACAGCTAGACGAAGTGGTATACGTTGCATCTTATTATTTTAATGTAAAAAAAAAGAAAGAATAGTCTCGTTTGAATAAAGATATTGGAATTGAATGAACAAAAGAATTGTAAAGTAATGGAAAGAAGAAAATCAAGTATTGTATTAGTTTCACATCATTCTCGTCATAATCGATCAATTATTCATAAAGTGAGACCAATTTATGTTCTACTTTTATTTTCAATTGATTAAAATTTAGCATAAATATCCATCGTCATTGAAAAAGAAACGATCGAACAATATCATTCATGTAACTATTGGATTATCAAAAAAAATTCAGTTAAATAATAGCAATTTATCATCGGTCAGAATTTTAGAAATATGTATTCTTTAGATATTTTTTATTTTTCTTTTAAAAATAGATTCCAAATCATAAAAGACAAATATCAATGAATTCTTCTGTATTTATGACTTTTATATGCTGACATTTTTTAAAATAAGATATTATTATTCTAGTCGCATGAAAACTCGAAGAAAAGTGATTATTCGATGAAAAAATCATCGTTATCGAAAACTAATAGTTCTATAAAAAGCAGTCATTTATCAAGATCTTCTCGAGTCACTCATCATGGAACCACCAGTTTATTTTCAAATGTCAAGTTGAATAATAATGATGAATTAGATCGAACAGGAATGATTCAAGATTATCATCAACGATCCAAGCGAAATAAAAGAAAAAAGTCAGTATGCTCTTTTTGAACGAAGAGTGATGATTTTCATTTCTAATCATATTTATAGATGTTCACGTCGATTAAGCTTTTCTTTAAATTGATCTATTACCTGGTCTTTTCAATTCTTTTCATTTTGACTGTCAGATGTTTTATTTTATTTTATTGTTTTTTATGTATTTTTTTAATTTTATTGGGCCTCAGAAGAAAAAGTGGTTTGATCTTCAGCTACTTTTTCTTATTAAATAAAATCATTCATTACTTATGCATTATAAACCTTTCACAATTTTTCATTGTCAAGATTCAACAAGTGTTATCGAACAAGATTTAACAGTGAGATTCATTCACAAAAAAAGATTCCAATTAATTGTTTTTTCAGTACATTTTTGTACTAAAAGTACAAATACTTAAGTAAGTTAGTACAAATATTTAAGTACGTATCGAAAGTACAAGTAAATGTACTGATACTGAAAAATTTACTTAAGTATTTGGATTTTGCTAAGTAAAAGTACGAAAAGTCCTAAGTATTTTACTCAGTATCCAATGTCTGCTATCATCTCTAATTAATTGTCTTTCATATAAAAAAAGAATAATATCGTTTTTTTTATTAGTATTGACATATCGAAATGTATTTAATATTTTAACTCTAATATGTAATTTAATATTAATTGATATTAAATTATGTTGAGATATAATTTACAAAATCAGTTTTAATGGTAATTAACAGGAACTGATGTTAAACGATTATTTTCATCAGATATTGAATGTTCAAGTATATTCATACGCAATATTTGAAGTTTTTGTTTAAGTGTTGTATCAACATAATTTTAAATCCTATGTTCACGAGATTTACTTCTTTCATTTATTGAAGATGAATTTATTAAACTACTGACATTCGATTTTCTTGATGATATTTTGTCACTATAATCATCCGTATTTTGAAAATATTAATATTAAATAAAAATATTATTATATATGTATATAAATGAACATGTTCATGATTAAAATATTCTATTAGAAAAAATTAAATAATATTATATAAATTATTATATTTGCCATAATCTTTTTTTTTAACAAAAATAAATGCGGAAACATCGGATTGAAATCCGATTGTTATGTGTACTTCAAAAAGTAAAGCTGACCACAGATTGACCTTGATCACACTAAGGAACTACCCCTTAGGCCTTGCGAATGTCCTCTTTTTGTCTCGCAGGACGTGGCGCTGAATTAGTTCCGCATATATGTTAAACGTAAAATTTGAATTCAAATATTCAACTATTGAATATTTAAATATTTGAACCTTCAAGTTTTCACTAATTGAATTCAAGTTTCACGTTTGACACTACTGGATTTTCGACATTATGGTGGTGCGAAAAACATGAACTTTGCATATTTATTTTTATAATTTACCCTCATTTTGTAGCTCTTAATGTGGCCTACCTACTCCGACAAAAGTGACGTTAGCTATATGGAAAATAAACACTTATGATCCAGACAAAGTGTCAGTATAAGTGAATTTTTCATAGTTTTTGGACATTGTGGTGCAGAAAAAACTTTTAGTGCAGCACATGTGTAACTACAATTTAGCATCATTTTATAGTCAGAAAAATTCTCTATCGAATGATATATTATACTTGGGATTTTATTTGGACCATGACAAAAAATTTTGATTTGCACAAATTGACATAGATCAAAATTTTCATAGGAAATGAGAATACTTTAGGGTCTAACTCAGGAAATCCTGAACGAATCATGCTCATCTTCGAACTCGACTGAGATATTGATGAGATAAAGGTATGCAGAAAATTTCATGTACTGCGAGCTTTCCCCAATACTTCTGATGAAATAAGAGGTCAAAATCAAAGTAAAGTCTGTTAAGAAAACTTCTAAAGTGAAGAGACAGATTACCCAATTTCAGCAAACAAATACATCACATAGACTTACGCAAACTATAAATTTTTTTCCTCACCAACTGACTTGAAACTGTCATAAATCGAAGCAAATTCAACAGACTTTTATCGACACCTAATTTAAATTTTTTTTATTCTAGTATACTTTTTTCGATTGTGTTCTATGTCTTGTATTTTATTTTTTGCATCAAATAATTTAGGGCATGTTGTAGTGTAATATCTTAATAAAAAAAAGTATTTCTCCAATCTCGTTTTAGTATATCAATAGTAGTAGTGTGGCATATCTCGAATTTTGGAGAGTTAGTCAATTTATTAAGATTTGAAAAGTAAATCACGTACATAAATTCATAAAAACAGTGAGCACGGGATTATGAAGGACTAGACCAGTTTCACCGGAGTTGGCTACTGCTAGATCCAATTTATTATCATTGTTAAAATCACCCATTGCTACACATGTTGGTGAGACGCCTGATATATATGTCTTCACTGGTTGAAATGTTCCGTCTCCATTACCAAAGAGAACACTAACACTGTTATCATGATTGTTGGATATTGCTAAATCCAGTTTATTATCATTGTTTAAATCACCTGTTATCACATAATCTGGATCATCAGAAGTTGAAAACATTGTTTGATTCTGAAAAGTTCCATCCCCATTGCCGAGTAGAATACTAACAATATTCGCATAATTGCTAACAACTGCTAAATCTAAGTTGGAGTCGTTGTTGAAATCAGCTACTGTCATAGCCGTCGCACTTGAATTAACGTGATAATATGTTTTATTCTGAAACGTTCCATCTCCATTACCAAGCAGAATACCGATGATCCATCCACCATCGTTAATTACTGCCAGATCCAATTTGTTATCCTTGTTGAAATCACCAACTGCCACAAAAATTGCTCTTCCAGGATATATATACGTCGTTTGATTCTTAAATGTTCCATCGCCATTACCGAAAAGAAAACCGATAGTACCATCCAAACCCACGTTGTTGGCCACGACGAGATCTAAATAGCTGTCACTATTAAAGTCGCCTGATTCCATTGAATTTGGTTCATCACCAATTGAATACAGTTTTTGACCTTGAAATGTTCCATTTCCATTGCCAAGCAAAATACTTACAGTAGCAGCAAACATATTCGCCACTGCCAAATCTTCTTTGCTATCGTTATTGAAATCTGCTACTACCACAAAGGTGCACCTAGAACCAACTCCATAGGATGTTTGATCCTGAAATGTGCCATTTCCATTACCCAGCAGAACACTAATACGGCCATAAAGTTTGTTGGACACTACCATATCCAGATTTGTATCATTATTGAAATCAGCTACTTTTACAAAGAATGGTGAACCGTCCTGTAAAAATCTTTTTGTAGGACCAAATGTTCCATCGCCATTTCCAAGTAATATGCCAACATTTGATTCGTAGGTTGTGGCCAGATCTGATATATTATCGGTATTGAAATCACCGACTGCTATCGCCAGCGGATACGTACCACAAAAATATTGCACAGAATGGTGAAAAGTTCCATCTCCTTTGCCAAGTAAAATGCTGATACTATCATCTTCGTGATTGGCCACAGCCAGATCCAATTTCGAGTCTTTGTTGAAATCATCTATCGCTATAGACATTCCATCGAAGCCAGTCGAATATTTTTTCCCAGGTTCAAATGTTCCATCACCATTACCAAGTAGAACAGTGACACTATCAGCCTCATAGCCGGACACCACCAGATCCAGTTTGTTGTCATGATTAAAATCACCGGCTGTGATATAAGATGGTGCGCCAACAGTAGTATAATTTTCATTGTTTTCAAATGTTCCATTTCCATTACCAAGAAAAATACCAACAGAATTATTACTGATGTACGTTATTGCTAGATCCAATTTGTTATCATTATTAAAATCGTTGATTGTCACACCATATGATTCTTCGCTAACTGAACGTTCTATTTGATTATTAAATGTACCATTTCCATTACCGAAAAGAATACTAAAACTTCCATTCTGAATGTTGATCACTACTAAATCCAATTTATCATCATTGTTAAGATCACCTGTTGCTACAAAGGTTGGGCCAGCCCCAACTCTATACTGTGTTTGTCTATCAAATGTTCCGTTTTCTTTCCCAAGCAGAACACTGATACTATGGCTGCCATAGTTAGCTACTGCTAAATCTAGTGTACCATCTTTGTTGAAATCACCCGTTGTGATACATAATGGATATTTGCCAACGTCGTATCTTGTTTGCTGAGGAAATCTTCCATCTCCCGTACCGTGTAGAATACTAATACTTTCGCAACAAATATTCACAAGCGCTAGATCCAATTTAGTGTCCTTGTTGAAATCCCTCGATACTACAGATAGTGATGTTCCAAGAGTAGCATATGTATGGCATGAATCAAACGGATCATTGCATGTACCTTCTAAAAAACAGTTATTTATTTATTGGCGAAATTAAGAAGAACTAGAAAATGATTTACCTGATTGTTGACTTTCGATCTCAGTTATTCGAGAAAAAATATGTTTCTCAAATGTCTTTGATTCAACGATAATAAATATTGACACGAAAATCAATGCAACTAAAAAATAATAATATAAATATTACAAAACAATCTTATACTCACTATAAATATCTTTGTTTGCCATATTGTATTGCAAAAGAAATTTAAATTAAGAAAAAAACTAGTAAAATTCGTTGTATTTATATTCTTATCTTAGCGAAACAAGTTTTACTTGTCGATATAAGACTCGAGGGAGTCAGTGGACTTTGTATTTTTCTTTTTTAAAGTTTTCTGTTTTATTTTGCGTATCTGTATCCTAATTTAGAATATTTTGCTCTACTTAAATATATGTGGATGATAAGTGCCCTAGAGTGAGTATTCGTCGTTTTGATCATGCAACTCTTTCTTTCAGAAAGAGAAAAAAAACTTGCCTCTGATATCAACGAATAAGATAAAAAATATTTACTCTGAAACGTTTTCTTTTTATATAATAGCAATTAATACTCGAGCAATAAATGCTGACGAACTGGAATACTGTTAACTAATTATTGTCGTCGTTTGGAACATTCTCTAAATCTAAAAAAAAACCAACTTGAATGAACATTTGAAAGTCAATCTAATTTAGCATATTTTGATTTTTGTAAAGATTTCAATGTAACGAAAAAGTGAATGAATAAATATGATGGAAAAGAATAGACTTTTTTGGTTATATCTGCAGCATTTATTTTATTATGACCACAATCACGAACTGGAGGAGTAGTGTTACCGCTCGCAGCGTTTCAAAAGAGATATTTTTTAATTAAACCCTATAGCTATTTCAAAAATCTCACAACTATTTAAAATGTGGCGACCTCTTCAGGTCATCCATAATCTGTATATTTCAAATAATTATATAAAATATTTTTTTTATCTAAATTTCTATTCTCTCTTCTCCTTTTTTTCGGTCAGATGTTTAAGAGAGGGTCCACGAGATCACCACCCAAAACATGGGGGCTTGATGCCGCTAAATTTTTTTAAAAATAAGTTGGCTAGCTTGAAAGAGCATCGAAAGTTACCTTTAAAGCCAAATTTTTTAATTTTGAGTAAAATCTTCTGTGATTTTAAATTAAAACTCCTTTCACAGTGTTTGCAAAAAGTGATATTTTTGTATGGGATTTTCAAGTGCCTAAAATAAGTTTTATATATATTCTTGTAGAGCTTCGAAAGGTGCATCTTCAGGTAAAAAAAATTTGTTTCAAAGTACTAGCAAAGTCCTGAAAAATCCAAAATACTATGGCTTGAGATATATTGAGTTTTGACATGTTTATCAGAATTTTTTTCTTAATATTATATGATTTTGATAAATTTGTTTTTATTGGTTAATGAAAGATTTGATTATCTCGGAAGAAACAATCGATCTGTCATCTATTAGTCCTTTTTTTTATTATGAAAATTGAAAAATATAGACGACTAATTCAAATTAACTAGAAATACTTTACTCATTCTCAATATTTTGATCATGACACCGGCTAAAACCTTGCTCGATAATTGGAAAGAAACAATGCATTTTGATATCAACAAGATAAGTTCATATTGATTACAAATATCTTTCGCGTTACGATTATATTGAAAGTTATTTAAAAAGTGATTTTAATATAACAAAAATATCTTCAAATGAATTAGTTGATGATTGGAAAGTTGGATGTTGGCCAATGGAATCACTTCTTTTATTATCAATTCATCTTTTTTACCAAATTATTTTATTAGACTTAATAAATTATTAGATAGTCGTTTTAATTTAACAACAACTTTAAATATTTTAATTGAAAATTAGTTTGAAATATTAAATTATTCATTATATTATTCAGAATGTAATCCACAGTTTTGTGAATATATTATTAATCAAAGAGTTGAAACATTATATTTAATAACTTCTCTTTTGGGTTTATATGGTGGTTTACAAGTTTTTCTTCAGTTTAGAATTCCAATTATAATTTATTTTATTTTCCAATTTTTTGAAAAAAATAATAATCAATCTAATCAATATTTAAATATTCATTTATTTTTAATAAAATCCATTAAAAATTCAAATAAATGATATTATAAATATCAAAAAATATATTGAAATGATTTAATAACATCAATATGGATTATAATATAATTGTATCTTTAACATTTCATTTTACTTGATTCTATTTGGAAAAATTCAATTTATTAATGATAAATTTATTGAAAAAACTTTATATTTAAATCAAATAAATTCAACAATTGAACAATTTAAATTAATATTACCAAATAATCTTTTACGTTTATTTGAATTAATGCGTAATATAACAAATATCAATCAATTTATTGAGGCTAGTTATTATGCATTACCTCATTTTTATACGAGATGTTATCCAATTGAATCATTATTTACATCGACAATGGAATGTTTTTATGATAATAATCCTTGTTTTCATATAACATTTGATCTACTACATGGATTTGATGAAGAAAAAAATACATTCCAGAATACAAAAAAAGTTGAATAATTATACGTGTTGTATGATGATGGCTTCCATTCTAGTTATGACTCATATAATGTTATTAATGAGAGAAAAAGAGAAGGATATTTTAAAGCATTTTGGGATTTCATTTTAGACAATAAGATACTTTTTTTATTTTATTTGTATTCACGTGCAAAAAACAGAATATTTTTTTTTTATAAAGTCATATATCAAATTTATTAATGACGAATATTCAGTTTCATAGAATGATATAATCATATAATGGATTGAAAAAACAACTTGTATGTGATACAGAATAATCATGACAAATGTGCTGCAATTTTCTTCGTCAATGATTAATACATCCTCATTTTTTTAATAACGTTTTGAAAAGCTTGAAATTTTGAGCATAAAACATCAAGTTGAACTATTTTTTGACATTGTCCTTGAAAAACAGTTACTAAAACATCTATGATTTTTTCAATCACAAAAAATCGATCACATAGTACACTAAATTATACCATGATCGTCTATAGCTTTTTTTATTCTACATTAATAAGCAAGTTTTTAATTATAGTTTCTGATGAAAATGAAGTCTTATATTAACATTATGCGTCTTACTTATTATATTGAATATATTGTGCATGTTTAGATTATTTTATTTATTGATAGATTCGATTGATAATCATAGATGTTGTCGAATCGACATTCTACATCATCTGTAACTAGACTACGTCGTTGTATCTCTCATCGAACTCAAGTGAGTCTGATGCATTTTTATTTATAAAAATATTAGAATTAAAAACAAAAATTTGTTTTATATTTTTCTTTGCAGAAAACATATCATTTATTGAAAAAACAAACACGATCGAAAACTGTTACGTCTACTGTTCATAGTTTTCATGTGAAAAAAGTTAATTGATATATTTCCTATATATTTAAGATAATTTTATTAGAATATTTTCAACAGTTAGATACCAAACAACAAAAAAATAATCAATGGGATAATGATTTAAAAATAATAAGAACTGCTAATAAATATCAATCATATACACCTGAGTCATCAATAAGAATAAGTTGTCCATCGTCCAGTGATTTGTTTCGATTGAATACAAGAGAATACAGTAGTAGTATAATCATTGACCGTAACTCTGTGAGTCTTGTTTTTTTTTTTCATTCGCTATAGTAAATATTCTTTTTTTCTTTGAAAATAGTTTCATCCATGGTATAACCGAAGAAAATCTCTAGGTGATATTCATGACATAACTCAACGAAAGAGGAGACGCAGAAGACGATGGTACACTGTTTATAGGATTGTTCTGCATTAATTAAATATTTTTATTTGACATCGTAGTGGATATTATTTTCGTTGTTGTCCATCATGTCCATATTTGTGTATATTTGGTTGCATACTTTTGCTCATTGGAATTGCTGCACTTATTGTTGGATTATTGTTTAGATCTAAACCAGCATCAAATACAACAATTATCACTGAAACTAAAAGTAAATTATTAAAACTTACAATCAATTAAAAAGAAGCTTGAAATTGAATAATCGTCTTAAAAACTAATTCACTAATATATTCATATTTTTTTATATTTACATTTAGCTACAATAACAACAACTACACAAACAACATTGACTACAAGTAATATATCGATTTTCTTTTATTAAAAAAACTAACGAGTATTGAAAAACTGTCTTAATGTAGTATTTATATTAGATAGAATATATTGATCTACATATTTATAAATATACATAATTCACATTTTTTTCATTTAGCTACAACAACAACTGCCACTACTAAAACAACGTCAACTACAAGTAATCTATCAATTTTCTTTCATTAAAAGAACTAGTGATTGCGGAAAGATGGTCTCGTATAAAATAATATTTATATTATTTAGCTATAACAACAGCAACTACACAAACAACATCGGTTACAAGTAATCTATTGACTTTCTTTCGTTAAAAAGACTAATGAGTGTTGAAAAACGGTTTCATAGTATGAACATTCTCTATAAAAACTATAGTTTAATACTTAATATTCGATAGAATATACAATAGTTCATAATTTTTATTTAGCTATAACAACAACAACAACTACAGAAACAACGTCGACTACAAGTAATTTATTGATTTTGTTTTATTAAAAAAAAACTAATATTAAAATCACAGATTATGATATATCCATTCATATATTTATAAAATTATTTACTTCATATTTTTTATTTAGCTACAACAACAATGACTACAGAAACAACATTGACTACAAGTAATCTACTGATTTTCTTTTATTAAAAAAACAAACAAACTAATCATTCTGAAAAAACGATAGACTAATATATTTATATCAAATATAATATATTGATTTACATGTTTGCAAGTATACATAGATCAGATTTTTTTTATTTAGCTACAGCAACAACAGCAACTACAAGAACAACATCAGCTCCAGGTAATCTATCGATTTTGTTTATATTGTTCCTCAACAGAGCGGAAGATATGACCATTCTGCGGCTTTTCGATATAAATATTCTATAAGTCCAGTATTCTTTTGCTGTTTGTTATCAGTTCTAGTCAAATTGTGAAAACTACAATTACTTTTCCATATTATAGTTTATTTGTTTTTAAGTGTTTTATGTGAATATGGTAAATAATGGGAATGCGGAAGATGGTCCTTGTCAAAGTAGCAATGGAGTCACCAGTCCAACTGGATGGAACAGTAATGGAACCATCTCACAAGTTACCTACGGCGGTTTCTCCTACAGACAAACCTTGACAACTCCGGGACCAAAGTAAGAAAAATAGCTGCGACTTTCATATTGTCACTTCGTTTGTTTTTAGTGACAGAGGAAACTGTTATTTTGCTGGTCAAAATTCTGCATTAACATCAATGTGGCAAACAATTGATTTGACTAATTATGCTGATCCAGATTTTATTGATACTCAAGCTCTTAAGTTTAATCTTTCAGCATGGATTGGTGGATATAATGCAGAAAATGATAATGCACAAATTTCATTAACTTTTCTCAATCAATTAAATCAAACAATTAGTAGTGGAATTACTATAGGACCAGTTCTTGCCGGTGCGAGAGGAAATAAAATAGCTTTACTCTTTCGTCAGACTCAAGGATTTGTGCCTGCTGGTACCCGTTTTATTACAGTAACAGTGACTATAACTCGTACGGCAGGTACTATTGCTAATGGTGATGTTGATAATATTGCTCTTGTTCTCTATCCATAATCATCAGACAACATAAATAATTTATTCAAGTTATGGAAAAATCTCTTGATTTTATCAAATGACGATCAAATATATAACATTTTGAATTTTGTTTTTGGATATTTTAATTTTCCGATTGATATTAATTACTAAATTAAATTTTGTGAAAACGAAACCATTCAACTCATCTTTTAACTGTTGCAAAAGAAAAAGTTTGATCATCATATGTAGAATATAGTTCATTATAAATAATTCCTGCTCTGATATTAAATCTTGTGAATATATTAATATAAAAGTGAAAGTTTGGTGGTTAATCGCGATTTACCACCGATTTTATTGTGGATTTATCAATTGTATTCATTTTTTTTTACTAAATTTTTATTTTATAAGAATATCAGATGTTAATACAATACGATAGATATGATGAACAAAAAAAATTACAGCTTATGTTTCTTCAAGATAATGAGAATCTCTGGTTTCTGATAACTTTTTTTCTTGACTTCGTCTTTGATGATTGATCCAATATGTTCTGCGACATTTAGATCTGGAGAATTTCCAGGCCAAATACGACTTCATCTGGATCGATAACATTTTCTTCATTTTTTAAGAATAGAATTACGTTTTCAGTTAAGATTATATCACGAAAATATTAACCAATCCAAGATTCACCTTTATCTTTGATGACCCAATGTAACTTCTTGACTGTAAATATAACGAAAATTCCGATGCACACCTGATTTTTAACCATTTCACGGTAACGTTCATCTTCTTCAATATCATCGATACTTTTCGCCCAAACTCGATCATTCTGATAAGAAAGAAATCCCTTTTATTCACTAAGACCACGAGGAGCAGACGACAGAACGCAAAAGAAAAATTGCACCTTCTGAGTCATAGTTAGTCCTATAATTATTAGAGCAAAGCTATTTTCATTTTTCCGAGAAAAACTCGATTTTTCTATGCCCTAGGACTATTCAAAAATTAAATTTGAAAATTATGCCATGAAAAATTGTTTAAACTTTCCATAATCCTTTTTTTTATTATCAGTTAACCCCATTTTTCACGGGCTTTCTTTTGGTATAAAATTCATTACATGCTCTATTGAAAATAGTAGCGGTAGCCTTCTGGCAAAATATTATTTCCAACCCTGTATATATAACACTTTCGATATTGTAGGTATATTCCATAGACATGTATATGGAGATATCCCTTTCGAGATGTTCCTATGACACATAGGATTATTCCTCCTTATGTATGTATATATAGTCGTACATACATCATGTTATTCGTCTCGTTCTTCACTCGTTCTCTATATCTATTCTTGTTCTTCTCTCTATCATCCTGTCTTTCGGTTACCAATAAAGGGACTCATAGGGACATCTACAGGAATATTTTGAAATTATTTGTTGCTCAGAAGTAAAATCTGAATGTCATTAGTCAAAAGTGTAGTTGCCAATCATTGGAACAATAAAAAAATCTGTTGATTCATCTGACAATAGTCCAGCCGACTTTATGTGAGCGTAAAGAAAGGAAAAATGACGGATTTTTTTTCTTTCTCTCGCTTCCCTTGAGTTGCACAACTGCTCCTTTGTGACAGAATTTTCTAGAACGCAGTAAAAAAAAATTGTAATTTCACAACCTTGCATCATATTAAAAATAATATAAAGGGCAATGTATCAACGCAATAAAAACACTTCTACCAAACTTTTATTACGATAAATCATTAAAGATCGAAACAGAATATATCTATATTTTACTACTGATTATTGTTAACTGACTCATTTAATCATGGCTAACAATATTACTACAAATGATCTCGTCAACAAGGATCACTCAAATCAGTCATTATTACTGAATGAGTATGTTCAAAAAAAAATTCGAATACCGCTTGAAAATCTGTTCAAGCGAGGTCAATCGAAAACTGACGAGCAATCAAAATTGGAATTGAATATGAAAAAAAACAATTTAAAAACAAATCATTCGGACACAGATAAAATTTGGTCAATTGTAGTACAACCACTTCTGGACCAGATAATGATGTTAAGTGAAAGTACCAAGCAGAAGACAATCGGCTTTATTGGCGATGCTGGTGCTGGTAAATCATCACTTATTAATTCTATTCTGAACTGCGAATTATTACCAACAGACTATGAAGAAACATGCACAGCTTCCATCTCCGCTATATCTTCATGGAATGAATCCTATTATCAATTGTTTGTCTACTTTATCTCCAAAGAACAATGGCAGTTGGAATCCACGGACGCATGTGAGACACGAGAAACATTTAAAAATGACACAGAAAATGGCTTACCTGACGAGGTAAAAGCTTTTCAGTTGAAACAGAAATATCTTTTTGGCAGTAATAGTGTTCAAGAAGTGTCTCTCAATAGTCTACCTGAAAATATTGAAAAAAAAATGATTAAAGGCTATGAACAGTACACAACCCATGATTTAAAAATATTAAAACAGAAATTACACACTTTAGCTTCTAGAAATGGTCAGTTGTGGCCGATTGTTAGTAAGATATATATTCGAGGCCCGTTTACAGATCTAAGTAGTGATATTATGCTACTTGATATACCAGGTTATGGAGATGGTTATGAAGTGATGACGATTCGAGCAGCTGAAGCTGCAGCCACTTGTGATCAATTAGTACAGGTTGTTCGTGGCGATGGACGAGCACCATTTACACTGAATTTTTTGAAAGGTCTCTTACAATCTTCGACTTCATTAAAACGTTTAAGTTTAGTAGTAACTCATCGAAACGCAGTTGCGAAACAGAAAGAAAAGAAAAAAGAAAATAATCCAACACTCGAAGAACAGTGTAAAGAAAAGCTTAAGAATGTAGCAGGTGATATTTCTGCAGATAGTTTTGTTTTAGAAAATGTGTACAAATTTATCGATGGTTTAGCCATTTATTATTTAGAAAATCGATGTGAAGATAGTGAGTGGTCAGAAGATGATAAATATCGTCTTAACACATTCGTTGATACAGAATTTAATAATGTTGTTGACGAAGAGTTACGAGAAACGCGACTCGATATTGTAAGCAGTATTAATATACTTTTAAAAATTCTTTCGGGTGAATTATCACAACCATTGCATGCAATTATCCATGATGAAGAGTTAAAACTGTTTACGGATGTATGTCTAAGTGAATTTTCAAAAGCAATAGGACCATTAAAACTATACTTAGAAAACGAAGGTGAAAAATTATGGAACGAATATTTCTGGCCAGTGTTGCGAAAAGAGAAACGTAATATATCGACTAATGGATATTATACAATGAATTACCAAACTTTAAGGAAGAATTTGACTGGTAGAGACTATATGCAGATATCGCATGAGTTAAGTTCAGGTATGATTCATGAAAATAAAATAAAAGAGTTGCCAACGGCTGATTCTATGCTCAGAAATGTTACACATACTGATGATTTACAAGTCATTTTCAGCGAGAAACTTTTCTCACTATTAAAAGCCAAATTTTCACAAAATAATGTTGAATTTTCTCACGTAATATTGAATAGATATATTGATAAAGTCAAATATTTCATTGATAAGTTCAATATTTCTATTAATAATACTTTTAAACGTATGAAAAGCCAAATGAAACACATAATGAATATACAGATGAGCGATACAATTCGAGATGAGTTATGGATTCGTGATGACCTTCGTCACGTAAGTGGATCCGGTACGCAAAAGAGATATCTAGCTAGTTTACAAAAATTTATCAATAAATTAAATGTTAGTGATATAGAATTTGCGAAGCAACTACATCGTCGATTGTCTGTTTCTTTTAACGAAATTTCAGACGCTTTCATTAGTTTTGAAAACAATATTAATGAAACAATAAATAATATGAATTTTGTTTCCGTACTAGATAACCAGTTAAAAGAAAAGCTTCTTAAAATTTTAGTTCCTTTATCTTCACCGTATACGCAAGTTGATGACGAGATAGGTGTTCATTTACGTACAGAACATACTGCCACAACTGAGAATAATACTTTACTTGACAAGAATGAGAATATAAACAACCAGTGGACTCTGTCTAATATTCATCAGCTGAATACAGAGATTCTAGCTGCTATTCCTAAAACATTCATTAATATTTCAATAAATTATGTATATTATGGGTATGTTTACGTACTGAGTAATAAAGCCATGCCAAATCTTTATAAAATTGGCTATACGACTGTTAATCCCAATACACGCGCGAAAAATCTTTATACCACTGGTGTTCCATTACATTTTATCGTTGAAAAATCTTATGTTTGCCATAATTGTAGACTTTTTGAACAATGGATGCATAAATTATTCAGAAATCATAGATTAAATAATCGCAGAGAGTTTTTTCGTGTACCACTTCAGATAATTATTGATGTAGGTAATCATTTAGAAATTATTATGAAAGAAATATTTAAAAATAATTAAATGTATGTTGTTTGCTGATTTACTGTGTATAACGTATGGAAGAAACTTTTTTTGCAGTTTTATAAATTTTTTTTCTATTTCTTGTATACGAAGCGTATATTGAATGTTGTTTTATGAGAAATAAGTATTAATGTTTTCTTTTATTGTCATTTTGATTTTTAATATGTAATGAATAAATATGTACTTCGTTTAGCTTTTTCCTATGACGCCTATACATACTTTTTAAACTTCTCAGATATGAACTCATAATAACATGATTAAACTGGTAAGTCCTTACAGTATGTTAATGGAATTCTCACTAAGATATTATAACAAAACATTAAAGTTTTTTATTCGAAGAAAATGTCCTCCAGTTAATTATTCAAAACACTCAAATAACTGAGATAAATAAATAGAAACGAAGACAGCATATTTGGGAACCAGTATTGTCTCAATTATGCTTGTACATGCAAAATATATACGATAGAATGTCGGTTTCTGTACCTGAATCTTTAAAAATGCTTTATTAGGATGATCTATTGAAAGAATATTTTGACAGATTTGAAGCGAGTTTTTCATAATACTCATTATTATTATATTCTTTCTGAAGAAATCGAACAAACTATCGCATTAACTTTGATCTCATCGAATGTTAATCAAAAGTACGGCCATATTCATGTCAAACTAAATACAATACTAAATCATTTTGAGAAGATACGATGAAAAATAATAAAAATGCACATTATTTTGATAACTAGTGATACGTGTCTATCTATTTTTCGCATCGAAATATGATTTTAATAGATGTGCTGATTATCAGCCTTTATATTCGAGCAATTTGCAATATACCTTCTGTAATTAATCACAGATTCGAAAAAGCCAAGTATTTATTAATTTCTCACGATAAAATATTTGTTTTTTTTGTCGTAATACTTATCAGTTTATCAATAGTTATTGGAGTTTTAATCGTTTGTTTAACATCAAGTATCGATATACAATCATTGAAGGTTAAATTTTTCATGCGATATATCAACATTCGAGAGAACAATGAGAAGTTCATAGGTTTTGTATAAATGAAGATGGTAAAATGATGTAATGTATATATAAATCACAGCAAACGTTGTCTCCTTCATACATTTCTTTTTTACTGCACGGACGATATAAAAACAAACAAAATTTTGTTTCGTTCTTCTTCTACCGTCGCGCTTGAATGATTTCGCTGCATATGTTTTTCACAATAAAAAATAGAGAAAAAGAAAGGAAGAACGACTTTACCGAGGAAGTAAATGCTCTACATATTCACCATGATCTAAACGATTTGAGTTTATTTTTCACCAATATGGCTATGAAACTATTTTCCAAATATACTCTCACCCATATTCGTTACACCACTGTCCGAATGTTTCAAAATATGTCATTGATATGGCTCAATGCAAATGAAAATACTCCGGATCATCAAAATACACTTGCACAATTACGACGAACAGTTCATTCCATTGAAACTTTTACCGATCGAACAAAATGCATCGAATTTCTCGAGAATATACATGACAAGAAAGCGTGCATGATTATTTCCGGATCAGCAAGTCAACAGATTGTACCACAAATACATAATCTCGACCAGCTCGACACGATTTTCATATTCTGTTGAGACAAACAATTTCATGAAATATGGACCAAGAATTGGTCGAAAATCAAAGGTGTCTTTAACGAAATTGAACCAATTTGTGACGCTCTGAAAAAGACAAATCAACAATGGGAACAAGATTCGATTCCAATGAGTTTCATCAAAGCAGCTGATGTTTCTTCGAAAGAAGAAATTAAACATTCGTTTATGTATCCAATTGCTTTAAACGAAATCTTCTTAACGACGAAATTTAACGATCAACAAATACAAGAATTTATCGATTACGCTCGAGATGTATTCAAAGACAACGATCAAGAATTGAGCAACATCAACAAATTTGAACAGGAAAGAACGAAACATTCTCCAATATGGTGGTACACTAATGAATGTTTTTTATCTCGAATGCTTAATCGTGGTTTACGATTATTAGATGGAGATATTCTTACTAAAATGGGATTTTTTATTGCTGATCTACATCGACAAATCGAAGAATTACACACGGAACAATTTCGCAGCCGTCAATCAAACGCTGAATCGAAATTCATTGTTTATCGTGGACAACGAATGGATAAAACACAATTCGACAAACTTCAACATACGAAAGGCGGATTATTATCATTCAATAACTTCTTATGCACGACCAAGAATCGAGAAATCTCAATGAATTTTGCACATGAAAGTATCTCAAACTCAGAAAATGTTGGTATTTTATTCGTCATGACGATTCCAACTGATCAACCAACAATACCATTTGCATCGATTTCAGATATTAGTAATCACGGTATCAATCAAGATGAAATACTTTTTACAATGCCTTCTATTTTTCACGTCAATGATATTCAACCACTCAGTGATTACCCTGGTGTTTTCCAAGTAGATTTAACTTTATCTACTACGAACGATAAGGATCTTCACCAACTGATTTATCAAACGCGTGTAGCCATCTTTTCCGAATATAGCACATGGTCTCCACTACTTTTAATGTTAGAACAAAAAGGCCTATTGTCGAAACACGACGCCATCGAACGTATAAAAGCACACCTAAACCATCAACTTGCATACATCCGATTTTACATGAAGCAATATAAAGAAGCCATTCACCACTACGAAACAGCACTTCGACTTCGGCAGCAATTATTTCCTCCTAATCATATCGAGTCAGCTTCATTGTACTACCAAATTGGACTTGTATATCACAATATGGGTGAATATATGAAAGCACTTTCTAACTACGATAAAGCACTTGCGATTCGACTACAATCAGTTGCTGCTAGTCCTGTGAATTTGGCTTTACTGTACAGCTCTATTGGAGATGTGCATCGGTCGATGGGTGAATATGCAAAAGCACTGTTTTATGTTGAAAAAGCACTTGAAATTCAACAAGAATCACTTCCTGCTAATTATCTGGATCTGGCTTCATCTTACTACTACATTGGAAAGTTGTATCAGTCTATGGGTGAAGATGCTAGAGCACTTTTTAATTTTGAAAAAGCATTTGAAATTGAACAATAAATACTTCCTGGTAATCATGGGAATGTGCCTGTGATATATGCCAATTTTGCTTTGATAGAGGAAAAGTGGGAAAACTATGCGAAAGCAGTTTCATTCATTGAAAAATCAATCAATATTGCAGAAAAAATGTTCTCACCGAATGATCCACGCCAAGAGCAGTACAAGAACATCCTTGACAGATTGAAGAGTAAAATTTAGACGTATTGTATGTTTTTTTTGAGTAAAATGAAATATAGAAAAATAAACTGAATTAAATTGCGTATATGTATAGAAATGTTTTGTTTAATTGAAAGTTAAATATATCGAAAAAACGCATAAATTGACACGAAATTTATTTATACTTTTCATTTTTAAAGTTAGTAAAAATAGCAGAAATGAATATGTCACAAAAACTTTAATTTCATGCTCATTTCTACTTTCAATCTTGTTTTCAATAACGATATTCTATATTGCTAAAGATGAAATATTTCGAACAGTTATTATTTTATCAACAAAAATTTATTGAAATTTTCATATTCAGTGCCATCCAGCACTCCCTTTCCATGACTCGTATATGTATATAAACGTGTTCATCGTCTCATCTCAAGCAAACAAAATCATATAGAACAATTTTATTTATGTTTCAAATGAATGTACGAAAACTAATGACAATTCAGGATATTATAATAATTGATTTATTTAAGTGACATCAGTTTCATTAATTATCTATCTATTTATTTTAAATTTTCAAAAGAATCTTCAACAGCATACAGTAAAAAAAATCTAATTAAATAATTTGATTCTAGGACGAAAATCAAACATATTGATATGCTTCAATGATTTTTCATTATTTCTCTTCGCGAATAGGCAGAAAGTAAAAGTAGTGGATATATTAACGAACAGAAACGCACATTTTTATACAATAAAATATTATCTTTCTTTATGATATGCAAGTTTAGAAACATTGACTAGGTTTTTATGCATCAAAATATCGACGGTTTCGTCTGTTTGTTCGAGTGAGTAATTTCATATGAAACTTGAAAGAATTCGATAGTATCCTATCGTTATATAGGTGAAAAAAATTTTCTTCGAAATCAATCCCAAAAAGTAACGACTTTTAAAAATTTATTTCGCACCATCACTTTCTCATATTCAATCTCACAGCGAATTTTTTTGTGTTTTATATCCGGATAAAATTTGTTTAAATTTTTTATAGATAAAATTATCAATTTATCATTTTATTCATTTTTATTTTTGATATTTTCTAATGGCGGATTCATCGCATTCAATATATCCAACAATCACTGATAAAATATCTAAAAATGAGAACAACACAAATTCAATTGGTAAGATAAAAGTTCAAAGAATTCATTATTATTTTCTTTTTTATATAGATAAAACTGAAGAAAACAATAATGATATAATATTTGATAGACCACCTCGTCGTATCGATACTCATCATCATATTGTTCCTGATTTTTATGCTGAAGCTGTTGAAGAAGCTGGTGGTGATCCTAATGGATGGCCAACCCCAAAATGGTCTATTGAACAAGCAAAAGAACATATGGCTCAATTAGGTATTGAAACAGCTATTGTTTCAATTACTGTACCTAGTACAAAAATTTATGATAATGATAAAGAAAAAGCAAGAGTTTTTGCTAGAAAATTAAATGAATATTCATCTGATTTAGTTAAAAATGATCCTAAACATTTTGGATTCTTTGCTTCTCTTCCATCTTTAACTGATATTGAAGGTACATTAAATGAAATTGATTATGTTGATTCAAAACTTAATCCTGATGGATATACATTATTTACTAGTTATGGAATTAATCATGATCAATATCTTGGTCATCCATCATTTAAACCAATATGGGCTAAATTAAATCAATTAAAAACAGTTGTTTTTATTCATCCAAGTCAACCACCAATACCATCTGTTAATAAATTAATATATCCACATCTTATTGATTATCCACAAGAAACAACACGAACAGTAGCAGATCTTGTTATAACTGGTACTCGTGCTGAATTTCCTGATGTTAAAATAATTCTTTCACATGATGGTGGTACTTTACCTTTTCTTGCTCATCGTATATCAATAGTTGGTCTTATGCCTATGTTAAATTCTCCACGTAGTCAACTTGAAATTTTAGAAGATTTTCGTTCATTTTATTTTGATACAGCTATATCAAGTAGTGCTCCTCAACTTCAAGCACTTCTTCAATTTGCTGATCCATCAAAAATTTTATTTGGTACTGATATTCCTTATGCTCCATATTCTGCAGTATGTAATATTACGAAAGATCTTGATCAATTCTTTTTAAACAATAAATCAGAAGAACATAAACAATTATGGAAAGCTATTAATTATGACAATGCCAAAGCTTTGTTTCCTAACAAATTCAAAGATTAACTCAATCACTGAACGTTATTTTTTTTAGACAAGTTAAAATAAAATATAGAATTTTAATTCATTTTTTTAATTAAATTTATCTATATAAAGAAATAGTTCGACTTATTTAAAAATATCATTATCTATACGTTAATAATAATCATAATAAATAGATTTCAATAAATCTATTATTTACATTCGATAATAATATGTCACAAAAATTGTATGATTTACTTATTAAAACCGTTCTATTTTTCATCAAATTGTTATACTTTCCTAATAACATAATCCTATTCATATTCAAAAAATATATCAATTAACATTCGAATGATGTTCAAAAATAACATCTTCTAATGATGACTACTAGAATAAACTCTTGTTCAACATTAAAGAAAACTAAAAGAAGAGACGATAAGTATGTCATTAAACTTTTCAAACAGATTCTCATTCATCGGACAATTATGCACGACCTGTTTTTTATTACATAAAAAATGATATTATATTTAACTAGAAATTCTCTTTCATTCTTCAGTTTTTTTTTCTAAAAGCAAAAGCAATAATATGGAATCTTGGTTTATTCCATTTGATATTTATTCTTTCTTTTGATTATTATTTTTGATAAAAGATGTCATACAGTTCCCATGATGTTAGTAACTAATTCATGTTTAACAATATTAGGATTTGGATGTATTTTATTGAGGGTGTCTATATTTACATTTCAAAATGATTTCAATCAAATTCAATATCAAGATTCACTTTGTTCAATACGAGCTTATTTTAATTATGCTTTTGCAGCTATACTCAATTATTCTTTCTTTATACAAGCTTTTTATCGATATATAATACAAGTATACTATTTTATGAAAGAAAAAAAAACTCCGAGCAAACAAGTCATACAGTTTATTTTTTAATAACGTAGAAATTTCTGTATACGCGAGTTCCAATGATCAACAATGTATAAATTCAATTGACTGTCAAGTCCTATACCTGATGGACTACGAAGTAATGAAGAATTCGTTCCTGCAATACTTGTTATACCTGCAATTGTTAGTCCTTCGTTTTGATTGGCAAAGAAAAATTGTATTCGATTATTATACCGATCAGCAACGTACATATTACCCATTGGATCAAGTTTGACATCAACCGGAGTGAACAGATGAGTAGATGAATTTCCAACAACACCACTAGCATTCCCGGCAATAATTCGACAACTATTGCTATCTAATGACCAACGAACAACAGTATGACTATTTCTATTTGTAATCAAAAGATCGTTTGAGATGAAATCATGATAAATTGCACTAGGGTTTTGCAATTTCGAAGGACATAACCCAGGCCCATTTCCTCCAGCTACAATTGTGCAATTGGATATGTTCGATCGATAACTTAGAACACGATGATTATATGTATCTGCGATGTAGATTATATTTGTTTTAGTATTTTGATGTAAATCATGTGGATTATTCAATTGATTCATCGTGGTACCCGCAATACCTACAAAAAAAGTATCTGACCTATTGAATTTTTATTCATCTTTTTTACCAGTTGTACCAACGACTGTTGTAATAGTAGATTTATCTTTTGACCAAAATTGTATACGATGATTCTCACTATCTGCAACATAAATATTCTCATATTCATCCGCAACAATACCCATGGCTCTTTTAAATTGAGTTAAATTTGATCCAATTAATCCATTTGACTGTCCAGCTACAGTTTCACCTTGTGAAGAACCTAAGATGAACTTCTGCACACGATTATTTCCCCATTCACTTGCATAGA